>Ga0209624_10000003_pt1 | contig 344183 bp, 273 predicted proteins | sample JacPinW_OM2H0_O1_FD_188565 | JGI IMG/M metagenome (GOLD analysis project Ga0209624, IMG submission 188565) | Forest soil microbial communities from Algoma, Ontario, Canada - Jack Pine, Ontario site 1_JW_OM2H0_O1 (SPAdes) (version 2) | ecosystem: Environmental > Terrestrial > Soil > Boreal... | reverse complement strand
GTCTTGATTAGGGTCGTGGTAGCCGAATCCGCGACGAGGGCCACCGGGTGTGAGCTGTCTGCAGAGGAGTCTTGGGCCACGACGACCGCGGCGGGTGCGAGCAACGTGCCGCAGAGCACGCAGGTCGCCACAATAATTGTCTTCATGATCTTTGCCTTAGGTGGGTGAACCGCCGTGATTATCCGGTTCGCTTGGGTTGTTTTCCGTTCGGTATCACACCAAACGACAGTTGTCGTAGTCCTTCTGAATCAAACGACAATCAGGATGGCTGCTGCCTCGTGGACCACCCCTGTACTAACTGTGCGGCAGCGTACGGACACCGGCCTCAAGAGCGCCGAAGCTACAGGTTCTCAATTGAGCATGCGGAGCAACGCAGATGAACCCAATTACTGGATTCTTGGTATTTGTGCTGTTTGTCGGCGGAACCGTTGTCGGTTACCGGGAGAATCTCTATCTCGGAACCGCCTTGATTGCGGTCGCGCTCATCGTCGCCACGTCGCTGAAGATGGCCAACGTCTGGCAGAAATTCGTGATCCTGAGGATGGGCAAACTACAAAGCGTAAAGGGAGCGGGCCTGTTCGCCATCATCCCGGTTCTCGACAGCGTGGTCGCGGTCATCGACGGACGTATCCAGACCACGGCCTTCAACGCCGAGCAGGCGCTCACCAAGGACACCGTTCCGGTCAACGTTGACGCGATCATCTTCTGGCACGTGCACGATGCCGAAAAGGCCGCTTTAGCCATCACCAATTACCGCGAGGCGATTGATCGTGTAGCGCAGACTTCGCTGCGCGAGATGATCGGCTCCTCGATGTTGGCCTCGCTGTTATCGGACCGTAAGGATGCCGATGAACAGCTCAAGGTTGAGATCGGTCAAAAGACCGCTCCGTGGGGGATTTCGGTGAGTTCGGTGGAAATCCGCGATGTAGCAATTCCAGTGGCCCTCCAGGATGCGATGTCCCGTCAAGCCCAGGCTGAGCGCGAAAAGCAGGCGCGCGTAATTCTCGGCTCCGCCGAAGCGGCGATCGCCGGCAAGTTCGTCGAGGCCGCCGCCATTTACGCCGGACACCCCTGGGCCCTGCAGCTTCGCGCGATGAACATCATCTACGAGACCACGAAGGAGCGTGGGGCGACAATCCTCATGCCGACCTCGATGGTCGACAGCCTGAATCCTTCTGCGGGGACGCTGGCGCTTGCACTTGCGGGTAACGGCGCGCTCGATGGAAAGAACGCACTGGAGGCAGGCAACGGGGTGGTCGTACCCAGTCCCCCGCGGCCTCAGATCGCAGCCCCGGTCGCAGCCTGATGGGCAGTGTCCCTGCGGTGCTGGCCCCACGGGCGAACGTGTAATCGTTGGGCACCCCGTGGTCTGACACAAGCGAAAGAGAGAACTCATGTTACGCAACTCACAGGATCTGGAAGGGTGCACCATCGGCGCCACCGATGGCCCGATCGGCGAGGTCAAGGATCTCTACTTCGATGACAAAGCCTGGGTCATCCGCTATCTCGTGGTATCTACGGGCGAGTGGCTTTCGAATCGAAAGGTTTTGATCTCCCCGTACGCGATCTCCCACCCGCGATTGGGTCAAAAGCTATTGTCCGCCACGCTCACCAAGGAGCAAGTCAAGAACAGCCCTGACATCGACACGGACAAGCCGATTTCGCGCCAACACGAAATGCAGTACCTCAAGTACTACCGCTATCCCAATTACTGGGGGAGTACCGGTCTGTGGGGTGTGGGCGTGAACCCGAACATGATGCCGATGTATTCAGGGTTCGAGGGGTCTGCTGACCAATACCGTCAGGTCGAGATTGATCGGGAAGAAACGGGACGGCGTGAGCACTACGATTCCCACCTGCGCAGCTGCAATGCGGTCATGAAGTATCACATCCGGGCGACTGATGGCGACATCGGGCACGTGCAAGCCTTCCTCGTCGACGATGAAACCTGGGCGATCCGCTATCTCATCGTGGAGACCAGCAACTGGTGGCTCGGTCACCAGGTGCTCATCGCGCCGCAATGGATCGACGATGTGAACTGGTTCGACTGCAAAGTCTCTGTCGATCTGACCCGTCAGGCCGTGAAGGACGCTCCGCCGTATGAGGGGGCGGGGTCGCTGGACCGTGTGCAGGAAATGGGCATCCACCAACACTATGGGCGCCCCGGCTATTGGGCCGTCGAAGGTGAGAGCGGAGCTGCAGGATCACGTCGCTGAGTCCGCGGCAGGCTCATGCTCGAGATTTGAGCGGGCGTTGTAGCGATCCTGCGCATTTCTCGTCGCTCTTGACACCACGCTGCGCTGCCCATGCTACGGCCGCGGACGTATGAGCGATGAACATGCTCCACTCGTTGCATTCCTTATTACCCCACATCCCCCATTACGGGTATGTGCTGGTTTTCGTTGTCGTATTCCTGAACAACATCGGTTTCCCACTGCCTGGAGAAACGATTCTTTTGGGGGCCGGATTTATCCTCGGGCGAACCGCGGATTCGCTGTGGGAACCCACGGCGGCCGGAACGGCGGCCTCATTTCTCGGCGGCATTTGTGCCTTTTGGCTGGGTCGGCGACTGGATCATGAGAATCTAGCCAAATTTCACTGGCTTCACCTCACGCCCGAGAAGCTTGAATGGCCGGAACGCTATTTCAAACACCATGGCGCCAAGGCCGTCTTTATCGCGCGCTTCATCGCGATATTTCCGCCTATCGCGGCCAATCTGCTGGCGGGCATGACGAAAATGTCATGGCGAAGCTTTCTACTTTACAACCTCACGGGATCGGCGGCTTATACCGCCACATACATCCTGATCGGCTATTTTTTTGGCAGAACGTGGAAGCTAATCGAAGCCTGGTTAGGCCCCACGGCGCTTTATTTGATTCTTGCGGGGATGGCCCTCCTTATTCTAGGAGTAATGTGTCGACATTCATTATCCGGGTTACTTATGCGTCTTTTTCCAAAAAAAGCGTAAGCGAAGCTTGTCGAGCTCTTGGGCGATATGAGCGCTCGAGTACGCGACGTTTGGCGCACGTTGAATGAGGCTAAGTGCGATATCTGGCCCTGGAGTTGCGACCGGCGTCGAGCTCGTCGCGACCACGCGGCCTTCTACCGCTCAACGTACGTTCTTCGTGACACGCTCTGACCGGCCTCTGCAGCCTGTCGAGCTGAATCGCCTCAGCCATCAACTGCGCTCAGAGGTGTGCAATTGAAAATACACTCGAATGATTTCAAGGTGCCAACAGACAAAAAGGTCGACCTCGACAAGTGGCCGACAATTGTGCCGCCCTATTTCAAATCGAAAGAGCAGTATCAGACGATTTTGCAAGAGCATGTGGCGAGTTTGAGCTCGCTGCAACAGCTTCATTATGCATCCGGCCGCTACGCCATGCTGCTGATTTTTCAGGGTATGGATTCAGCCGGTAAGGATGGCGCGATTCGACATGTCATGTCGGGGGTGAATCCGCAGGGCTGCGAGGTCTTCAGCTTCAAGCAGCCGAGCGCTGAAGAGCTCAAGCACGACTTTTTATGGCGCACGACGTGCCGGCTTCCGGAACGCGGGCGGATCGGTATCTTCAACCGTTCTTACTATGAAGAGGTGCTGATCACCCGGGTTCACCCCGAGATCCTAGACACTGAAGATCTTCCAAAACCCGCGCGCACCGGCAAGCACCTCTGGCGTGACCGATTTTGTTCCCTCGTTGACCTGGAGAAGCATCTGCATCGAAACGGCACTCGGATCATCAAGTTTTTTCTTCATCTGTCTAAGAAGGAGCAGGAAAAGCGATTTCTGGAGCGCATCGATGAGCCCGATAAGAACTGGAAATTCAGTTCTGCGGACATTCACGAGCGGAAATATTGGCCGCAGTACATGCATGCGTACGCGGATTGTTTGGCCGCAACCAGCACGCATCACGCACCCTGGTACGCGGTTCCTGCCGATGACAAGGACAATGCTCGCCTAATCGTGTCCCAGGTTGTCATCGATGCCTTCCGGGAACTTCGGATGGCCTATCCAAAAAGCACCGCAAAACGTCGGCGAGAGCTGAAGTCCATCCGTAAGCGGCTCACGAAGTAGCTAGAACAATTAGGAGTATCGATCAGAACATCCCTCACATCACGACGCATGACCGATCATCTCCGGCGCATTGTGAGGCGCTGGTTAAGCCGCTTGCAATGACGTTCACGGTTGCGCCGGTTAAGAGCTGGCACAGGTAGGTTGGATTATGACTACGACACATTCTGCGCCATCTCCCAATGATAGGCCGTCGGCGACGGATGTTCAGGCGAGCGGCTTGTCAAGCGAGGAAGCGCGCACTCGGCTGGAGAAGGTTGGTCCCAACGCGATGCCCGATACGGCGCTCCATCCGTTGCGCAGGGCGCTGGGAAAATTCTGGGCCCCCGTTCCATGGATGCTGGAAGCGGCGATAGTGCTCGAGCTGGTGCTCGGCAAGTCCATCGAGGCCGCCATCATTGCCGCTCTCCTGGTGTTCAATGCGGTACTTGGCCTTTTTCAAGAAAGCCGCGCCCAGGCAACCCTTGCCGCACTGAAGTCGCGGCTCGCGCTCAATGCGTCCGTCCGGCGCGACGGGGCTTGGAAGACCGTCCCCGCCGCCGAGTTGGTGCCGGGGGATCTGGTGAAGCTATCGCTCGGTGGTGTGGTCGCTGCGGATGTGAAACTCACCGCGGGAGAGGTGCTCCTCGACCAGTCCATGCTCACCGGTGAATCAGTTCCGATCGAAGCGGGCCCGGGCGTGCAAACGTTCGCCGGAGCGCTGGTACGGCGCGGCGAGGCGGAGGCGGAGGTCACGGCGACCGGAACGCGCACGAAGTTCGGCCGCACCGCGGAGCTCGTGCGCACCGCCCATGTCGTAGGTTCACAGCAGAAGGCGGTTGTGCGCGTGGTGCGCAATCTCGCTGTATTCAATGGCGTGATCATCCTCATGCTGGTGGCCTATGGCTACTTTCTCAGGATGCCGCTCGCCGAGATCGTTCCCCTCCTCCTGACAGCGATCCTTGCGTCGATACCGGTCGCGCTGCCGGCCACCTTCACCCTTGCGGCGGCGCTCGGTGCGCGGGCCCTGGCAAAGCGGGGCGTTCTCCCGACCCGCCTCTCCGCAGTGGATGAAGCGGGAACGACGGATGTGTTATGCGCCGACAAGACCGGCACGCTGACCCGGAACGCGCTGACGGTGACAAGCGTGCGCCCCATGCCCGGGTTCGATGAGGCACATGTTCTGGTGCTGGCCGCGCTGGCCAGTTCTGATGGTGGACAGGACCCGGTCGATGGCGCGATTCGCACCGCCGCGGCGAGCAAGGCGGTATCCGACGCACCCAAGCTCGTCAAATTCCTGCCATTCGACCCGGCGAAAAAGATGTCCGAGGCGAGTGCAACTGATTCGACCGGGGCAGCCCAACGTATCGTGAAGGGCGCCTATGCCGCGGTCATCGATCTCGCGCACGCATCGCCCGCCGCCACCGCAGCGGCGCAGGAGCTCGAGGCGCGGGGTTTCCGGGTCCTGGCGGTCGCGGCCGGGCCGCCCGCGGCGCTGACGCTGGCAGGACTCATCGCGCTCAGCGACCCGCCGCGCGCGGACTCGGCCAAGCTCGTCACGGAATTGCATGGCCTGGGCGTGCTCGCCGTGATGGTCACGGGGGACGCGCCGGCGACCGCTGCCATCGTGGCGCGCGCGGTCGGGCTCAATGGCGCAGTTTGTCCGCCCGGTCCGATCCCCGACAGCGTCCATCCCGAGCAATTTGCGGTCTACGCCGGCGTCCTGCCAGAGGACAAGTACAAGCTCGTCAAGGCGTTCCAGAAGGGCGGCCACACGGTCGGGATGTGCGGCGACGGCGCCAACGATGCGCCGGCGCTGCGCCAAGCGCAGATGGGCATTGCGGTCTCGACGGCGACCGATGTCGCCAAATCGGCCGCCGGCATGGTGCTTACCGAACCTGGACTCGCCGGTATTGTCGCCGCGATCAAGGAAGGGCGCATAACGTTCCAGCGCATCCAGACCTACGCGCTAAACAGCATCATCAAGAAGATCGTGACGGTGCTATTCCTGGCCGTGGGCCTCATCATGACGGGGCATGCGATCCTGACCCCGCTGTTGATGGTCATCGTGATGATCACCGGCGATTTCCTCTCGATGTCATTGACGACGGACAACGTGCGGCCGTCAGCGACTCCGAATGCCTGGCGCATCGGCAGCCTGACGATGGTCGGCGTGACTCTGGGGGTCTGCCTGCTCGCCTTTTGCAGCGGCGTCCTGGCCGTCGGCAGATTTTGGATGAATCTCGGCACCGAGGCGCTGAGAACCCTGGCCTTCGTCGTCCTGGTATTCGGTAGCCAGGCGACGATCTATGCCATTCGCGAACGCCGGCACTTGTGGGGCTCTCGTCCGAGCCTGTTGCTTGCGGTCTCGTCCATTGCCGATATCGCAATCGCCTCGACATTGGCGGTCGCAGGAATTGCCATGACATCCCTCCCGGTTTCAATCGTTCTCGGCACGCTTGCGGCAGCGGCCATTTTCGCGCTCATCCTGGATTTGGTAAAAGTTCCGGTATTCGCGCGTCTCGGGATTGCCCAGAGCCCGCGTCATCACCCAGTGGCCGCCGTAACGGGGGCCACAGCGCACACAAAGGACCGACCCAAGACTGGACCTGTTGCCGGCCAACCCCAGGTTTCCGACCCGAAGCCCGAGGCCATAGTCGGATTAGGTGCAACGGGTGATGTCGAACCTAAACCCGAGCTCGAAGCCAAGGCGCCGGTTGATCTGACGGCGCGCGTCGCGAAGCGGGCTTATGCACTCTACGAGGAGGGCGGCCGCAAGGACGGCGTAGCAGTTCAGAACTGGCAGAGGGCGGAATCCGAGATCCGAAAAGATCTAGCGCAAAGCGGAACCTCCGAGCGAAACCAAAGCCGAGACAAGGCCTGAAGCAAAGGACCAACTGCAGTCGATAGCCAAAACGGAACCGCAGCCCGCAGCCAAGGCCGAGAGCTCGTCGGACGTGCCGCCGCAGCTCGTCAAACGAGTCCATGAACTTTACGAGGAGCTCGGACGCGAAGACGTTCGAGCCGTTGAGGATTGGGACAAAGCGCAGCAGAAATTCGGAAACGGGGGCATTCATTCGACTGATCTGCCCGTCAGCCGCGACGGGAATTGGCGGGCATAGTAAAGGGTCACCGGCCTGTCTGAAAGCCGACGGTCGCGACAGTTAGCAACGGGTCAACAAGCGACCTTTGCCGACGCCCCTCGGGTTTCCGTGCTGAATGTCCGCAATCGGGAGGCCCATCCGGCAGCAGGCGGCCAACACCGGAAGTTCAGTAGATCGAAATGGCTTCCCCGAAGCTGCCGTTCAACTCGCAGGCCGACACTTTCACCAAGTACTTGATCAGATAATACTCGGGCAAGTTGGGAAAGATAATGAAAACAGTTGGTTGGTATCGCGCAGATTTTGGGCGGTAGAAATTATAAGCTTCTATTCTGGTCTTTAATTGCGTAGCGAGCGGCAAAGCTCGGCGCAGAAAAGCAAGAACGGGGGAATACATGAAGCCATGGTGGATGACCCAAGCCGCGGTTGCACTTCTTTGCCTCTGGCTCATGCCGTTAACGCATGTTGTGGCCGATCCCGTCGACGATTTCGTGCAGACCCAGCTCGAATCCAAGAAGGCGCCAGGCATAGCGCTGCTTGTCATGCGGAATGGAACGATCCTCAAGGAGCAGGGGTATGGCTACGCCAACCTCGAACTGCGCGCGCCGGTTACGCCGGATACGCTCTTCCAGTCAGGCTCGACCGGCAAGATGTTCACGGCCGCCGGAATTCTGCTGCTCGTCCAAGACGGCAAGCTCAAACTCGACGACCGGCTCGCGATGTATTACCCGGATGCGCCTGCCGCGTGGCACCGGATCAGCATTCGTGAGTTGCTTACGCACACATCCGGCGTCAAGGATTACGCTGAATACAACTCCGGGGACCTGGATTACCGCAAGGACTATACCGATGATCAGCTGCTTGCTGTGATGCAGAAGCTGCCGCTGGAGTTTGAGCCCGGCACACAGTGGAGCTATTCCAACAGCGGCTACGTGATCCTCGGGCTGTTAATCACGAAGCTCGCGGGGAAAGACTATAGCGACTTCTTGGCCGAGCGACTATTCAAGCCGCTCGGGATGCAGACGACCCAGTTGATCAGCGAGCAGCGCGTTACGCCAAATCGCGCTGCCGGCTACGAGCTAGACGATCACGGGGCCCTGGTCAACCAGGAGTGGGTTGCTCCAGGCTTGAACCGCACGGCAGACGGCTCGCTGTACTTTTCGTTGCGCGACCTCGCAGCGTGGGAGAAGGCTCTAGAGGCGCGCTCCTTTATGAGCGAGCAGAGCTTCACCGACTGGTGGACAGCGGTGCGCCTAGCCAACGGCAGCAGATACCCGTACGGGTTTGGGTGGTTCCTTTCGGAACAGCGTGGGGAACCGGTCCTGCTGCACGGAGGAGCTTGGCAGGGGTTCCGCGCGGCCATCGTTCGCTATCCGGAACAAAAGCTAGCCGTCATGGTCCTCGTGAATGCTGCCCAGGTGGACGCTGGGGAAATTGCCCGCGGCGTTGCCGGACTCGTCGATCCCCGACTTGAGATGCGCTCCGTGACCGGGGCGCTACTCGCGACTGACGAAGCACGTGCAGCCTCGTTGCGCAGTGTCTTGGAAGCCTGGGTTAGCTACCGTACCGTCCCAGCTATGGCGCCCTCGCTGGCTGCCACCGCGACCGGCAGTGCAATCGAGGCACACGACCGCCAGGACATTGCCAGCCAGCTTCGAGGGGCGCGGTCTGTTCGAGTCATCGGTTCCGATCGACTCTCAAGACCTGCAGTAGATTTGCTTGCCGACGGGACGGTGAGCGCAGTGGATGCGCTGATCGAGACCGGCGACGCACGAGTGGGCATCCGGTTTCGCCTTGACGAAAAAGGGCGCGTCGTTAACTTCAGTATCAACAGCGCCGACTATTAGCAGTAATCCTCGGGTAAAGCACCCGAAAGCCGCCGTTGGTGACCGACCGCATGGGGTCATGAGCCGCCCGTCGCGAAAGGGGTCGCTGGGACAATTTTGGGACAGTCAGATCGTGACATTGCGTGATATCAAATGACATCACGTGATACCAAGTGCCTGTTGCAATTGGGGTCTCCGCTCGCATATCGTTGATCCGTAAGCCCCGTACACCCGTTTCACACGGCAGGGGCCACTGGTTCGATCCCAGTACCGCCCACCATTTAGAATCAAGCCGCGCGCGGAGCGTCCGTCAGTCCGATCGTGAGCCGCTTGCCGACCGCCACGGCCGCCTTCTGGACTGTCTCGAGCAGAACATTGGGATTCCCAGGGTCGAGGAGCCGCTCGAGCTGGCTGCGGCTCGTTCCCATCCGCTTTGCCATCTCACTCTTGCTCAGGCCTTCTTTCTTCATAGCTTCAGTCACTTCCCAGGACAACACTCGCTTCCAGGCGAGTGCCGTCACCTCTTCGTAAAGCCCCTCGGTCTGCAGGAACTCGTCGAACGAGGAGCCCAGATGCTTATTTCGCCGTCTTGCCACTTTCCACCTCCTTCTGTCGCCTCACCGCCAGATCCGAAATGCGTGCCCGATAGCGGCCGTTCGCTACGGCCGTGCGGGTGCGAGTTGCGCCTCGAAGCTCCCGCGCGCATCCTCGATGTTGCTAGGCGAACCGGGGGAGGGTCATGAAAAGGCGAAATTTCCTCAAAGTGTCAGCAGCATTTGCAGGGGCTGCCGCCGGAGGGTTCTCCTGCATTGCGATTGCCGGTGCAGTGCCCATCGAGGTGCCAGTCGTTGACAAACTCTCGGTCCGTATGCTTGTGGATGTCAACAACAATTTCTTCCTGCGTCCCACGACGTTGAATGGCGTTTCATTAGTCCCCGCGGCGAGACCGAAGGACTACACCAAGGCACTCCATAGCGAGTTTGGGCTGTCGTTGTACCTAGAGTCTGTGAAGGCCGGTGAAACGCGCACGATGATGCTCGATTACGCCTATACACCTGAAGCGCTCCTTTCCAATTTCGACTATCTCGGATTAGATGCAAAGAAAATCGATGCTCTCATCGTCAGTCATGGCCATTTCGACCATTACGGCGGATTGATGGGATTTCTCGACAAGTATCGCGACTCGCTGCCCAGGGATATCGGACTCTATGCAGGAGGCGAAGACAACTTCTGCCACCGCGTACTCCCGACCGGAACGGTTGGGATGTTCAGCGACTTCGGCTACCTCGATCGCCGCGCCCTTGCGGCAAGAAACGTGTCGGTTGTTCTTTGCGAGAATCCGACCGTTATCGGCGGACATGCCTTCACGACCGGCCAGGTGAAGCGGCGAACCGATGAAAAGATTCTTCCTAACACATTCGAGGAATTCGGCATCAAGGATGGACTCGGATGCGACCCAGCGCATTTTGCCCCCGCCGCATCGGTAGGAAAACCCGTACCGGACGAGCACTATCACGAACATGCGACAGTTTTCAATGTGAGGAACCGGGGCTTGGTTGTCATCTCGTCGTGTAGTCATCGGGGCGTGGTCAACGCGGTCAGGCAGGCGCAGGAAGTTTCCGGGGTCGAGAAGCTGCATGCCCTGGTCGGTGGGTTCCATCTCGCGCCGGCGCCGATGGATTACACCAAGCACATTACCGCGGAGATCCTGGAGCTCAATCCGGACGTCGTCGTACCGATGCATTGCAGCGGGGAGAATTTTGTGCAGGCCATGTACGCCGCAGCTCCGGATCGGTTGCTGCGTGCCGCGTCGGGGTCGCAGCTGACTTTCGGGGCGTGACGCTTCGAGCGATTGCATCCGTGAGTCCGCGAGTCTCGGCCTGGGTGCGCCTCGGCAGTTTGGGCGCCGTTGTTGTTCTTGTGCCCCTGGCGCTCAATCCGGCGCTGTCCCAGGAACCGGACCCCGCGAGAGCCGCGCGCTGGATGGATGATTTGATGTGGGGGCACGCACACGTCGGCGGACCGTTCGCGTTGATCGATCATACCGGCAGGAAACGGACCGATGCGGATTTCCGCGGCAAGTTGCTGATCGTCTACTTCGGCTACACCAGGTGCCCCGACGTTTGTCCCACGGACTTGATACAGATCAGCCTCGCGATCGATAAGTTAGGTACGGCAGGCGAGAATATACAGCCGCTCTTTGTATCGCTTGATCCCGAACGGGATACTCCGAGCGTTCTAGCTCGGTATGTTTCGAGATTTCATCCGCGCCTCATAGGTCTTACGGGCACACCAGAACAAGTTCGCGCAGTGGCGGATTCCTACAAGGCTTACTATGCGCAATACGTGCCACCGGACGGCGCTGTCGACGTAATTGATCACACTGGCTTTATCTACCTGGTGGGCCGAGACGGCCAATACATTGGCTTCTTTCCGCCGGGTACGTCGGCGGATCGCCTGCTCGAAATCATTCGTCCCTACCTGGGTCACCACTAGGTGTGCCAGTCCGGGGAGGTAGGCTGGCACTCAGTTTTCTTTCATTCTGTCGGGCGGGCGCTGCTGCTTTTTGCGTCTGCGGCCGCATGGATAAATGAGGTGGGGACATGCCTGACAAATTTCCGCTTGGCTTGCAGGCTCACATGCGGCTGCTAGCGTCGGGCAGCGTCTGCTCCCGGCCACCTTGAGACATTCGACCCTTGTATTGGCTAGCACCAAAGGGGACATGGCCTTTTACTATCGTGGTCCTGCGTGCGGGAAGCAATCAGAGGGAAGGCTTGATCGGCAGCTGACAAGCGATCTCGAAATGCTCGTTCCCGTGGGCGAACGGCCTGCCGATCCAGGCCTCGAAAGCGGGTTGATTGTCGGGAACATAACCACTCCGCGGGAGCCAGGTCTTGTACAGCCAGTCGATAGCGCGTGCCTCGAGCGCGATGTCGCCGCTCAAGACGACTTCGGCGACGCGCATCGGCGGGAAGTCGAAGCGGCCGATCTCACCCTGCGGGTCGACGTCGTCCACCACGAGCGCGACGTCGTACCGACAATCCGCGAGGGCGACGATCTCGGGCTCATCCCACATGTAGCCCAGCCACTGGCCGTCTGCGAGCCCGCGCTCGATCGCCCAAGCGAGGAGTCGTTCGCAGGCGGCCTGCGCCACAAGCTCGCGGTAGGGCTCAAGAACGCGTATATAGGCGACTCTACGCGCGGGCAGATTGCGAAGCTTTACCTCGAAGCCGTCCGGATTTTGTCCCGCGGGCAGGGTCGTTATGCGAGGCGATCCATTCTGACTCGACAAGACGCGTTCCAACTCCTCCCGCCGGCAATTCCGGAAGGTCTCGATGTCAAAGACGCTAGGGGGAAGGCCGTAGTGCTGTTTGAAGCTGCGAGAGAACTCGGAAGAGGAGGAAAAGCCGCAATCTAAGGCCACGTCCGTTAGTGACCGCCGAGGCGCGTGGGACATCAGGAACAGCGCCCGCTCGAGCCGCTGCCGCTTCACGAATTGGTTCAGCGTTTCCCCCAGGAAGGCCTTGAACACGCGGTGAAAGTGGAACGGGGAGAAGCCGGCTGCCTTGGACACCTCCGCCAGAGTCAACGGATGAGCGAGGTTGCTCACTACGTGATCGATCGCGCGGTTGACGCGCTCGACGTAGTCCACGGAGACGGCGCTCTTGGCTTTTCCGTAAGTTCGCAAGATTTGGCAAGCGGCTTCTGCGGTTCGCGGGCATCTTATACGGCAGGCGATTTATTGTCTCTGCTCGTCAGCAGACTTTCGCTTGAAGGACTCCGGGAGAATCGCGTGAAAGTACGAACCCTCTTGATTGTCGGTGCCATGGCCTTAATCGACATGGTGGGCGCGAGCACGGCCCAATCGACCCGAGTCGCGGAAAATAAAACCCTGGAGCTGGGAAATTTCTCCGTCAGTCTCACCGTCAAAGACATTAAGGCATCCATGGCCTTCTACCAGAAGCTCGACTTCAAGCAGGTCGGCGGCAAAGTCGAGCAGAATTGGGTCGTCCTGCAGAACGGTACCGCGAGGATCGGGCTGTTCCAGGGAATGTTTGACAAGAACATCCTGACTTTCAACCCGGGGTGGACGAAGGACAAGGAGACCCTAACGGAATTCCAGGACGTGCGCGAGCTGCAGCGTGCCTTGAAAGCGCGCGGTCTGACGATGGCGCCTGAAGCGGACGTGACGACCCAGGGTCCCGCATTCTTTGAGGTCACCGACCCCGACGGCAACACGCTCCTTTTCGATCAGCATGTTCCGAGCCCCAAGCGCTAGCGGTATCCCGCCTGACGGTTCGTTAGCGTCGTGCAAATGCAGGCCCCATTGCGGACCCTCGTGATCGTCAACTCAGGGTCATGAGCCGCACGTTGAGAAAGCGGGCTCTTGGACAATTTTGGGACAGTCAGATCGTGACATTGCGTGATATCAAGTGACATCACGTGATAGCAAGTGCCTGTTGCAATTGGGAACTGCACTTGCATATCGTTGATCCGTAAGCCCCATACATCCGTTTCACACGGCAGGGGCCACTGGTTCGATCCCAGTACCGCCCACCATTCAGAAACGTCGGCGGAACAAGGGATCTAGGAAGTTTCCTGGATCGCTGTGAGGTTGAGCGGCCGCCCAGAAGGGCCGATCAAGCGCCGCGGGCGCATTGTGTTCCCGCGCCCGCGGCGCGTAACTGCCCACCGTTCACGGACCCTCCCAACACTTGTTATAGATGACACTAGACGCTCTGCAGCGTTCATTTGAGAGGAGTTCGGCGAAACGCCGGCTCGAGATCATTTGGTTTGTACGGCTGAATCGCGCCGCCAGGAGAATACTCAAAAACAAAGCTTGCACGGAAACGCTGCGCGGCGCCCCCGCTCGCAACCCAGTTTGCGGGAACCTCACAATGCATATTCGCCAACGCGCCGAGAGCTGCGTTCTGGAAGAGTTCTTCTGGCTCCGCGGCCATCACTTTAGTGGCGTCTATGCGGCCGCTCGCAGTCACGTTGAACTCCACCAGTACGCGCCCTTGCATGTGTTGGACCAGCGCCGCCTGCGGAAAATACGATTGTTTAGAGAGAAACACGCAGGTAGGGAACTCCATGTGCTGCGTGCCGTGTTCCTCCGCCACTGCGTCAACACCAGTTATGTTTACGTTGGAGAAGTGTATGTGCGCGGTAGAAGCAAGCACGCGCACACGCGTCATCGCGAATCCACGGGCTGAATATATCTTGCCCACCTTACCGCCGATGGATATTTGTACCTCCCCCGACCTAAGCAACCGAAGTTCGAAGGGAAATAGGTTGTTGGTGAAGTCCGCTCGTGCAAACGGCGCATCCCATAGATCGTGTAGCCCGTCTCGTACGGCGAATTGAAGCTTGCCGGGTTCGTTGGAGTGCACAAATGCCTCAAGCCCGACGTTATAAGACTCCTTGGGTCCCATGAGTTCGATCGCCGCCAAAGGTGCCCACTTCCTATCCTTGCTGACGGTAATGAACTGGATGAATCCCTTTAGCGTGAATGCGCCGTCGGGGACCTGGATAAATCGTTCCTCGTAACGTCCTGGCCCGGCGTCCAAGTCAATGTTATATGGGCCAGGACCGACTTCGAACTTGGGTGACTCGGCTGGTGCTGTGGCGGCGGCGCGTGGCGGCTGTGTTGACGCGCATCCAAGAAAGGCAAGGAGCAAGACCCAGATGCGTTTGGTCATAGTAGATGGACCCCGCTACCGCTGAAGATCGCGTAGTTCTTGAAGCAGTTTACAACCCAATCCCACATACCCCGCCCCTTTGGTTCATCTACGCACGGTTCCTCGGCACTGATAGACTGTGTATCAGTTCGCTATCTCAATCGATCCGCCGTGCGCTTTGACGAGCCGCTCCAGAGCTGTTTTATCGGCTCGATTCTGGCGCCAGATGGCATTTGCCCTGTCGACAGACTGTCGCGTCAGCTGATTAGTCTTGGCCTGGAATTTTCTGAGTACCTCGAAATAAGCCTGCCTGTCGGTCGTACTATTCGGGAGCGCCGCTTCGGCAGCAACGAATTGCTGGCAGCTCTGGTTGTAGTCCTCGAGCAATTCGTCGCGCACGAGCATGCTCAAAACGACGTGTCCTTTGCTGTCCTGGCACGAGAAGCGCACCCGCGCTGAACGATTCGACATCGTCGCCTCGTAAGACTTCTTCATCCGCTCGCATGCCTGGTTGATTTCGCCGTCAATCTTGTCGGAGCTCAGGCGGTAAATCGCGTCCCCGCATCTGAGCTGGGCCGGCTGGCTTACATTGCTCCCATTCTCAGTGCCGCCGGCATTCCTATTGCCAGCGCCTGTGCTTGCGCCGCGACCGCAGCCAGACAAGCAGCAGCCCGTGAGAAGCAGCAGCGCGACGAGCGCAGCGCTACAAATGGTTCGGTTCATGACAAGTTCTCCGGACCGACTCGGCTGCCGGCCGTCCCAGCGCATTCTATGCTGTACCCGCGTGAGTTCGATTTTCCCGATAGCGGTCACTGACTTCGTACGTGAGTCTCACACAGAACCTGGCTCTCACACGGTTCGGAAGCGATTTGACTGGCGCGCCGCTGCGCGCGGTAACATTGACCGAACAGGGGTAGGCGACGCTCTCAGAAGGCGCCCCCCGCGTGCATGCCAACGAATAAGACCGGGGTTATTTGCCCGTGATGACGGTTAAGTTGTGCGTGGGTCACTTAGTGCGCCGCACGTACCGCGATTGATGGTGACCGTTCCTATTGGGTTACCTTGCTTCCCGCTGTACTCCAGAACTACAACGACGCCCTGGTCGATCAGCGGCCGCAAGTCAGGGTTTGCGCAGCTGCCTTCCTTTATCGTCGGAGTCAATTTCGCCTCGAATGTCGTACTGTCGACGCCATTCGAATCGGCGTTCACGAGCGTGTACATGACGGTCAGTCTCAGTCCTGGCCCGGCCCTCGCGCCATCCAATCTGGTATCCGGATCGACTGCAGCGGGGGCGGCGCCGTTAGCCTGGCCGGCGACCTCCGCGACCCTTCTTTGAAGCATCAGAGCGGCCTTGAATTGCGCGGAATCCTTCGTGTCGCAGGCCGTCACCGTGGCGCACACCATTGCCAAGCACCCCACCTTCATTCTGAATTTCACGCGAGGTTTCTCCGGTACCGCTGTCACTCACGCGCCTGTCGTACCGCCGTGCAAATGTGCGTTCGGCAATTGAGCGCGAGCGAGCGCGGTACCGAATGAGTGTATTTCGCCGAGCGCGCTGGCACAAATTGGCGGGGCGTGCTCCGGCTGGCGTTCCGCCATGCGGTGGCGCATTCCGGTCAGCACCGGAAGTAGAACCTACTCCGGCAGCAGGTAGCCAACAGCGGCCGGTCACTCTGCGATTGCAATTTTCCTGAAAGCATCCGTTCACACCTGCGAGCTGCGGGCGTGAGAACTTCTGGCAGAGTCTGAGTCAGGCGGGAGGTGCGATTTGGCTGCCGCGTCGCTGCACGGGGTAACATTGAGCGAACTGGGGTAGGTGACCCTCTCAGATCGAGGAGGATGCCGGTGGCTCCGCCTACCAGATCGCGGAAATCTACGCGCTGCGCAACGACGAGAACGCGACCTTCGAGTGGCTCGATCGGGCCTGGAGCAACCGCGATGCGGGTATCCACCACCTCCTCTACTCCCCCTTATTACTTCGCTACAAGGACGATCCGCGCTTTGCGGCCTTCTGCCGTAAGGTTGGTTTGCTGGTGCCGGGGGAGGCTTCAGCGCGCACGTTGCCGTGACGTCATGCCTCGGCGTGCGTCCGCTCTGCGCAATCTCGATGTCAGCTTCCAAGAGGAGTGACCGGCTGCTCGGGGTCGGTAGCGCACAGTAACGCTCCCTGCTCGCAGACCTATTTGTGGGAAATTGGCGCCCGCGCTTCGCGTCCGGGGTAGACACCCTCAACAAGCTGACCGTCTTTCACCACCAGGACGCCGTTTACAAGCACGAACATTATCCCCTCTGAGTATTGAAGAGGCTCCTCGAACGTCGCCTTGTCGATAACGCGACTCGGGTCGAACACCGTAACGTCCGCATCGGCGCCGACGCGAATCCGCCCCTTATTCTTAAACGATGGGGCGCGCTTCTCGAGCAGCTGCGCTGGTAGCAAGGTCATCTTGCGCAGCGCAGTCATCAAGTCCAGCGTCTTTTCCTCGCGCACGTAGTGCCCCAGTACGCGCGAAAAGGTCCCCTGTCCCCGCGGGTGGATCTTAGGTCCGGTAATAGGTAGTCCATCGCTCGCGATCATGATGCTCGGATCCGCCACTGCGGCTTGCACGGCGGCTTCGGGAATCTCATGGATCACCACCAGACCACCTTGTTGGCGATAGCGCGCGAAGCTTTCCGGGGTCAGACGTTCACCGGTTTCCGCCCACTGCAGGTCCTTGTATGTGATGTCGTACCTCTGCTGCCAGCCCTCGTCGAAGACGGCCGAATTGAGATTGGTGCTGCTTGCAGCGTAGGGATAACACTCCGTGGTGATGTCAATCCCCTGCCTTCGAGCCCCCGCGATCATCTCGATGAACTGCGGGGTGTACCTCAGTCCCATGCTGGTGATGTGGGCGACGTGCAACTGCGCTCCGGTGACAGCCGCAGCCGCGATCACTTCCTCGAGCGCGGCCGCTCCGGATTGCGGTTCAAGCAACGACGAGTAGCGCAGGTGGACCTGTAGCGGGGCATGGTACTTCACCGCCAGGCGGAACATTTCCAGGATCTCCCAGTGGGAGGCTCCGGGCGTGTAATTGATTCCCATGCCCTCAGCCACCGCGCCCTCCTGCAGACCCTCCTCGATGGCGGCACGTAACCTGCCGAGTTCTTCCGCGGTGAGTTCACGGTGGTTTGCAGCTTCCGCTACCGGGGTGTTCATAGCGCTGAGTGAAGGCACCTCCTGGCCGGTCATGGCGCGGATCCGCATGGGGATATGGCCGGCGCTGACCCCGAAATTGATCAGCGACTTACCCTCACGCGCCGCATACCACTTGCTGACATCGTCAGTTCCCAACTCGAGCTCCAGGGAAGTAGTGACTCCATCATGGGCCTGAAATTGGTAATTTCTCGGCTCCTGCCCATGCTCGTGCACGTCGATAAAGCCCGGCGCCACCACCAGCCCGCGTGCGTCGATGTTCCGTTTGCCGGTGAGAGAAGCCGTGGATATTGCGCGAATCCTGCCATTGCTTATGCCCACGTCGCGGACCGCATCCAGTCCCGACTCGGGATCCATTACAACGCCCCGAGAGATCACCACGTCATACGGTTGGCCGTGGGCAGGGGCGCACGCCAGCGCTCCCAGCAAGGCCAAGACAGCGAGCACCTCACCGACGCTACCCAAACCTGCTGCGTGCAAGCGTCTTGACTTCATCCTGCGCCTCTTCTTGGCTGTGCTTTGGACCGGTGAACCCACGTCGGGGCTCGGCTGGCCGCTAGCCTGCGCCAGGGCCGTCCCGCGGGTCTACTGAATCTGAGCTGTGCGAAGCGTACCTCTCGGCCAGGAGCCGACAGTCAGTGCCTGGGCTTCCAGTAAGCAAACCCTCGGCAATGGTCGAGGCAGTGCTATTGCGAAGTGCCGTCAATGTGCACGAACATGAGCGACGAACTTGGAATGGGGAAGGAGCTGATGTCCATCAATCGGCGAAACATGCTAACGGCGAGTTTGGCGAGCGCCGCCGCGGTCGGACTTTCCGCCAAGGATGCCGCGTCGGCGCAAGCCGATACTCCGGCGGAGCGCGACCATACGGACACCCCCCTTCCACCCGTCAGTCTGTACGACTACGAAGTCGCCGCTAAACGGATACTGTCCGGGCCCGCCTGGGAGTATTTCAACGGCGGTTCCGCCGACGAGATTACCTTGAGGCGAAACCGCCAGGCCCTGGACCTCCTGCAGCTCAAGCCGAAAGTGCTCGTCGACGTTACCAGCATTGATACGAGTCGCACACTGCTTGGGCACAACATGGCACATCCGATCATCTTGGCCCCCACATCGTCACACCTATTGGCTCATCCGGACGCCGAAGTGGCCACCGCACGCGGTGCGGCATCGGCGAAAGCGATCATGGTGGCGAGTACCGTATCGAACCGCAGTGTCGAAGACATTTGCCATGTTGCTTCCGAGCCGGTCTGGTTCCAACTGTACGTCGAAGATGATCGCAGTGCGGTCAAAGCGCTGATCGAGCGAGCGGAGACCGCTGGGTGTAAGGCGCTGTGCATCACAGTGGATAATCCACTTGCGTATGCGAGAAATCGCGAGGAGCGCGTGCGTGCTCAGGCCCCCATGCTGCCCTTCCCCAATCTCGGTATCACGGCCGCGCCTGGCGGCCGTGGTCGCTCCCGCAGGCATTTCAATTGGAAAGATCTTGGGTGGATCCAATCCTTTGCGAAGACGCCGATCGTACTCAAGGGAATCATGAACCCGGACGACGCTGATGAGGCTGTTCGACACGGCGTCGCTGCCATCATCGTCTCCAACCATGGGGGACGGGTCCTTGATACAGAACCGGCTACGATCGAGGTGCTGCCTGCGGTGGTCGATCGTGTCGCCGGTCGCATCCCTGTCCTGTTCGATAGTGGCATACGCCGAGGCACCGACATTGTGAAGGGCTTGGCGTACGGCGCTTCTGCCGTATTGATCGGACGCCCGTATATCTACGGACTCAGCGTTTCCGGTGCCGACGGCGTGCGTAGCGTCATAGACATCTTACGGGCCGAGCTCGAGGGCGCTATGGCAATGACAGGTAGAACGCGACTCGATGACATCGATCGCTCAGTGTTCTGGAAAGCTCACGAGTACCGAGAGTGATCGCTCAGTCACTCGCTTGTTCCGTAGCGACCGGTCGCGACCGGCAGCAAAGGGGCCGAAAGCGTCCGACCGCTCGCTCTAGGGGTTTGGGGTTGCCGGACACGGTTGAGGACGGCTCAAGACCGTGAGCGGCAATTCAAACGCCGTTTTCCTTAGTTACGCGTCGCAGGACGCGGGGCCAGCCAGTCGTATCTGCGACGCCCTCCGGGCGGTGGGCATTGAAGTCTGGTTCGACCAAAGCGAGCTCCGGGGCGGCGATGCCTGGGACGCGACGATCCGGCGTCAGATCAAATCCTGCGCGCTGTTCGTGCCGATCATTTCCAACAACACGCACTCGCGCGGCGAGGGCTATTTCCGGCTCGAGTGGAAACTCGCCGTGGACCGCTCGCACCTGATGGCGGCCGACCAGCCGTTCCTGGTGCCGGTGGTCGTCGACGACGTGCCAGACACCGATCCCAGGGTGCCGGAGCGGTTCCGCGAGGTGCAGTGGACCAAGCTGCCAGGCGGTGAGACGCCATTGGCGTTCGTCGAGCGTGTGCAACGCCTGCTCGAGTGGGGTTCGGCGCCAAGCCGCAGTGTTGCAGCAGCCCCGCGCGGGGTCGCGCCCTCAACGATGCCGCCCCCCGGCATCGTGCCAACGGCGTCGAGCCCGCCATTGACGCCCGTGGCGGCCAAGCCTCGCAAGGCGGTGCTGCTGTTTGCGCTGCTGGCGGGCGCTGCCGCGTTGGCCGCCGGGGCCTGGGTGTTCAGGCACGGTACGGCGCGGGTCGCCGCCGTCGCGCCGTACTCGATCGCGGACCGTCGAATGACGTTCGCGGTATTGCCGTTCCAATCACCCGCAGACGATACGATCGGTGCTCAGACGGCCAAAGCGCTGACCTACGCGACCGACGCGCTGCAGGCGGAGCGCAGCACCTGGGTGCACTCAGCGCCTCGCGCGAGTGTCGACCACGCCGCGAGTCGCATGTCCGGCAGCAAGGAACTGGCCGAAGCACTCAACGTGCACTTCCTGATCACCGGTTTGCTCGCTGCCGACGTCCCCCGCTACAAGGTCACGCTGTCAGTCATCGACGGAGCTACCGAGCACGTACTTGCGACGAAGGAGATCGACGTCGGGACCGGGCCCGTGACCGCGAGCGTGCGCAGGCAAATCGACGATGTCCTCGGTACGCTCGTATTCGCGGGTCTGACATCTGAGGTGGAGCGCGTGCGGGCCAAGCCGGTCGACGAACTCGACGTGCGCGACCTGTCGTTTAGGGCCTACGTCGACTGGTTTCAGCACCACGACGAAGATGGCAAGGGCGCTTACACGCGGGCCACCGATCTGCTCAAGCGGGCACTGACGCTCGCGCCCAACGACCGTCTGGCGCTGTGGCTGACTGCGCAGGTCAATCTGTGCAACTGCGTCTATGGCTGGTCGAGCAACCCGGCCGAGCAGCAAGCAATCGGTGCCGCGGCGCTCGACAAGGCGCTTGAATTCGATCCGACCGACCTGCATTTGCTCGCGGCGAAGTCGCTGTTGTTTGAGTTGCGCGGGCGTTACGAGGAGTCGCTGCTGCTTGCGGATGCCATCCTCAAGCGCGATCCAGAGCAGACGAACCCACTGGTCATCAAGGCCCGGGACCTGCTTAAGCTCGGCCGGCCCGCCGAAGCGCTGCCGTTTGCAATCGAGGCGCGTGAGCGCATCCCGACCGGCCGCCCGACGTGGGTCGCGTTGCTCGCGAGTATCCACTACGCGCTCGGTGAGTACGCGCCAGCGGCTGAGCTTGCTCAGAAGGCAGCGATCGAATACGACGCGCGTGAACTGAGCAACGGACTGACCGGACCCGTGCGCCTGACACTCGCGGCGGCACAGGCGAAACTCGGCGACCTGACGCGCGCCAAGGCCGCGATCGCCGATTTCAGGGCATCCGTGCCCGGCGTGCAGACGATCGCTCAGATAAAGAAGTGGATTCAGCCGGCAGCGGACCTGTCCGGCTACGAGCCGCTGTATGACGGCCTGCGCCTGGCCGGCGTGCCGGACTGACCCGAACGACGCCGTCAGTAACTCTGTTCCGTGCGCGTTACCGGCATCAACCTGACATCGGGCTGGCGGGTCGTGAGCCGCCCGTCGCCGAAGCGGGCGGCGGGACAATTTTGGGACAGTCAGATCCATAGACTGCACGCGGGCGTCTGCTCCCGGCCCAAGAAGCGGACACACCGGGGCTCCAGAATTCCTGCCAGATAGCGGTCACTCGCGGCGAACCGATGGCGCGGCACGGTGTTAAATGTCCGGCAAGTTGCGGGGCAGATGCTCCCGGCGCATCCTGCGCCTGACAATCGGAGGCGAGGTCGCGACACGGGCAGGCGCTGGGGTTGGCCGCAGGTTCAGCGGGGACGAGCGGCGGTGCACCGTCCACCTTCGAGATCTCAGGCAGGAACGGCAAGATGGCAATCAAGCCGGCAGGTTTACTGGCGCGACCTTTCTATTTCGTCTTATCGCAGATTATCGCGGGCGTGATAGTTGCCGGCTTCAGCCATACGGTCGGTACACGCCTCATCCACCCGCCATCCCCGCGGCCTGTCATCCTTTATGTGCACGCCGCCTTATCTGCCGGTTGGATCGTCCTCTTCATCACTCAGACGGCGCTGATCTGCACGCGAAACGTGAAGTACCACCGCAAGCTTGGTTTGTGTGCGATCCCGCTTGGCGTTGCAATCCCCATTGTGGGAGTTTCAACAGCGCTCTCTATGGGAAGATTGCATGTGCAACGCGGTGACGCGGGAGATACCGATGCCGCGGAGGCTCTGATTCTTTCGCTTTACGACATGGTCGCGTTTACCGTTGCTTTTCTAGGCGCGATTTATTGGCGCACGAAACCGGAGTTCCACCGCCGTTTAATTTTGATCGCCACATGCGCTCTTACTAGCGCAGCAATCGGACGTCTAATTCCGGCAGCGGCGTCGGACGAGTGGATTTACGTCGGTGTTGATTCGTTGATCCTGCTTGCCGTGGCGCGTGATCTGATTACCACGAAGCGCATCCACCCGGTCTATCTGTACGGGCTGCCGGTCTTATTCCTCGGTCAAACGATCATCCTCTACCTCGATCTAAGCCGTTCGCAGGAGTGGCTGGCGATTGCTCATCGGCTGATCGGGTAGCGTGCCGGTCCGCCGGAGCGAGGAACGCCGTGGACCTGCTGCATTAACTGGTGATGCGCCGAGGTCGCAGCCAGCGGACGCGGGGCTTTCAGCCCACCGGCATCAGGCAGCACGCGGTATGGGCGACGGTGAGAAACACGCCGCTCAGCAGCAGCACGCCGAAGGCGACGACCATCAGCGCGTTGAGCAGGCGGGTCCCGGCGGGCACCGCGGGCGCCAGCAGGCGGTCGAGGCGATGACTGACCAGTGAGACTGCCGCCGAGCGCAGCACGAAGGAACTTTCAGGTCTAGCCAGCTTGGCCAGCGCCGAAACCAGAAATCGGCCGCGATTCATGCTGAGTACCGACTCGTCGCAGGAGAGCTCGCGATACAGTGCCAGACGGGCACCGGTGAGCCACAACAGCGGATGAAACCACAGCAAGCACAAGGCGAATTCGTGGATCAGCCGCAGCAGGTTGTCGCGGCGCTTGGCGTGAGTAACCTCGTGCAGGAGCACGGCATCCAGTTCGCGTCCGCTCAGTAGCCGCTCGATGCCGCGCGGCAGGCAGATGTGTGTGCGGACCATGCCGCCAACTGCAGGGCTGCAGCGCCCGGCAGTAAAGTGCACTGGGACGCCGTGCACGTAGAAATCCGGCACGCGGCGCCGATCCCGGTCGCGTTCCTCGCGGCGTTCGCCGACGATGCGCACCCAGAGTCGCAGCAGCATCAGGACGGCGCCGCTCAGCCACAGCGCGCACAGTAGCGCGGCGAGCGGCAGATGCTGCGCCAACGCCTGGTCGAAAGCCGCCAGCGGCCCGAGCTGGTGTGCACCTGGCAGATCCGTAGCCCCGAAGCGGTCGATGAAGCCACCAACCGGAAGCGCGAAATTGAGAGACGCAGCAGTCCATATCTGGAATTTCGCAGTGACGCTTGCGCTGCGCAGTGAGGTGAGCGCCCAGGCGCCCAAGCCCACTAGCGTGGCGTACAGTAGATGGACCTGCAGGAAGTACAGGGCGGGCGCGAGATGCTCACGCACGCTCCTTGCTCCCCGGGCCGCGCTTGCCGGCCGCATTCTGCAGAACCTTGAGATCCTTCAGCGTGATGGTGCCCGACTCGAGGAGGTTTGAGACCAGCAGCTGCGGTGAGCCGCCGAACAGGTCAAGTAGTTCGCGCACCAGGCCATTGCGGAAGGCGCCGCGATCGATCGTCGGCTCGAATAACTGCGCATTGCCAATCTTCTTTACGCGCCGCACCGCCCCTTTTTGCTCGAGCCGGTATACGAGGGTTTGCACCGTGGTATACGCGACACGCTCATCCTCTGGCAGGCTCTCAAGGATTTCGCGGACCGAGCAGGTTCCGAGCTTCCAATATTGCTCCAGAACGCGCATCTCGGCCTTCGACAGTCGGGTGGCTATTGACATCTCCTACAGTGTCCGTAGATCCTACTACATCGATCGTCCGACGTGCAAGGGATCGGGTCGACTGCACTTCGCCAGATCGCTGACTGAGGGGAGGTTTATCCGTGAATTCACGCATCCGCATGTTTGTTTGTCTGCCCGCGGTCGTGCTGGGAGTTGCTGCGTTCCCCGCCCTGCCGCAGACCGTGGCGCCCAGTCCACCGCTGCAGCCGGTACTGCACGATGGCCGACACGACTTCGATTTTGAAGTCGGCACTTGGAAAGCGCACGTGCGCACGATGGTGCACCGACTCACCGGCCTGAATGACTGGGAGGAGTTGGACGGCACGGTCGTGACCCGCTCGCTGCCCATGCTCGAGGGCTGGAATGAGTCCGAAATGCGCGTGGATAGTTCCACCACCCATAGGCGTATCGAGATCCTCGCCGTGCGCGTGTACAACCCCGTGTCGCGTCAATGGAGCATCTACGGCTCCAGCGTCAAGACCGGTGTGTTCGATCCGCCCCAGGTCGGCCAGTTCAACAATGGGCACGGGGAGTTCTATGGCCAGGACACTTGGGAAGGGCGTGCCGTGACTGTCCGTTTCGTGTGGGACGCCGTGAGCCACGACAAGACGCACTTCGAGCAAGCTTTCTCGCAGGACGGTGGCAAGACCTGGGAAGTCAACTGGATCTATGATGGCACGCGCGTCGGAAAGTAACCGCGCGGCTGCCGACCGCTCAGACGCGCGGCTCAATTCGCCAGTCGGTGACCTCAATGGCGGCCAGCGCCGATGCGGCCGGCACCCAGTCTGGGTGATTTACGCCTCCCGGGCGGACCTTTGGCTGATTCAACACGCTGCAAGAGCCAATCCCCGGTGACTGCAGCCTGACCCACCAGCCATTCGCGAAAGCGCTTCACTTGCGGCCGGAACAAAGCATCCGGACGGAAACGCGCTTGAAAGACGTGCTCGGTCCATTGCCCGGTCGACACCGGGAATGGCAGGTTGAGCGAGCCGTCCTCGATGTAGGGGGCCAATAACGCCAGGCCGCAGATGGTCAGGCCCGCATTCGCGCGGACCGCCTCGAGTGCGGCTCTGATGCGCTGAAAACGAATGCCACGGTTGGGATCCGTTCGCTTGAGCCGCTGGGCCTTAATCCAGGTGGACCAGTTAGGCGCGCTCGGATCCTCCTTGTAGAAATCAAGATGCAATAACGGAAACCCCTCGAGGCGGTCGCGCAGTGCAACTTTCGAGATGCGGCGCGTGTTTTCGGGGGAGCTGATGGGCAGCACGAAATCCCGAAAAAGTAAGTCGTCACCGGCATCGGCGCGCTGCGGGCCGAAGCTGATCTCGCAATCGACCTGACCGATGCGCAACGGCGCATCACCTTCACCGTTGATACAGCAAAGCACGTGCGGATACGCTGCTTTGAAACTCCCGATGCGAGGCTTCAACCAAAAGTCGGCGAAGTCAGATGTGGCCGCGATGTGGATCTCGTCTCCGCGCTGCAGGTTCAACATTGTGGAGACGGCGTCCAACTCCTGGAATGCAGCCCGCAGGTGCTCGAGCGCTCCCGAGAGTTCTGCGGTAGGTCGGAGACCTGATCGTCCGCGCACCACCAGATCGACCCCCAGGTAGTCCTCGAGAGCTTTGATGCGCTGCCCGATTGCTGCGGGCGTTATCCAAAGCGCGGCCGCCGCGGCCTGCAGCGAGCCCAACCGCAGCGCCAACTCGAGTGCCTGGAGGGACCTGAGGTGAGACAGCGCCATCCCACTAACCTAAAGGTTACCTTTAGTTGTGGCAAGAACTTTTAGCTTTAACGTACACCGCGGGCGGCCGAGAATCGGCGCAGAGGGAGGAGCAAAACTCATGGCGCACCTGCGGAGATACCTGATCGAGCGCGACATCCCAGGCGTGGGCGGCATGTCGATCGTGGAATTGTGCGGTGCCGCGCGCGCCTCGAATCGCGCCATCGAGCAGATCGGCGAGGGCATCCAGTGGCAGCACAGCTATGTAGCGGGCGACAAGACCTTCTGTATCTATCTCGCCGCCAGTGAAGAGGTGATCCGTAAGCACGCAGAACTCAGCGGAATCCCCATAACGCGCATTGTCGAGGTTCCGCAGATGATCGACCCGCTGACCGCCAACAACTAAACCGGCAGCCGCGCTGCCGAAGGGGAAAAATATGAACGACTCAACCCAAAATCTGTTTCGTTCACTGTGTATGGCGGTGTCTTTTTTGACACTTCCTGTCATCGTTACAGCCGGTAACGACGCCACACCGTTGATAGACAAGGTACACAACGCGACAGCGCGCTACGTCGACATCAATGTCGCATTTGGGGAGGGATTCGTGGTCGCCACGCCTTGTGTCAGCGGACCGGACACCGGGGCCATGGGTGTGCACCTCGTGCTTCCCGCCCGCATCAGCTCGCTCGTCCTGAACCCGGAGCAGCCGCAAGCGCTCATCTACGAGCCGATGGCGGATGGCGCGATGCGTCTCGTCGGAGTCGAATTCATCGTGCTCGAGAGTGTCTGGGCAGCCAAGAACTCCCCGGGCAGCGTGCCGGCGCTGGAGGGGAATCTGCTGAACTACATCAGCGCGCCCAATCGCTACGGGCTGCCGGCGTTCTATGAGATCCATGTGTGGGCGTGGGAGAACAACCCGAAGGGAAGCTACGCGGACTGGAACACGCACGTCACGTGCTCCAAGCAGCCCTTATAGCAAGCCATCACAGGAGAAGTCCGGTCGTGACACCACGTGATATCAAGTGACATCACGTGATACTAGGGGCCGGTTGCAACTGGAGGGAGGTCTTCTGACGGTCTCCCCACCCGGCAGGTTAACCGAAGTTACCTGATCGGCCGAAACTACGCGGCGTCCGCTCTTGAGGCGGCACACTATCAATCTGAATCGCTGCAATGGGTAGCATCCGACCCGCTGCGGCCAGTTTGTGACATTCGGCCAGACGAAATCGCCGCGACAAAGCGGCCGTTCGTGTCCTGGGGTAGGCTAACGACTACAAACGAAGAGCCGAGTGCATGGCCGACCGCACCGATTCAGAAATAGCCCCGCAACCCGCTGACAGCATGAAGGCGGCGAGTCCCTCAGACGCAGGAACAAGTTCTACCCCAGAGGTCTCAGGACCTATGCTTGATGTTCACGCTCCCCATGAATCGATTCACACGTGGAAAAGCTTCTTCATCCACATTGCTGCCATTGCCGTCGGCCTTCTCATAGCCGTTACGCTTGAGCAGTCGGTGGAGTACCTGCACCATCGGCACCAACTCCATGAATCCCGCGAAGCCCTCGGGAGTGAACTCGCCCAGGACAAGACGATTTTCGAGCACAACATTGCGCTACTTCAAAGCGCAGAAGCTTCGATGGAGGCTAACACGGCATTCTTGCACTCGTCTTCAACGCCAAGAGAGCAACCGACGACAAGCCTCAACTATTCGTGGGAGTTGCTCTATGCTCGCTCCGCCGCCTGGGGAGATGCGAAGCTCGATGGGGCGCTAAGCATGATGCCGGCCGAAGAGCGCGACCTCTTAGACCGCATCTACTCGGGCATCCTTCAAGCGCAAGATATGAGCTTGCTTATCTCGCATCTGCTAACACCGCTCATGCGATCGCACGCCGAGCGGCGACGTTAGGCGATCTGACCATGCAAGATCGGGAGCAGCTGCTCAGTGTAACCGCGCAAACCGAAGGTCAGATTGTCAGTACACGTATGCTCCTGCTATTTACGGGCGTACCCCTGAAAACTTATCTTGATCGAGTTGATGGAACTAAATGAATTCCGTTACGCACACGATGTCCGGCGTGTCGGGACGCAGGGAGGCGCGCACCGGCATACTATCGGCGGTTCGGGGACGAACCCGTGCCCCACCAAGCGGAACAACGGATAAAGGTGAGATGCGATGAGGCTGCTATTCCCAATACTGCTGCTGCCCGCGGCGGCGCTCGCTGGCACCGGGTTCGACGGCAGCTGGAAGACGAACATGCAATCCCTGAAAACGACGGGGGAACCAGTCGTTCTGCTCCTCGCCGGAGGCGAATACACCTGTTCGAGCTGCAATCCACCGTACACGGTGAAAGCAGACGGTGCTGAGCATAAGGTGACTGGCCAAGCCTACTTTGACATCGCAAAGGTGAAAGTGACCGGAGCGAACTCGGCTGACATCGTATTGAAGCAGGGCAGCAAGGAGTTGGTGCGCTTCAGCGATACGGTGTCTGCCGACGGCACGATGCTCACCAGCAAGGTCACGAATCTTGTTGGCGTGCAGGCCGTGACCGATGAGCTGACGGCGAAGCGCGTGGCCGCCGCGCCTGCGGGTTCGCACCCCCTCTCTGGCTCCTGGGTGGAGCAACAGCACGTGGCAGGCGACCTGCGCCCGGTGCAGTACCGAATGACCGCCGAGGGATTCCAGATGCGCTGGAACGGACAGAGTTATGACGCAAAGTTCGACGGCAGGGAGTATCCGGTTGCAGGCGATCCAGGCAAGACCACCGTGTCGCTCAAGAAGATCGACGATGCCACGGTCGAGGAGACCGATCATCGACAGGGCAAGGTCGTCGATGAGATTCGTCTGGCGCTCGCGAAGGACGGGAATACGATCATGGTCATCGACAAGGATATTGCGCACGGACAGACGATCACTTACACACTAGAAAAGCAACGTTGAGTGCTGGCACGCGCCGGAGGAGATCCTGTTCTTAACTCCCTTGCCGCGGCTCGCCCGCTACCTCGTCCAGCTTGTCGCCCAGCACGCGCCTTACGGCAACGTAGAAGACGGGGATCAGCAGTAAACCGAGGAAGGTTGCGAACAACATGCCGCCGATCACGCCCGTGCCAATCTCATGGCGCGAGGCGGCACCCGCGCCGCTCGAGAGGACCAGGGGGAGTACTCCGAGGATGAAGGCCATCGACGTCATGAGGATCGGGCGCAAGCGCAGCTTGCCGGCCTCAACCACTGCGTTGAACAGGGTCATACCCTTTGCCTGTCCGTCAACCGCGAACTCCACGATCAGGATCGCGTTCTTTGCCGCCAGACCGATCACCGTGACGAGTCCGATCTTGAAGTATATATCGTTGGGGATGCCACTCAGCTTGCACAACGACAGCATGCCGAGAACGCCCAACGGCACCACCAGAAGCACTGCGACGGGGATCGACCAACTCTCATACAGGGCAGCCAAACAGAGGAACACGACGACGATCGAGAGCACCATCAGCAGCGTGGCAGAATTGCCAGCCAGAACCTCCTGATAGGACTGTCCGGTCCAATCCGAGGCAAAGCCCGCGGGCAGGGATTTGTTGATGATGTTTTGCAACACCTGCATGGCCTGGCCCGTGGAATAGCCGCTGGCGGCACTGCCTACGATCTCGACAGCGGAATAGCCGTTGTAGCGGGGCAGCGCCTGCGGCCCAACGCCCCAGTTCGTTTTGACTACGCTGGACAGCGGTACCATGTTGTACGGGCTGATCGACGCATTGCTGACTGAGGGATTGATCGGCCTCAGATAGCCGCTGGCGTTGGCCATCTGGCTGGCGGAGCTGGCGCCGCCCGTGGCAGCGCTGCTGACTGCACTGGGGGTATATATGTGCTGGAACGCATCGGTGCTGCCGCGAAAAGGCGCGTCGGCCTGCACATAAACACGCTTGACACGTCCCCCATAGGTAAACTGATCGATGTAGTTGGGTGATAACTGCAGTTGGATGGCCTGGTAAACGTCACTGAGTGACAGCCCCATCGTTTCCGCCTGAACCCGATCGACCGCTATCTGCAGCTGCGGCGCCTCAGGCAGTGAGTTGGCACGGGTGCCGGTGAGCACGGGGCTCTTACCCGCATCGTCGAGCAGGGCTTTTTGGGCCGCGGTCAGTTGCGCGCGCGACTGGCCGGCGCGTGCTTGCAGGTACATGTCAACACCGCCGAACTGGCTCAGGCCGCGAATGGTGGGCAGGTTCACCACAAAAATCTGGGCGTCGGTGATGCCCTTTAGGATCTTGTTTGCCTGTGGAATGAGCTGCATGGCTGTCTTGGAACGCTTACTCCAGTCTGCCAGCTTGATGAAAGCCATGCCGACGTTCTCACTCTGCCCTACGAAGCTGAAGCCTTCGGGACAGAATACGCCCGTGATGTCCTTGCCGATCGCGCTGTGCAGCAGTTTGTCACGTACCTTGCTCATGACCTCATCGGTGCGCTGCAGGGTTGCGCCCGATGGCAGATTGACCAGCCCAAGCATGAAGCCTTGATCCTCGTCGGGAACGAAACTGGTCGGCAGGCGCGTGTACAGGAATCCGGCCAGCACCGCGATCATTGCGAAGACCACCATCCAGCGCGGCGCTTGCCGTACTGCCGCGCCGATATGGCCGACATAGGTACGGCCGACCCATTCGAATCCGTGGTTGAACCAGCGAAACGCGGCGTTCTTCTTGCTTCCTTCGTGGCGCGGTCGAAGGATCGTTGCGCACAGTGAGGGGGTGAATGAGAGCGCCAGGAAGGCTGAGAATGCCATCGACACGGCGATCGTCAGCGCAAACTGCGAGTAGATGATACCGGTTGCACCGGGTTGCAGAGCCGAAGGCACGAACACGGCCGCCAGCACCACCGTGATTGCGATGATTGCTCCGGTGATCTGACCCATCGCCTTGCGTGTGGCCTCCCTGGGTTCGAGGTGTTCCTCGTCCATGATGCGCTCGACGTTTTCTATCACCACGATGGCATCATCAACGACGATGCCGATCGCCAGGACCATGCCGAACAAGGTGAGCAGGTTGATCGAGAAGTGCAGCACGGACAGCCCGATGAAGGTCCCGAGCAGCGCCACGGGAATCACCAGCGTCGGAATGATCGTGGCCCGTAGGTTCTGCAGAAAGATCAACATGACCACGAACACCAGGGCGATCGCCTCGACCAGGGTCTTCACCACGTCGGTGATGGAAGCGGTGATGAACGGTGTCGTGTCATAAGGGACGTCCCAGGTCACACCCTGTGGTAAGTCCTTGGCAATCAGCGCCATTTGCGCTTTGACCGTCTTCGCGATCGCAAGCGCGTTGGCGCCGGGCAGCAGGAACAGGCCCATGCCGCCCGCCTGTTTGCCGTCCCAGATCGCGGAACTGCCGTAGCTCTGTCCTCCAAAGGTGATGCGGGCGACATCGCTCAGACGGACCGTCGTGCCGTCGCTGCTGGTGAGCAGGATGATGTTGTTGAATTGCTGCAGGGAGGAGAACAGGGTGTCGCCGGAGACCGTGGCCGTGAAAGTCTGGCCTTTTACTGCGGGGTCCGCGCCGAGGGCGCCGGTCGCGAACTGTGCGTTCTGCGCGTTGATTGCATTCAGCACCTGGCTGGAGGAGAGCCCGTAGCCCTGCAGTTTGTCGGGATCCAGCCAGATGCGTACCGCGTATTCCGAGCCAAGCAGGAACGTGTTGCCAATGCCGCTGATGCGCGACAGGACCGGCTGGATCTGCGAGGCCATGATGTCACTCAGGCGCCCCGCGTTGATCGAAGGATTCTGTGACGACAGGCTCACAAACAGCAGGATGTCGGGACTGGCCTTCGCGACTACCACGCCCTGTTGAGTCACTTCGGTGGGCAGCAGGGGCTGCGCCAGGGCAACCTTGTTCTGCACCTGCACCTCGGCGATGTCCTGGTTGGTGCCGGTCGCAAAGCTCAGAGTGATCGTTGCCGTGCCGTTGCTGTTGGAAGTCGAGGTGAAATACAGAAGATTGTCGAGGCCGGTGAGCTGCTGCTCGATCACCTGTGTGACCGTCGATTCCATGGTGGCGGCGCTGGCGCCCGGATAGGTTGCCGTGACGGTCACTTGGGGCGGCGCGATATCTGGATAGGCCGCGATGCCCATGTTCAACATCGAGATGACGCCGGCGAGGCAAATCAGTATGGGAATGACCCAGGCAAAGACCGGGCGATCGATGAAGAAATTCGGCATGCGGAAAGCGTTCCTACGGATTGCGGCCGGCGATTCTGGCACCCGCTGCCGCGGGGTTACTGGCGTGCGACGGACTCGCGGTGGCTGGTGTTGATTGGCGGGGAACCCCCTTGGCCTGACCGCCCTCGCGCGCCACCTGCAGGCCCGAGACGATCACCTGGTCACCGGGCTGGAGACCGTTGGTGACAATCCAGGCGTTGCCGTAGCTGTCACTCGCATTTACATTCTTGCGCAGCACCTTGCCGTCCGGGCCGACAACCAACGCATAGGCGCCGACTGTGTCGCGTTGGAGTGCCTCCTGAGGGATGAGGTACACAGCGCTCTGCTGGCCGAGAGTGACCTTCAGCGTCACGTACATGCCCGGCAGCAACTGATGCTTCGGATTCGGTACGACGGCGCGCAGATTCACCGCGCCGGTGGTTGGATTTACGACTACATCGGAGAAGTCCAACGTGCCGGCCTGATCGTACGGACTGCCGTTGGGCAGGGTAATGTGCACCGGCGTGTCGTTCTGCTGCGCCAACTCGACGTTCTGCGCCTGCCGCAGAGTCACCAGGTCGGCAGCGCTGATGGTGAAGTTCACATAGAGCGGGTCGACCTGCTCCACCGTCGTGAGCAGCGTGCCACCCGAGCCCGTATCGCTGGTGGCGTTGCCCACCAGGGCGCCCTGCGTGACCTGCTGCTGGCCGGCTATGCCGCCGATCGGCGAGGTTACCCGGGTGTAACCCAGATTGATGCGTGCGGTCTCGACGGCCGCCTGATCGGCCTGGACCTTCGCGGCGGCGCTGCGCTCCGCCGCATCGGCGTCATCCACGGTCTGCTGCGAGACCGAGCCAATGGGCAGCAATTTGTGATCGCGCTCGGCCGTCACGCGGTTGTTGACGTATGTGGCCTGATCCTGCGCCAGTGCGGCGAGGTTGTTGTTGAGCATGGCCTGGTAGTAAGCCGGGTCGATCTCGAACAGGAGCTGGCCCTGTTTGACCTCGTCGCCTTCCTTGTAGACACGCTTCAGCAACACACCCGAGACGCGTGCCACGACGTTGGCGCTGAAATACGCCGACAGGCGCCCGACCAGGTCCCTCGTCAGCGGCACGGTTTGCTGCTCGGCCGTCACTGTGCCGACCTGGGGTGGGGCCGCGGGCGCCGGCGCGCCGCCCCGACCGCAGCCGACCAGTGCGATCAGGCCTAGAGATGGCAAAAGCGCCCGCAATGCCGCCTTCATCGGGTGAGCTCCCATACTATTTGATCGTGGTTGGGCAAGGGACCTGTGCAATTTACTCGGCTCACTGCGCTGCAAGCCCGGCTGCCGGATCCGCGCGGTTGTGTCGATCCATCGATGTGGGGGTGACGGCAGCTTTCCGGGTCTCATCCCACTGCCAGCCCCCGCCGAGGTTCTTGATCAATGCGACGCTGCTCTGCGTGAGTGCCGCTTGCGTATCGCGCAGATTCTGCTTCGCCAGCAGCAGGGTAAGCTGCTCACTCAGCAGATTTTGCTGGCTGGCCGTACCCACCTCCCGTTGTGCGCGCGTGCTGTCGAACAGCTTCTGGTTGCGCTGATAGATGTTGGTGTAGGCCTGAGCTTGCTGCTGCAGGTGATTCCACGACGAGAGACTGTCTTCGACGCTTTGAAACGCAGCCAGCACCGTCTGCCGGTAATTGGCCACGTCTTCGTCATAGGTTGCGCGTGCTTCGCGCACTGCCGCCGTCCGCGCTCCGCCGTCGAAGATTGTCTCCGCCAGGGTTGGACCCAGGGTCCAGAAGCGGTTGGGTAGCGAAAATAAATGAGCGAACTGGTTGTGCTCGTAGCCACCTTCCGCCGAAAGATCGAGGGTCGGGAAAAACGCAGCTTGCGCCACTCCGATTTTCGCGTTCGCCGAAGCAGCGATGCGTTCGGCGGTCACTACGTCGTAGCGGCGCTCGAGCAGTTGAGAGGGCAGGGACAGCGGCACGGCTGGGGTTACAAACACATAGTCCTGCCGCGGCTGAATCGAGAAACCGCCGGGAGGCACGCCGACCAGCACCGCAATGGCGTGCTCGTACTGCTCGCGCAGGGTCAGGGTTGCCTGTAACGCAGCGATCACCGCCTCCAGCGTGTCCTGAGCAACCAGCAGGTTATCGCCCGACGCTGCGCCCTGAGCGTAACCAGCCTGCGTCATCGTCAGTATGTCCGCGTTGACCTGTTGCTGTTGCTTGAGAAAATCAATATCGATATCTGCCTGGCGCAACGCGAAATAATCGCTGGCAACACTGGCTGCGATCGACAAGCGCTGGCCCGCGCGCTGAGCGTCGCTGGCTTGCGCACCGGCCTTGCTGGACTCGATCTGGCGACGAGTCTGGCCCCACAGGTCGAGCTCCCAGCTGGCTGTGGCGGTGGCGCTAACAAAATGGCTTACACCAACCGGAAGCTCGGTGGCCGCGGCTCCGGGACCGGCCTGGGCGCGCGTGGCAGACACACTCGCGCTGACCGTGGGATAAAGAGCCGCAGCGCTCGCTGAGACAGTAGCTTGCGCTAGCCGGTAGGCGGCTTCCGCTGCAACGATGGACTGGTTCGCTTGCAAGGCTGCATCGACCAACTGCGACAGCTGCTCGTCGTGATACTCGACCCACCAGGTGCTCGACAACGCGCCCTGTGGATTGGCCTGCGCGCGCTGCCAGTCAGCGCCTTCCTTGAAGCTCTCGGGCATCTGCACCGTTGGCTTGTGATAGTTCGGGCCCACCGCGCAGGCCGTGACGCACAGCGCTGCTGCAGCTAAGCAGCCGCATCCCCGCGAGCGCCATCCGGATGGCACCGCCGTTGTGGAGGAATTACTGCGTCCGTGGGACTGCAATTGAACTAAACCGTCTAGTGTGCTTGCGAATCCTGCATGGCCGGGCGCGCCTGCGTCAACATCGCAGCGGATGATCGACGATCGAGAGACAATGAGATTAGCATCCGCGCGCTCCAGAGTAGGACACTGATAGCTAGCGACGTCTGTTGCGCTGACTCGGAGAGTCAACGAGCCGGATTACCTCCCTCTGGAGCACGGGTAGGCGAGGTTCCTGGAGAACCGGCAGGGACTGCAAGTCGTCTGCAAACCGACGCATCAGCCGCGCCAGGTCCTGGAGATCGCGTTTGTTCCACTTGGCAAAAAGCACGGTCGCCATACGTTCGCGCGCTGCGTCAATGGCGTTTGTCATTTCTGTGCCTTTGGCAGTGATCACGGCCTCACGGACCCGGGTATCAGTCTTCGAGGCATGCCGGGTGATCAGCCCGAGGCCATTGAGCTTGGTAACTTGTCGGCTTACGGTCGTGTAATCTCTGCCAACCAGCTCGGCCAAATCAACTACGCCGACAGGGCCCTTGCGCACGATTGCGATCAGCAACGGAAATAGTGCCCGATCGAGCGAAACCCCCGCTTCCTGAAGCAGCGCACTGTCACGCTGCGGCCTGTTCATGAGGCCCACCAGATCAACGAGCGTGTGGTGTAGCAGACGAATCTCTTTATTCATGACGGCTCTTGCATTGACAGCACCGCACTCTATATGTGTATCATACACATATAAGCAGGAAGGAGTGAGTCATGAAAGCCGCAATCGTAGCGGAAACGGGCAAACCGCCCAGCTATGGGGATTTCAAGGAGCCGGTCCCGACCGATGGTGAGGTACAGCTTACGGTCACCGCCGCCGCGCTCAGCAAGGTGGTGAAGAGCAGAGCCTCCGGCACGCATTACAGCTCGTCGGGTCAACCGCCGTTCGTCGTGGGAATCGACGGGGTAGGCCACCTCGATGATGGGCGCCGTGTGTACTTTGCGCTTCCGAGGGCCCCATTTGGAAGCATGGCGGAGAAGACGGTGATCCGGCCCTCTCAGTGCGTATCGCTGCCGGACGACCTGGACGATGTCACCGCCGCCGCGATAGCAAATCCCGGCATGTCGGCATGGGCTGCCTTCAAGGAACGCGCCAAGCTCACGGCGGGGGAAACCGTGCTGGTCAATGGCGCAACAGGCACGGCGGGCCGTCTGGCCGTTCAGATTGCCAAATACATGGGCGCAAGAAAGGTTGTGGCAACCGGCAGAAATGTGCAAGCCCTGAAAGCACTGTCTGTCTTGGGGGCTGATGTGACCATAGCGCTTGATGAGGGCGGCGATGCGTTTGAGGATGCCTTAAAGGAGCAATTCAGCGGCGATGGAATCCATGTCGTTCTGGACTACCTCTGGGGGCAAAGCGCCGAACGGGTCATCATTGCCGGGGCCAAGGCGGGAAAAGACGCAGTGCCGATCCGCTTCGTACAAATCGGCTCGGTGAGCGCACCGAGTATCACGCTTCCAAGCGCCGCCCTGCGCTCTTCGGCCATCACGCTCATGGGAAGTGGCCTCGGCAGCATCCCGCGAGACCGCCTCGTGAAATCAATCGGCGAATTGATGCAGGCCACAGTACCCGGCGGCTTCGAGATCCTGACCACGATCGTTCCTCTCTCCGAGGTCGAACACGTTTGGGCTGCGGCTAACAGCATGTCCCGCATCGTGTTTAAAATACCGTAAACGCGCGGTGCTTACCGTCTGTCTGGGACACTTTTGGGACAGTTCAATCGTGACGTAGCGTGATATCGCGTGACGCCAGGTGATAACAAATCCCTGTTGCAATTGGGGGCTCGGCTCATCGAACCCTCGGATTGGCAGCCGCAGAGTGTCCCAGCCGGATCATCGCCCGTGGCTAGGAGGTGGCGTCGACCGCTGCAGCAGTAGTGGCCGCCCTCGCGACGCCCTCGTGGGAGACGATGTGCCACTGGATGATCTCCAGGCGACCATCGTCATGCTCGACCAACGCCGTGCAACTCTCCACCCAGTCGCCGTCGTTGCAGTAGAGCACCCCATCGACCATCTTCATCGCCGCCTTGTGAATGTGGCCGCATACGACTCCGTAATAGCCTCGCGAGGCGCATTCCCGGGCCAGCGTCTCCTCGAACGAGTTGATGAATTCGAGTGCCTGCTTGACGCGATTCTTCACATAGGCGGACAGCGACCAGTACGGTGCGCCGAACTTGCCGCGCAGCCAGTTGAAGTGGCGATTGAGCCATAGCAAGAAGTCATACCCCCGATCGCCCAGGTACGCGAGCCACCGGTGATAACGGATGACGACATCGTAGAGATCGCCGTGGGTAACCCACAGCGTCTTGTTGTCCGCGGTCCTGTGCACGCACTCGTTCACGATGCGGATGTTGCCGAAGCCAAGCGCCGCAAGATCCTCGAAGTATTTGCGGAGGAACTCGTCATGATTGCCGATGACGTAGGTGACGCGGCTGCCCTTGCGTGCCTTGTTCAGGAATCGGCGGAGGATGTTGACGTGCTCTTGCGGGAAGTAGATCGTGCCGCGACTCATCGCCCAGCCGTCGATGATGTCCCCGACCAGGTACAGGTTGTCACACTCGATGGCGGCCAGAAAATCGTCGAGGTAAGCGGCCTTGCAGCCGCGCGTGCCAAGATGCACGTCGCTGACCCAGACGCTTCGATAGTGCGGCTTGTCGGACTCTGGGCTCGCCATCTTCCCTCCGTGCGCACCGACCAGGATCTCCGGGGCGATCGCAGCACGGGATATTCTGCACGACTCGGCAGGGCGCTGAGGGCCAGTCGCCTTATTTGACCCTGGGCGAGTGCGAATGACGGCTCTGGGAAGTGAATCAGACGGCTCCCGGCCACAAGCGGGCTGCCAGTTTCACGAAAATTCCGCCCGGAAGCAGACGGTCCGGGTCCGCAAACCCAGTCTGGTTGCCATCCCCTAGGGCAACCGCGACATTTCGAGCGCATAGAAGGATGCTCGACATGGTCGAGGGTGGCTGCGCACCGTGAGCGGGATTTCGCACGCCGTTTTCATCAGCTACGCGTCACGGGAGGCGGAGGCGGCCCAAAGGATTTGCGAGGCACTTCGCTCCGCCGAGTTTCCGTCACTGTTGTTGGCCTACCCGAAAGCTGCCGGTCCCGACGGACCGGTGATTGGACGCTACCCCTTCGAGACAGTGCGCCAGCCTCTCGTAGCGATCGGCGAGCAACCGGAGGTCGGCGACAGCCTGAGCGTGCAACAGCAAGGGGATGAGGTCCCGAAGCTCATTCGCCATGTCGCGGTAGTCGGCATCGGTCATGGGCTACCTCCATGTTGTCGGCCAGCAGAGTGTAGCGCCCGCGCAATCCCTCGCCTGTCAGTAATCTCCATACACGTTGTCGGAGAGAACTTACACCGCGATCGCATCCAAAGCTGGGCAGTTCCCAAAAAACTATCAAACTGGCACCAGGCCTGCCGGCGTGACACCGACAGGCGCGGCGAGCGGATTCTGATGCCGGAAAGCGTCGCTGGCGGCAGACAGCTCAGGTTTCACAAGCCGCCCAATTCGTGACTGGTGGGGTGCGGCCATCGAGCGTGACACCAGTAACGCTTCCCTCATTTGCGCAAACGCGATTGCTCGCTCCAGGTGCGTGCCGCACCGTCGACAAGATCAGTCCCCCTGCGCGTCAAAGAAAGACTTCACGGCCGCTAGACAGAAGGGCGGCACGAGAGTCGCGTGGTATTCCCCGAGCACCGCGGCATGTCCGCCGTCGGTGGCACCGGCGGCGATGGCGGCCACCTCCACGGCCGTGACCGCGGCATTGAATTCGTCTTTCTCATTTGCATACGGATCGTTCGCCGTCGGCGCGGAGGCGATGTCCAAGATGGTCACGGGCGCGCTCGGCCCGTTCTTTGCCCAATACCCTTGCATCAGCTGCGTGTTGAAGAAGAAGACTTCAGGATCCTCATCGCCGCCACACAGCAGCGTCGGCATGGTCGGCGTCCAGTTGCGCAGATCGTTCGTCTTTAGATCTTGCCGCAAGGTATTTTTGGGCAATGCGGCGGGCAGCCCCGTGGTCGTCGTCGGAAAGCCGCCGTCGGGATTGGCCTGCTCATCCTGCAGATAGGCGAGGCGGTAACTGTTGAGGACCAGGTAACCGCTGCTCGCGAAACCCATGGCAAATACGATGGCGAGGTCGGACGGCGTGGTCGCCGGTGTGATTGAGGCGTATTGCGAGGCGGGTGGCGCGCTGCTGAACAGCGCGCTCTGCGGCAGTAGGCCCTCGGAGTAGAGGGCGCTGATTGGCGTCGTGCTCGGCAACAGGCCGACGATATCGTTGGCGTAGGGTAGCGCGAAGACATCCGTCGGTGCCGAATAGAGATTGCCGTATGCGTTCTGATAACCGTTCGCAAGGAGTGCCAGGTTCTCCGTCGCACTGCCGTTCACTTCCCCAAGAAAGAGGGCATCACCGAACGCGCCGAGCGCGTAGGGCCCGGACATCGGCGCCGAGGCGGTCACGGTCTGGCTGGCCGCTTGCATCGCGCTGGTCGCGGCCATCGCCACGTAACCGCCCTGGGAATAGCCGGTGACGAAGAGCTTGTGATTGTCGCTGACAGTCGGTGCGAGCGCGACTGGCAGCGCGCTGCGCGCGGCCGTCAGCACATCCATCATCTCAGCCGCTTGCTGTGCACCGACCAGGTACGGATGGTAGCTGAGCGTCGAGGAGTCGTAGCCCGCATAGTTTGGCGCGACGACAATGTAACCCTCGGCGGCAAAGAGGGCCGCGAGAATGAGCGCCTCGCTGCTGGCGTTCGAACCAGATAGCTGCGCCATGTCGTAGTTCTTCATCGGCGAGGTGCCGTGGGCGTACTCGACGATGGGACGCGGACCCTGACAGGCGGAGGCCGATCCGCTCGGCATCAGCAGCGCACCGGTCGACGTGGTCGGCTCGGACTTCGCCCCCGTCGTCTCGTAATTCAGCTGGTAGACATTCACGGTACAGATAGGCGAGTAGGAGAGCGTCAGTAGCTCCTGCCCGAGCGTATCGAGACCAAGCAGTCCGAGCAGATCCGACGTGCCAAAGGTGGCGACCAAGGTCGGGGGATTGGTCAGCAGCTGCCCGCGCTGCGGGGTGGAGGTTCCGGGTGTCGAGGGTCCGGGCGTCGAGCCACTGTTCATACCCGAGTTACAACCGGCGAGCATGAGCAGCGCCGTCACCCCGGCGGTTACGGAAGAGGTCAGACGAACCATTGCGCTGTGGCACTCACTGCGCGTCAGCGTAAGCCTTGATCAAGTCGGTGAGAAAATCTCTTCCCACAAACACTGAGCGCATGCTGCGGCGCTCGTTGAGGCCATGCACACCATTACCGTCGGGATCGCCCCAGCCGCCCGGCGCGCCATAAACTGGAATGCCGATGGCCTCGAGGAAGATGCCGTCGGTTGTGCCTGTCGACATGGTTGGAACGAGCGGTACACCCGGAAAGTACTTAGCAACCAGCTTCCCGGCCGGAACCATGATCTTAGGATCCAGCGGTGGCGGCACGGCGATGGGTCGGACGGGCGGCACGGGCGTCACCTTGACGCCCGGATCAGCGATGGCAGCCACTAGAGCCGCCCGCGTTCCATCCACCGTCTCTCCTGGGAAGATGCGGCAGTTGACGTTGGCGGTGGCGCGCTGTGGCAGCGCATTGTTTGCGTGCCCACCGCTCAACAGTGTGGCGACGCAAGTGGTGCGCAGCATGCTGTGGTAGCTGCGATCCTTGGAAACGACGGCCTCGGCGACCTGATCGTTGGGATTGTGCGAAAGCGCCACCATGGCGCGTCCCAGCTCATCGTCACGCGCGGCGCCAGCCTTGGCAAAGAAGGCGCGCGTCGTGTCGGTAAACTTCACCGGAAATTCGTGGTCGCGCACTTTCGCGAGGGCATCGGCGAGCTCATAAATGGCATTGTCGCGAATCGGGATGGAGCTGTGGCCGCCTGCATTGATCGTTTCGAGCAGATAGTTCTGCGAGGCTTTCTCACCTACCTGCATGGATTCAACCACCAGCTTGCCGTGTCCATCTGTGCGCCCGCCGCCGCCTTCATTCAAGGCAAAAGCCGCGGAGATGAGCTCGGGTCTGTTCTTGGCCAGCCACTCCGCGCCATTGAATGCGTACGTGGTCTCCTCACCGCAGGTCAGCGCCATCTTGATGGTGCGCTTTGGATGGTAGCCGTCATGTTTGAACCGCATCAGCGCGTCAATCCATGTGGCATCCATCGCCTTCATGTCCGAAGTTCCCCGGCCATAGAAGTAACCGTTTTCTTCGATCAGGGTGAACGGGTCGCGCGTCCAGTCCTCGCGTTTCGCCTCCACCACATCCAGATGGCCCAGTAGCAACATGGGCTTCGCGGATTTCGACGTCCCATTCAACACCGCGACCACGCCGCCTTCTTTGGGATGGTCGGGCACCGAAAATAATGTGACGTCTTTGTCTTCAAATCCGGCTGCCCTCAAGTGTGTCGCAATCCGCTCGGCTGCCGCGGTGCAGTTCCCGGCTGACAGCGTGGTATTGGTCTCCACCAACTCCTTGTAGAGCGCGAAAAATGTCGTTTGATCGGGACGCAGGGGAGCCATCGGGGGTTCTTGGGCGATGGCTAGCTGCACCGCTATCGCCAAACTCAGCGCGCCGGCAGTTCGCATCAGCATATGGAGATCCCCGTGGAGATTGTTTCGCCCGATACTCCCACACGCAAGCGCTAAGCTTCAACGAAAACCTAGCCTGACGAGCACAGTCTGCGGATCCTTGGGCGCTGCCGTGAGCCTGAGTGAACCCGCTCGCTCGGCAGGGTGCAAAACCGGCGCTATACGTCCGATGCGTCAGCGGCCGGTTACGACCCGCCGGTCGCCACACTGAGGTCGGCGCCGGAAAGCGCACATTCAGAGAATTGAGTTAGGCTGCAGCGCTCAGGGGCGGTACCGCCAAGACGCTGGGAAATTGCGGGACACTTCCATAGTGACATTGCGTGACATCACGTGAGAGCAAGCGCCCGTTGCAATTGATGACTCGGCTCGCATATGGTTGAACTGTAAGCCTCTACTCGCTGTTTCACGCGGCAGGGGCGACAAGCATGGACGCGTCTGGATTCGAATCGCTGAGTCTGCTGCGGAGTCTTGCGGCTCCGGGCACGCAAGGACTCTGGAGCCGACTATGAAGCATCTCAAGGTCGCTGCCTCGGTCGTCAATCTAGCCGTCTTGATCTCTTGCAGCATCTCTTGCAGCAGCGCCCCGCCAGTCTCGACGGGGTCGACGAATGTCCCTGCTGCGGCCGTAGCACATGCGACCATGGCCCCAAATTGTCCCGAGGCGGTGGTTAACGGCAAAGCTGCGGTGATGGGTGCGGTTGGCCTTGAGCAGCGTCTGAAACTTGCAATCCAACTGCAGCTGCGCAATCAGGCTGAACTGACGCGGTTATTGCACGACCTTTATGATCCGAAGAGCCCAAACTTTCACAAATACCTCAACGTGTCCGGGTTCACCGAGCGCTTCGGCGCGACGGCGGGAGACTACAACACCGTAGTTGCCTGGGCGAAGGCGAACGGCCTAACCGTGACTGCCACGACGCCAAACCGGCGGTTGGTCGCTGTCGAGGGCTCGGTGGAGACGGTCAACCGGGCCTTTAACGTAAAGGTAAACAATTATCGACATCCGACCGAGGCGCGAACCTTTTATTCACCCGATCGCGAGCCCACCGCGGTCGGACTGAGTGTGCAGCTGCTGCAGATCACCGGCATGACCAACTACGTTCTGCCGCATCCGATGCTGCGGCACAAGATAGCGGCGACAAATGCCACCGGCTCCGGACCGTCCGGCGAGTATCTGCCGAGCGACATGCGCGCGGCCTACTACGGTAATGGTCCGCTCACCGGCGCGGGCCAATCGATCGGCATCTTTTCGTTTGACGGATATCTGGCAAGCGACGTGCAGCTGTACTACTCGAAGACGGGCATGTCTTCAAGCGTGCCGATCAACAATGTGTTGGTCGGCGGATTCAGCGGTGCCTGCACTGCGGTGAGTTCGCCCACGAGTTCCACCTGTGATGACGGCGAGCAGGTGCTCGATATCGTGAATGCGATCGGCATGGCCCCGGGGATCACGCAGATTCTTTTCTATGAAGGCTCGAGCAACACCGAGGTCCTCAATCAAATGGCGACCGACAATGTCGCCAAAGTGCTCAGTTCCTCCTGGGGCTGGAATCCGGCGGACGCCGCGAGTGACGACCCGATATTCCAGGAGTTTGCAGCACAACGCCAGTCGTTCGTCACTGCCAGCGGCGACGACGGCGAGTTCAACAGCTCGACCTATTCCTTCCCCGCAGTAGATCCATACATCACCCAGGTCGGTGGCACCGAGTTGACGACGACCGGTCCCGGTGGTGCATGGTCAGCAGAAACCGCCTGGCCGCAAAGCGGCGGTGGCTATGTCAGCGGCACAGCGATTCCCAGCTGGCAGCAGCTCACGGGCGTAATCAATTCGTCGAATCTGGGCTCGACAACCTTGCGCAACTCTCCCGATGTGGCGGCGGAAGGGAATTTCGACAATCCCACTGTGATCAATGGCAGTTTCCAGACCGGCTACGGCGGCACGAGCTTTGCCGCGCCACGCTGGGCAGGGTTTTTGGCCCTGGTCAATCAGCAGTCCGTGGCGAACGGAAAAGGCACTGTGGGCTTCATCAATCCCGCGCTCTACAACCTCGGCATCAGCGCAAGTTACTCCAGCGCATTCCACGACATCACCAGCGGCAGCAATCCACCCACGGCGGGCGACGGCAGCGGCTTCAATGCCGTCCCCGGCTACGATCTGGTGACCGGTTGGGGGAGCCCTGCCGGAGTGGGTTTGATCAATCAGCTGGCAGGTGCCAGTGTGAGCCAGTAACTGCCGGCCACCGACTGACCGAAGGTACCCGTGCACCGCAAGTATGAACTGCTCGCCATCGGCGTCGTGGCGATCCTGTTCGGTGCCGCAGCCACGCGCGCGGCGCTGCCGTCGGCATCAGTCGATGTGGCTGCTGCGGACAACACGTTCGGCTTCCGCCTACTGAACGCGGTCCAAAAGACCAACCCAAGCGGCAACGTCGTTCTCTCGCCAGTAAGTGCAGCGCTGGATCTAGCGATGCTGCTCAACGGCGCCGGTGGTGAAACAAGACAGCAGATGCTGGCCGCGCTGTCGCTCAGTGGGTCGGAACTCGCTGCCATCAACACGGCCAACGCGCAGCTGATCAAAGTCATTCGCACACCCGCCAACAGCATCACGCTTACAGTGGCGGATTCGTTGTGGGTCGACAGTCGTCGTGCGACGCTGCGGCCCGATTACGTAAAGCAGACGCAAGCGTGGTACGACGCCGCAATGACTGATCTTGATTTTTCTAACCCGAGTGCCGCGGCTCAGATCAACAGCTGGGCGTCCAAAGAAACGCAGGGCAAGATCTCCAAGGTAATCGAGCGGATCGAGCCGGCCGATCTCGCGCTGCTCCTCAACGCGGTGTATTTCAAGGGGCAATGGACGCACAAATTTGACAAGGCGCAGACGCAGCAGCGCGACTTTGTACTCGCCGGCGGTTCCGTCAAACAGGTGCCGCGCATGGTGCAATCGGGTCGCTTCGACTACTTTGAGACTCCGGAGATGCAGGCGATCCGCCTGTCGTTCGGCGAGGGGGAGCTGGTCATGGAGGTACTCTTGCCGGCGAAATCATCAAGCTTGGGCGCGTTGGAGGCGCAGCTTACACTCGAGCATTGGACGGGCTGGCAAGCGCAATATGCGCCGCGCTCCGGGAGAATTGCACTCCCGCGCCTCGAGCTGAAATCTAATTATCGCTTGAATGAACCGCTGCAGACCCTCGGTATGACGCGCGCTTTCCAGCCGGCTGATGCGCAATTGACCGGGATGTTCTCATCGGCAGCGGGTCAAGCTGGCGCCGGGCGCTTCTTCATTTCGTCGGTGCTTCAATCGACCTACTGGAAGGTGGACGAGGAAGGCTCCGAAGCCGCGGCCGTTACTAGCACCGGTATAAGGGCCGCCGCAGTCGCCCGCCCGGAGCAACCGTTTCAGATGATCGTCGACCGGCCATTTCTCTGTGCGATCGAAGACCGGCGCAGCGGCGCGCTACTGTTCGTTGGGGCGATCTACGATCCAGCGCCGTAACGGCGGATCGGTGAACCGGGCGATCGCGGCTGCTAGGAAACGGGCGCGGTTTTGAGGGCGGCCGCAGGCTGGGCGCGGCGGCCGCGCAGCCGATCGAGATAGATATAAACCACTGGCGTGCTGAACAAGGTGAGGGCCTGCGACACGATCAGTCCGCCAACGATGGCGTAGCCCAGGGGTTGGCGAAATTCCGAGCCGGTGCCATTCATGAGGATCATCGGAACGCCACCCAGCGCGGCGCAGGCGGTGGTCATCAGAATGGGTCGCAGGCGCTGGTGCGACGCCTCGCGGACCGCCTGCTCACCGGTCAGCCCCTTCTCGCGCTCAAGATGCAGGGCGACGTCGACGATCATGATGCCGTTCTTCTTGACGATGCCTATCAAGAGAATGATGGCGATGATACCGATCACATTGAGATTCTGGCCTACGGCGATCAGGGCCAGTAAAGCGCCCAGGCCCGCCGAGGGAAGCGTCGAGAGGATCGTCAGGGGATGGATGAAGCTCTCATAGAGCACGCCCAGGATGACGTAGACGGCCAGCAGCGCGGCGCCGATCAGGATCGGCTCATCGGCCAGCGATTGCTGGAACGCCTGAGCCGTTCCCTGAAAGGAACCCGTGAGGGTGATCGGCGCCTGCAGCTTGTCGCGCGCGGCTTGCACCGCTTGCGTCGCCTGGCTCAGCGCCACGCCCGGGGCGAGGTTGAAGGACAGGGTCGCGGCAGGATATTCGTCCTCGTGGTTGACCGTCAGGCTGTTGGTCGCCGTGGGATCGACCTTCACGAACAGTGATAGCGGCACGGCTCCCCCGGTAGTCGGCGAGAGCACGTACACCGAGTTGAACAGGTCGGGCGTGGCCTGCAGCCCCGGTGGCGCCTCCACGATCACGTGGTAGCTGTTTTGTTGAGTGTAGTATTGGGCGACCTCACTCTGGCCGATCAGTTCGTAGATCGCTGCGTCTATGTCGGTCGGAGAGATACCGAATCGCCCGATGGCGTCGCGGTCGATGGTCAGATTGACCGCGGCGCCTTGCGATTGCTGATCGGAACTGACGTCCGTGAGCTCCGGCACCTGCTTCAGGGCGGCGAGCAGCTTGGGCGCCCAGGTGTTCAACTCGGTCAAGTCAGGATCGGCGAGGGTGTATTGATACTGCGCCTGTCCTACGCGACCGCCGACATTGATATCCTGCGCCGCCTGAAGAAAGGTTTGCACCCCGACGAGTCCGGCCAGCTGGGGGCGAAGTCTTGTGATTACCTGATCAGCTGTCGCCTTGCGACCGCTGGCCTTGGGCTTCAGCGCGATGCTCACACTCGCCTGGTTGGTGCTTGCCGAGCCGATGAACATGGCCACGCCGGCGATCGCCGTATCCTGGCTCAAGACCCTGGCGACATCCTGCACCTTCTGTTTCGTCTTGGTGAAGGACGCATCCTGCGAGGTGATCATGACGCCGCTGAGGAAGCCCGTGTCCTGCTGCGGGAAGAATCCGGTGGAGACGCTACAGTAGAGCCAGATCGCCGCTGCCATGGTCGTCAGAAAGACGACCAGCATCACCAGCTTGTGGCGCAGGACCCCGTCCAAGGCGCGCGTATAGCCGACTTCCAGATTGCGAAAGCCCGCCTCCAGTATTCGGGTGAACGGATTTGAAGGTGGTTTGGGGGCTCTCAGGAACTTGGCACACAGCATCGGCGTCAAGGTCAGCGATAAGACCAGTGACAAGAGCACCGCCGCGCTGAGGGTGATGGCGAACTCTCGCATCAGCAGACCCACCACGCCGCCCATGAACATCAGCGGCGTGAACACCACGACGAGTGAGATCGAGATCGTCAGGATGGTGAAGCTGATCTCACGGGAGCCGGCCAGGGCTGCATCCAACGGAGCCTCACCCGCCTCGATGCGCCGCCAGATTACCTCCACCATGACGATAGCGTCGTCGACCACGAAGCCCACGGCGATGGTGAGGGCCATCAGTGAGAGATTATCGAGGCTGAATTTGAGCGGCAGCATCGCCGCCATGGTCGCCAGCAGCGCCAGGGGGATTACGGCGCTGGGGACGAGGGTCGCACGGACATCGCGCAGGAAGAGGAAGATCACCGCCACCACCAGCACGATGGTGATGAGCAGCGTTGTCTCCACGTCCTTGACCGAAGCGCGAATGGTCTGGGTACGATCAGCCAGGACGTGGATGGTGATGGCCGGTGGAATGTTGGCCTGCAGGCCGGGCAACGCCTTGGTGATCTGGTCTGCCGTCTGGATGACGTTGGCCCCGGGCTGCTTGTAGATGATCAGCAGGATGCTCTGGCCGCCCTTCAGGGTAGGATCAGTGTTGGCCTTCCCCGGGAACGCCCAGGCGCCGATCTGGTTGTTCTCCACATCCTGGATAGCACTGCCCAGATCCGTGACCCGGATCGCGGCGCCGTTGTGATATCCGACCACGAGCTGATTCCACGGCGACACGTCCAGGATCTGGTCGTTGGCGTAGACGGTGAGATTCTTCGCAGGTCCATTGATCGCGCCCTTGGGGCCATTGACGGTGCTGGCGACGATCTGGGCGCGGACGTTGTCGATCTGCAGACCGAGGGCCGCGACTTTGCGAGGATCGATGCGGATGCGAACGGCGGGCTTCTGCTGTCCGCCGATGGTGACAAGGCCCACCCCAGTGATCCGCGAGATCTGCTGCGACAGGATCACGTCGGCATAGTTGTCGACCTGGGCGAGCGGCAGGGTGTCGGAACTGAGCGCGAGGATCATGATCGGCGCATCGGCCGGATTGACCTCGCGCAGAGTGGGTGCGCTTGGGAGATTGGTGGGCAGCTGACCGCTCGCCGCAGTGATTGCCGCCTGGATTTGCTCGAAGTCGGTGTTGATGTTCTGCGTCAGCTCGAACTGCAAGGTGATGCTGGTCGAACCCAGCGAGCTCACCGAGGTCATCTGGCTGATGCCAGGAATGAGCGAAAACTGGCGCTCGAGTGGCGTGGCGACGTTCGAGGCCATGATCTCAGGACTTGCCCCGGGGAGGCTGGCGCTGACCTGAATGGTCGGGAAGTCCACGTTTGGCAACGCTGCTACCGGCAGGCTGACATAACCGACGATCCCCACCAGCAGGAACGCGATCGCGATCAGCGAGGTCGCGACTGGCCGATGGATGAAGGGGCCCGAGAGGCTCACGAGGCTGGCGGCTTAGCCGCCGTCGGGGGAGTGATCTTGACCAGCGAGCCCGCACTCAAGGACATCTGACCGTCGATGACTACGGTCTCTCCTGGCGTAAGACCGGTGCTGATCACCGCCGTTGCGTCCTGGGTCCAGCCGACCTTGATGGGCCGCATCGACACTTTCTGGTCGGCCCCGATCACATAAGCGAACGAGCCGTTTGGCCCCTGGTTCACCGCCGCGGTGGGAATCGTCGTGGCGTGCGCCAGCGTCTGCAGCGTAAGCTGGATATTGACGAACTGGCCCGGCAACAGCCGCTCGTCGGTGTTGGCAAAGCGCGCTTTCATTTTGACGGTGCCGGTCGTGGGGTCGACGCGGTTATCGGCGATGCTCAGTTCGCCCGCTCCCAGCGAGGCGCCCGTCTCCTGGCTGATCGCCTGCGTCGCCAGGGGCGTGCGGAAACCATCGGAAACCTCCGACAGGCGTTGATAGTCGCCCTGGGGAACCGAGAACGTCACCGCGATGGGTTCGATCTGATTAACAATGACGATCCCGATCGGGCTGGTCGTGGTGCCTGTCAGGCCGCTCGTGGTGCGGGTTCCCGCCTCGGTCGCGGTCACGAGATTGCCGGGGTCGACGGTGCGCACGCCAGTGCGCCCGGAGATTGGGGAGATGATGCGGCACCAGCGAAGGTTGATCTGAGCGGTGGCTACCGCACCCTCGTCGAGCAGCACGATTCCCTCATCCTGCTTCACCAGGGCGGCTTGATCCTCGACGGTCTGGCGGGCGATTGAATCCTCGCCTTCCAGGGTCTGGTAGCGGAGCAGGTCGACACGGGCTCCGGTCAGCAGTGCCCGATCGCGGTTGAGAGCCCCCTGCGCCTGGGCGAGCGCTGCGCGATAGGGCACGGGATCGACCTGGGCCAGAAGCTGTCCGGCCTTGACGTTGCTTCCCTCGACGAAGTCGACGCTGAGGAGCATGCCGCTGACCTGCGCGAGGACCACGTCGCTCGTCCAGGCCTGAGCCGCGCCGAGTGCGGTGATGGAAACCGGAACGTCCTGAACCGAGACCTTGGCCGCCGATACCGGAACCGTTGGTGGGGCGGGCGGTTTAGGTTTGGGTGTCAATGACCAGCGAATGAGAAGCCACGCACCGATGAGCGCACCAATCAGAACAAGCGCTGCGACAACCCGGTGTTCTTTGATTTGGGAACGGATGTGCCCGGGTGGCATCGGCCCCGACGCGTGGCCGTAATCGTTCATCGAGCTGCTCGAAACATTTCAGATCCCCGAGACGGGCGACCCATCAACGGGAGAGTTCGCGGACGTCGGGCGCGCCACCGCTTTCAAGCGGCCGCGCCGCTTGGAATACCAAACCATGCCGCCCGAGTTTGGATATGCGAATGGGGCTCGTGTTCTCAAACCGTTACTACTGATGGAATCGAACAGCAATTTTCGATCAAAACGGCTGGCCAAAGCATCAAGCCTGTCCGAATGTGTACAGGCAGACTGTGCGCTAGCGTACACAGCCCAGCATGCTATTCATCCATCGCAGGCGTTGAACATCCTTAACGCAGGGCAGGGCCCCTTTCCTTGACTTATGCCTGTCGGACTACGTGCGCCAGCGCACCGACGATAGCCTGCGACGCAGCTAGCGTGCGGATGACAGCGTCATTTACGGCCCAACCGGGAGATCGCGATGAACACACCACGTCAACCCAACGTGCGCACCCCCATCGAAGAGATCCCCGGTCGGATTCGGTATTCGGGGCAGCGGACCGCTGTGCCATCTCCGTTCATCGCCGCTTTCAACCCGGCTTCGAAACCGACCGCTCCGGTTGCCACTACTTCAGTCACTGCTAAAGATGTGATTCCAGGATCGGTTGCCACGGTCGCGCGACAGGTCCCTTGAGATTACCGCCGGCGAACCCAGGCGGGCATAACCGGTAGAGGTCCAAAAGTGAAGCAAGCGGCGGCGAGCGTTTTCACCCTGCCACCGCTGCCCTATGCCGAGAACGCGCTCGAGCCGGTCATCTCGGCGAAAACGGTTCGGCTTCATTACGGTAAGCACAACAAGGGATATGTCGACACCCTGAACCAGCTGGTCGCCGGCACGCCGTTCGTTGAGATGTCGCTCAAGCAGCTCGTTCTTGCCACCGCGGGTAAGCCCGAGCACGCCGCGATCTTCAACAACGCGGCACAGGCTTGGAACCACGCGTTCTATTGGCGCAGTTTGCGTCCCGGAGGTGGCGGCGTCCCGCCGCTCGCCCTGAAAGCGCGCATTGAGTCGACATTTGGCGACCTCGAGGCGCTCAAGGAGGAGCTCGGCACAGCAGCGACGACGCTGTTCGGGTCGGGTTGGGCCTGGCTGGTACTCGATGGCGCCAAGCTGCGAATCGTGAAGACAGGCAACGCGGAGAATCCCCTCACCACCCATGCGAAGCCCCTGCTCACGGTCGACGTATGGGAGCACGCCTACTACCTTGACTTTGAGAACAAGCGTGCGGACTACGTGCAAGGCGTAATCGGGAAGCTCATTAACTGGGAGTTTGCTGCCGAGAACCTAAGCTCAGCGTGAATTCTCGGCAATCTTGCCCGGACATCGGGTAGAAAGCTTACATCCAATGCGTTGACACGATCCGCTTCCTCATCGTGTGTACCGGCGAAGCAATCACTATGATCTATCAGCGCGCGCCCGTCGTCGAAGTCACGGTATCGCCAAGGCAGACGGCACAACTAGCTCGCGTGTCCCAATGACGACGCATATCAGCCCGCTCGCCGGAAAAGGCGTCCCGGTCTCGCTCCTTATCAACGTGGCGAAACTGGTCATGGCCTACTATGAGATCAAGCCCGACCCCTCAGTGGCTGCGCAGCGCGTCGTCTTCGGCACGTCGGGACACCGCGGTTCAGCGTTCGACGGCACCTTCAACGAAGGGCACGTACTCGCGGTCACGCAGGCTATATGCGATTTCCGGCGCGCTCACGATATCACCGGACCGCTCTTCCTAGGGATCGATACCCACGCCCTATCGGAACCGGCCTGCGCGAGCGCGCTTGAAGTGCTCGCGGCCAATGGCGTGACTGTCATGCTGGCGACGAACGATGAATACACCCCGACACCGGCGATCTCACATGCAATCCTGAACTACAACCGCGAGCGCAGTACCGGGTTGGCCGATGGTATCGTCATCACGCCATCGCACAATCCGCCGCGCGATGGCGGCTACAAGTACAACCCGCCAAACGGCGGCCCGGCGGGTCAGGAAGTGACGGACTGGATAGAAGCCGCGGCGAATCGCTATCTCGAGGCACATCTTCAAGGCGTCAGGCAGATCTCACACGCGCAAGCCCTGCGCGCCTCGACGACGCACCGTCACAATTATCTTTCGACCTACGTGGCCGATCTCGGATCGGTGATCGACATGGAGGCGATTCGCGATGCCAAGATTCGCATGGGCGTCAATCCCTTGGGTGGCGCCGGTGTTCACTATTGGGCCGCGCTCGCCGAACACTACCGCCTGGATCTCACGGTGGTCAGCGAGGTAGTGGACCCGCAGTTCGCCTTCATGACGCTCGACTGGGACGGGCACATTCGCATGGACCCATCCTCGCCGTACGCGATGCAGGGATTGATCGCCATCAAGGACCGCTTTCAAATCGCGTTCGCCTGCGATACCGACCACGATCGCCACGGCATTGTCACCCCGGCTGGCGGTTTGCTGCCAGCCAATCACTACCTGTCGGTCCTCATCGATTACCTGTTTCGGCACCGACCCCGGTGGGGTGCACAGGCCGCGGTCGGCAAGACGGTGGTTAGCACACGAATGATCGATCTGGTGACCGCCAAACTCGGCCGCCGTCTGTACGAAGTGCCGGTCGGATTCAAGTGGTTCTCTGCGGGACTGCTCGATGGCAGCCTCGGTTTTGGCGGCGAGGAGAGCGCCGGTGCAACTTTTCTGCGCCGCGACGGCTCGGTGTGGACCACCGACAAGGACGGTATCATTGCCGCGCTGCTATCCGCCGAGATCACGGCGCGCATGGGTCGTGACCCAGGTGAATTGTATGTCGATCTGGCCAGGGAATTCCGTAATCCGGTGACCGACAGAGTCCAGGCTCCGGCGACGGCGCAGCAGCGAGAACGATTGACTGCGTTGTCACCGCCTGACGTCACCGTCACCGAGCTTGCCGGCGAAAAGATCGACAGCGTGATCAACCGCGCGCCCGGGGACGGCGCGGCCATTGGCGGTATCAAGGTGAGTACCGCTAGCGGCTGGTTCGCAGCGAGACCTTCCGGGACCGAAGACATCTACAAGATCTATGCGGAAAGCTTTCGCGGCGCCGACCAGTTGCAGCGGATCCTCAAGGAAGCACAAGCAACCGTGGACGCCGTCATCGCTCGGCCCTGAACGTCATCGCATCTACCGGACCCTAGGTCGCGCGCTGAGAGGGCTCATCGAGACTCATCGCAGCGAGCCGGATAGCAGCTGATTGCGACGGATACGTGTGTATTACTTCGGCAAGGGCGCGCAAGCCGATACCGGTGCTCATGGCGACGCAAATCTCGTTGATCATCTCACTGGCGCGCGACGCCACAATAGTCGCCCCGAGAATTCGATCGTCGCCTTCGGCGACGTGAAGTTTCACGAAGCCCACGTCCTGTCGATCGGTGATCGCCCGGTCGACATCCTGCATCATGACCGTGAACGTCTTGATCGGAATTGACCGCGCGCGCGCCTCCCAAACCTGCAAGCCGACATGCGCGACTTCCGGAGCACAGAACGTGCACCAGGGAATAGTCAGATCGGTGTGACGCAGGCGGGCGCGCCGCAGCGAATTGCGAACTGCAATGTGGGCAGTGCTCTCGGCAACGTGTGTGTACTTGTGAGGCATGCACACGTCGCCGGCTGCATAGACGTGCGGATTCGTGGTACGGAGGAATTCGTCGACGGCGATGCCGTGAGTGGGATCGAAAGAGATTCCTGCGGCCTCCAGGCCCAAGGCGTCGACGTTGGGTATACGGCCGACGCTGACCAACACGTGGTCGGCCGCGACCTGTCTCTTCATGTCGTAGTTCTCAGTCTCGAGTACCAACGAGTCTTTCTCGATTCGCGCGCCAACCACCTTCGTGTTCAGGTAGATCGTCACCCCATCACGGGCCATTGATTGCGCAAGAATCTGCGCCGCATCGCGTTCCTCGCGTGGGAGGAATTTGGCTTCGTCCTGAAGGATGGTCACGCGCGAACCCAGGCGGCAGAAAGCCTGTGCGAGTTCGCACCCGAGCGGGCCTCCGCCGACAACCGCCAGATGCTGAGGAAGTTTCGCCAGCTCGAAGACCGATTCGCTCGTCACATACGAACCCTCGGCCAGCCCGGGAATGTTCGCAGGCGCCGGTCGCGCGCCGGTCGCAACGAGAGCTTTGTCGAAGACAAGACGTGTTGCGGAGGTCTCAACGCACCGCGGGCCTACAAAACGCGCTGCGTCAAAGTACACGTCAACGCCCATGCGCTTGAGACGCTCCAGGGAATGGTAGCTGCCGATCCGCTCCTCGATTTCTCTCAGGCGTGCCACCACGCGCCTGAGATCCGCGACAGGCTCGCTCTGTCCCGACCCCTGCAAGCGCATAACCTCGCGGATTCCGGCGAATAGCGTCGCGGAACGGATGAGCGCCTTGGAGGGAACAGAACCGCTGTTGAGCGATGTGCCGCCAAGGCGGTGCCGCTCGAGGAGAGCGACCCGGGCACCCAGCTGTGTCGCCAGTTCCGCAGCGGCAAGCCCGGCCGGTCCGGCACCGACAATGGCGAAGTCGTAGGTGAGCCTGTTTCCTGCGGTACGTCGCCGTCGAGCGCGTTTGCCGCTACGCCCGTGAGAGGCCGGTGAGCAGGTCTTGGATCTGCCTCGGGATTGCTTCATGACGTGAGCCATCCGCCTTTAAACCCGGCGCGCTTGAGTCCGCGACATACCTCTGGCGAGTCGCGCAGCAGTGACCAGATCAGGCCGGAGCGCGCGTTTTCGATCGTGATCACGAGCAACCCTTGATCGAGGCCATACCAGCCCTCCGAGACCCAGCCTCCGCCATCGGCGCCTACCGTGGGATTGAAGCCGCTCGCAAAGCGATCTTCGCTGCACACCTGCGGGAAGGTCGCAAGCAGCCGGCGCGTCCCGCTGAGGGCCGCGGTCGGTGTGAACGGCAGCGTGGCCAGCATGGCCCACGGGCAGAGCGTACCGTCGTCAGGGCCGAACGGAGCGCCTCGTGCCATATAGCCAAAGTGGCTTGGGTCTTTAGCGAATTGACGAGCCCCGTCCCCGGTTGGGCCATCTCCGGCGCTCAGGCCCCAGATGTCACGACCGTAGCCGACCGCCTGGCGCGGATTGCGTTCGCAATATTCGCGCTGCACGGCCACGGTGCGACGCGTATTTTCGCAATAGTCGCTCTGCTTCTCGCGCATGAACGCATCTCTGATGCCACGAAAATCGATCCACGCGTGGGAAAACAGGTGCGTAAACAAAGGTCCGGAGTACAGGACGTCTTGCCCGAGCAGCCGCTCCCATTGATAGGTCAATGTCCAGGTGGCAAAGCTGCTGCTCGACAGTGGCAGCGTGGGCGAGCCGAGCCCGAGCACGTAGAGAATCAGCGCCTCGTTGTACCCCTCCCACCCATAGTGCATAAAGCCCAACTCAGGGTGCCAACCTTGCGAGAGAGCTGGCGAGTCGTTCTGCGCCCAGTGCCAGTCGACCCGCCGATACAGGGCGTCCGCGAGGGCACGTATCTCCGCCTCCTCCGAGCGTCGATCGAAGTACCGCCCCACGGTCAGCACTCCGGCGAGCAACAAGCTCGAATCGATCAGCGACAACTCGCAATTCCACACGCGCCGGCCGGTCTCCATGTCCAGAAAGTGATAGTAGAAGCCCTTGTATCCCGTGGCATCGGCCGCCGTGTCTTGGGTGCTGTTCCAGAAGAAGCGCAGCGTTGCCAATACCTGCTTCGCGGCCGCACTGCGCGAGAGCCAGCCGCGCTCGACAGCGACGATGTAGCACGACAAAGCAAAACCAACCACCGCGACGCTGCACGGCGAACCTGCTCGCGAAGTGTCTGCGACCAGGCCATTGGTCGGATTGGTATAGCGCGAGATGTACCCAAACGCTCCGCGTTGCAGTCGCTCAATCAACGCCTCATCGCTCTCCACCTCATCGCGGCCCATGCGACTGCGGCGTACGGACCGACCTGCGCGGACAGCGTGTCGAAACCGATTGGTCATTGACGCCCGCGCTTCATGCAGCGAATCGCCATCTCCGTGCAGTAAACGGTCTGGGTCTGTTCGCTCGCGGCGCCTATGCTGGGATCCCGCCAAGGCGAATAGGAGGTACCACAGATGAAAACGCTCATCGCGCCGGTTCTGTCTACGTGTGTATGCGTTGGAGTGGTCTGGGCCGGCTCGCCCCAGCCATCCGAAGACCCGACCGCTATCAAGCAACTCGAGCAGGATATGGGGGATGCAATGGTGCGCGTCGATATCGACAAGCTCAATCAGATCTACGCCGATGATTTCGCGACCATCGGATCCTCTGCCAAGGTTATCACTAAGAAGGACCTGCTAGGCGATTTTGAATCCTTCCATGACAAACTCGAGTCGTTTGAAACTGGACCTATGGACGTGCAGGTGTTCGGCAACGTTGCCGTGGTCCATGGCAGTGTCACGGAAAAGAGGATTCGGGACGGGAAGGACGCTAGCGGTGAGTTTGTTTGGATGGATCTCCTCGAGAAGCGCGCAGGCAAATGGGTGGTCGTGCGCAGCGCTGGCGCCCGAGTGAAGTGAGGCTACCTCGTCGGGTCGCTTGCCGAGGCGTGCAACGCCGGCGAAGCGGCGGTGCAGGTGAATGACAACCGCCTCAGCGCGTTGCCCGGTATAGCCGGTCTGCGATTTTTCGCAGGTGCGGAACCAGCTCGCGCGAGTCGAGGATGTCGAAGTCTGTCCCGATCAGCACGACCTGCGCCGCAAGGACCTCGATGGAGTCTGCGCCGGTGCTCAGAGTGCAAGTCGCATCGTCCAATGCTTCCAACACTCCGCACCAGCTCGGAATCCTTTTGACGAGCTCTCCCGCGGACCCCTCGAGTCTGAGTCGCATGCGATAGCGGTAGGGCACCTGTGTCATCGAGCGCGCCACGAACTGGGCGACATCCCCGGGAAACTCGCGCGGCGCAAAATGCGGGCCGGTGGACACCAGACGCTGGATGCGATCCATGCGGAAGGTCCGCCAGTCCGCGCGCTGCGCGTCCCAGGCGACGAGGTACCAAAGATGCCCGGTGTGAGCCAGGCGCATCGGTTCGACGGTGCGCGCTGTGGCATTGCCCCCGCGGTCCCGATAATTAAGCCTCAGCTTGAGGTGATCACGACAGGCCGTTGCAATTCGAGTGAGCACCTCAATGGACGGCACCGCTTGTGAGCTGGCCAGGGAGACCGTCACCGAGTGCAAGGCGCTGGCCCGCTTGCGTAAGCGAGCGGGAAGCAGCTGATCGAGCTTCGCGAGGAGCCCGACGGCGGTTTCCTCCATCTTGCCGACGCTGCCGGCGGCGGCGCGCACCGCGACTGCGACCGCCACCGCCTCATCGTCATCGAGTAGCACCGGCGGGAGCGCGGAGCCAGGCTTCAGCTGGTAACCGCCCCCCAGGCCTGGCGACGCTTCGACGGCATAGCCCAGCTCGCGCAAGCGGCCGACATCGCGCCGAATCGTGCGCGCGTCGACTCCAACGCGCTCGCTCAACTCACGACCTGACCAATGCCGACGCGACTGAAGCACCGACAGTAAGCGCAGTAGGCGCGCGGAAGTCTTGAGCATGGCGTCAAGTATAAGCGGATCGCGGACAAATCCTGTCCTCAATGACCTTTAACATCGCCACAGTCGATCGGTTCAGGGGAGCGCATCATGAGCCTGCACAGTTATCTCGAACTGATGCCAAGCGTCGCGACGCGGGCCGTTACGGTGAGGGTCAGTCGTCAGTTCACCGGGACGATCGAGCGCGTCTTTGACGCGTGGCTGGATCCGGTGACGGCGGGCTCGTTTCTCTTCGCCACTGACGCGGGCGAGGTCGTGCGAGCGGAGATCGATGCACGCATCGGGGGACGGTTCAGATTCGTGCGCCGCGAGAACGGTACGGAGGTCCGGCGGACCGGCGAGTATATCTCGATCGATCGACCTCACCTGCTTGTGTTCAGCCTCAGCGACAGCACACGTACGCCAACGGATGATCGGGTGGTCATCGAGCTCGCATCGGTCGGCCTCGGGTCGCTCCTGGTCCTGACTCACGAAATGGGTCTTGAGAGGTACGCGGAGCGACATCGGGTCGAGTCTGAGTGGCGACGTAGGCTTGGCATGCTGGCTTTCATCTGCGCAATCCCGCGCGGCGCGCACTTTCCCCCTGGTGCAACAGTGGTCAGTGACTCTTGTCTACGGGCGCGGACCTGGCGAGAGCCCGATCCGTCCGGAGGAGCCTAGAATCGCCCAGTCGCTAGCTGCGACCAGAGTGCACCGGCGGACCTTCGGTGAGTCCCCATTTACTTCGTTCGCGGACGATGCTGCCTGTAGCCGGATGTGGAAACCGGACATGTGCTTGCCTTTTTCTGCCAGGGTCCCCGACCAGGACAATAACGTTGCGGCGCGTGTCCGGATGACCAAGGCGTAAAGGTTCAGCGGCTCACTTCAAGGATGATCTTGCCGCCTGTGTGTCCCTGGTGGTTCAGCTCCAGCGCCTTGGCAGCCTCGGCAAGCGGAAATCGCTGGTCGATGTGGACGTGAAACTTCCCCTGGTCGGCCAGCTCGCTCAGCGAACCGAGCATTTCCCCTGTCGCGTGAGGGGTGACTGCGCAACGAATCTTCGCCGCCTCGCACTGCGCATCCGGCGCCGCTCCGATCACGGAAACCAGGAGGCCGCCCGGCTTTACGACGGCGACAGACCGGGCACCGGTGTCGGCGTCCACCGTGTTCAATACCACGTCGATGTCTTTCAGCTTTTCCTCGAACCGCACGCTGTGGTAGTCCACAACTTCATCGGCACCCAGGGAGCGCAGAAACTCGTAGTGGCTCGGAGATGCCGTGGCAATGACGTAAGCGCCCCGCGCCTTGGCAATCTGCACGGCCGATGACCCAACACCCCCCGCGCCACCGTCAATGAGCACTCGCTGGCCCGGCTGTACGTTCGCGATAGTTACCAACGCGCGCCAGGCCGTCTCTCCTACTACCGGTATCCCGGCAGCCTCTTCGAAAGACATGTGCTTAGGCTTGGCTGCTACCGCGTTCACCGAAGCGATCGCATATTGCGCGTACGAGCCTCCCGTTGCGATTGCGATCACTGCCTGGCCCACCTTCCATGGGCCAGCTGCATCTCCCACCGCATCGATGACGCCTGACAGATCCCTGCCGGGAATCAGACGGGTTCCGGGTGTGGCGCGCGAGGTGTCTTTCCAGTCCACTGGATTGACCGATGCGGCCCGAACCTTGATCCTGACCTGACCGGCTTGCGGCTCGGGTTTGGGCACCGATTGGAGCTGAAAGGTGCCGTCGATGAACACCACGGCACGCATGTTGCCCGTGGTCGCTGCCGCGGAGGCGACGAACAACCACAAGACCATAGTCGGAACGGGATATCTCACGAGGTGGCTCTCACTGCTACCTGCCTGGACCCACAGGGTTCCACATTCACCTGCAGATAGGGTCTCAATTGCTGTGATCGTACACCTCGCGCAGGCGTCCGAGCATCGGAAAATGCCTGACATACGGACGCTCGCATCATGCGGTAGGCTGGGTAAATAGAGAATGCTGCGCGGCGATCATTGGCGACGCTGTGCGCTTGATGGCTGGCTGATTTGGCGGCCCGGAGCTATTGGATGCCACTTCGAGACTGGATACAGGCGGCACGTAAGCGCGGTGCGAGCGACCTGCACGTGGAGAGCGCCGCACCGCCGGTCGTGCGCGTACGCGGCGAACTGCTCTCCGTCGGGGAGGTCCTCGCACCACCGGATGTCAAAGCCATGACGCACGAACTGCTTGGGCCACAGGCCTGGGAGCAGTTCACGCAGCGCGGATCGGCCGATCTGTCGCTCGTGGTGGGAGGCACCCGCTGCCGGATCAATCTGTATCGGACGATTCGTGGCTACGCCATCGCCATTCGGCTACTCAGTCCTTCGGTCAATGATCTGCGGACCTGCAATCTGCACCCTGATTTTCGCTCCCTCATCAATGCCCATTCCGGACTGGTGGTGGTGTCGGGTCCGACCGGCAGCGGTAAAACCACGACACTCGCGGCGCTGCTGGAGGAGATCAACTCATCGCGCGCCTGCAACATCATCACGTTGGAGAGCCCGCTGGAGTATCTGTTCTCGAATCGACGCTCATTCATTCGTCAGCGCGAGATACCGACACACTCACCTTCTTTTGAGCAGGGGCTGATCGACTCGCTGCGAGAGAATCCGGACGTGCTGGTGGTGGGTGAGATGCGCACGCCTGAAGTTATGCGTCTGACCCTCAACGCTGCGGAAACCGGCCACCTGGTGCTGGCGACAATGCACTCCGCGACCTGTGCGGAGGCGGTGACGCGGCTGTGTATGTCATTCGCACCGGAGATTCAGGGGAGCGTGCGAGCCCAGCTGGCGGACTGTCTGGTGGGGGTGCTGTGCCAGCGGCTGGATTTCATCGAAACGCATCAATTGCGGGTGCCACGCTGTGAGCTGCTATTGGCAAGCCAGGGCGCCAAAGGAACCATCAGGTCCGGCAACTTCGGCCAGCTCTCGAATGTCATTCAATCCGGCGGCGAAGACGGCATGTGGAGCTTTGATCGTTATCAGCGCTGGATGAGTCAGCACAAAGAGTGGGTAAGGCCATCCGCAGCGACGGCAGTTGTCGATGATCCACCCGCAGCGCTGGCGACGCCGGCTACCGCCGCGACACCTGTAAAGCGAACGCCGGTGCAGACACCCGCGGACAACGCCGAGATCGTCATTGATGAAGAGGTCGATCTGTCCGAGATCGCTGAACTGGCAAAGCGCATTGGAGATCGCACGCCTTAGGTGTATCCAGCCCATCGCGCATGGCTGCGATGCCACACGGATCCAGATGCGCCGCGTCCGCCCCGGCCGGGGCGTTCGCCAGTTGATCCATCGGCTGAGCGCTCATTCGAAGCAATCCTGGCGGATCGACGAATAACACCTGCATGTGCTGCGCCTGCCGGTCTCCTACTACTTCGCAAAGCAGCCGCCGGCACGCGCATCAATCGTCAGTCTGGAGGCGCGAGCGTCAGGATGCTGTGTGTCCTGCCGTACCGACGCCGCGGAGGTGATATGTGATGTTTCACCTTCAGTTGAGACGTAACAGGACGCCGTGCAAACGGGCGGCGCCGCAACATCACCGAGGTACATTTATGCGTGGATTAAGATTTCTAGTGTTGACCGCAGTTGCGGCAGCTTGTTTCACAGCTTCCAAAGCAGAAGCTCAGGTCAGCGTCAGTGTCGGTGTCGCCCCCGAATGTCCCTACGGCTACTACGACGCCGCGCCTTACAATTGTGCTCCGTCGGGATACTACGGGCCGGAATGGTTCAGCGGAAATGTCTTCATTGGCGCCGGGCCGTGGTTTCATGGCCCAAGCGAGTTCCGCGGCAACGTGAACAACGCTTTCCATCCAGACCACGGTTACAAGGGCGCAATGCCAAACCGTGGTGAGAAGGCCGAGCCGGCCAAGCGCGTCGATAGCGCCCATTTCGCGGGAAACGAAGAGCGGGATGGACGTGGCCACGCGAGCGAGGGCAAGCAGTAAGCGACATCCTCGGACTGCTACGCACGCTCGGGCGGAGTTCTACGACCCGAGCGTGCGGGCGGGTGGGGTGGCCGGCCGCGGGTTTTGAAATGCGGTCGTATCAAATTACCGGAGACTCACATGTATATCGGTGGCGGACTTCTCGGATTGATTCTGGTTGTCGTTCTCTTTGTCTGGCTGCTGCGCAGAGTTTGAGCGCCTCCGCGCAGCGTTGACCCTTCTGGCAAACGCTCCTGATGATTGGCTGATCGCCCGCTAGGGCCAGAAGCTGCGATGAATGGCAGGTCGCCCTGGTGGGCTCTACGCGTCTTTCCGCCGCAACATTGCGCGCACGTTCGACGCAGTAAGCACGGTCAGGTACGAGCGAACTTTGGCGCCGAGCTCGAGCCTGGAAAATTCCTGCGCATACAGACTCCGAACCTTCGTGAGCGGTGCGCCGGTACGGTCGCACAACGCACTCATCGCACGCTCGTGTCTGACAGCCTCTTTGCCGGGTTCAAAAAGTGAGCTCATTGCAACCCCACCGTGAAATTGACACAGATGCGAAAGACAGCCCTGTGGCTGGTCGGCGCACCCACACACTTACCACCCTTGTACACCAAATGACGCATCTCGACGTTCTTATCCGTCCTTCGGTGGCGTGTGCTGCTGATCCCGCAGAGGTATGCTCGAAGTCGCACCTTTAAAAGGCGCGAAACGCCCCAACATCGGGCGCCAGGAGTCGCGTTCCCGTCAGTGCAGGGATGGTTCGAAGAGAGCTGACCGAGCTTGTCACGGATTTGAGGTGCGGCGGCTTGCAAGGAGACGCTCATGCATGACGATACGGTCACGACGAGTTGGAAGCGCTTGACAGACCAAGCGAAAGGGTTGCCGAGCAAGAGGGTGAACGCCGCATTCGCAGGGGCATCCACTGCCGTTCCCCAGGCGACGCGGGGCGCGGTCACGCTTGAGAACTCTCCGACCGCCATGCCGCTCGCAGGCTTGGTGACTCTCAGGGGAGCTGCAGCGTCCTCATCATCGACGGCTCACGTGGCAACGGCGACCGCAGGTTACCGCACGCAGCGCTCCGGACAGGCCATTGAGCAGGCGGCGCAGCTGGCTGGTTGGGAGAGTGAAGGCGGCACGAGTTCAAGTGAAGTCTGCAGGACTCAGGAGCCTTGTATGGACTGGAATCACGTGAAAGCCAGCTGGCAGCAGTTCAGGGGTGAGGTGCACGCAAACTGGGGGAGGCTCACCCCCGTTCACCTCGACATAATTGCGGGCCGGCGCGCGTGTCTTTCGAATGAAATTGAAGAGGCGTATGGCGTTACCAGCGAGGAAGCCGAGCGGCAGATCAAGAGCTTCGAAGCACGCAACCAACACCCGCGTCCCGTGAGCTTTCGTTGAGCGGCCTGTCCGTGGCTGCGCATCCGTCGACACACGCCACGGCGCGCGGCATAGGAGGCGCCCCGGGGGATATGCCACGCATATTGGTAGTGGACAACGACGCGGGTGCCGCCGATGCTCTCGCGTCATTGCTGCAATCGGTGGGGTACGGTGATGCGCGCGTCGCCTACACCGGCGCAACTGCTCTTGCTCTGGCCGTCGAATTCGTGCCGACGGTCGTGCTCGTGGATCTCGGACTGCCGGACATGAACGGTTACGAGGTCGCCCGGCATCTCTCGCAACATCCGCAGCTACAGAACCTGAGACTGGTTGCCTTGACGGCTAACAGTGAGCATCCCGGCCGCGAACTCGCGCGCGAGGCCGGGATCGAACGCTACCTGATCAAGCCCGTCAGCTCCGCGGACCTGGACGAGTTGTTTACCTGAGCTGGCGACCTGAAGCGTGGCGGAGGCAGCAATGATCGCCAATCAAATCAGACGCTGTCGCGTAACATAGTTTTCTTTCGTCCGTGCGCCGCACGCACTTGACATAGCGCGTATACTCCGCGGCCTCAACCGCACACGAGTTGAGTTGGTCGGCGAATTCTCGCCGGCTATACGTCGAGGTTCAGCATATGGATCAGCTCAAGACCTTTCCTGCCGGCGATACCGCCAGGAACACTAACACCGCACCCACGAAGAACATCGTCGACACGATGATCGCCGCGGGCCATTTCACGACCTTTGCCAGCGCAATTCACGCAGCCGGTCTCACCGAGGAACTGGCCGCCAAGGGTCCGTTCACCGTTTTCGCGCCGACCGATGAGGCGTTCAAAAAGCTTCCGGCGGGCGGGTATGACAGCGTGCTCAAGGACGTTGGCAAGCTCAAGGCAATCCTGAACTACCACGTGGTCTCGGGTTATTTCGCGGCCAGGGACGTGAAGTCAGGAGAAGTGATGACGCTGCAGGGCAGTCCGCTGACGGCAGTGGTGTCGTCGTCGGACGTGCGGGTCAATGGGGCCCGTGTCACTAAGTGGGACATGATTGCGACGAACGGGATCGTTCACGCCATCGATGCAGTGATCCTGCCTAAGAACTGGCAATTGCTGGCCGCCGCGGCCTGACGATTGTCTCTCGCGAAGCACTTTCGCGCACTCGGAAGGCCCCGTTCGCGGGGCCTTCTTTTTTGTCGACCCTCAATCGCGGAGCGCGTAAACGGCCGGCTGCCGCGCTCTCGCGGCGCGATTCGGCGAGACCAGCTGACACGCGAGCTGCTCGGCGTGTACTCGCAGCTCCTGAACGGCGGTCGTTTCCCAGTGACTGGCGCGCAGCATCGGGCCGATATAGTAGATGTTGCCGAGGACACCGCCACCGCGTGCGTCCATCAGGGCGCCGCATTCCCCGGTCACCAGACCAAGACCCAGCGGGTCCGGGACAGCCATACCCTGCGCCATGAGTGAACGCAGGAGCCGATCCTGCGTGTGGCGCAGGTCATAGTCAGGCCCCATGCAATTGATGACCCGATCCACCAGCAGCGTCCTCGGGCGCTCCTCGCCACGCGCGCGCCAGCTCACCCGCACCTGCTTGCCCGCAAGCTCCAGGCCGCTGATGCGCCCTGCATGGATGTGGAGTTTACGCATCCGGCGAAGCGTATCGATCGCGGTCCAGGTGCCCTCGGGGAGCCGGTGACGATGGACGTCCCAATAGCAGCGGGCATGTCGTAGAAACCGCCGTCGCTCGCGGACGGGCAAGCGTTGCCAGATCGTCGGCGCATGGCTGCGCAGGATCCCGATCACCTCGCGCCAGTCTCCGTCACCAAGCGCTGCGCTCTCTGACAGCGCACGAAAGCTGCGGAAGAGCTGCCGAATCGAGAGAGAATCCGACTGTACAAGGCCAGCCCCGGCGCGCTCATCGTGGATCTGCCGGAAAGACGTCTGGGGCAGCGGTACGAGGCCATGCCGGGAAATCGCGTGAATCACCACTTTGCCCTTCGCACCCTCGTTTCCGGCGAGAGCGATATCGGTCATCGTAAGGCCTGTTCCCGCGATCAGCACTGTTTCGCCTGCGCGAAATGCCGGCGGCGCCTTCCACGGATCCGCGACATATCGCGCAGGGTCACGCATCGCTGCGGCGCCCGGCGGTGAGGCTGGCGGAGGATTGCCGAGCGCGAGCACCACCGTATCAGCGCTGAGGCTGCGGCCATCTGCCATATGCACATGCTGCACAAGGCTGCGGTGGGGTTTCTCGATAGCGATGACCGCGCCACGAATCCGATCGAGCTGTGCGTGAGGCGATGACGCCAACTCCGCAAGTGCCAGAGACGATTCCAGGTAGTCCCCGTACAGCTCCCGTGGCAGAAAATCATCGCTGGTCGCATGCGGTAACCTGCGTTGCGCAAACGCCAGAAATTCCAAAGGATCACCGGACGTCGCCGACATGCGACCCGCTGGCACATTGAGCAGATAGGGATATGGCCGCTTGGCGTAGGCGACACCCCGCGCCGTCTGTGCCCGATCCACCAGTACAACGCGCAGTGGCCGCTCGCGTGTCAGGCGCAGCAGGTTGATTGCCACGACCGTGCCACTGAAGCCCGCGCCGACTATCACGATCGTGCGGGGTCGAGGAGTCACGTCCGCGTTTCTGAGCCGACCGCCTGATGCTCGTGAAGCTCGGCCGGCCGAGTTCGTAGCTTGTGGGCTGTCCATACAATCCTTGTCCGAGGTACTTGCTACTGCGGCTTCGTCAATGACGGCCACCGCACGATGAGTCTAGAGACTTCCCGGTTACGCGGCGGTACCCGGGCGGTAGCAAAGCCGTGACGTTCCGGCGCTACGAGCGTGACTGCAATGTCACTGCGTGTCGGTTACGGTGCACGTCACCCTCACAAGCAGGAGTTGATCATGGCACTGCAGCTCGGAGACACGGCGCCGGATTTCTCCGCGGTCACGACCGACGGAGATATTCGCTTTCACCAGTGGGCCGATAGGAATTGGGTGATCCTGTTCTCCCACCCGAAGGACTTCACCCCGGTTTGCACTACCGAGCTTGGCTACGTGGCGCGTCTGAAGCAGGAATTCGAAAAGCGCAACGTGAAAGCCATCGGGCTTTCGGTCGATTCACTGGATTCCCATAGAAAGTGGGCGCACGACATCCGCGAGACCCAGGGATACGTCGTTAACTTTCCGCTCATCGCGGATTCAGATCGTAGCGTAGCCCGGCTCTACGGCATGATTCATCCGCAGCACGACGAGCTATTTACGGTCCGCACGCTCTTCGTGATTGATCCCCAGAAGAAGATCCGCTTGACGCTCACCTATCCGCAGACGACCGGCCGCAACTTTGACGAGATCCTGCGGGTGATTGATTCACTGCAGCTGACAGACGCATATTCCGTGTCGACGCCGGTTAACTGGCATACGGGTGAAGAAGTGATCATCGTTCCCTCGGTCAGTGACGCCGAAGCGCAGCAACGCTTCCCGAACGGCTGGCGTTCACTGAAGCCGTATCTGCGGCTGACCCCGGACCCGCGTGCGCCGAAATCGCAGGAACTTAACCTCGACGCCTCGGGATGAGCCTGCGGTGACATACGAACGGTTCGCAGGCTGTGGCGTATCACAAGGACGGTCCGATACATGAAAGTGCTCTCCGCCGGCAAACTCAAGGCATTCCACCTCGCAGGCTTGACTGGCAGCTTCAAACACGCGGCGCACCTGTTGTCGATAACTCCTTCTGCTGTCAGTGCCCGCGTGCGCTCGCTGGAGAGCGAGCTGGGGGTTCGCCTTTTCCAGCGCGGACTTTGCAAGCTGAGCCTCACGGAGGCCGGAGCGGATTACATCCGCGAGGTTGAAGCTGCGTTTGTCAACCTGGACATCGCGACGCGCGAACTGCGCTCGCGGTTCGGCCCGCGTACTTCTGAGCGTCGCTCGCGTGAGAGCCATCCGCAAACGACCATGGGACACTTTGAGATAGCTGCAGAACACGGTGTCCTCGCCGGCCGGGATTGGACCTGAAGCGGTGAGACGTTGCCTGGGACACTGATCTGTCAGAAGGGTCCTATTTCAAATAAGGCACCAGCCACTCAATCCACCGCTGATAAACGTCCATTTGACGAATTGGATCGCTCGGGAAATGGCCATGCGTGGGAATGGCGTAGAACTCGGTCGTGACGTGGTTGTCCTTGAGCGCCCGGTAGAGTCCGAATGATTGCGTGATCGGCACGCGAAAATCGCCCGTATCGCACATGATGAGCATCGGCGCCTTGATCTTCGTGGCAGAGCTCGCCGGCGATTGACGACGGTTGATCGCCATTCCGTCACCTAGATACGGAGAGGCTCCAGTGGCTGCCACTTGAGTCACATTGCCATCTGACAGATCGTACATCTCAACCCAATCGGTAACCGGAGCCCCAGCCACCGCTGCCCGCCACACAGGGTAGTGTCCGGCAAGCCAGGTAGTCATGAAGCCGCCATAAGACCAGCCTGTGACCGCCATGCGTGCCGGGTCGATCAGGCCGCGACTCTTGAGAAAGGCGACGCCAGACATAACATCCTCACCCGGTCCTTGCCCTGCGTCCTTATAAATGGCGGCATAGAACGCGTTTCCCTGATTGTCGCTGCCGCGGTAGTTGGGCTCGAAGACGATCCAACCATGTGACGCGAGTAACTGAGGCATGAGATTAAATCGTTCTCGCGACGATGAATTGGGTCCCCCATGGATGAAGAGCACCAGTGGATAGCGTCGACCGTCCCGGTAGTCGGCGGGGTAAGTGATCACGCCGTCGAGAGTACGGCCGCTTGGTCCTCCCCAGGTCACGGTCTCGGAGCGCGCCAGCGTCAGGTCGGCGAGGCCCGCATTTGTTTGTGTTATCGCCACGGGCATGCGGCCTTCAGCGGGAATAATATAGAGTTCGTAAGGATCGGTCTTGGTCTGACCGACAAACGCTATCGCGCCGCTCTGATCGATATCCGCGTCGATCCAGTAAGTGTTGTTCGGCATGATGCCGCCGAGATTTATCCGAGTCATCGCACCGTCCGGCTTCAGGCGCCACAATCCAACAGTCGTATCTACGTTGCCGCCCACCAGCAGCCATTCTCCATTCGGCGCCCAGTGGCTCGTGAACACGTTCTTGTCAAGCGCTGCACTGATGTCCCTGCCCGCACCGCCGGCGAAGGGCACTAGCCAAAGGTCTTGATAGTTCCACGGCCGAGCATCGCGGCTGCGCCAGTAGGAAACCCGCGAGCCGTCTGGCGACAGTACCGGATAGCCTTCCAGCATCGTGTCGCCGGTCAACGAGCGAATCTGGCCGCTCGCGACGTCGAGCACCTGAATGCGAGCGAGAAACTGGTCCCCTGTGGACGGGGTTTCCTGCCGTACGAAGATGATCGACTTTCCGTCCTTGGACCACGCGATTGGAGAAGGGGGCGGCCCCGGCGGCAGGCTGGAGGGTAGCGACCAAGTCCCACTTGTCAGCCGCTTCGACTCACCTCCTTGCGCGGAGATGAGCCACAGGTGAACCGGTCGTACGGCCTCGTTGATGGTGACATCATCATTACCGACCGCGAACGCAGTCCGAAACTTGTCCTCGCCCTTCAACTCCGGTTTGGCATCCTCCACCGCATAGGCAATGCTTGCCGCATCCGGACTCCAGGCGAACTGTTCGACGCCGTCCTTGCCCTTGGTGAGCTGCAGCGCATCGCCACCAGCCATCGGCATGACGAACAGCTGCGTTACCTTGTCGGAGTCTGGGGCGAGAAAAGCGATCCGGTCCCCGCTGGGAGACCACCGCGGCGAGGTGGCGTGATGCCGCGCTCGGGTCAACGGCCGTGTCTGGCCGCCAGCGACATCGACCAAAACGATTTCCGACTGAAACTCATCCGAATCAACGTCGGCTCGCGTTTCAACTACGGCAACGAGCTTACCGTCCGGTGAGAAGCGGGGGTCGGCCACCCGAACAATTCGCACCAGATCGCGTACCGTAGCGGTTCGCGCGTCGCCCCTGGTGGGTAACAGTGACACTAGTGAGAGAGCAATAATGCAGGCTGCGGCACGCGTGATCATCAGCAACTCCCCCGTGATTTAAATTGCACCACAACTGTAGGCGACTTTTGGTGGACTGGTGCTGCAGAAATCGCCTCGCAAGGCAGGTGAACGCATCGCTCGTTAATTTTAACGCGTCGAGTGAAAGCAGCTCAATGAAGCGTGCCAGGCGGGCACGCAGCGTCGAAGCCGATCTCGACAACGGCGTAATCGTCGATCGGCGAGTAGCCGAACGGAGTTTTCCCCCGAGATCCTGTAGCTGACATTCGGGTCGGTTGCGGGTATTCTCTTGATCGCATCCTTGGGCATCTTCCAAACCGCGCTCAACCACGACCTAACTGGATGTGGAAGAGATATGACTGCTGGGGCAGACGACATCTCTTTGTCGATGGAGCACGCGAACTACTTCGACAATGCGACGCGACCTGACCGGTTAAGTGGGGGCGTGCGCCGCATTCCGATAACTACTACGCATGGCACGTTCAAGGTCTGGACCAAGCGTGTCGGCAACAACCCGCGTATCAAGCTGTTGCTGCTGCATGGCGGGCCGGGCTGTACGCATGAATACTTCGAGGCGTGCGACTCCTACCTGCCCGCCGCGGGCATCGAGTACTACTACTATGATCAACTCGGTTCCTACTACAGTGATCAGCCGCAGCATCCGGACCTGTGGGAACTAGCGCGTTTCGTCGACGAGCTCGAGCAGGTACGCATCGCGCTGGGACTTGATGTCGGGAACTTCTTTCTGCTCGGTCATTCGTGGGGAGGGATACTCGCTCTGGAGTACGCGCTGAACTACCAGCGGCATCTCAAAGGGCTGATCATCTCGAACATGATGGCGAGCATTCCAGCTTACAACGAATACGCCGAGAGCGTGCTCATGCCCAGCATGGACCCCACGGTCCTCGCGGAGATCAAGAGACTCGAGGAGGCCAAGGACTATAAAAATCCGCGGTACATGGAGTTGCTGATGCAGCATCATTACATCTACCACGTGCTGCGCATGCCGCTGGACGCGTGGCCCGATCCGGTCGAACGAACCTTCAAGCACCTGAATGCGGATGTCTATATTCCCATGCAGGGACCGAGCGAACTGGGCGCCAGCGGCAAGCTCGCGCAATGGGACCGTAACGCAAGGCTGGGCGAGATCCGCGTCCCTGGCCTGACCATCGGTGCGCGCTACGACACAATGGACCCGGCGCACATGCAGGCGATGGCTCGTGCCATGCCACATGGCCACTACCTCGACTGCCCCGACGGCAGTCACATGGCCATGTACGACGATCAGCAACGCTACTTTGGCGGTCTGATTGGCTTCCTCAACGACGTCAACAACGCTCGGCTGTAGCACGCGCTAAGCGCGTGCACGGCTGGATCTGACTAACACCGCGGAAACTCACTCAATGTCCGATATTGAGCAATTTGGCTACCGTGAGCAGCTCGCGCGCAGTCTCTCGACGCGGGACCTGGTTGTCTACGGCATGATCTTTATGGTGCCGATCGCGCCCTATTCGATCTTCGGATTTGTCTGGAACGACTCAAAGGGCATGGTACCGCTCGCTTACCTGCTTGGCCTGGTCGGCATGTTCTTCACCGCCATGAGCTACGCAGCCATGTCGCGAGCTTTTCCACTTGCCGGATCAGTGTATACCTACGCCCATCGCGGGCTGAACGAGTTCGCTGGATTTCTTGCCGGTTGGTTGATTCTGCTCGACTACATATTTGTTCCAGCGCTGTTGTACGTGTTCAGTGTCGTCGCGATGCGCGAGCTTCTGCCGGCTGTGCCCGGGTGGCTATGGCTCGTTGGGTTTGTGGCGCTCAATGCACTCGTCAATCTGCTCGGTGTCCGTCTCGCGGCGCGCGTCAACTGGTGTTTGTTGATCCTGGAACTTGCGACCTTGGCGCTGTTCGTAACCCTGGGATTGGTCGCGCTCGCAGGCGGGCAGGGCGCGGGTCGACTGACACTCACGCCCATCTACAACCCCGCGGTGTTTTCCGTTGCTACGGTTGCCGGTGCCACTTCGATTGCAGTCCTGTCCTTTCTCGGCTTCGATGGCATTTCCACCCTTGCGGAGGAAAATCGCGGCGCCGCTGGCAGCGTGGGTCGGGCGACGATTCTGGCGCTGTTGCTGGTGGGTGCACTATTCATATTGCAGACCTGGATTGCCACGGACCTCGCCCAGGGGATGCATTTCTCCTCGCCTGCAAACGCCTTTTACGAGATTTCTGAGCGTGCCGGCGGTGTCTGGCTGCGCGTCGTCACAGTCGCCGCGGTAGTAGTGTCCTCGGGCATTGCCAATTCGATGGCAGCGCAGGCGGCGGTCTCGCGCATACTCTTCGCGATGGCACGTGATGGGAAATTGCCATCGGTGCTGGCGAAGATCCACCCACGCTACAAGACTCCCTATGTCAGCATTGTGCTCGTCGCCCTGATATCGCTGATGGTCGGCTGGCTGTTTTTCGAGCGCCTTGACGACTTGACCAGGATCGTCAATTTCGGCGCCCTGACTGCCTTCCTGCTGCTGCACATTTCAGTCGTTAATCACTACCTGCTGCGCCAGCGCAGTGGCAACTGGATCCGGCATCTGGTCTTCCCGGCGGCCGGATTTCTGGTGATAGCCTACGTGCTATATGAAATGGACATCACGGCAAAGGTTCTCGGCGCGTGCTGGCTCGCCATTGGCGTGCTCTACTATCTCGTGCTGACGTATGTGCTGAAAAAGCCAGCTGCGCTGGAGATCTGAGCCGCGAACCGAAGTTGCCGAGTTACGCGGCAGCGGCGGCCGCTCACAATCGACCCGCCGCGAGCTCAAATTTCTCATGCTCATTCGCGCCCGCCGGGGACCTGATTTTTGAGGCTCCGCGAAAGTCTTCAGCGACCGTCGAGCTCACGTGAGTCGCGCGAAGAATATGTGACCGTAGCGGTTCATCTGGGGCACTTTGGGACCCAATTCGGTGCACTAAACACCCGATATGGCAAATGAGCCTCTGCAGGTGGGGCATTTATGCTTGAGTAGGGGCGTGCTGTAGGTGGGGTCTTACCGAGCTATCAGGTGATGCCCGCCAGAGGTGACACCCGTCTCCGAGCAAGCATGCTTTCGTGAGCCCGTTAGACCGACATGTATTCTGTTTCCGAGTCACGGCGAAGTTGCTGCTTGCCGGGACCCTTGCGGTGGCGTGGATTTGTCTGAGCGGCTGCGCGTCGAGCGGCCTCTATACGATGAGCGACGATTGGTGTATGCGGCACCCCCAGGCAAGCGCGGCACACTGCGGTCACCACCCGCAGGATGTTGCACAACAAGTCGGCGGAAACACCATCAGCAGAACCCAGGACGACGGCTCGTAGCAGCAGGCCGAAGTATGCGGTTAGCCTCCGGCCTGCCGGACGTAGTGGGGCGCGGGCGCCAGCTGCCAGCCTCCGCCCAGGGCCTTGTAAACCGCGATGAGACTGGTCGCCGCATCCGTGCGCGACTGGGCAAGGCGATCCTCAGCGGCCAGCTGCGTGCGCTCGGCGTCGAGCACTTCGAGAAAATCCACCATGCCGCCTTCGTAGCGGGTGCGTGCAATGCGCGCCGCGGTGCGGCTGGCCTCGGCCGCGTCGCTCGCATCCTTAAGGCTGTCGCGTGTGCGCGCGTGGGTCACGAGCGTGTTCTCCGTCTCCTCGAGCGCCCGCAGTACCGTCTGCTCGTAAGCGGCGAGCGCTACATCCGAGCGCGCGCGGCTGCCCGCGATCTCCGCTCGCACCCGCCCAAGATCAAACGCCGCCCACGAGATGCCCGGACCGACCACATAGCCGCGGCTTCCGGACTGGCCGAAGTACCCGGGCTGCGTGGCGGAGTAACTGAAACTGCCCGTGAAGGTGACCTTGGGGAAGAGGTCACCCATCGCTACCCCCACCAGCGCGGTGGAGGCGGCGAGCTGCCTCTCGGCGACCCGAATGTCGGGTCGACGGCGCAGGAGTCCCGCCGGATCGCCCACCGCGGTGATCTGCGGGAGCGGCGGCAGGTCGCGCGCCGGCGCCAACAGTTCCTGCAACCCGTTGGGCTCCCGGCCAGTGAGGACGCTGAGGCGGTGGATGGAGCGCGCGACTGCGGCTTCGAGCGGCCCGATGGTGGCAAGCGTCGTGGAGAGCTGCGACTGGGCGCGCGAGGTATCGAATTCGGTGCCGCGGCCGGCACCGAGCTGTGCTTGCGTGAACTTTAGCGTCTCGCGCTGGTTGTCAACGTTGCGACGCGCCACTGCGAGCTGCGTCTGTTCGCCGCGCAGCTCGAAGTAGCTGCGCGCGACCTCAGCGGTGACCGACACCTGGGCATCGCGCAAGCTGGCCTCGGCGCCGGAAACCTGCGCGCTCTGGGCTTCGACGTTACGGCGAATGCGTCCGAAGAAGTCGAGCTCCCAGAAGGCATCGAAGCCGGCATCGTAGTAGCGCGCGTTCAACGGCGCACCCACCAGACTCTCAGCCTGCGAAAGGCGCTCGTTGGTGTAGCCACCGGAGGCAGCCACCGTGGGCGCAAGATCGAACTGCGCCTGGCGGCGCTCGGCACGCGCCTCGACGAGGTGGCCCAAGGCAATGCGCAGGTCATGATTGGCAACGAGTGCCTCGTCCACCAGACGGTCGAGCGTGTCGTCACCGAATTGCGTCCAGAACCTCGCCGGCGTGTCATCGGTGGAGTAGGCACCGTCCCTGGCGCCTACGAATTGTGCTGCGACCGGCGTAGCGGGTTGCACGTAATTCGGTCCCACCGCACAACCGGCGAGTGCGGCTGCGAGCGCGGCGGACACAACGAGGGTCAGGTGCACCGGGAAGCTCGGGTCACGCTTGAGCGTGTTGTCAGTCATGAGCGCTCTCCGCGGCGAGCGGGGTAGGTGCGACGGGCGCGGTGCGGCGCGCCGCGGCACGGCGCACGAACACGTAGAACACCGGGGTCAGCAACAGCCCGCAGAAAGTGACGCCCAGCATCCCGGCAAACACCGTGACACCGAGCGCGTGGCGGACTTCGGCGCCCGCGCCGGCCGCCAGCATCAGCGGCACGACGCCCATGATGAACGCCATCGAGGTCATGAGAATCGGGCGCAACCGCAGGTGCGCGGCCTCCAGCACCGCTGAGCGCGGATCGCGGCCGCGATCCTCCTGCAGATGCTTGGCGAACTCCACGATCAGGATGGCGTTCTTGCAGGCAAGACCGACCAGCACCAGCAATCCAATCTGCATGAAGATGTTGTTGTCGCCGTGGTCGAGGCGCACTGCGGTGATCGCCGGCAGCAGGCACATCGGCACGATGAGAACGATCGCCAGTGGCAGGCTGAGGCTCTCGTACTGCGCCGCGAGCACCAGGAAGACGAACAGCACGCACAGCGGAAACACCAGCAGCGCGGTGTTGCCGGAAATGAGCTGCTGGTAGGCGAGATCGGTCCACTCGTACGACATACCACGCGGCAGCGTCTGGTCCAGGATCTTCGCCATCGCGGTCTGCGCTTGTCCGGAGCTGTAGCCCGGCGCGGGACCGCCGTTGATGTCCGCCGCACGATAGGCGTTATAGCGCTGCACGACATCGGGGCCGAACGACTGGGAGACCCTGAGTACCGAGCCGAGCGGTACCATCGCACCGGCGGCGTTGCGCGTCTGCAGCGGCAGGACGTCTTCCAGGTGAGAGCGGTATGGGGCATCCGCCTGTGCCACCACCTCGTAAGTGCGTCCGAAACGGTTGAAGTCATTGACGTAGAGCGAGCCGAGATACACCTGCAGTGTCTCGAACACGTCGGAGAGCTTGACGTTCTCGCGCTTCACTTTCACGCGATCAACATCGATGTCGAGCTGCGGAACGTTGATCTGGTAGGTGCTGAACGCGCCGCCCAGCGCCGGATTTGTGTTTGCCTTGCCCAGGGCTTCCGACAGCGCGCTGAAAAGCGCCTGTTCGCCGGCATCGGTCCGATCCTCGATCTGCAGCTTGAAGCCGCCGAGCGTTCCCAGGCCAATCACCGGCGGGGGCGTTACCACCATGACGAAGGCGTCCTGGATGGACGCCAGCTTCGCGTTCAGTGAGGCCGCGATGGCCCGGCCCGACAACTCCCGCGAGCTGCGCTGCGGGAAGTCATCGAGCGGCAGGAAGATCAATCCGGCGCTCGAGCTCTGGGTGAATCCGTTCACGGACATTCCGGCGAACTCGACCGCATGAGCGACGCCGGGTTGCTTGAGCGCAATAGCCGCGATGCGCCGCGTGACCGCTTCGGTGCGCTCGAGCGAGGCGGCCGGCGGCAGCTGTGCGATGGCGACCAGATACTGCTTGTCCATTTCCGGGATGAAGCCCCCCGGCACGGCACGGAAGCCGAAGAAGGTAAGCACGACGAGCCCGGCATAGATGGCCAGTGCAATGCCGCCATGTCGCATGGTGAGAGTGAGAGCGCGGGAGTAGTTGTCGCCCGCCCGGGTGAAGCCGCGATTGAAACGGCTGAAGAAGCGGCCGAGTACGCGGTGCATCAGCCGTGACAGGACGTCCGGTTGCGTGCCGTGGGGCTTGAGGAGCACCGCGGCGAGCGCCGGCGAGAGCGTCAGCGAGTTAAATGCCGAGATCACCGTCGAGATCGCGATGGTGAGGGCAAACTGCCGGTAGAACTCACCGGTGAGGCCGCTGACGAACGCGACCGGCCCGAACACCGCGCACAGCACCAGCGTGATGGCAATGATTGGTCGGCTGACCTCGCTCATTGCCACCTTGGTGGCTTCGCGTGGCGAGAGACCTGCCGCGATATGGCGCTCGACGTTCTCGACCACGACGATAGCGTCGTCCACCACGATGCCGATGGCGAGCACCAGTCCGAACAGCGACAGCGTGTTGATCGAGAAGCCGAACGCCAGCAACACGGCGAAGGTGCCGATCACTGATACCGGCACCGCGATCAGCGGGATGAGCGAGGCTCGCCAGGTCTGCAGGAACAAAATGACCACCAGCACGACCAGTGCCACCGCTTCCAGCAGCGTGTGCACGACTGCATCGATCGACTGGCGCACGAACTGTGTGGGATCGTAGAGAATCCCGTAGTCCATACCCTCAGGGAAGTTCTTCTTCAGCTCCTCCATGGTCTTGCGGACGCTCGTCGAGAGTTCGAGAGCGTTCGCTCCGGGGGATTGAAACACCGGAATCGCCAGCGAGGGCTTGTTGTCGAGTAGGCTGCGCACGCCATAGGCCTGCGCCCCGAATTCCACGCGCGCAATGTCACCGAGGCGCACGACCTGCCCGTCGTCCCCGGTCTTGATGATGATGTCGCGGAACTGCTGCTCGTCGTTGAGGCGTCCCGCGGCATTAAGCGCGATCTGAAATTCAGTCTGGTTGGACGGCGGCGCCCCCAGCTGGCCCGCCGCAACCTGCACGTTCTGCTCGCGAATCGCTGCCACGACGTCGCCGGCAGTCAGATTGCGCGCCGCCAGCTTCTGCGGATCGAGCCAGACCCGCATCGAGTAGTCACCGCCGCCGAACACCTGCACGTCGCCCATGCCTGGCAGCCGAGCGAGCACATCTTTGATGTTCAGTACCGCATAGTTGCGCAGGTAGAGCGAGTCGTAACGGTCGTTCGGTGAGGTGAGATTGACGACCAGGGTGAGATTCGAGGAAGCCTTGACCGTGTTGACGCCGAGATCGCGCACTTCCTCGGGCAGGCGCGGCAGGGCCTGTGCGACGCGGTTCTGCACCTGCACCTGGGCGCGATCGATATCCGCGCCGATGCGAAAGGTCACTGTCAGCGTCAGCGAGCCGTCCATGGTGGAGGTCGAGGACATATACAGCATGTCCTCGACGCCCACGATCGCCTGCTCCAGCGGCGCGGCCACCGTGTCAGCGATGACCTTGGGATTCGCGCCCGGATAGGATGCATGCACGACCACCGACGGCGGCACGACTTCCGGGTACTCGCTGATGGGGAGCTTGAAGAGCGCGATGAGCCCTGCAATCGTGATGAACGCCGAGATGACGCCGGCGAAGATGGGACGATCGATAAAGAAGTCGGAGACTTTCATCAGTGCGTCCCCGGGGCGGCAGCCTTGTCGGCATTGTGGGCCAGCAGCGTGGCACCCTTGCCAGACTGTCCTTCACCCATGGCGACCCGCTGCGCCTGCACCTGCGCTCCGGGGCGCACGCGCTGCAGACCATTCACCACGATGGTCTCGCCGGGGGCGAGTCCGGATTGCACCACGCGTAGTCCGTCGATGACCGGACCGAGCTGCACCGGCCGGTATTCAACCTTGCTGCCGGCACCCACGACCAGCACGTAACGCACGGTCTGATCGGTGCCGATCGCGCTGTCGTTGACCAGAACGGCGTCGTGCTCAGCGTTGCCCAGCAGCCTGATGCGGGCGAACAGGCCCGGGGTGAAGGCGCGATCGTGGTTGTCGAGCCGCGCCCGGCCGCGGATGGTGCCGGTGGAGGGGTCGAGTGCGTTGTCGACGAATACCATGACGCCCGGGTGCGGGTAGCCGCTTTCATCGGCCAGACCCACCAGTACCGGGTTGCCTGCATAGCGAGCGCTATCGGCAGTGCCTTGGCGCGCGAGCTTGGTGTATTTGAGGTACGCCTGCTCATCGCCATCGAAACTGACATAGATAGGATCGAGCGATACCAGCGTCGTGAGCGGGGTCTGCCCGTTGGTGACGAAGTTGCCGCTGGTCACCAGCGCCCGGCTGATGCGTCCTGCAATCGGTGCGGTGACGCGGGTGAAGGTGACGTTGAGGTCGGCGGCAGCCAGGGCCGCCTGCGCGGCCTCGACGTTGGCCTGCGCCTGCTCACTGCCGGCCGTACGCGTGTCGTACTCTTCCCTGGAAATGGCATGCTGAGCCAGGAGACTGGTGGCCCGGTCACGCTCGGATTTCGCGAGCGCGAGCTGCGAGCGCGCCTGCGCCAGCTGGGCGCGCGCCTTGTCGCGCTCGGCCTCATAGGGGCGTGGGTCGATCACGAACAGCACGTCGCCCTTTCTCACCTCGCTGCCTTCGGTGAAGTTGACCGAGGAGATGTAGCCGGACACGCGTGGCCGCAGCTCGACACGCTCGACAGCCTCGAAGCGGCCGGTGAACTCGTCAGACTCCGTGACCTTGCGTGAGATCGCCTGCGCGACGGTGACCTGCGGCAGCGGCGCTGCCTGCGGCTGCGCGGCTTCGTTGCGCGCGCAGGCGTTGAGCAGCAGGGCGGTTGCGGACGTGGCGGCGGCGAGTAACAGGAAGGAATGGCGCACCAGGCTCTCCCAAATGGCGGTTGTAGGTTCAGGTGCAGCGACGCACCCCAAGGGGGCAGCGCCGAGTTGCCATTCTCACGGTGGGCGCGAGCTTGCGATATTCATCGGGCGGAGAGCACAAGAGGTGTCCGCCGACAGGGGCGCGACTCTCTCTTACGAGCGAGTGCGGATTTGCGACTGAGGCGCTGAGCAGCGGCTGCTGCCTTTCTTTGGTGCCCGTCGCCAGCGCCGGTTCATGATCGGCCTGGCGGCATACTCACGGATACCTTCCCCTGCTCGCCGGTTCCTGCTTCCATGCAGGTCAGTCGGCATCGGCAACCGAGATACTCGTTGCCAGAGCTCTCAAGAGTGGTAGGTTGTGCTGTCTGCAACCGCTGCTGTGATCAGGGCGCGGACTTCTCGAGGCGGCTTGCGCCGATGTCCTGGTCAAGCGGCAATCCCCGAGGCGGGTTCAGCTTTTTTTGGACCCGCTGTGGCCAGGCGAATTTGCGGAGGGTCCTGATCATGAAACCGACGCTTCACCTCACGGCGGCCGGCCTGCTCCTCGTCGGGAGCAGCGCGGCCGCGCCGCCCGCCGACTTCCAGTTCGTCCGCATCACACCCGATGAAGTGCATTGGGTGGACGTGCCCGACGGACACGGCGCGCAAATGGCCACGCTTCAGGGCGATCCCAGTAAACCGGGGCCGTATGTCATCCGGGCAAAATTTCCGCCGCACGTGATGGATCGGCCGCACTGGCACCCGAACGCGCGCTACGTGACGGTGCTCCAGGGGACCTGGTATGCCGGTACCGGCACGGTCTTCGACGTAAAGCACGCCGTGCCGATGCCGCCCGGCAGCTTCATGGTGCATCCGGCACGGGCGCCACATTGGGACGGCTCGGCTACGGATGAGACCGTGATCGTTCAGATCACCGGCGAGGGTCCGGGCACGACCACGCCCGTGGATCCTCGGCAACCGCTGTGGCTCGAGGTGTCGCACTGAGTCAGGGCAGGGCGTCTGCGTCCTTGCTAACATGCGCGCCCCTGCAGTCACCGCGATCCTTTAGGTGCCCATGACCGTCGTCACGCGCTTTGCACCCAGCCCCACCGGCATGCTGCACGTCGGCGGGGTGCGCACGGCACTGTTCAGCTGGTTGTACGCGCGGCGCACCGGCGGCAAGTTCATCCTGCGCATCGAGGACACCGACCGGGAGCGCTCGACCGAGGAGGCCGTGCGGGTGATTCTCGAAGGCATGCGCTGGCTCGGGCTCGAGCAGGACGAAGGGCCCTACTATCAAACGCAGCGCTTCGGCCGCTATCGCCAGGTGTTCGAGGGCATGCTGCAGGCGGGCACCGCGTACCGCTGCTATTGCACGAAAGAAGAGCTTGAAGCGCTGCGTGCGCAGCAGATGGTGCGCAAGGAGAAGCCGCGCTACACCGGTATCTGCCGCGAGCGCACCGCACCGCGGCCCGGTGTCGAGCCAGTGGTGCGCTTCCGCAATCCGCTCGAGGGCGCGGTGGTGGTGCAGGACCTGGTGCACGGCCCGGTGACCTTCCAGAACGCGGAGCTCGACGATCTCATCATCGCGCGTGCCGACGGTTCGCCCACGTACAACTTCTCCGTGGTCGTCGACGACATGGATATGGGCATCACGCACGTCATCCGCGGCGATGACCACCTCAACAACACGCCGCGACAGATGAATATGCTGCAGGCGCTCGGCGCCACGCTGCCGATCTACGCGCACGTGCCGATGATCCTCGGCCCCGACGGAACCAAGCTCTCCAAGCGCCACGGTGCGGTGAGCGTGCTGCAGTACGAGGAGGAGGGCTACCTTCCCGATGCACTGCTCAACTACCTGGTGCGGCTCGGCTGGTCGCACGGCGACCAGGAGGTGTTCACGCGCGAGGAGATGATCGCCGCATTCGACATTCACGACGTCAACAAGGCCGCTTCCGCCTTCAACCCGGAAAAGCTCCTGTGGCTGAATCAGCAGCACATGGTGCGCAGCGCCCCCGGCGCACTGGTGCCGTACCTGCGTGCGCAGCTGCGTCGCCTGGACTGCGACAGCAGCGACCAGGCGTTGCTCGAAGGGGTGATCGTGGCACAGCGCGAGCGCGCGAAGACCATGAAGGAGATGGCACTCAACAGCCGCTTCTTTTTCGTCGAGCGAATCGACATCGATCCCAAGGCTGCCGCCAAGCACTTAGGCGCCGAGGCGTTGCCGCTGCTGGCCGAAGTGCGCGCACAGCTCGCCTCGCTACCGCTGTGGAGTGCTGGCACCATTCATATGCTGCTGAGTGAGCTGGCCACCCGCACGCAGCTCGGACTTGGGAAGATCGCGCAGCCGTTGCGCGTCGCGGTGACCGGTACCGCGGTCTCCCCGCCGATCGATGCGACGCTCGAGCTTCTCGGTCGCGAACGGGCCCTGGCGCGCATCGATGCGGTGCTCGGCGGGGGATAAAAGTGCCCTGGGGACGTCCCGCGGGGGCTCGCCTTGACAAGGAGTGGACGGCTGCGTAGCGTGCGCCGGCCTCGCGTGGGGCCATAGCTCAGCTGGGAGAGCGCTTGCATGGCATGCAAGAGGTCGGCGGTTCGATCCCGCCTGGCTCCACCAAAATCAGCATATTCCGTGGCTTACCTGACCGGCTTGAAGCGTCCCGTCCCCATCGTCTAGAGGCCCAGGACATCGCCCTTTCACGGCGGTAACAGGGGTTCGAATCCCCTTGGGGACGCCAATAAAATCAGTACTTTATACAGCAGCCCGACCGCAGTTTTAGGTCTTGGGTAACTTTTGGGTAATTCTCCTTACCCGTCCGTGCACGTCCGTGAGTATCTAAAGAATAGAGAATGGCGGACTCGCGGCGCCGGAGTCGTTGACGCAAACAGATCGAGCTGCGCGCCCGAGAAGATTGAGTAAGCGCCGTCTGTGGTCGAACCAGGCGCGCTCGACCGGCGCACGGTTTCCACCACCGCATGCCGCCGCCGCCTCTGGCTTCGATTGACGAATTCAAGTCGCCGAACCTTGGCCGATTGGTTTGACGGGGACCTGCCGTCGGGCATGTGTTCGCGACCGCACCGACTAACTCACCTTGGTCGAGTAACGCTTGGCGCCTGAATCGAGACTCCCTAATGAACGCCGCTCCTCCGGAGCGACTGTTCGACCGGATTCAGCATAGCTCCGCTGCGGCGGTCGTCCATGCTGGCGGCCTTGTTATTCGCGATGGCGGGTGCGAAGTATGGGAGCAGGATTTCCTCAACCTTGACCTATCGGGGAAGCGCTGGCCTATCGTGCAGATCAGGGTGGGATACGAGTTGATCTACGACTGTCCGCAGCCGACGCCGATGATGTTGGTGCTTAATATTCACTATACGCGCGCATCCGACCTTGCCGTTCCGGACCACGTAGTCATAGACCCATCCATTCCAATCGCCGTCTATCGCGATAGCTTCGGCAACTGGTGCAGTCGTATCGTTGCCCCCAAAGGGCGGACCAGAATTACGAGCACTGCGGTCATCAACGACTCCGGCGAGCCGGAGGTCGTTGCAACGTCTGCGCAGCAGCATTCGATACAGGATTTGCCTGAAGAGGCCCTCGTTTTTCTCTTGGCGAGTCGATATTGCGATACGGAGAAATTTTTACAGATCGCCTGGAACATGTTCGGTCAAACTCCGACGGGCTGGGGTCGGGTCCAGGCGATCTGCGATTTCGTGCACGATCGCATCGCATTCGGCTATGAGCATGCCAGCGCCACAAGAACAGCCTGGGAAACGTTCAACGAGCGGCGCGGCGTCTGCCGCGATTTCGCCCATCTTGCCATTGCCCTATGCCGATGCATGAATATTCCGGCGCGGTATTGCACGGGCTACCTCGGCGACATAGGCATTCCGCCGCCCTACGGTCCGATGGACTTCGCAGCTTGGTTCGAGGCGTATCTCGGAGGACGCTGGTATACGTTCGATCCACGCAACAACGTGCCGCGGATCGGGCGGGTACTGATGGCAAGGGGCCGCGATGCGATCGACGTCGCGATAAGCACGACGTTCGGGGCCAATACGCTCGTCAGCTTCAAGGTCTGGACTGATGAGGTACAGGCAGCTTGACCGGAACTCAGATCGCAGGGGCGTCCGGGAACAGCGGTATCTCCGGCCGCTCATCGCCGGAATACTGCACCTGACTCTGGTCGCCGACCCCGGCGCGCGGCGGAAAATAAGTCTGCGCGACGCCTTGGTGCACAACGATGATGTGCAACTGCAATCGATCGATGAGCTCGTGCAGACCAGGCTGGTCGAGAGTTGCTGGCGTCGCCTCATCGAGGAAACTGCGGGCCCCTTCCAGTGAGCCCAACACGCTATCGCTGCGAGGCAACGCCCGCAGGAAATGCTCAACCTCATTCAGGCAGAACAGGCACGCGCGCGGGAACTGCAGGTCGCGCAGCACGAATTCGAGGACCGCCGAGCGGCTGACCCGCGTGCGCTGGCTCAAGCGGTACATCTGATAGCCGGACAGCGATTTCAGCAGGTTAAGCCACTGGATTGTCTCGAACGGCTGGAACCCCGGCGCATCCGCTGGCAGCGGCTGCGCGGAACGTACATCAATGATCCGGCTCGTCATGTCGGCACGCTCCAGATTGCGGCCGAGCATCAGGAATGTGAATGCATCGTTACGGCTCATCGTTCCTTCAAGCTCGCCGGCCAGCGTCTGCATGCCCCGTATGATGTGCTGTAGGAAATTGAAGCGGGTGCGCTTGCTCAGCGCTGCCGGCAACTTCTCTTTGATTTCCATGGACAGCTCATTCATGTGCTCCCAAACTTCGTTCGGAAGAACGTCACGCAACGTGCGAGCGTTTCCCCGTGCGGAACTGACCGATGAGAGGATCGATCCGGGGTTATCAGGATCGGCAATCAGGAAATGAACGATGTCCCGTTCTTCGGCGCGCTTCTCGCGCGCATCGAACACTTCACGACTGCCGGTGATGTCGATGAGCGCCAACCAACCTGGCCGGTATTCGGGCGGCAGGTCAAGTAGCAGATTCGCGTTGACGTTGACCAGGCGCGCCATGTTCTCCGCGCGCTCGAGGTAGCGTGCCAGCCAATAGACATTCTCCGCGACACGAGAGAGCATGCGTTATGCCTCTATGTCGACGATCCAGGTATCCTTGCTGCCGCCGCCCTGCGAGGAATTGACCACGAGCGAGCCTTCACGCAGGGCGACGCGGGTCAGGCCGCCGGTCGTGACGTAGGTCTTCGGTCCACTAAGGATGAAGGGCCGCAGATCCACATGACGCGGTTCGATGCGGTCATCGATAAAGGTCGGCACGGTGGACAGCGTTATCACCGGTTGCGCAATGAAATTGCGCGGCGCTGCCTTCAGCTGCGTGGCGAACTGATTGCGTTCGCGCTGGCTCGCCGTTGGCCCCATCAGCATTCCATAGCCGCCCGAGCCGTCGACGGGTTTGACCACGAGCGAATCCAGATGATGCAAAACATGCTCGAGCTGTTCGGGCTCCGCGCAGCGCCACGAGGGAACGTTTGGGAGAATCGGATCCTCGTCGAGGTAGTAACGAATCATGTCGGGCACGTAGGTGTACACGAGCTTGTCATCCGCGACGCCTGCGCCGGGAGCATTAGCCACAGCCACATTGCCTTTCGCCCACGCGCGCATAAGGCCCGGAACGCCGAGCGTGGAGTCTGCGCGGAAGGATTCCGGATCAAGGAAATCATCGTCGATCCGCCGGTAAATCACATCGACGCGCCTCCAGCCGTGGATCGTTTGCATGTACACGCAGTCATCGTCGTGTACTGCAAGATCTCTGCCCTCGACGAGTTCGCAGCCCATCTGTCGGGCGAGATACGCATGTTCGAAGTACGCTGAGTTGTAGATGCCGGGCGTGAGCACCACCACCTCCGGCAGTCGCTCGTCTCGCAGAGATAACGCCACCAGCATCTCGTGTAGCTGGGAGGGGTAATCATCGACAGGAAGGATCGCAGTGTTCTCAAACAGCTCCGGAAGCACGCGCTTCACGACCTGCCGGTTCTCGATCATGTACGAAACGCCGGACGGTACGCGCAGGTTGTCCTCGAGCACGTAGACAGTGCCGTCTTTGTCGCGCACCAGATCCGAGCCGCAGATGTGCGCCCAGCAGCTCTGTGGTGGCCTGATACCGACGCAGTTCGGCCGGAAGTTTTTCGAGGACGCGATGATATGATGCGGAAACACACCATCCTTGACGATACGCTGCGCGTGATAAACATCGTCGATGAACTGATTGAGCGCGGCGACGCGCTGTTTCAGGCCCGCCGCGATCCGATTCCACTCCCTCGAGGAAATGATGCGCGGAATGATATCGAGTGGCCAGGCGCGATCGATCGAGCCGCCCTGCTCGTGGTACACGGCGAAGGTCACGCCCATCACCTTGATGGCGAGTTCGGCGGCCTGCTGGCGCACGCCGAGCTCCTCACTTCCAAGCTCCGACAGGTGACGTATCAGCGCGCGACCGGCGACACGCGCACCGCCGCCCGGGCCGATCAGCTCGTCATGCAGGCCGGATGCGCAGTAACTGGTCCAATTGATGCTCATCAGCGCTCTTAAGCGGCGTGGGCCGGAACATCTGGCATTTTGTTGAACATACTAGCCCAGTTTGGCCGGAATCGAACGTCGTTCCGTGTGACCGCTTCGGCGCCGCGCGGCCCAAAATGGTGCACCGGCGATGCGGCCGGTGGCGTCCAAACCCCCCGTGGTATCCGTATAATGCCGGCTCGTGTCGATCCATGTTGCGCTGAATCACGTTACGCGCTATCGGTATGACCGGCGCGTGGCCTTAAGCCCTCAGGTGGTGCGTCTGCGGCCGGCTCCGCACTCGCGCACACGCATTCTGTCCTACTCGATGAGCATCGAGCCGGCCCGGCACTTCATCAACTGGCAACAGGATCCGGAATCAAATTATCTCGCGCGAGTAGTGTTTCCGGACAAGACCGAGCAGCTGCTCATCGAAGTCGATCTGATCGCCGAGATGGCGGTGCTCAATCCGTTCGACTTCTTTCTCGAGCCGCACGCGGAAAACTTTCCACTCGCCTACACGGCCGAGGAGCAGAGTGCTCTCGCGCCGTATCTGACGAAGATACCCGCGAGCCCGCGCTTTGCCGAGTACCTCGCCTCGATTCCAGTTGTGTCGGTCAGTACGGCGAATTTTCTCGTCGAGCTCAATGGGCGTTTGGCCCGGGATGTGCGCTATCTGATTCGACTTGAGCCTGGCGTGCAAACGCCCGAACAGACGCTATTGAACGCCTCGGGCTCATGCCGCGATTCGGCATGGCTGCTGGTGCAATTGCTGCGCCATCTGGGGCTTGCCGCTCGGTTCGCGTCGGGCTACCTCATCCAACTCGCGCCTGATGTGCGGTCCCTCGACGGGCTCTCCGGACCGGCCGCCGACTTTGCGGATCTGCATGCCTGGTGCGAGGTGTATCTGCCCGGCGCCGGGTGGATCGGCCTCGATCCGACCTCGGGCCTGCTTGCAGGCGAGGGGCATATCCCACTCGCCTGCACGCCTGAACCCTCAGCCGCAGCGCCTGTTACGGGAGCGGTCGAGGACTGCGCAGTCACGTTCGAGCATGCACTGCGTGTGGATCGCGTCTGGGAGGCGCCCCGCGTCACGAAACCCTACAACGAGGCGCAGTGGACAGAGATCGAGCTCCTGGGTCGGGCGGTCGACGCGGACCTGGTGGGGCTCGATGTACGCCTCACCATGGGTGGAGAACCGACGTTCGTCTCCGTGGATGATCCGGATGGCGCGGAATGGAACACCGCGGCGCTCGGGGAAAATAAGCGCGCTCTCGCGGTCGATCTGTATCAGCGCCTGCGCGAGCGCTACGCCCCGACGGGACTTGCGCATTTCGGCCAAGGCAAATGGTATCCGGGCGAGCAGCTGCCGCGCTGGTCGCTCAACTGCTTCTGGCGTCGCGACGCCGAAGCGATCTGGTGCAATCAGGGGCTCATTGCCGATGAGACGATCGACTATGGCGCGACCGCGCATACCGCGCAGCAGTTTCTCGCCACCTTTGCCGCCCAACTCGGGCTGTCCCCCGAGCGCGTGTTCGCGGCTTACGAAGACCCGTTTTACTATGAGTGGCGAGAGCGCCGGTTGCCCGCCAACGTCGACAGTGGGGATTCACGGCTGGACGATGCACAGGAGGGCGCCCGCCTCGCTCGCCTGTTCGACAGAGGGCTCGACAGCGTGATCGGTCACGTGTTGCCGATCGCCCGCGATGCGACCGGCACGCATTGGCAGACCGGCGCCTGGTTTCTGCGGCGCGAGCGTTGCTATCTGCTGCCCGGAGACTCCCCTATGGGCATGCGGCTTCCCCTCGATTCGCTACCGTGGGCCGCCCCGGCCGACCGCCCGCAGCTGCATCCGCCGGATCACAACCAGGCGTTTGCACCGCTTCCGGGATACGCGAAGATTCGCCAGCAGCTGGGAGCGTCAACGCCCGGATCGAGGAGTCCACAAGCTCCACGGGCGCCACGCAGCCACGAGTCGGCACACTGGGTGGCACGAACCGCGATCTGCGCTGAAGCTCGTCACGGGGTGCTCTACATCTTCATGCCACCGACCGGTCATCTCGAGGATTACCTCGAGCTCATCGCCGCAGTCGAAGCCACCGCTGAGTCGTTGTCGCAACCGGTCGTCCTCGAGGGCTATGAGCCGCCGCGCGATCCGCGTGTTAATACCTTCAGGGTGACGCCGGATCCGGGTGTCATCGAGGTCAACATTCATCCCGTCTCCTCTTGGGACGAGCTCGTGGAGCAAACCACTTATCTTTACGGTGCCGCGCGCCTGTCGCGCCTCACGTCCGAGAAATTCATGCTCGACGGGCATCACACCGGCACTGGCGGTGGCAATCACTTTGTCTTAGGCGGTGCGACCACCGCGGATTCGCCGTTCCTGCGCCGTCCCGACCTGTTGCGGAGCCTGCTGACGTATTGGCACAACCACCCTTCGCTGTCGTATCTGTTCTCCGGCTTGTTCATCGGCCCCACCTCGCAGGCGCCACGCCTGGACGAAGCGCGCAATGACTCACTGACTGAGCTCGAGATCGCCTTTCGCCAGTTGCCGCCGCCGGGAGTTGAGTGCCCGCCCTGGCTCGTCGATCGGCTGTTCCGCAATCTGCTGATCGACGTGACCGGCAATACCCATCGCGCCGAATTCTGCATCGACAAACTGTATTCGCCCGATGGCCCGACCGGGCGAATGGGGTTGCTCGAGTTGCGTGCCTTCGAAATGCCGCCCCACGAGCGGATGAGCCTCACGCAGCAGCTTCTGTTACGCTCCCTCGTGGCGCGTTTCTGGCGTACGCCGTACTCGCCCGCGCGTCTGGTGCGCTGGGGTACTGAGTTGCACGATCGCTTCATGCTGCCGCACTTCATCGTGCAGGACTTTGCCGATGTCATCGCGGAGCAAAATGCCGCAGGCTATCCACTGCGGGCCGAATGGTTCGCACCGCACGTGGAATTCCGCTTCCCGAAGCACGGTGACTTCGCTGCGTGCGGCGTCGAGATCGAGCTGCGTCAGGCGCTCGAGCCCTGGCACGTCATGGGCGAGGAGGGCGCTGTCGGCGCTACCACCCGCTATGTCGATTCCTCGCTGGAGCGCGTGCAGGTCAAGGCGACGGGACTTGTGTCGGATCGCTATGTATTGGCTTGCAACCGCAGGCCCATCCCACTGCAAGCCACGGGCACGGCCGGAGAGTTTGTCGGCGGCGTGCGCTACCGGGCCTGGCAGCCGGCGTCGGCGCTGCATCCGACGATCGGCGTGCATTCGCCCCTAACCTTCGATCTGTTCGATACCTGGATGAGCCGCTCGCTCGGCGGCTGCCAGTACCACGTCATGCATCCGGGCGGCCGCAACTATACAACGTTCCCGGTCAACGCCCTCGAGTCCGAAAGCCGGCGGCTGGCGCGTTTCATTCGCACCGGACACACGCCCGGCGAGAGTTCGCTGCTGCCAGTGCAGAGCAGTCCGGATTTCCCCTGCACGCTCGATCTGCGCTGCACATGAAGAGTGAAGCGATGAGCGACCAGCGTGTCGTGACGCCCGGCACCAAGGCGTGTCTTGCGAGTTACGTTCCCGATCCGCGTCGCTACGACGAACTTCTCGATGAGCACGGCGCGGTGCGCGCGCACTGGCGGGCGCTCGTTGAGCGCGTGACGGCCGACAAGGCGGACGATACCGCGCGCCGCGCGCTGGAACTCACCCGACGGTTGATCGTCGAGAACGGCGTCGCCTACAACGTCTACTCCGATCCGCAGGGCGCAGACCGCCCATGGGCACTCGACCCATTACCCCTTGTCCTTTCGCAGGACGAGTGGCGCAAGATTGAGAAAGGTGTGGCGCAACGCGCGCGCGTGCTTGATGCGTTGCTCGCGGATCTTTACGGACCGCAACGCCTCCTCGCAGAAGGACTGGTGCCGCCAGAGCTGCCGTTTGGGCATCCGAATTTCCTGTGGCCGTGTCACGGGCTTGTTCCCAGGGGCGCGAGCTGGTTGCATCTCTATGCCGCCGACCTGGCGCGCGCGCCCGATGGCCGCTGGTGGCTGCTCGCGGATCGGACTCAGGCGCCTTCCGGAGCCGGGTACGCCTTGGAGAATCGCGACATCGTCGAGCAGGTTCTGCCGGAGGCAATCCGCGACTTGGGCGTGCGGCGACTACGGCATTTCTTCAGCGAGATGCGCGAACGCCTGCGCGGCCTGTATGACGACAGCATCAATCCGCTGGTGGTCATTCTCACGCCGGGTCCCTTCAACGAGACCTATTTCGAGCACGCCTATATGGCGCGTCGGCTCGGGCTGCCCCTGGTGGAAGGACACGACCTCACGGTGCGCAACGAGATCGTGTATCTCAAGACGCTTGGTGGACTCAAGCGGGTGCACACGATCCTGCGGCGACTCGACGACGACTATTGCGATCCGGTGGAGCTGCGTAGCGCCTCCGCTTTGGGCGTGCCCGGGCTCATCAGCGCGATCCGCGCGCAGAATGTAGTGATCACCAATGCCTTGGGCACGGGCGTGCTCGAATCCGCTGCATGGCTCGGCTTTCTGCCGGGCGTCGCCGAACGACTTCTGGGTGAGTCGTTGCAGCTGCCCGCCGTCGCCACCTGGTGGTGCGGCGAGAAGCCGGCGCTCGACTACGTGCTCGCGAATCCCGATCGGCTCGTCGTGAAACCCACCTATCCCAATCAGCACTTCGAGCCGGTGTTCGGCAGCGACATTGAAGGAGAGGAACGCGCAGCGCTCATACGGCGATTGCAGGCCCGTCCCTACGCGTACGTGGCGCAGGAGCATGTCGCACTGTCGCAGGCGCCTGTATGGCGCTCAAACGGCACACCGAACTTTGCGGCCAGGGCATTCACCATCCGTGTCTACGCCATTGCAACTCGATCTGGATTTCGCGTGCTGCCGGGCGGGCTGGCACGCGTCGCCGCGGACAGCGCCGTCGATGTGGTATCGACGCAGCGCGGCGGCGGCAGCAAGGATATCTGGGTGTTGTCGGACGGTGAGGATGAGCGCGCGGCGACGGGGACGCAGCACCTGCAGGTGTCCATACGGCCCGACGAGGTGCCCTCGCGGCTGGCGGAGAATCTCTTCTGGCTGGGGCGGTACACGGTTCGCTGTGCCGACAATGCGCGGCTCTTGCGCAGCACCGTGCGTGTGCGTGTCGACAGGAGCGTGTGGATACACGCGGTGCGCATCTGCCGCGCACTCGGTGTCATCGCGAAGGACTCGCAGCCGCCCGCAAGCGTGCGTGACGATCGTGATCCGTATGGCATCGCAGCGGACGTCAAACGAATTGCCTGGTGCGCCTCCCAGGTGCGCAGTCGTCTCTCGGCCCGCTACTGGCGCGCGGTGGTCGGGCTGCAACGGCAGGTTCAAGAGGCGGCTGCGTCACGGCAAGAACCACGCGAGGCGCTTGAGCGACTCGCCTTGTCTCTGGCCGCGCTCTCCGGTTACGCGGCCGAGGACATGACGCACGACGAAGGCTGGCGGCTGCTGCGGATCGGCCGACGCGTCGAACGACTGCAGTTCACGGCGGCATTGCTGGGGCAGCATCTGGTCGCAGCGTCCGCGACGCGTCAGCGTCAGGTCGAATGGCTACTCGACGTCTGCCACAGCATCAGCATCTATCGATCACGTTATTTCGTCGCTCCGCGGTTGGGTTCCGCCCTCGATCTGTTGGTGCGCGATGTCCATCATCCGGTGTCGCTCGCGTTTCAGTGCGGCTCCATTGCGCGAGATCTCGAGGAGCTTGCGGTGTCTTTGCGGATCAGCCGCGATCCGGGGCTGGAAGAGACGATCCCAGAATTTACCGACCGTGAGCTGTTGACACTGGAGGGGGAGGGCGATGAGGCGCAAGCGTCGCGCCAAACGCTGGCGGCGCGGATGACGGCGCTGCAAGCTGCCGCCGCGCGCCTCTCGGACCGGCTCTCGATGCGCCATTTCTCGCACACCGGGGACTCCCAGTCGGTGTGGACGTGAGCGAACGCATGCGCTATCGCATCCATCACGAAACGATCTACGCGTACGCCAGCGACGTGCTGCATGCCCATCACATGCTGCATCTCGTGCCGCGTCCGGCGCCGTTCCAGCAATGCCTGGAGCATACGATCAGCGTCAAACCCGCGACGTTCCGGCGCCGCGACGAGATCGACGCCTTCGGCAATGCTCTGACGCGCATCGAGTTTGAGCATCCGCATCGCAGGCTCGAGGTGGCGACACAGATGGAGGTCGACGTGCACCCGCGGCCGAAGGTATTCGCCGCGCACAGCATGCCGTGGGAGCGGCTCTGTGCCGAGCTTGCGTATCACGGCGCGTGGCCGACGCGCGAGAATCTCGAGGCGTGCCGATTTCGCCATGAATCGCCTTACGTGCGAGTGAAGCAGCAGCTTACCGACTACGCAGCCGAGTGCTTTCCGGCTGGCCGCTCGATCCTTGAGTGCGCCGATGCGCTAATGGTGAAGTTGTACCGGGAAATGAAATACGCGAAGGGTGAAACCACCGTCGGCACGCCGTTGCTAGAGGTGCTGAAAAAACGCCGTGGCGTTTGCCAGGACTTTGCCCATCTCATGATCGGTTGCTTGCGATCACGAGGCCTCGCCGCGCGCTATGTCAGCGGATATCTGCGCGCGGGGCCGACGCGCAGCGCCGAGTCGGGCGCGCCGCTTGCGATCGGATCCGGAGCTTCACACGCGTGGGTGGCAGTGTACACACCGCCGTTCGGCTGGCTCGAGTTCGATCCCACCAATAATGCACGGGTGGGCACGGATCACGTCGCGGTCGCCTGGGGCCGCGATTTCGGCGATGTCTCACCGCTGCACGGGGTAATCCTCGGCGGTGCAACGCACGAGCTTTCGGTGTCCGTGACCGTGGAGCCGATTACTCAGTAGTGACAGTCACGTTCACTGACAGCGACAGGAAAGACCCCGCAGGCCCCTTGAAGCTGCCTACCACCGGCACCGCCTGTGCCGCATCGCGTGCCACCGCTACGCGAATTAGATTTCGCCCGCCGACGAGGGCATTCGTCGGATCGAACTCTACCCAACCCGCGCCCGGCAGGTAAACCTGCAGCCATGCGTGGGTTGCGCCAGTGCCGACCATGCCGCCCGCAGCGCCGACGAGGTGCTCATCGTAGAGGTAACCCGACACGAAGCGCGCTCCCAGGCCGAGGCCGCGTGCCGCCTCCATCATGAAAACCGCGAAATCCCGACAGCTGCCACTATGAAGCTCGAGCGTCTCGAGCGGGGACTGCACGCCTTCCAGCTCGCGCAGGGCATACTTGAACTGCTCTTTGATCGCTGAGGTCATTGCCACCAGTGTGTCGAACGTCCTGCCCCCCGGCGTGCGATCCAGCACGCTCTTTATCCACTCATCGATCCTGTGATCCGGATCCGGATAGTGGCGCTCCTTCGTTCGTCCCAAATCCAGTGCGTCGTCGGCGGAGTAACTGAAGGGGAAGCGTGCGGCGTAGGGTTCAACTACGATGGCCTCCGAAACCGATGGATAGTGTTGCGCCCGAAACGCGGAATCGAACGTGAGCGTATCGGCCGGCCGGTCGAAAGTGGCAATGGCGATGGAATTGCCGAAAACATCGTGAATCCATCGTAGCGTGCTCGGCGGCGGGTCAATGAGGAGCGTGGTGTCGATGAGCCGCAGATCGTGGCTGTCGCGCGGCCGGGACATCAACCGGTGTTCACCGAACTCGACGGGCTGCGAATAACGGTAGCACGTGCGGTGGTGGACATTAAGGATCGCCATCGGTCTTCACACCCTCAGCGGCTTTACGTTGCGCCGCGCTACCGCAACGACTGCACTTGTGAGCAGCACAACTGCAATGAGCAGGAGAGGCTGGAATGCTGTGGCTGCGCGCGGTCGCGGACGCATTATCGCACGACCCAGTAGGCGACTGCGCCGCGGTGGGGAGATTACCCTCCGTTTTTTCGACTGCGTCTCGAACGAGATACTCTTCTCATCCTGCCGTTCCTTGAACGACTCAAGACCGGTCGCATCCTCAGCCAGAGCGATTCGCACCGCGTCGTTAACTATGTCGGAGATGGAACGATCATTCGCAGCAGCGCGAAGGCGCAGAGCTTGTGTACCTCGGCCGAGAAGTAGACGGTGGCGCGCTTCGGATTATCCATGACTTGATCCTGGAGCAGAGAGGCTATAACGTCAAAACGTCTGGGTTCGGTCTTTCCCGGCGGTAACAGGGGTTCGAATCCCCTTGGGGACGCCAATAGATCAAGTGCTTACGACACCATGAGCGTCCACGTGCTCGATCCCATCACCAACCTTCCGATCGGACCTGAGGTGCCGGCGCATGCGGCCGCCCGACCGGAACGCATTAAGATCGCCGGGCGTTTCGTTCGACTCGAGCCACTTGATCCGGAGCTGCACGGTCTATCGTTGTGGCACGAGACGCACGGGTCCGGTGACGCGGCCCGGTGGCAATACCTGTTCGATAAGCCCTTCGCGGATGATAGGTCCTTCCACGCCTTTCTGACTCTCAAGGCGGCGTCCGCAGATCCACTGTTCTACGCGATCATTGATCAACCCTCAGGGCGCGCGGTTGGCTTCGAGACCTTAATGCGAATCGATCCGCCACACCGGTGTATCGAGGTCGGGAACATCCTGTACGGCAAGAGCCTGCAGCGCACCCCGGGCGCAACCGAGGCCCAATACCTGCTCATGCGGTACGTTTTTGAGGATCTGGGCTACCGTCGGTACGAATGGAAATGCAACGCACTGAACGGGCCGTCCCGCCAAGCTGCGCTGCGCTTTGGATTTACCTTCGAAGGCGTATTCCGCAAGCACATGATCGTCCGGGGCCGCAGTCGCGACACCGCCTGGTATTCGCTGGTCGACGACGATTGGCCGGGCGCCAAGGCAGCTTTCGAGGCCTGGCTGGCGCCCGCGAATTTCGATGCCGCCGGCGTACAGCGCAAGACCCTTGCCGCGTTGCGGGGTGCTCGAACGGCGTGAGCGGCGCTTCGCCCGCCACGGCTGCGCCCTCGGAGTTCAAAGGCACTCGCCGTGATGTTGAACTCGCGATGATCCTTTGTGGTGTCGGCCCCGGTACTTCACAACCACCTCGAGCGCTCCAGTCCACTCACATCGCGCGGCATGATCTCTAACAGAGATCGATTCAATCTAAAACACACGCTTTCATCGAAGAACCGACACGCTTACCCTACGCGCCGGTGCTTCGCTGACAATTCACGATCTGGTGTCCGCCAAGCAGATGTGACGCGGGCAGGGATTAATCGAGTTCCCAAAAAGGCGCCAAAAGGGGGATGAAATGCCTTTCGCAAGGCGCCAGCGCGCGGCGCAACGGCTGAGCTTTATCGCGGGCCTGTCGGCGGCACTCGGGGCCGTAGTGGCGCAGGCCGATCAGGACGGCGTAACGCGGGCGGACTATGCGGCGGCCACCGCGGTGCTGGAGCGCAACCTGCAAGGACTCGTCCGCAACGAATCCGTGCAGCCGCACTGGATCGGCGACTCCGGGCGGTTCTGGTATCGGCGCGACGGGGACGAGGGGCCGGAGTTTGTCGTGGTAACGGCCGCAGGTGCGAAGTCAGCGGCTTTTGATCACGCCGGGCTCGCGCAAGCGTTGTCTCAAGTGCTGGGTGAGCACAGCTCAGGCAAGGCGCTGCCCGCATCGCTGACCCATGCGCAGCTCAGCGATGAGCTCACGCATCTGACGGGGCAGGTTGACAACAAATCCGTCGACTGCAACCTGAAGACGCTGCAGTGTCGAGCCTTCGACACCCCCGCGCCCGCGCCGGAACTGCTGCCGTCACCCGATGCGCGCTCGGTTGCGTTCACTCGCGATGACAATCTGTTCGTGCGCGAGGTAGCCACAGGCCATGAGCGTCAACTGACGACCGACGGCGCTCCGTTTTACTCCTGGGCGAGGTTCCCGGACAACTCGTTTACGACGGTCGTGCGTCAGAAGTCGGGCCTGAAGGCAGCGCTTTATGAGACCTACTGGTCGCCCGACGGACGCTACCTGATCGCTCCGCGCATCGACGAACGGAAGGTGGCCGTCTACCCCTTCGTGGAGGCCGTGCCGGTCGACGGGTCGTCGCGTCCGTTCATCCACGAGGCGCGCCTGACGTTCAACGGCGATCGCAACAGGATCAAGATGGATTATTTCCTGTTCGATCTCAAAACGGGACGCCGCTCGGCGATCGAGCTACCTGAGGAGTATGAGAGGGCCCTCGGCCGACCCGAGAATGAATATGAGGGAGTGCTCGGCTGGAGCCACACTCGCGGCCAGGCATTTCTCATGGCAGCGACGTTGGGGTCGAAATCGATCGCTGTTTTTCGCCTGGATCTCGCTACCGGTAGCGTGAGCAAAATCTTCGAGGAAGCTTCGAGCACCCGTATCGAGACCAACACGCTCGCGGCCAACCTGGCGAATATCCGCGTGATCGGCGACGGCGCCGAGCTCGTCTGGTACTCCGATCGCAGCGGTTGGGGACATCTCTATCTGTACGATGCACAGACCGGCCGACTCAAGAATGCCATCACGCGCGGCGATTGGCTGGTGGTCGATATCCAGGCTGTCGATGAGGTTCACCGCGAGATCTACTTCACCGCCGTTGGCCGCGAGCCGGGACGCGACCCGTACTACCGACACCTGTACCGCACCAGTCTTGATGGACGTGCCGGTGTCCAGCTTCTGACCGAGCCCAATGCAGATCATCAGTTCGAGCCGAGTGAAGTCACGAATGTGGGGTTACGCGGCGTGCCGCCGCCTACGCCCTTGATGCAAGCGGGTGTAAAGGTGTTCGTCGATACCTGGTCGACCGTCGATCAGCCACCGGTCAGCGTGCTGCGTTCCACCCGTGACGGCCATGTCGTCGCACAGCTCGAACACGCCGATGCCTCGCCGCTGTTCGCAACCGGATGGACCGCCCCTGTGCGCGAGCGCGTCACGGCGGCCGATGGCAAGACAGACCTGTATGCGGTTTATTTTGCCCCGCAGGGGCGCTTCGCAGGTACGAAGAGCCCGGTGATCGATGCAGTCTACGGTGGGCCGCAGGTTATCGTGACTCCGCGGAATTTCATCGAGGCTTACCGCGGCGGTGAGCGGGGCAAGAGCTCGCTTGCGCGCCTCGGATTCGCGGTCATGAGCGTCGACGCTCGTGGCACGCCGATGCGCTCTCGCGCATTCCGCGATGCCGGCTACCCTGAGTTCACACAGGTCGGCATTGATGATCACATCGCGGCGATCCGTGAGCTCGCCCAGCGACACCCGGAGATGGATCTTGGCCGCGTGGGTGTTTATGGCTGGTCCTGGGGCGGCACCTTCGCGGCGCAGGCGATCTTCAGTCGGCCGCAGTTCTTTCAGGTCGCCGTCTCGGGCGCCGGCTTGTACGACTACGCGGTGAGTTACACGTGGGATGAGCCCTTTGTTGGGCCGCCCGTATATGCCGATGGCACGCTGTATCGCAGCAGGCCCGATGAGAGACCCGCGAACTGGAACAAGCTTGACGTCACGAGTTTGGCCGGCCAGCTTACCGGGCATCTGCTGATCATCTACGCTGAGATGGACGAGAACGCGCTGCCGAACCAGGCGCTGCGCATGGTCGATGCGCTGACGCGGGCTAACAAACCTTACGACCTCATCTATCTGCCGAATCGGAACCACTTTGAAGGTGCCAATGACGGGTACACCATCAAGCGCACCTGGGACTATTTCGTTGAGCACCTGCGCGGAGTCGCGCCGCTGCAGGATTTCAGGGTCGAGGTGCGCCCCGGCGCTCCTGAGTGATGCGCACCGTGGTTTCGGCTGTTCCTGCTACTGCCTACTCCGAGCGAAGCGCCTGCAGGAGAGGTAGTAGCAGGTCGCGTGGCGGACGCTGGCGTCCAACTGCGCTGCGGTAAATCGGCTCGCGGACCTGCGCGTGACTTGCAGTGCGAATCGGGCGGTCGGTCTGATAGAACGCCAGACATGCGTCGTCCCACTCAAGTCCACAATGAGCGATGATGCGGCGCGCCTGCTGCTCGATGTGCTCGACAGTCTGCTCGTAGTGCACCTCGAGCATGACGCCCGCGGGCAACACGTTGCTCCAGTAAGCCATCGCCTTCTCGTAGGCGCAATAGAACCGGCCCAGTTCCCCAAGGTCGTAGGAGTACGGGTGGGCATCCCCGGAGAAGAGTATCGAGAAGATCGAAACGCAGGTATCGATGCGATCGCGGCAGGCATGGATGATGCGCGCGTTGGGCAGGGCTGCGTGAATCAGGCCGGCGAATCGGAAATTCGCCAGCATCTTGTCGGTAATACGGGTCGCGGCCGCCGGGGCATCACGCCGAGCGGCTTCCAGATACAGCCGTCCAAGCCTGCGTAGTTTTGCGCCCGGCCACCGCGCCGCCTGCTGCGCAAGGGACTGCGGCAGGGCGGGTAATCCGCAAACCCTGGTAAGCGCCTCGTTGAAGATCGCACGCTCACCCAGCGCGTGAACCTTGGGGTGGCTAGCCAGGATCTGTTCGATCAAGGTTGACCCGGAGCGCGGCATCCCCAGTATGAAGACAGGCAGCGATGAAGGATCGCCGACTCCTTGGTGTCGGCGCATCCATTCGGCGTCGAGCTCGCGGCACAAGGAGTCGATATTGCTGAGAGTCGGGGCCGTTTCGTACCGGATCATTTGCCGCTTCAGCGCGCCGCCTTCGATCTGATGGCGAAAAGCCCGCTCGATATCGCCACAATCGGCATGGGCCTTGGCGAGCGCGAAATTCAGGTGGACCTGATCAACGAGCGGCCGTGATCCTGACTTTTGCGCCAGCGCCTGAAGTGCGCTGAGGCGCGGATCGTCCGCGGTCCAGCGCGTGATATAGCCCCACTGGTAATAATGGCGTGGCTGGTCCGGATCGAGTTCGATTGCCCGCGCTTGGGCGCGAAGTGCTTCCTCGTACCGTCCCATCTCGGCGAGCCACGACGCCAGAGCAGCATGCGCGTCGGCTAGATGAGGGTTCAGGGTGATCGCCTGTCTCGCGTGCTTCAGCGCCTCGTCGTAGCAATCGAGATTCAACAACGCCCTGGCAAGCAGGGCATGTGCATCTGCCGCATTTGGCTCTTGCTCGAGCGCCTTGCGTAACACACCGACCGCTTCCCCTGCCCGTCCCGCGCCCCACACAGCTGCGGCCAGATTGAAGAGGGTCGGTACGTGACGCGGATGCTCCCGCAGTATCGCTCGATAGAGCTTCTCCGCCTCACTCAGATTTCCCTGAGATTGCAGCGCCAGCGCCTTGCCGAAGGCGACTTGCGGGGTGAGGCCGACATGTCTCGAAGCGCTCCGGTAAGCCATGTCTGCGACGCTCTTCACCTGGTTCCGGGGACGCTGCATGTTCGACCAAGTGGGATGGATGCGCCAATCACGTCAGGATCTTTGTGTTTTTCCGACAGGATAGCTGGCGCACCTGACACTGCGATGATCTCAGGCGGAGATCAATTTGATCGAAATTATGACCTTTCCCCGATAACTCCTGCTGCTTAAAGTACATCAAAATTTACTAAGAATGGGTGCAACGGGTGCCCAAAAAATGGGGGGATACGGACGATGAAAAGGAATAGGGTCCACGGCGGCCGTTTTCCGCCTACCGGCAAGTTGTTGGCCGCCTCCATTCTAGCAAGCCCGTCCGCCCTGGCTGTGGGCGCGGACGCACCGGCTCCGCCATCCGACGCTTCCACTCAGCTGCAGGAAGTCGTAGTCACGGGACAATACGAATTCCTGAGCGTCGATACCAGCGGCACGACGAATCTTCCGCTTCCCATCGAAAAAGTGCCTCAGTCCATCAGTCTGGTAAGCCAGGATTTCATCAAAGCCGCAGACCTCAAGACGATCGGCGACATCGCAGACTACGTCCCCGGTGCGTTCAACGAGGGTCCTAGCGGAGGGTTCTCGAATGCCGTGTCGCTGCGCGGATATACGCCAATCAAGGCATACGACGGGCTCGATATTGGCGCCGCAGGCTTGCCGGCCTTTGACCCAGACTACTCGATCTTCGATCGAGTCGAGGTCGTGAAGGGGCCATCCTCGGTCGTATATGGTGTTTCGAGCGCAGGGGGACTCATAAACTACGTCACGAAGAGCGCGACGCCTCAGACCCCCGACTACCTGCTCGCTCAACTGGGGATGTGGGACAGTTATCGCGTGGAGGGTCAGGTGGCTGGCTCTCTGGACTCATCAGGCAGCGTACGCGCGATCGGATTGGCGGCCTATGACCAGGGTGACAGCTTCATCGACGTGCAGAATCACAAGGAACTGACCCTTTATGGCGGGATCAACGTTGATTTGAGCAGCTCGCTCACTGGCTATTTTCACGCAGGTTATATGTGGTGGAAGCGCACTGCGTCCGATGGTCTGAGCACGTATCCCGACGGGGTATATCCGTACCCGGAGATTCCCCGAAGCTTCTTTGTTGGCGCTACCAATGACAACTTCACGACTCCTGACTACCTGGCTGACATGGGCTTGACGTGGCACGCTACTGACATGCTGGACTTCAATCTAAAAGGCAATTATGTAAGTGACGTTACCAGCGGCAATGACCCGTTTTCGTACGGACTGCAGTACAACGGCGATCTGTCTCTGAACAGGCAGACGCTGCGCGAGAGCAACCTCGATTGGGGTATCGCCTTGTCATCGACTTACAAATTTGATGCCTTGGGACTCAAGGACAGCTTCGTGTCACTCAACGCCATGTACCAGGATAGTGAGTACAAGTACCTCATCTATGGATATCTGTTCCCCAATGGTCAAAGCGTGGTGAACGGCAACATCTTTGCTGGCGAGGCGGCGCTGGCCAGCATCTTCGACTCGGCCACGGCACTGGGTCCTCTTGAATTGAATGAAGCGGAGTTCCTGAGAACTCTGACCCTTTCTACGCAGTCGGTGGTGCATGTGGTCGATTCGGTAGCGCTCCTTCTGGGCGCCTCGTACTCCAAACCCGACGTGATCCTCAGCAACTTCGGTGTCAGCCAGAACTTCACCCCTCCCTCTCAGATCAGCTACCGCGGCGGTGTGACCTATGAGTTCTTGCCAGGCGCTAATGCCTATCTCTCGTATAGTCAGTCCTTTCTTCCGCAAACTTACCTGACCCCGAACCTTACCGTCCTGCCGCCCTTGAAGGGTGACCAGTATGAGGGCGGCGTGAAGTACCGCGCGCCCAACGGTCACCTGCTTCTGACCGCAGCGTTGTTTCAGATTACCGAGAGGAACCAACCGGAGTTCGCTGAGCTAATCGGTCCGTTGTCGTACTACAACGCGGAGGGGGAGGACAAGCACAAGGGGTTTGAGCTTGAGGCTTTGGGCCAGATATCACCGCAGTGGCAGATCCATGTCGGCTACTCCTATCTCGATGCCAAGATCATCGAGAATACGATTAATCCCACCACTGTCGGCCAGACCGAGCCCTTCATTCCCGAGCAGACGGCCAGTTTGTTCTCGACCTACACGGTGAGCAGCGGATTTCTGCGGGGACTGACCGTGGGTGGGGGCTTCCGCTATGTGGGTCCACAGCGCAGCAACATTCCTAATAACTCGACGTTTGATATTCCGGGCTATCAGCTGGTGGACGCGACGATCTCGTACGCGATCGACCATTGGACTGTGCAGTTAAATGCGCGCAACATCCTCAACAAGTTTTATTTTTATAACGACTACCAAACGCTGTCTTTCAGCAACCTGGTGGGCCCCCCCGCCAGCGCGACACTAACTGTCCGGCGCAACTTCTAGACAGACGCATGGGGCAGCGGTTGTCAGCCAAGGCGTTCCCCAAGGTCGTGCGATAAAGGGCCTAAGAATCAGATCGGGCGCCCCGGTGTTTCCGGACATCCCGTTTGACGTTGCGCCGGTAACCGATTCTGCATTCACGGAGAATCGTCATGAAGTTGCTATGTAGAGTTTTTCTCGCAACGTTCTTGACGCCACTGTTGATGACAACGGTTCACGCAGCGGATCATCGTTTGACAAACGAAGACATCCGCCAAAGCCGGGAAGTACGTGAAGGTCAACTGAGTTCAGACGGTGCTCACGTTCTCGCCGTGATCACTGATACCACGGCTGATGGCGGACGGCCGCACCTTTGGCTGCTTGGTCGAAATCCGGATACCCCGAGGCAATTGACTTTCTCGAGCGGTGAGAAGGATAAGGGTCAGTACAAAGCCGCCTGGTTGCCTGATGGCTCGACAGTGCTTTTCCTACAGGATGGTGGATCGGGAGCGCGACTCTTCCGTATGCCCATGCAGGGTGGTGAACCGCAGCCACTTGCCCTGAAGCGGCAAAAGGACGGCAAGCTGGTCGCCACCTGGGGAGCAGAAGATGCCAGCAGCGACTTCGATATTCGCGACTACGCCGTTTCTCCGGACGGGAAATTGATTGCGTTGACTACCGCACGACGGGATTCCGCAGAGGAGCAGGCAAACAAAGCGAAGCGGAATGATGCAATAAGCTTTGGCGACGATATTCATGAGGCAACGCTGCAGATTGTCAGCCTGGACAGCAATCTGGTGCTCGAGGTTGCACTAAGCGGCGTCGCATCCGTGGCCTGGGATCGAGCCTCGCAAAGGATCCTTGCAGTAACGCAAGCCAAGTTTGCGGACCTGGGTCCCGCGGCCAACGTCTGGATCGTAGACGCCAGGAGTGCGGCCACAACCCATCACATTGAGGGTCTGCCAAAGACGATCACCAAGGCCGAATGGATCAGCAAGAACCGGATCGTCTATTTTGGACATTGTCAGCAGGATACCCCGACTGATTGTCAGGACCTGTATACGTACGACCTGGACGATCATCTCTTCAAGAACCTGACGGATCGGCTCGAGGGCACGATAGCTCCTGATTCACCGATCATCGTCGATTCAGATGGTCGCTCTGCCGTGTTGCTATTCAACCGAGGTGTGAATCAGGAGGCAGTCAAGATCGACCTCGACAATGGCAAGAGCGAGTTCCTCGATGTCGGTGTGCCGGTCGTATCCTTTATAGGGACAAATGAAAGCCGCAACGGTTGGGTTCTGATAGCAGAAGGCCCGACCGAGCCGAACGCGTCGCTTTTTCTTGCATCTTCGTCCGCATCAGCAAAACCCACTCGGCTGATGACGCCAGATCTCGTTCCCGGCAAGCCAGATCTTGTCGCCTCCAAGAAAATTACCTGGCGCGGCGACGGTCAGCAGATATCGGGGTTACTGTATTTGCCACCTACGCCGGGTCCTGCACCGGTTCCGCTCGTCGTACACGTCCACGGTGGTCCCGGGTGGCAGTTTACGGACAGATATTATCCGTTGGTGAATCTGCTGGTTGCCCAAGGCTGGGCGGTTTTGCAACCCAACCCGCGAGGAAGTACCGGTTCCAGCAAAGCATTTCTTGCGGCCAATAAGGACGATCTCGGTGGCGGCGATTTGCGTGATGTATTGACGGGAGTGGACTACGTAAAAGCACACTTCCCGATTGACTCGCAGCGGCTTGCACTGATTGGCTACAGCTACGGCGGTGAAATGGCGGGCTTTGCAGCTGGCAAGACACATATCTTTCGTGCGCTAATCAGCGGAGGCCCGGTAACCGATCAAATCAGCGAATATGGTACCGAGGAAGGTCAATGGGCGTGGTACGACCACTGGTACTTCGGTAACCCGACGGTGCGATTCTCAGCGGCCTGGCGTCAGAGTCCCATATCCTACGCACCCAAGGCCACCACGCCTGTACTCATCGTTGAAAGCGTTGCTGACACCCTTGATCCCCCAGGCCAGGCATTTGAACTCTACCGCGCACTACATCAAGCGGGGGATCAGGTGGAACTTGTGACATTCCCGAGAGAGAGCCACGCGGAACTGCATCGAAACTTCTATGGCGAGGTCAGCGTCGAGCCCTGGCACGGGTTTGATTTGAGAAGGCGAATGCTTGAGTTCATTTCGCGAGCCTTTGAGTCGAAACAGCCATCAAACTAGGTGCGCGCCTCGTCGCCGATCTCCGCGAGGATCTCGGTTTCGACCTGCGGGTTGGGCTCGCCATCGGCCGTGGCAATAAGCTCTTTCGGGACCAGGAGAATTAGCGGCAGGATCAATGTGTAAACGGCTGCCGTCACAAGCACGCAATAAAGGAAGCCGTTGGCGGGACTACTGCCATAAATCCAGGAGCCGAGAAGATCACCGCCGCGATACGCAAGCTGGAACACGGCGTCCACCATCATCATCAAAGTTCCCTGCAGGCCGGGAGGGCAGGATCGCATTGCGAGGTCGTAGTACGCCGCCGAGGCGACGCCGCCCATTAGCCCGATCGGTACCGCCATGAGGAGGGCCAGGTTGGCGGAATTCACCAGGACGAGGGGAATCATCTGTGGGACTGTGATCACTGTTCCCCACCACAGCAGCTTCTTCAAGGACACTTTCTTGCATAAGTAGCCGTAGAGAAAGAACACCGGGATGAACGAGGCCAGGTAAATCGCGTCGTAGTATCCGTACACGGCATCGGAAGCGTGCAGGACGTTGGTTAGATAAAACTGCAAGGGCGTACTCGAACCTGGTGAGAAGCAAAACAGGAACATGATGAGCACAGCCGGATATATGGCCCGGTGCTTCAGGAGCCGCTTAATGTCGGCAAGCAGGCCCGCGCCACGGGCTTGCGGTCGTTCGTAGAGATGTCCGAAAACCGCCCTTGGCTTCCACAACACCGGCAGCACGATCAGCAACGCGAATACCGCCATCAGGAGCAGGATCTCGGTTGGCGAAAGATGTTCGGTCAGGTATCCGGAGAGGACTGCGCCGGCAATGTAGGGTAGTGAGCTGACGATGTTCCACAGTGCGCTCAGGCGTCCCGACATCAGTTTTTCCTGCCCGACCAGCGCGAGCAGTCCCCAGTAGGCTGCGGTAACGAACCGGAATGCGAACATCACCAGGAACATGCCGGTGAACAGGTTCACATAGGACAGCGGGGCGTACGCCATCCACAGGTACACCACGGTACTCAGCGGAGCAAACAGCAGGAGGAATCCGCGATCCTTCATTCCGAACGGGTTCCATTGATCTCGCGCCAGGCCAAACAGGATGGACGCGTACACTGGAATGGCCGTCAACAATCGAAAGGTTGAAACCTGCGTCGCTGAGGCGTGCAGCTGATTCTTCAACATGTACGAGGTCGCGATATCGAGGAGATAGCCGTGAGGCATCACCAGATAGACCAGCAGCGTCAGAGTGCCGAAATAGCTGAAGATCTGTGCGCCGTTTGACGTAGCGGGGCGATCCTCAGTGGTTAGGCTCATGCAGGAAGCCAGTTATTGTTAATGGGCCGACCCCGTCTTCGAGCTACTGCATCCCTCGCGGGTGATTCGATAGCGTCATATGCCGCCGGCTTTGCCGCCGCGGCGAGGGTCAGTGCTCGCGCTCAGCAGTCCAGTCTGCGGATCACGCCATGCCTGTTGGTACGATCCCATGTTCAAATCGTACGGCGGCAGTGGGGAGAGCTTGCCGCCGATCTTCGCCAGATCACGGGCGACGTGCTCCGGAATACGTGTCTCGATCTCGATGATGAAGTCATCGCGCATCGGCCGCATGCGCGGCAGCACCGCTGCGGAGTACGGGTCATAGTTGTAGTCGAGCACATTGGAGAGCATCTGCGGCACGGTGAATGGAATGTTCCCGGGCGAACCCAGCGAATGCACCGGCCTGCCATCCTTAAAGATGATCGTGCTGCTCTTTACGGTGCGCATGCGGCTGCCAGGCAGACCGAGCCAGCCCGACAGCGAACTGTGCATGTCGTAAAGCGTGGCGTTGCTGCCCCACATGGGCACACCGTCGACCACCATCCCGGGAATGCCTCCCGACTGCAAGGTGGTCATCATCTGCGCCCAGTTGCCCTGAGCGTCCACGCAAGTCAGCTCGCAGCTGCCGGGCGGCACATTGAACTGCTCAGCGGAAAGTCTGGACGTGCCGCCGGAAGTCGCCGGCCCCCAGCCGAAGGCGAGCCGTAGCGCCGGATCGCTCGATAGCAACACGTGCTCGGTCAGGTCAACGCCCGCTTTGGGGCGCGAGCGCTTCAGGATCGTGGCGAGACTCGCGTGGTATTCATCCGAGAGCCATACCTCAAGCGGTACGTCGAAGAATTTCGCATCGTTTAAAAGGCCGCACTCGAAGTCCGCGCGCCGCAGGGCGTGTCCCATGTAGTAGAGACTGTCAGCGGATTCGGTGTAGTGGCCGAGAGAGCTCACGTCCAGGTGCGTGAGCATGCCGAGCACCAGGGCACAGAACACCGCCTGGCGCTGCGGTGGGGTCGCCTGAGCGATCTCATAGCCCTTATGCCGATAGCGTATCGGCTCATCCCAGCGCGGCGGATTGGAGGACAGATCTTCGAGCTTGATCTTCCAGCCCAGATCATTGGCCAGCGCCACGAAATGTCGCGCCCAGTCGCCGTGAGTGAAATACTCAGGACCCTCATCCGCCAGGCGGCGCAGGGTCCTGGCGAGTGCCGGATTCTTCAACTTCTCGCCCTCTGCCGGTGAGAACCCGTTCGGGGTATATAGCGCTCGCATCGCCGGAAAGTACGTAATGTAGTTGAGGGCCCATTCGAAGGTGGCGCGCTCGAACTCATCAAGGGGAAAGCCGTCGTCCGCCCAAGGAATGGCAGGCTCGACGAGTGACTTCCAGGGCTTTGACCCGAAGCGTGCGTGTATCGCGCCCAGCCCGGGTACACCGCCAGGAATGCAGGCTAGCGCCGATTCCCGGCCGATAGGAGGCGGGCCCTGCGGAAACGTGCGAAACGGCGGCAGGTCGGGCACCAGGGTGCCTTGGCTGTTCAGATAGTAAGTCTTCCCCGTCTTCGCTTCCCAGTAGAGAAAGCTTACCGAGCCGGTCAGGTTGGTATGGTAGAGCTGCACCACACACTCCATGACGGAGCCGGCCACCACCGCGTCAGCGGCGTTTCCGCCCGCTGACAGCACATCGAGCATCGTCTGAGTCACGATGGGATTCTGGCTACTGGCAACGCCTCGCTTGCCGTGGACGACCTCCTTCGGTCCCTGGCGCTCCAGCTTGTCGCAGGGGACGAAACCCGCGCCACCAGTCTTCGCGACCGCACCAGCGGCTAGTCCGGCGGCCGCGAGCCCCAAGCCCGCTTGTTGGATGAATGCGCGTCGATCGCTCGTCATGACAGCCCTCCCCAATTCATTGCTACATCTTAATTCCTTTCAGCGCCCATCAAATACTCTCCGGGCGGTTCGCCGCCGCGAGCACGTGTACGAGCGGCACGCCTAGGTGCGCCGCTGACGAGCGGCGGCCGCGCCGCACACGAATCCGACAGCGCGGTCGTCGTCAGTTCCGCGACCTTTAGGAGCGCGATATTCCTAATCCATGACAGCGCCGCATTTGGCTTGGTGGATCACCAAATCATTAGTTGTCAGCGAAAGAGTAATCGCGTCGCTTCTGCGATGAAAGCGTATGATTTAGATCAAACCGATCTCTAATCGCGATGATCGCACCACGCTAAAGACGCTGGTGAAATTTGGATGTTGCTAATCGTCAAGATGGCGACGTTGTGGAAGTGAAAGCCGCAGCCTTGAAGCCGTTGCGTAAAGGCAGTCGCAAGAAAGGTCCTTCTATGCTGAGGTGCTGCGCCGTCTTCGTCCTGCTCGCGGGCTTTATTCTGGTCGCTCGCGCCCAGGCACCCGGCAGGATTGACACCGGACACAAGCTGTTTCAGAAGAACTGTTCGGCATGTCACGGCTCTGAAGCCAAGGGGGGACGCGGACCCGACCTGACCACCGGTCACCGCAAATATGGATCGTCTGACGCGGACGTGCTGAGCAACATTCTTGGCGGAATTCCCGGAACGTTGATGCCCGCTTTCCCGATGCCGGAGGATGACGGCCGGGCGATCGTGGCGTGGCTGCACTCACTGCGCAGCGGGGGTCCGGAGGAGCGCATCACGGGAGACGCGCGTGCCGGCCGCAGTTTGTTTTACGGCAGCGCGGGTTGCAGCAACTGCCACATGTTCGGCGCGCAAGGCGGCAGACTCGGACCGAATCTCAGCCGCATTGGCGAAGAGAAAAACCTCACCGAACTCAAGACAGCTATCGTCGATCCTGACGAAGGTCTGCGCGACGGTTATCGCACTGCCGAGGTGCGTACCGGTGACGGCTCCGTCATCCGCGGCGTCATCAAGGACGAAGACACATTCTCGCTCCAGATGATGGATGAGCACGAGCGGCTGCACATGTTCTGGAAGGCTGACCTGAGGGAAGTGGCGCGCCCGCAGCACTCGCTGATGCCGGCGCCGCGCCTCAGCGCTGCGGAACTCGACAACCTGATCGCGTTCCTGAAGACCACAGAGCCTGCGGAAATCCGCCCCGGTGCGTGGACGCCCAGCCCCGATCTCAACGTTTCATTCCAGCGCATCCGCAACGCCCGCGAAGAGCCACAAAACTGGCTCACATACTGGGGCGATTATCAGGGCACCCACTTCAGTCGTCTGAAATCCATCACGCCCGGGAACGTCGGTTCATTGAGCAGTCAATGGTCGTTCCAGTTTGCCGGCACGGGCGTGGAGACCACGCCCATTGTCGTGGACGGCATCATGTTCGTCACGAGTGCGCTAAACAATGCCGCGGCGCTCGATGCGCGCACCGGACGCCCTATCTGGCGTTACGTGCGCCGCCTTCCGGACGTTCGTGCGCAATGCCTCGTCATGACCAACCGGGGTTTCGCCATCCTCGGCGACCGATTGTACATGGCCACGCTCGATGATCATCTGCTGGCGCTCGACGCCAAAACCGGAAGCGTCATCTGGGACACTGAAGTTGTCGACTATCGCCAGGGATATGGCATCACACTCGCACCGCTCGCGCTCGACGGCAAAATCGTCGTTGGCGTTGCCGCGGGCGAATGCGCGCTCACCGGGTTCATCGACGCGTACGACGCCGCCACGGGTAAGAGACTGTGGCGAACGCATTCCATACCGCGCAAGGGCGATCCGGCGCGAGCGACCTGGTCGCCGGAGTCTTCGGCGGAGGTGGGCGGCGGCCCCACCTGGATGACCGGCACTTACGACGCTGAAACCGATACTCTATTCTGGGCTGTCGGCAACCCCGCCGCCGATTACGACGGCACCACGCGCGGGGGCGACAACCTTTATACAAACAGCGTGCTGGCGCTCGACCCCGTAAACGGCAAGCTCAAGTGGCATTTCCAATTCACGCCGCACGACGTGCATGACTGGGACGGGGTGCAGGCGCTCGTCCTGATAAACGCTGATTTCCGGGGTCGCCCGCGCAAGCTCATGATCCATGCCGATCGCAACGCGTTCTTCTACGTTCTGGATCGCGAGACCGGCGAGTTCCTACTCGGCAAGGAGTTTGCGCACCAAACCTGGGCTAAAGGTATTGACGACAAAGGCCGGCCCATCGTGCTGCCCAATACCGACCCAACTCCCAAAGGAACGTACGTTTGTCCCGATGACTGGGGAGCTACCCTGTGGGCCGCTCCGTCTTACGACGCAGCCACTGGACTGTTCTACGTGCCGGTCCGCGAGGGTTGCGCAACCTACACGCGCGAGACCATCCCACCCAAAGCCGGTGATCCCTACACCGGAGGCGACCCGCGCAAAGACAACAAGCGCGGCCTGCCTGGAGCGGTACGCGCCATCGACCCCCTCACCGGCGACATTCGCTGGGATTTTCCCATGCACTTGGGAACCGGCACGGCAGGCGTGCTCAGCACCGCAGGCGGCGTGCTGTTCACCGCTGACCCCGAAGGCAGTCTGCTGGCGCTCGACGCCCTTACCGGCAGGGACCTTTGGCACTATCAAACCGGCGGCGCAATTCAGAGCTCACCAATATCCTACGAGGTGGACGGCAAGCAATACATCGCCATCGCCGGTGATTCGACGCTGTTTGTGTTCGCACTGAAGTGAGTTTGTGGGGCGCTTGGCCGCACAATTCTGGGGTCAGTCTGCTGCGCATCGACCGGGGCTTTATCGCGTTGGGCTCATCATCTCGAGTAGAGATTAATTTGATCGAAATCATATGCTTTCTTCGAAGAACGAGGGTCCCTAGTATTGATTGTGCGCACTAATTAGCACCCATCCTCGAGGGAACGGCCGTTCAAGATTGGGAGGATGTCGGCGAACAACCAACTACACGCGGGGAAAACATCAAGGTAGTTCAGGGGGGCGCTGCGTCATGTATACGACTAGACGAGAATTTCTGGGGATCGCAGCAGCGAGCGGTCTAGGTGTGGCGGCCGCGCCGACCAGGGTCGCAGCGGCCGACCCACCAAAGTCTGGGGAGCCTATCATCGACCCAGACCTCCCGATCGTCGACGCTCACCACCACTTATGGTTTCTGACCGAGGCGTACCTTGCCCGGATGGAGACCCAAGATGACGTCATGACCCCAGGGTGGGTTGCAGTGTATCGCCGTCACACGCGATACCTGCTGGACGAGTTTCTGGCCGATGTAACCACTGGCCACAACGTGCGCGCGACGGTGTTTGTCGAATGCGGAGCGATGTACCGCGCCACAGGACCCGAAGCGATGCAGTCCGTGGGCGAGGTCGAGTTCGCCAACGGCATCGCCGCAATGGCGGCGAGCGAGATTTTCAGCAAGGTGAAGGTTTGCGCAGGGATCGTGGGGAGTCCCAACCTCAGTTTGGGCAATGCGGTCGAAGAGGTCCTGAGAGCCCATATACAGGCCGGCGACGGACGTTATCGCGGCGTCCGCAATCATCCCGCCGGGGGCCTGCGCGACAAAGAGTTCCGCACCGGATTCAGGTGGCTACATAAATTGGGGTTACCCTACGACGCGTTGGTACTGGAGCCGCAGCTTCCCGAGCTGATCGATTTGGCCCGTGCCTTTCCGGACACGCAGATCATCCTCAATCATGTCGCCATTCTGCCGAGCCCTACCAGCCAGGCCAGCCAGCAACAGGAGCGATTCCCTATCTGGCGTGACAACATTCGATCCTTGTCCACCCTTGGCAACGTGGTCGTCAAACTGGGCGGACTTGGTATGCCGCTCCCCGCCTTCAAGTCGTTCATGTCGACACCGCGTTTCACCTCGGAGCAGTTAGCCGAGGAGTGGAAGCCCTACATCGAGACCTGTATCGAGGCGTTCGGCGCCAACCGCTGTATGTTCGAGAGCAATTTTCCCGTCGATTCCGGCACCTGCAGCTACCCGGTACTGTGGAACGCGTTCAAACGGCTGGCTGCCGGCGCTTCGACCGCGGAAAAGACCGCGCTCTTCAGTGGCACGGCAGCAAGAGTCTATCGGCTCGATATTTGAAATTCTTATCGCGAGACCCACGGATTCGCCTACAGCTCATGAGGAGATTGTAATGAAACGAACGTCAGCGGCTGTCTTGCTTGCCGCGCTGGCTGTGCCGCTTGCTTTGAGCCAGACGAGCGGTCAGCAGGAAAAAGCACAGGGCGCCAGTAGCCTGGTGGACACATTTACGAAAATAGAGAACGATTGGTGGCAGGCCGACAAAGCGAAGGACGAGAAAGCTCTCGACCAAATACTGGCGGACGATTGGTTTTACCTGGGGCCTGACAAGACTATGACGAAAGCCCAGGAGCTGGCTGACCTTAAAAAGAGAGACGAAAACATCGCGTCCCTCACACTGACGGACATGAAGGTCCGTTTATACGGAAACGTTGCTGTTGTTACATTTCGCGAACATGAAAATAGCACGAAAAAAAACACGGACTCGAGCGGTGACTATCGCTATACAGATGTCTTTGTGAAACGTCAGGGGCGCTGGCAGGCGGTAAATTCCCAGGGGACTCCTGTTACGCAAAAATGACTTCCCGTTGGGGAGCGGAATGCGGGCGACTGCACTAGTCGCGCGAAGCCTCATTTCCAAACGACAGAAGCCACCCTGAGGTGGTTACCGCCTATGATCTTAAGGATGGCCTCACGCGGATAGCCGTGTTGGAGCATTAGGTCGACGAGTGCCGGGATGCGCTCCGGCTCGAGGAACGTGATGGGCGTGGAACGCCCGGTATCACTCGGCCAATACTCCGGGTGCGCCTTGAAATATATATCGAGCTCCTCCATGTCGTACACGTAATCCAGACCGAGACCCACGTGGTCCGGCCCCACCAGCTGGACAATGTGATCGATATGCCGAAACGTCAGCGGCACGAGGTCCGTACCGGGCTGCAAAAAGGCGCTGTCGCCGTTGATGCCAACGACACCGCCGGTTGCTGCGCAAGCCTTTATCAACTCATCGGGGATGTTGCGGGGATGTGCGTGCACAGCGTGGCAGTTGGAGTGAGAGAAAATGACGGGCCCGGCGACGTGTTCGATCACCTGCATGGCAGTTCGCCAGCCGGTATGGGAACAGCACGGGACCATGCCCACGCGCATCATCTCATCGAGTACCTCACGGCCGAACGGCGTCAAGCCTCTATCTTTGTCTTGACAACCTCCGCCGACAGAGTTGTTGAGGTTGTAGGCCATCAGCATCCACCTGACGCCTAACCGATAGAAAAACTCGACCATGCTCAGTTGATCATCAAGCGCGCGCGTCCCTTCCAAATCAAAGCAGATACCCAGCCTTCCGCTGCTCTTCGCCGCAAAAATATCTGCGACCGTGTTGATGAGCACGTAGCGATCGGGGTGGCGATTGACAAAATGGCGAAAATGCGCCAGCACTCGGATGTTATCGTCGAACCGCGTTACATCGTAGCCAACGTTCAGACAGATGACGGTCTGTCCCGCTGCTCTGCAGCGCTCTAGTTGCGGCAGAAAGGCGTCGTCCGGCCGCAAGGGCATGCAGGCGTGATTATCCCAAATTACGGCATCCGCCAACCAAGAGCCCTGCGACGTCTTGAGCATCTTCAGGTTCCCTATGACGAAGAACAGTGACAGCCCAATCCGGCCCCAAACCATCGCGTTGCGCCGCGGACGTTCATGTGCTGCGCTAGCGTTGAGGCGAGGTCCGGCGCTTCTCCCGGAGGCCGCGCGTCGCCTTTGCGTCGACCGAATAACAGTCGTCATTCTGACGAATGACGACGGCATACTCGCGTTCCGCAGACTCGATGGACACGTATCCGCCTATGACATCGTTCAACACATGACCTGGTTGTCGGTCCAGCGGATCGCCCCACCCGCCACCGCCACCCATCTCGAATAGCAGCCGTTCCCCCGCCGGCAGCATCCAGCCGCTGACTTTGCCCATCGGTCGCTCGTGCGGTAAACCAACACTGATCGTCATTTTGTTCGTTTTGCCACTGAGACCGCCGTCCACACCCCAGGCGGGCGCTTTGGTTTGCTCAATCGTTCCAATGAGTTTCAGATCAGTAAGCGCCTTCCATTGCTTGACGACGCCTAACCCGCCGCGCCACCTGCCGGCGCCCCCGGAATCCGCGCGCAGCTCATATTTTTCCATGAGTAACGGCCATCGCTCTTCGAAAATCTCGACGGGCACGTTACTGGACTCGCCCAGCACGAAGAGTATCAGAGCGTTCTCGCCATCCTGGTCACAGGCAGCGCCTTGGCCACAGCATTCATCCTCGCCGCCGGCAAAAAAGCTGCCATCGCGCGGGTCAGTCCCGCTAAACATGATACCGCCGAGGTCGCCTCCTGACCGTGCGACTGATCTGTCGGGTACGATTTGCGCCATTACCTGAAATAGCGACTCCGCCATGATCTGTGCGCTCCAGCCGGACAGAAATATGGGAGCCGGTACCTTCGGATTGAAGACAGAGCCTTCGGGGGACACGACTTTCAGTGGCCGAAAGAAACCCTCATTCGCGTCGTAGTTCGGCGCGATGATCATTTTCAGCACGAGCCGAATCGCGGATACCGTCGAGGGAAACGGGCAGTTCACCGGCCCGGTCTGCTGCGGTGCGGATCCGCTTGTATCTACGGTAATCTCATCCCCCATGATCCGTACCGTCGCTGTAAACGGTACCTGATCCTGCGTAACACCATTACTGTCCAACGCCGACAGGGCCGACCACTCACCATCCGGCATGGCTTTAATCGCTTCTCGTGCGATGCGTTCACCGTGATCAAGAATGCTGGCGGTCGCGCTTTCTACCGTGTCGGCCCCGTATTTGTGGACGAGTTCCTGTATTCTCTTGACACCGTGCCCGCATGCTGAGATCTCCGCGGTGAGATCACCGATGACTTCGGTCGGCATGCGACTGTTGGCACGAATGATGCCGACGATCTCGTCATCTAACTTTCCACGCTTGACAACCTTAACAGCGTAGAGCTGCAGGCCTTCCTGCCAGATATCCGTCGTGTCGGAACAATAGACGTCCTTTGCACCAAGATCTATCCAATGCGCCTTGACTGCGGTGTATCCAAAGATTCTGCCCTCGACGAATATTGGTCGAATGATCACGGCATCTTGCGGGTGCGAGCCCGTCCAATAGGAGTAGGTCGACAGTAGCACGTCGCCGTCGTGCACGTTGTTGATACCCAGGTGTTTCACAACGCTCCGAATTGTGAATGTCAGGGTTCCCATGAAGAAGGGAATGCCCGGTCCTTCCGCAATTAATTCGGCGTCGCGCGTGTAAATGCCGACGCTGAAGTCAATCATCTCGTAGATAACGGGATTGAACGAGGCGCGAACCAGCGTGCTACGCATTTGTCGCGCTGTCGACTGAAAGTAACTTCTAATAACTTCAACGGTGATAGGGTCAAGAGTCGAGGATGTACCCACGAGTGATTCTCCTTAGCGCCGCGTAACCAGAAGGCTGCCAACGTGATCTACAGTGCATTTATGGTGTCGGCGGACGACAGTCGTGGTAGTTGGCTCGACAATTAGCGCTGGGCCGTCGACACGGTCGTCGGCTTGGAGCCGCGCGCGATCAAACAAGTGAAACTCCTGGGACTCGACATCAAGGAAGTCGTAGACGAGGCGTGTCCCTATAAGGGCCTGGTTGGGATCCCCGCTGCCGCAGGCGATCGGGCGCAAGCGCGGCGCCGGTATCTTTCCAACTGATTTAACCCGCAGCGTTACGACATCCGCGGGGGCTCCCAGGCGATAACCGTAAACAGCCTCGTAGACGTTCTCGAACGCCTCAAACAGGGATGTCACACTGTGTGGGCCGGCAAATTGCGCGGGGATAGGAACCGATACGGAGTGTTCCTGACCGAGATAACGGATGTCTGCGGTGCGCGCAAGCTGCCAGCGTTCCTCAGGCACGCCCTCTCGACGAAGCAGCGCTTTGCCTTGATCCTCCAGGGCGACGAACTGCCGCTCGAGATCCGCAGGAGTCACACGGGACAACGGCTGCGCAATCGTCTGGGCCACGTCGTGGCGAAGATCGATCATCAGCATTCCCCAGGCGGAAAATCCCGCTGGTAGAATCGGAACGATTGCCGCCGGCAGGCTCAGCTCGTCCATTAGATATGCGCCAAAGAGCGGTCCGCCACCGCCGAAGCACAGCATCGCGAAGTCCCGCGGATCATCGCCCGACTCGGCTGCTATATCCTTGATCGCTTCCGCCATATTGCTCATGACAATTCGCAATATGCCGCTCGAGGCATGAAATAGATCGAGCCCGAGCGGTCGGGCGATCTGCTCAGTGATGCCCGTGGTTGCGGCATCGGCGTCTAGCGAAATCGCCCCACCAAGGAAGTTGTTTGGATCTATAAAGGCGTTGATCAAGAGCGCGTCGGTGACAGTCGGCTGCACGCCGCCGCGTCCGTAACACATCGGACCGGGGACCGCGCCTGCGCTCTCGGGACCGACCTGAAGCGCGCCTGCACGGTCGATCCTGGCAAGGCTCCCCCCGCCTGCCCCGATGGTGCGAATATCCAAGTTGGAAATCAGAATTGGATAGCCGCTGACCTTTGTTTCGCGTTGCACGGCGGCGACACCCTTTTTTATCATAGCGATGTCAAAGCTCGTGCCGCCGACGTCCATCGTGATCAAGTTTGGCTGCCCGATCAACGTCGCCATATACGCTCCGCCGATCACGCCACCCGCTGGCCCTGACAGCAGCATATTGATAGCGCTGCTCTTGGCAGACTCCGCGGTCAGGCCACCGCCATCTGATTTTGTCAGTACGAGCTCGCCGGCAAATCCCCGCGTCTTGAGTTCCCGCTGCAGATCACCGATCCAGCGCTCCACCACCGGCGCCAGGTAGGCGTTCAGAATGGTGGTCATGCCTCGCTCGAATTCCCGATGTTCGGCTGCGACCAGCGATGACAATGCGACCGATAGTTGTGGGAATTCTTCGAGAATGACCTCGCGCGCACGGCGCTCATGGGCCGAATTCTTGAACGAGTGGAGAAAGCAAATCGCCAGTGCAGCGACATTTTCTTTTCTTAGAGTGCGGGCTATGGCCCGAAGCTCCGATTCATCCAGTGGCACCAGCACTTCGCCAAGGAAATTGACTCTCTCCGTCACCTCAAACCGTAGATTGCGCGGTACGATCTGCGGCGGCTTATGATATTTTGGGTTGTACATTTCAGGGCGATTGAAGCGCATTATCTCAGGCACGTCGCGGAAGCCTTTTGTAGCGAGATAGGCGGTCCGCACACCTTTTCGCTCGAGAAGAGCGTTGAGTGCCGTCGTCGAGCCGTGCACGAAGAACCGTTGCACGTCGCGCAGATCAATTTTGGCCTTAACGATCGCGGCAACAACACCTTCCAAGGTGTTGTGTGGCGTAGTCAATGCCTTATCCATCGAGAATGTGCCGGCGCGTTCATCGAACACGACGATATCGGTAAACGTACCGCCCGTGTCGATGGCAAATCGAATGTCTGACTTCTGCGTCATTGCTGGACCCTGTTGTATCCGTGACCTCGTGGCATACACCCCACGCAATCTGCTAGCGAGTAGCGCGCTGCATGTACGCGCGGCGAGCACGAAGCAGACCGCACGGGAGCAGACAGCGCGCTACGGCGTGTCGATCGAGAACGCTTAGCGTGCCCAAGCTGCTATCCGCAAGCTGATCCTGACGCTACGGTTTGGTATCCGGTCCCTCGGCAAGAGGTGTTATGGAATCCATGCACTCGTCGAAATGCATGCCCGAGGCACCCCAGAATAAGCCATCTCGGACGTTCGAGGAAAGCGTATGATTTCGATCGAGTTCATCTCCAATCGCAATAGCCGCGAAACTCGATCTGAATGGACCGGAGGCCCGCGGTCGTGGATGACTACGCGGTCGCCCGTGAGGCTGAGCATTTGCACAAAGGCGAGTCCGCGGTTGGCCATCAGGTCCGGCATATCGGGAGCGGCTATGCCGCGCGCGGAACCTATCGATGATTGAGATCGATTTGATCTAAATCATGCGCTTTCTTCGAAAAATAAACGGGACTAGCCTAAACCAAAGGGGGTGGTTCGCCGAGAGACTGATGCGGTAATGCAGTCCAATAATCGTAGCCTCGCGCACCGCTCAAATAACATCGCCACAAGACAGCGGCGCGAAACGGGGGGTTACAGAAATGCCCATCTACGCGATAGCCAGGTCCGCCTTGGTTGGGTTTGCCGTCGCGAGTATCGTGCTTTCGGTGCCGGCTGTGGCGCAGCAAGCGCAGTCAGCGGATCAAACGCCTGGGGCGAAAGCCCCACAGCTTGAAGAGGTCATCGTCACCGCGGAGAAGAAGACCGAAAATCTCCTCGACGTTCCAGTCCCTGTTAGCGCAATCAGTGCGCAATCACTTATCGACACGGATCAAGTGAGACTTGAGGACTACTTCACTCAGGTCCCGGGCTTGACCGTGACGCCCAGCGGTTATGGCGTGCCGCAGCTGTCGATTCGAGGCATCACTACAGGTGGATTCACCAATCCCAGCGTCGGCATTACCGTCGACGACGTGCCCTATGGTTCTTCTTCGGGAATAGCAAGCGGTCAGGAAGTAACTAACTTCGACCCGAACGATTTGCAGCGTGTTGAGGTATTGCGTGGACCGCAGGGGACGCTGTACGGCGCTAGCGCCTTGGGCGGGCTGCTTAAGTATGTGACGCTCGACCCTTCTCCGGCAGCTGTGAGCGGTCAGGTTCAGGCGGGCACCAGCGACGTCTATAACGGTGGCAACCTGGGTTACAACTTTCGCGGAGCCATCAACGTACCGCTCGACGATACCTTGGCCGTGCGCGCGAGTACCTTCTACCGAGCCGATCCGGGCTATATCGACGATATCTTAACCGGACAAACCCATGTCGATCGGTCCTGGACTGATGGCGGTTTCTTGAAGGCGCTGTGGCAGCCTTCAGAGGATTTCTCACTCAGAGTGACCGCACTTGTGCAGCACTTCTGGTCAGATGGAGTATCTCTAGCCTACTCAGGATTGGGGGATTTGCAGCAGAGCGCCGTGTGGGGGTCGGGAGCCCACAGTCGCGATACGCAGGCGTACAGCGCGACTCTGACCGCTAAGTTAGGCTCGGTCAATCTGACCGCAGTGACCGGCTACAGTATCCGGAGGTTTACCGAGTGGCAGGATTACACCAGCATCTACGCCAGTGTCACGCAGCAACAGTTTGGTGTCACAGGCACTCCCGTCAGTGCCACTGGCACGACCTACAGGCTCACACAAGAAATTCGGCTCGACGGCTCAATTGGCCCCAAGTTCGAATGGCTGTTGGGTGGATACTATAATCACGAGGATTCCCCTGCCAACGGCGTCATAAATGCGGTCGTTCCCACCACGGGCGAGTTCGTGGGACAGTGGGTGCAGTTCAACTATCCGAGCACATACCAGGAATATGCCGCCTTTGGCGACCTTACCTTTCACTTTACAGATCGGTTCGACGTGCAATTGGGCGGGCGCGAAAGCACAAATCGACAGACCTACTCGGAGCACGACGTGGGGCCATACGTTCCGATATATGAGGATTCGCCCTCACCCTACGTCTACCCGGAAGTACATACGCAGGACAGCTCGTTCACGTATTTGCTGACTCCTCGATTTAGGATCTCGCCAGATTTCATGGTTTACGCGAGACTCGCCTCGGGCTATCGGCCTGGCGGGCCTAACCTACAGAGCAGCACACTCCTGGTGCCGCGTGAATATAACCCTGACACAACGCGCAACTACGAAATTGGCGTCAAAGGCGAAGTCTTGGATCACAGGCTGTTGCTGGATGCTTCCCTGTACTACATCAAATGGAATGATATCCAGCTGCAATTGATAAATCCGATCACCGGTATATTTTATTACGCGAACGGGAGCCAGGCGAAGAGTCAGGGACTGGAGCTATCGGCGCAGGCAAAGCCGTTAACGGGCCTATCTATAGCGGCCTGGGTCGCTTGGAATGATGCAAAGCTGACTGAGCCTATGCCATCCACAGCCGCGGTGATCGGAAATTCCGGGGACAGATTGCCATACAGCGCACCCTTCTCCGGCAATCTATCCTTGGAGCAGTCGTTTCCCCTTGCGGCTCTCGCGCGTGGCCTGACCGGTTTTGTCGGCGGCTCGGTATTTTACCTCGGCGATCGCGTAGGTCAGTTCGCGAGCGTCTACCTGGTCCCTCCCGCGCGGCAAGATTTACCCTCCTACACCAAGCTCGATCTGCGAGCGGGCGTTGACTATGGAACGTGGCGGCTTAACTTGTACGTCAATAACGTCACGGACAAGCGAGGTGTCCTCGACGGCGGGCTCGACTTGATTCCCACTAACGCTTTTATCTATATCCAGCCCCGCACCGTAGGGATGTCGGTGTCGAAGACATTCTGACAGCGATGCGGCACGGGAACTCAGCGCCTTTCCCTGCTGACGATAGAGATTGGCATATGAAGTTGGTTCAGCTGCGGGCCTCGGCAACGGAAGATTTGGAGCAGGCGGTTGGTTGCAAACGTAAAAGCTACCGATTCACAAGACAGATTACTGGAACCCAGTGCTCTTGCGCTCGTGGCGATACAGTGTGTGCTGAACGTCGGAAGCTTGTCGTTTGCAGTGTTCCCATTGTTGGTCGACGGGTTTGTGCAACTCGCTCATTTCGATGTTCAATCAGCGGGGTTGTGCATTACAGCGGAGATGTTGGGCCAATCCGTGGGAGCGGCAGGCGCACTGGCAATAGTGCAACGTACCGGCAGCCGGCAGGTTGTCATCGCCGCTCTCGCGTTGATCATCCTCGGCAACGCCCTAACGATTAGCCTGTATTCCTCGTTCCGATGGTTACTCGCGCTACGCGCCGTGGCCGGTATCGGCTGCGGTCTCACTGTGGTTTGTATCGGGCTTTTGGCGGCCACCAAGCAAGCCGACCGAAACTTCGCCATATTTAACGCGGCAACCGTAGTCAGTGGCGCCGCGCTGTCCGCGGCCGTCCCAATGCTGTTTCGCATACTCGGGGTCGGCGGAGTCTTCGCGGTGATCGCGGCTGCCACCACCTTGTGCTTATTCATGATTCCAGTGATTCCAGGCTCTTACCGGAAGAGTACGCCGAACCAAGGGAACGCTTCCCCTTCGAGGGTGCCTTTTGTACAGGTCACCCTGACGTGCGCGATGACCGTTGCCTACTTCGTGAGTCTCAGCATGTTTTGGAGTTATGCCGGCGATATCGGTGCCGGGCATCACATGGGGGTGGAAGCCGTTTCTTCCGCAGTGGCCCAAGCGTGGTTAGTGGGTGGCCTTGGCGGCTCCATAGCTGCAGTCGTGATGGCGAAGCACTTGCCGCGAATGTTCATCATTATTGTGTCGGCGATTGGCGGGGCAGCAAGCACCTGGGCGGCGATCGTCGTTTTTAACGCAGTTGCGTTCTCAATCATCTTGCTGGGCTTCGTATTCTTTTGGAACATACTATATCCCATTCAAATGGGGCTATTTTCCCAGGTTGACCGGACTGGACGGCTCGCGATGCTCGCTTGGTTTGTTCAGTTGATTGCTTGCGCAATTGGGCCGGCTCTGGGCGGATTTGTTCTGCATGTGAGTTCGTACAACACATTGGGATTTGGCTGTGCGCTCGGATATCTCCTCTTCGTCTGCGGGGCGTTACTGCTGGTGCCGGTAGCAAAGCAGAATTCGGCGCGCAGTAGCTAGAGATGCCCTAATAAGCGCCGCGCTAACCTTGGATCTGGCCATGTAGCGTTGAATTGCAGCGGCCACCTTTATCAGCATCTCGAAGACAGATCGATTCAATCGAAATCATTAGCTTTATTCCAGCAAGGGGCGCGATTAGCCTACGCCGCGTCATCGGCTTGGGGGTGCATCAATGTCCACGATAACGCGGCGAGCGGTGCTCGGTGGTGCAATTGCCGCCGGCGCGGCCTTGGGCCTGAGGAGTGCGCGAGCAACTGCTGCCGCGGCGAGCGGCGGGGCTTCACTACCCCTGATTGTCGATGGGCTCGACTGCTCGTTAGTTAGTGAGAAATTTCTTGATTTGATGCGCCAGGGCGGCGCCAATTGCGTGCATCTGACGGTTGGCGGTATTGCCGAAGACAACGGCGGAAGCCCGGGCTTCGGTACGCTCTATGAGTTCGCCGACAAGTATGGCGCTCAAATGGTCATTGCCAGGAGCGTGCGCGACATCCGCGAGGCCGCGCAGGCTGGCAAGATAGCGTTTGTGCTGGGTTGGCAGGACGCCAATATTCTCGACGGACCGCTGCGGACAAGTCGAGTCTTCACCACCATGAACGAAGACTTGCGCGCGTACTCCCAATTGGGACTACGCGTGATCGGGATCTGTTTTAACAACAGCAATCTGTTCGGCGGTGGTTGTCTCGAGCAGCGCGAGCCTCTTACCCAGGCCGGCCGGCGGCTGGTCGAGGAGGTTCACAAGCGCAAGCTGCTGCTTGACGTCGGAGGTCACACCGGCGAGCAGACGAGTCTGGATGCCATCGAAGTATCGAAGGGCGTGCCGGTGGTGTCCACCCACACAAATGTCGCCGCCATCAATCCCAACATGCGCTGTATCTCCGATCGGCTGGCGGTCGCCATTGCGAACACCGGCGGGGTGATCGGTGTGAATGCGCTCTGCGACTTCCACAACCGCAACGCGAAATCGGCACTGATCCACGGCGACCAGAGCCCGCAGGTCTCACTGGATAAGCATCTCGATCAATACGACTATTTCAGGAAGCTCGTCGGCGTCGAGCACATCGGCTTGGGACCGGACTTCGAATTTGGTACCAACTGGTCTGTGCAGGGGGAACCGTCCGCCGACGTTTCGCTCAATTGGCCCTACGGAGAATCGAGTTCCGGCGGGCTCCTCTACATCAAGGACTACGAAAACATCTCCAAGCTCCCGAACCTGATCGCGGGTCTCAAGGGCCGCGGTTGGTCCCAGGCAGAACTGGATAAACTCCTGGGCGAGAACTGGCTGCGCGTCTACGAGCGCGTTTGGGGGGCGTAACGCCGCGATCCGCGGCGAGCAGCGTCAGGCTCTGCGGCGCAACAATCGCGGCCGGGGCCAGGTTGCCTTGCGCAGCAGCGAGATAAACTGCTGCCCGGCGCGCCCGAGTCGCCGGTCGGCCCGGTGCACGAGCCGTGGTGTAAAGCGGTACCACGACCCGCCCACGTATCTCACTTCCCGCAGTGCGCCGGCTTTGAGCTCATTGTGTACGAGGTACACGGGCATCCAGCCGAAACCCACACCCATCAGCAACGCTTCTTTCTTGGTGTGATGACTTGAAAGGTAGAAGGCGCGTTCGCAGCCAAACAGGTGGCGATCGAAGCCCTGCTCCTCGCTGGAGTGCTGCACCGAGAGCTCGACATGCTCCTGCAGCTGAGCCAGGGAGACGGACTTCGTCCGGGCCAGCGCGTGAGAGCGCCCCGCGCACAGGATGCAATCCATCGCGGGGAGGGCCTCCTCCTGCAGATAGGGACTCGCTGCGTAGTCCGTGATCAGCATCAGGTCGCCGTTGTCTCTCTCGAAACTTAACTGTACGCCTCGCAGAAACTCCACCTTGACCTGGATTCGCGTGGGCACGCGCGCGGTGGCCAATGTCTTCATCGCAGCGAGTGTCGGGTCGAGCGGCAGGATGCCATCGACGATGATACGCAGTGACGGCTCCCATTCCTGGGAGAACTGCCGCGCGATCGATCGCACGTGCTCGGCCTGTGCGAGCAGGCGACGACCCTCCGCGAGGATTGCTTCGCCGGCGGGCGTCAGGTGTACCCGGTAGCCTTCGCGGTTGAACACGCTGAGTCCGAGCTGCCGCTCGATCTTCCGAACCTGGTGGCTCACCGCGGACTGGACTCTGTGCAGATGCTCCGCGGCGCGCGCGAAGCCGCCGTATTTCACCACGGCTTCGAGTGCTTCGAGACTATTCAGATCGAGTTGCATGCTTATTACTATTGGAGATCAACTCGATCTAAATCATACGCTTTCCTCGAACGAGCTGACTCACTTAATGTGTGGCACTCTTTGGGCGGGGGCCGGGCCGGTTGCGTATCGCATGCCGGTCCGAGCTACCGGGTGCGGGATCGTTGCGGTTGAGCTAAGCCTGCGGATAAGGGCTTGAATACTCTCAGGGTTCTTGATCGTGATGCCGTCGCGCGCTGCCTGCCGCGCGCTGCGGGCTTCGAGCTGGCGGCGCGTGCATTCAAAGCGACGTCGTCGCGGAGCACCGAGCAGCCGAACCGTCTCATCGTCCCGATACGCAGTGTGCCGGGTAACGTGCTCAGCGTGATGGCGGGGGTCTTGCACGAGCCGGTGCTGTTTGGCGCCAAGATCTCCGCGGTGTACCCGGAAAACCGCCATCGCGGGCTCGCGGGCCATCAGGGCGTGGTGCTGGTGTTTGATCCGGACACCGGAGCGCCCGCCGGAGTGTTGCACGGCGGGGAAGTGACGGCGCGACGCACGGCGGCGGCCACCGCAGTCGCGACCCGCGCGCTGGCTCGCCCCGACTGTCGCGTTCTGACGCTCATAGGAGCGGGCGAGCAGGCGAGTCATCACCTCGAGGCGCTTCTCGATTGCCTCCGGCTGGAGCAGGTCCGCGTCTGGAGTCAGTCAGCCTCGCGCGCACAATCCTTCGTCGCGGCCCATGAGAAAGTCGCGGCAGAGCTCGTGGTTTTCGCCAGCATCGAGGCAGCAGTGGCCGGTGCGGATGTGATCTGTACTTTGACATCTGCACCGGAACCGATACTTTTTGGCCGGTTCCTCGAGCCGGGTCAGCACGTCAACGCGGTCGGCTCGAGCGTTCGGCGATTTCGCGAGTTGGACGTGGAGGCGATCCGCCGCTCGCGGCTCTACGCGGATTACCTGCCGATGCTTGAAGCCGAGGGGGGTGACTACCTGGCTGCCCTGAAGTCGGGGGCAATAACCGCGGCGCACGTGATCGGTGAGGTAGGAGACGTCCTTCTCGGTCAGAAGCCGGGACGCCAGTCACATAAGGACATCACGCTGTTCAAATCGCTGGGCATCATCGCCGAGGATCTGACCGCCGCGCAGTGCGCACTCAGGGAGGCTGCCGTCAAGGGCGATGGCGCCGTCATTTCGTTTCCTTAAATGCCTTACGATGAAACTCGAGCGCGCGAGTACCTGGCTGGAATCGGTAGGCGTCTGGAGATAGCCAACATGGATACCTCTCTTTGGAATGCCCCGCGTGGCTACTTCAATACCGCGCTGCGGGGTATACCTCCGCAAGCTTCGATTGCGGCGGCGCAGCGAACGCTCGACCTGTGGAGCCGCGGCGACCTCGACTGGGTGGCCTGGCTCGACGAACTGGACAGTGTTCGCCGGGAATTCGCCACATTGGTAGGCGTGTCACCCGCTCAGGTGGGAGTGGGTCATACGACGGCGGCGCTGGTGAACGTCGTGGCCGCAAATCTGAAAGCGGGTTCGCGGGTCCTCGTCCCGGAATTCGAGCACAATTCCAACACGATCCCGTTCGTGGCGCAGGCACATCGTGGCATTACCGTCGAGACGGCTCCGTTAGCGGAGATTGTGCGGCGAATTTCGGGCGACTACGCCGCGGTGGCGCTGTCGCTGGTACAGTCGCTCGATGGCTCCATCGTCGATCTGCCGGCCGTATCACAGGCCTGCAGGCGCTCGGGAGCATTGCTGTGCGTCGACGTGACTCAGGCTGCCGGCTGGCAGCCGTTCGATCCCGCTTTGGCGGACGTTATCGTGTGCTCGTCCTATAAATGGCTGATGGGCCCGAACGGGCCGGCCTTCATCGTGCTGAGGAAAGACCTGGTCGATTCATTTCGGCAACTGCAGCCAAACTGGTTTGCCTGCGAGGAGCCGCACGCGGCACCGTACGGCATCGATTTTCCGGCGGCCCGTTCTGCGCGGAAGTTCGACGTGGTTCCCGGCCTGATCTCAGCCAGCGCACTGCTGCCGTCGCTTGCGTTGCTCAACCAATTGGGCGTGAGCCACGTACACCGGCACAACACGCAGCTGGCCGCTACGTTGTGCGGGCGACTGAACGTTGAACACAATGGCTCCGCCATCGTGATTCTCAAGGTGCCCGGAGCCCCCGAGAGGCTCAAAGCCCGAGGTATCCGTGCCACGGTCCGTGGCGAGCGGATCCGCGTCGCCATTCATATCTATAACACGGCCGAGGATGTGGATGCGCTGGTGGACGCCCTTCGCTAGTGCCCGGGCGCAGGCCAGGCGCGGCGGCGGGCGCGCGTCAGTCCGAAATGCGTCGGGTCGCGTCGACGCCGATCCATGCGACGGTAGCGAGTAACGCAAACCCGGTGCCGATTACGAAGGCCGCCGTCCAGGCGCCGTGCCCGGAAAGATACGCGACGATCGGAATCCCGATCACGCCGCCAAGGTTGCCCCCGGTATTGAGGATCCCGGTGGCCGACATGGTGTCGCTGCGCGCCACGTACATGGTAGCGGCCCAGTAAGGTCCTTCGTTGAGCTCGAGCGTCGCGAAGCACAGCGACAGCGCAATCACCGAATCGTAGGGATTCGGTGCGTAGACCGCGGCGAGCAGCAGAACTCCAGCCGCGGGCAGTGACACGAGGGGCACGAGACGGTATCCCCAGCGGACGCCGAATCGCACGCACAGCATATCGCAAGCTCTGCCGCCTATACCCGCGCCCAGCGCTGCTGCGAGCGGTGGCGCTGCGGCTAACCAGCCACCCTCCAGGATGGTGAAGTGTCGTTCCTGTATCAGGTACAGGAAGCACCAGTTACCGATGAGATAAAAGACGTAGTTCATCGAGGTGTACGAAAGCGTGAGCAGCACGATGGAGCGGTCGCTCAACAGCCGCCGCAGTCGTCGCCACGAGATGCCGGGCACGCTGCGTGCGGCGAAGCCGCTGTCGAGCTCAGCGAGCTCCTCGGGCGTCACGCCTGCGTGCTCCGCGGGAGCATTGCGGCCGTACCAGGCCCACAACGCGATCAGGCCGAGTGCCGGCAGCGCCGGCCAGAGAAGCGCCTGCTGCCAGCCGAGGCTGCTCATGAGCGATGCGATCAGCGGCGGGGTGAGGGCTGCTGCGAGCTGGAACCCCATCACCTGGAGACCCTGTATCGATGCCCACTGGCGCGCGGGGAACCAGGTCTCCATGATGCCCGAGCTGACGGGAAATACCGGTCCCTGGGCCGCACCGAGCAGAAGCTGCAAAGCAATGAAGGTGACGAACAGCGCCGTGCCGCTGAGCGCAGAGGGTGCAAGAGGCACCAGAACGGTCGCGAGGAAAGCGACCAGGCTGATCAGAACAAACGTACGCCGACCGCCGAGCAGCTGTCCGATCACACCCCCCGGCAGCTGGAAGACTGCGTAACCGATGAGAAACGCCGACTCCATCCAGCCGATCTGCATCTGACTGAGGCCGAGCTCCGGCATCATGCGGGCTGCAGCGACGGTGACGCTCTTCTGCTGGAGGTAGGCGACGCAGCCGAAGCCGAACAGCATGGCGAAAATCCGCCAGCGCACCCGATGCACAAGGGCGTGAGCTAGCGGCATCAGTGAGCCATGAGCGTCGCGGGACGCGTGTTCTTCGGGCGCGGTGCGATCAGCCGATCGGCGGGCGGCGCTGCCATACGCTCAGCTTGCTCTCCAAGGCGCGGGCAACCGCTAGCATCGTACCCTCCTCGAAGAGCCGGCCGTGAAAGGCCACATTGCGGGTGACCGTATGCTGAGGTCCGTGGGGATCCGCGGGGGCGAAGAATTTGGCGTCGGATGAGCGGGACGCGCTTTGCACGAAGCCCGCACGCAGCGTCAAGCCGGGATGGCCGGTGAAGTTTGTGGTCATGAACAGGTCGTACGATCCATAGGTCGGGCCGAAGAGAACATCGACGCTGCTGAAGAGCTCGTGCATAGCCTGCATGACCTGGCGGCGCAGCCGCTCCTTCTGCAGATAGTCCACGGCTGACAGCAGCCGTGCCTCGCGCCAACTTTGAGGTTGGGACTGCGTTAGCAGCTGGGCGTCCTGCCCGCTGAGCGTAAGCTCCTCGAATACCGCCGCGGACTCCACGTCAAGCAGGGTTGACAGAGCGGAATTTGGCAGCTCCGGCAGTGTCACCGTCACGAGTGTCACGCCCAACTCTTTGAGGGCCCGCAGCGCAGCGTGCTCGACGGATGTGACCGGTACCGAATCCGCCCCATCCGACTCACGCGACAGGTCCCTCATGGCGTAGCTGATTCGATCGAACCAGTGCGGTGAATAGCCGACGCGCAGCTTGCTCAGATCGAGCGTCGCGTCGTAGGCGAAACCCATATCGATCGAGCTTGCAGACGTCGGGTCGTAGCCGTTGATAGCCGCCAGCACCAGCGCTGCGTCTTCGACCGTGCGGCACAGCGGGCCTATCCGCTCGAGGCTCGGCGTCAATGGCATGCCACCCTTGATCGGTACGCGTCCGTAGGTCGCTCGCATGCCCACAATCCCGCAGCGGTCAGCCGGCTCGAGAATGGATCCCAGACTGTCGGTCCCGATGGAAAAGGCGCATAGGCCGGCGGCCGTGGCCGATGCCGGGCCCGCGCTCGATCCGCCGGAGGGCTCCTCCAGATTCCAGGGATTGCGGCACTTGCCGCCGAACCAATCCCAGCCGTCCGCGATCTCGCCCGTCGCCGCCTTGCCGAGGAGAACAGCGCCGGCATCCCGCAACTTGCGCACGATCGTCGCGTCCTCGGCGGGGATGCGGTTTCGGTACAATGCGCAACCCCAGGTCGTGGGAATTGCCGCGGTATCGAACACATCCTTGATGGAATAGGGCACACCGTGGAGCGGCCCGCGGTCCTTGCCCGCCTTCAGCTCTGCATCCATCGCCTTCGCCTGCGCCCGCGCCAGGTCCGCACAAATCGTGATGTAACAATACAGGCGGGGCGAAATGCCCGCGATGCGCTCCAGATAGATCTCGGTCAGGCGGACCGAAGTCAGCTGTCCGCTGTGCAGCCAATGAGACAGGTAGGTCACCGGCGCGTAGGCGATGGCTGGGTCGTCTTGCGGCAGGGGTATCGGGCCAGGGCTCGACAGGTGCAGCGAATTTGCTTGTTGCGGATAGCGCGCGCCGGGCAGGCGTGGATCGAAGTGAATCGCCGGCTGCAGGGTCAGCGGGCGGGGGACTCGCCGCAGTTTCACGACTGACTGTACCTGCGCCGGCACGGAGTCTGCCAACTCCTGACGCTGTGCGGGGCTGAAGTGCACGGCGTGGATCTTCTGCGCCTCTTCGATCGTGGTCGGGGTCACCTTGCCTGTTTCTGCGGGCGGCGCGGCTGCGTGCGCGGGCGCGATGCAGGCCGCGAGACCCAACCCCTCCGCGAGAAACTCCCGGCGGGACGTCAGGCCGACGCGCGTTCCTCCTGAATCCGACTGTGACATGGCGCTGCTCTGCTGATCGCTAAGGTGCACCGGTAGGCCGAGCACCGAGCAGTATCCCCCACCCTTGGGCGTTGATGGCAGATCTGTCAGAGCCGGCGGCCGCGTGCTTGTTGTCCTTACACTAGGCAGCGCGGGTTACCAAAGAAAACGCATAATTTCGATCAAGTTCATCCCCGGCTGAGATGTTCTGGCTGCTCACGCTGCAGCGAGGGGGCCGGGGCGGTCCGCGCTGGCGGTCGTGGGCTGCTGCGTGAACGCTGCGTCTTCAGGCCGCACCGGAACTTCCCCGCTCGCCAGTTGATCATCGATGAACGCGATCGATTTGATCGAAATCATACGCTTTCCCCGACGAACAGACGGGACTAGCCTTACGCTGCGGGACGAGGCTTGCTGGCCAGAACAACGCGGTAAAGCAGCTGCAAAACCATAACGCTGGCGAATGCTCAACTGACTTCGCGCCAGTACAGCGGCGCGAATAAGGGGAGGGGAAATGGCTATCTACGTGACATCGAGGTCCGTCTGGATCGGACTCACCATCGCAGCGACCGTGCTGTCGGCCCCGGTCGCGGCGCAGCAAACGCAGTCGTCGGATCAGGCGCCGAGCACGGTGCCTCAAACGGAGAAGGAAAAGAAAGAGAAGAGAGAGAAGCTGGAGGAAGTCGTCGTGACCGGCACCAACATCCGTCTCGACGTATCCGAGGCGGCTGCCCTACCGCTGACGGTGTTGTCGGCCGACGACATCGCCAAGCAGGGCCCGCAGGAGATTGCCCAGACTCTGCGAGAGAACCCTGCGTTCTCGGGAGGCACGCTAAATGGCGGCAGCGGAGGATTCTTTTCGGGCGGGACGCAAACTCTCAATCTGCTGGGTCTGGGCGACACGTACACGCTGGTGCTCGTCGACGGGCGACGCTTCAACGCCGTGACTCCGACCAACATCGCCAATATCCCCGCTGGCGCGATTTCCAAGATTGAGATACTCAGCGATGGCGGCTCGTCTATCTATGGGTCCGATGCGGTCTCCGGGGTTGTCAACATCATTCTGAACAAGAGCTACAGCGGAATGGAGATCTCGTCGTCCTACGGCGATCGCATTCTTGGATCGAACTACGGAACACATGCGACTGACTGGATGACGGAATTGAAGTTCGGGACCAGCGGAGAGCGGACTCGTATCTATGGCGATCTGGAGTATCGCGAAAGAGGCGGTACGAAGCTCGTCGATAACCCGGAGGGCCGCTGGAGTAATCTCTGGGAAAACCAGGTTTACACCTCTCCCGCGAACATCATATTGCCGAACGGGAGTCAGGTCATTCTGAACTACAACAAGTTCCCTCCCGGTTCGTACAGCCGAAATCCGGGGGACTACATCCCGTACAACGTCTATAACTACAATATAGGGCCCGGGGAAGTACTACGACAGGAACTACAGGATCGGTCGCCGCAACAGGTTTTCAGCGGCTTCGCTAACATCGAGTACGATCTCTCAGACAAAGCCACCCTGTTCACCGAGATCTTCTACTCGCACTACCGCTCGACCGAACAAAACGAGCAATGGGGCGTGGATTTCTATGGCGATGCGCATCTTGACTACGGCCCGATTCCGGCGAACAACTATTGGAATCCCTTCGGCGTTGCACTAGCAAGTGTTTACTATGCGCTGCCAGAGTTGGGCGGGGTCTTCTCGAAGAGCGACATAGATACGTCGCGCCTGGTGAGCGGCTTGAGGGGCGAAGTGGGGTCGTATGCGTACGAGATTGGCGCGACCTATTTTCGGGATGATCAGACCAATACCGGGTACAACTATTATTCGGATTCCGGACTTCTTGCGGCGATCAACCGCCCCGGTTCAGCCTCCTACAACCAGTTCTGCTATGGGTGCAATACGCCGGCGCAGGTGGCGGGCATCGACGTTTCGCAGCAACTCGAGACGATCAGTCAACAGAGCATCGTCGATGCCAAGATAAGCGGCCCGCTGCTGAAGGGCGATAACTCTGGGATAGCCTTCGCGGCCGGCACCGAAACTCGAAAGGAGCAATGGACGTACTTGGTCGATCCTCTGACCGCGACGGGTGATGTCTACTTCCTTCAGTCTTCGCCAGACTATCAGGAGCGCCGCACCTCCGCGGTGTTCGGCGAACTCGCCTATCACCTCGACGAGGGTGCCGGGATCCCAGCCGTAAACCGGCTGACCGTGAACCTGTCTGCGCGCCATGATTGGATCGAATCCGTGGGCGGTACGACAAATCCGCACGTGGTGGCATCCTGGCAACCCCTCAGCCCTGCGTTCATGTTGCGCGCGTCCTACGGCACGTCGTTCACTGCGCCGCCGATCAGTCTGTTACGACCGCAGACACAGGTCCTCAACACCGTACTGATCTACCCGCAATTTAATAACCAAACGATCCCGACTAATGTCGTCACGGGCGGGAATCCCGACCTGCAGCCGGAGACAGCCAAGACGCTGAATCTCGGGTTCGTCATCAGGCCAAGTCAGTTGCCCGGCTCATCGCTCAGCGTGGAGCATTTCGATGTGAAGCAGAGGGACGTCGTACTCGTTCCCGATCCGCAAGCCATCGTGTACGGGCAATTCCCGGGCACGGTCACTTATCCGGCCGGTTTTCCGGCCAGCGGCGGTCGGCCGACCATCGTCGCCATCGCGCGCAATGTCGGCGGGCGCAATGTTCAAGGCTTCAACTTCAACCTCAACTTCGTCCATCCGACGTCAAAGGCGGGAGTCTTTGGATTCAAATACAACGCGGTTTGGATGACGCAGTTCGACGTGAACAACGGCCCGGGCTTCATGAGCGTACTCGGACAGTTCCAGAACTACTTGTTCAACTACAGCAGTGTCGGGGCGTTAGGGACCATCGTCCGCATGCGGCAAAATGGCGGGCCCAACTGGACGAGCCCCGACGGGGCGATCACTGCGCAAGTTACGGTGAACGACGTGGGGCACTATCACGATCTCGGGGTCGCCGAGGGGTTCCCAACCGATCGTTGGGTGAGCGCATTCCTGACCTGCGACTTTAATCTCAGCTTCGACCTGAAGCACTTCGTGCCTGGGCTCACAGGAAGTCTCGGTGTTCTCAATATTTGGGCCAAGGAGCCGCCGTATGTCCAAGGCTTCGGGGAGGTGTACACGTATTACGATCCAGGGTTGTCCAACAGTCTTGGGCGCCTGGGTTTCGTTGCATTCAAATATCACTTCTAGCGCGCACAGCTCGCATGACGCGCTTCTGTCGCCCGATCGGCCGCCGGGATCACCGCGGTACTTGGTAGAACCGTGACGACGGGCAAGCAACGCGACGAAGGAGAGCGGTGATGGCAAGCGATCGACGCGCGTTCATCCAACAAGCGGGCTTGGCGCTCGCGACAGCGGGGCTCGCTGCCGACGCGGACGCGAAGGCGGGCGGCGCGGGTTTCGTCCCCTGCAACAAGCTGGAGCGCCAGGGAGCGAAGGAGGTTGTGCACGGCAAGCGCGCCGTCGCCAGCAGCCAAAACCCCATCGTCACGCAAACGATGCTCGATGTGCTGAAGGCAGGCGGCAATGCCGCTGATGCGGTGGTGGCAGGCTCGATCACTCAGGCGGTGGTGCAGCTCGAGCACACTAACCATACCGGCTCGGTGAGCTTCCTGTATTGGGACGCGAAGACGGCCAAGACCTACTACCTCAACAGCCAGGGCACCTTGGTGGCTCATTTGCCACCGTTTCGTACCTTTCCGCAGGGCCCGCCTCCCATCGGTCGGGAATCCCCACTGGCGTGCATTCCGGGGTTCATGCCGGGCATGGCGGCCATACATGAACGATTTGGTTCGAAGCCATGGAAGAGTCTGGTCGAGCCGGCTATTCCCTGGGCGGCGGATGGCTTCCCGGTGGATGAGTTCCAGCGGGCCACTTTCGAATGGGACCTCGACAACATCACTTACTTCCCGGCGATGCGGGCGCTCTACACGCCGAGCGGGTTCTCACCGTCCGAGGGGGAGAAACTGCGCAATCCGGCGCTCGCGCAGACGCTGCGCCGTCTGGCGGATGAGGGGCCGCAGTATTTCACCCACGGCGACTGGGCGCGGCACTTCGTCAAGCTGGCCAATGATTTGGGCTGGAAGATCAAACTCGAGGACATGTACTCCAATCCGCCGCGCTGGGACGAGCCGATACGCTATCGGCACAAGGGGTACGAGATCGCTCAGGCGACTCCGCCACAGCGCCAGGCGGTGTTCTGCGCTCTGGTGCTGGGGATGCTGCGGCACCTGGACATCAGTTCGCTCGGGCACTACAGCGAGTCGGCCGACAGTCTGTACTACATGGGGCAGGCGCTGCGGCGCGCGGATTTCGAATGTGGCCTGCTGAACGATGCGAAGTTTTTCGACGTGCCGCTGGAGGTGTGGCTATCGGACGAATTCCACGCGAGTCTGGCCACGATCCTCAAGCGTTCGCGCCCGAAGGCGGGCGTGGATCTGACCGAGCACATCCTGCTCTCGAGTGATCCGGCGCTCCGACTCGCCTTCGGGTGGATGACGCCAGAATCGGGAGAGCCGACGTCTGCTGCTGCGCAGTACAAAGCGCCACCCGGAAGCTGCGAAAACGCTTGCGTGGATGCGCAGGGCAACTGGGCGCAGATGATGAACACGCTGCAGTCGGGCGGCATTCCCGGGATGGTCGTCGACGGCGTACCGATGCGCGGCAGCGATGCCACGCTCTACGACATGCAGAGCTCGCTATCAGGGTGGCTGGGACTGCCCGGTAGCCGCATGCGCACCGTGAAGAGCAGCACCATGATCTTCAAGGACGGCAAGCCGATCCACTCGCTCGGCTCACCGGGCAACATTCACTGTACCGTGCCGCAGATGATCTCCAACGTGCTGGACTACAGTTTCGACCCTTACGCGGCGGCGGTGCTGCCGCGCATGCTGCCGATGCGCGATGACTTCATTATCGAGATCGAGACGCGCATACCGCAGCGGCTGGTGCGGGATCTGGCCAAGATCGGAGGCAAGCTATCGCCGCTGCCGCCGTACGACCTGAACATGGGCTCGTACCAGCAGGCGTGGCGCGACCCGGTGAGTGGCTTGCTGAGCGCGAGCACTGACCCGCGGCGCGGCGGCAAAGCCGGCGGCATCTGACTGCCAAATCTTGCCACCGTCAGCAACGACAGGAGACTGCCCCGTGTTGTCGCGCCGCCGTTTTATTGCGCAAGCGTCCCTGGCAGCGGGGTCCGCAGTGCTTAGTGGTGCGCTCGCCGCACAAGGGGGCAGGGCCGCCGCGCCGGCGCCGCCCGCAGACGCCGACCTGGTCGAGCGCGCGAAGGTCCTTCTGGAGCGCGGCCCGCTCATCGATGGCCACAACGACCTGGCGGCGATGTTCCTTCGGGTCTATGGCAACGACCTCTCGCAACTCGACATGGGTAAGGTGCATCCCGAACTCTGCGCCGACATCCCGCGGCTGCGTGAGGGGCGGGTGGGCGCGCAGTACTGGTCCATTTGGGTGGACTCGTCCACGCAGGTCACGCACACGGCCCTGCACGACGCTATCCGACAGTTCGACGTCATGCTGCGGTTTATCCGCAGCCGGCCCGAGCTGGCGCAGGCGCGCACCGCAGACGACATCGAGCGCATCCATCGCTCGGGAAGGATCGCGTCACTGTTCGGCGTCGAAGGCGGCCACATGATCGAGAGCTCACCGGCGGCATTGCGCATCTTTCAGGAGCTCGGCGCCCGTTACCTGATCCTGACGCATCTTGATAATGTTCCATGGGCGGACTCGGCCACCGATCGAACCGAATTGCACGGGCTCTCGGAGTTCGGGAAAAAAATCATCTGGGAGCTCAACCGGATCGGCGTGTTCGCCGACATCTCCCACGTGAGCGCGGACACCATGCTGGACGTGCTGCACGTGAGCCGGGCACCGGTAATTTTTTCGCACTCCAACGCCCGGGCTGTCGATCCGCATGTGCGCAACGTACCCGATGACGTGCTGCGTCTGATGCCGGCGAATGGCGGAGTGGTACACGTGACTTTCATCAGGGAGTTTGTATCCCCGCGGGATGCGGCCTGGCAGGCGCAACGGACCGCCGCCCTGAGAGATCTGCATCTGCGCTTCGACACTGATGCGGCGATCAGTCAGCACATCACCGCATGGGAAAAAGACAACCCGCATCCCCGCGGCACGATATCCGACGTGGCAGACCATATCGACCATATCCGCAAGGTGGCCGGAATCGATCACATCGGGATAGGTTCGGATTTCTTTGATGCCTCCCGCGACTCGATGGCCATTGGTCTCGAGGACGTCACTCGCTACCCGTATCTGTTCGCCGAGCTTCTGCGGCGCGGATACTCTGAGGACGATTTGCTGAAGATCGCCGGACGAAATCACTTGCGGGCCATGCGTCAGATGGAAAAGGTGGCCGCGGAGCTGCAGAAGTCGCAGCCGCCGCTCGTAACCGAAGGGCCCACGAGGCGTCATGGCTACCTGTAGGTCGCGGTGGCAGCGTGCAGCTGGCGAGCCGGCGGCGGCTGAGGCTCTATGACACCCTCGCGCCGCTACTCGGCGTTCTCGTTGGCCCGGCACGCGCTCTCGAACGCACCGTGGCCGCGAGCCTGGCGTGCCGCCGAGCCGAAATCAAGCTATGACGTCGTGATCGTCGGCGGCGGTGGGCACGGACTTGCGACCGCGCATTACCTCGCAGTCAACCACGGGATCCGCAACGTCGCAGTGCTCGAGCGAGCCTATGTAGGCGCAGGCAATGTCGGACGCAACACCACGATCGTGCGTTCGAACTATGTGCTCGATGGCAATACGCAGTTCTTCGAGTACTCCCTGAAACTTTGGGAGGGGCTGTCCGGGGCACTCAATTTCAACGTGATGCTCTCGCAACGCGGTCAGGTCATCCTGGGACATTCCCCGCTGCAGCTCGACGTGCTGGCGCGCAAGGGCAACATCATGCGCCTGAACGGCATTGACGCTGAGCTTCTCGATCGCGGACAGGTGATGCGCCTGTTGCCGTACCTGGACTACTCCGCCGAGGCCCGCTTTCCGATCTGGGGTGCTCTGCTGCAGCGACGCGCCGGTACCGCACGCCACGATGCCGTGGCGTGGGGATACGCGCGCGCGGCTGATGCCCAGGGCGCGGATGTCATAGAGAACTGCGAAGTGCAGGGCTTTCTGATCCGCAATGGCAGCGTCTACGGGGTGGAGACCAGCCGCGGCCGCATACTGGCCGGGCGCGTCGGTATCGCCGTGGCCGGCCATTCGTCGCACGTTGCCGCGATGGCAGGCCTTAGACTGCCGATCGAGAGCCACTTGCTGCAGGCTTTCGTGTCGGAGCCGATCAAACCGTTCCTGGACCACGTGCTCTCCTTCGGCGCGGAATTCTTCTATATCTCCCAGTCCGACAAGGGAGGCCTGGTCTTCGGCGGCCATATCGACGGCTTCAACAATTACACGCAGAGAGGCCAGTTCCCCAAGGTGCAGAACGTGGCCGAGAGTGCCGTGGCGCTCATCCCTTCGGTTTCACGACTGCGACTGTTACGGCACTGGGCGGGTATTCAGGACATGACTCCGGACGGGAGCCCGTTAATCTGCCGGACTCCGATCCGCAATCTGTATCTGAATGGTGGCTGGTGTTATCAGGGCTTCAAGGCGACGCCGGCCTCGGGCTGGTGCTTTGCGCACACTATTGCGAATGATGAGGAGCACGCGCTGAACCGTTGCTACAGCCTTGATCGATTCGCGCGCGGTGCAGAGCTCGATGAGGACGGGGTGGGCAACTGGACCTACAAGCAGTGATGAAAGAAGCAGTAACGCCATGCTGAGAATCCCCTGTCCGCTGTGCGGTGAGCGCGACTACACCGAGTTCCGTTACGGCGGCGATGCCCGCAAGCGACGGCCCTCGCATGGACTGCCGGACCTGAAGGTCTGGCACGACTATGTCTTTTTGTTTGACAACGTGAAGGGTCCGCATCGGGAGTTCTGGCAGCACGTAGTCGGGTGCCGGCAATGGCTGGTTGTCGAACGAAATACGGCAACGAATCGCGTCGAGGCGTCCGGGCTGGCGCGCGTGGTGCTGGCCACCCGTGAAGATGCGACGCTATGACGTCCGCTTCATACCGGCTGTCGGCGGGTGGACGCATTGATCGCAGCCGCCGTATTGGCTTTTTACTCGATGGTGAGGCCATGAGCGGCTTTGCCGGCGACACGCTGGCCTCCGCGTTGTTGGCGAACGGGGTGCGGGTCGTGGGCCGCAGCTTCAAATATCACCGACCCCGCGGGTTCGTGTCGGCGGGTATTGAAGAGCCGAATGGTCTGTTTACCCTGGGGAAGGGCGGGCGCAGCGAGCCTAATGTCGCCGGCACGGTGACCGAGCTCACCGAGGGCCTCGTTGCGCGCCGTCAGAACGCGTGGCCGTCGGTCGAATTCGATCTGCGAGCCGCCTACGCCTTCGCCGCGCCGTTGCTCACGGCCGGGTTTTACTACAAGACCTTCATGGGTCCCACGCGCGGCGCGTGGATGTTCTACGAGCGCTTCATCCGCCGCGCCGCCGGCCTGGGGCAGGGCGTTCACCAGCGCGACCCCGATCGCTACGAGACGCGACACGCGTTTGCCGATGTGCTGGTCATCGGCGCCGGACCGGCGGGGGTGGCCGCCGGACTCACGGCTGCCCGTGCCGGTGCGCGCGTCGTTATTGCGGAGCAGGACTCATTATTGGGTGGCAGCCTGCTGCTCGAGACCGTCGCGAGCCCGGTCGAAGAGTGGCGCCGCGAGGTGGAGGCGGAGCTCGAGTCACTGGCGCACGTGACGATACTGCGGCGAACGATTGCGCTGGGCGTCTACGACGGCGGCACGGTCGCGCTGGTCGAGCGGCGCAATCCCGCGCGGCCCGACCCGGGCGCAGGCGCGGCGCGCCAGGTGATGATCACACTGCGTGCGCGCGCCATTGTGTATGCCACGGGGGCGAGCGAGCGGCCGATCGTATTCGCCAACAACGACCGGCCAGGCGTCATGCTGGCCACCGCGGTGCGCAGCTACCTCAATCGCTTCGCCGTGGCGCTTGGCAAAACGGCCGTAGTCGTAACCAATAACGACAGCGCATATGGCACGGCGTTCGATCTCGCACGGCACGGCGTCTTTGTGACCGTGGCAGATCATCGCGACACGATCGACAGCGCCCTTGGCGCCAAGGCCAGGGCTCTGGGGATCGAGCAGCTCTGCGGTGCGACCGTGATCGATGTGCTCGGGGGCAAGGCTGTCAACGGCGTAGTCATCGCCCGGGCGGTGGACGGCTCGGGAGCGCAGCGGCGCAGTTGCGATCTGGTGTGCATGTCCGGTGGCTGGTCTCCGCTCGTACACCTGACATCGCACGGTGGCATCAAGCCGCGCTATCGCGCTGACATCGCCGCCTTCGTGCCGGATCGCTACGCGGCCGGTCAGTTTGGGGCGGGGTCATTGACCGGGAGCTTGACACTGGCAGCGGCGATCAACGAAGGCGTAGAAACCGGCCGTCGAGCCGCCGCGCATGCGGGCCACGACGCTCCGGCGTCCACACTGTCAACGCCGCGCCTCGAGACGACCGGCTGCTCCGTCGAGACGGTCTGGCGTCTGCCGCACCGCCACCCCGACAAGGCCTTTGTCGACTTCCAGAATGACGTCACGGTGAAGGACCTCACGATCGCCCATCAGGAAGGGTATGAATCGGTCGAGCATCTGAAGCGCTACACGACGCTTGGTATGGGGACGGACCAGGGCAAAACGAGCAACATCAATGCTGCGGCCATGATGGCCTTGCTGAAGGGCGAGCAGATCCCGGCGGTGGGCACGACCACGTTTCGCCCGCCGTTCATGCCGGTGAGTCTTGGCGCGCTCGCGGGACGTTGTGTCGGAAATCACTTTAAGCCGACGCGACGCTCACCGCTGCATGACTGGCACCTCGCGCACGGCGGAGAATTGATACAGGCGGGGCCATGGCTGCGGGCCTGGTGGTACCGCTGGGCCGGACCCACCGCGCAGGTCGCTTACATCGAGGAGATGCGGCTGGTGCGCACGGCGGTCGGGCTCGCCGATGCGTCCACGCTCGGCAAAATCGACGTGCAGGGCCCGGATGCGGCCGAATTCCTCGGTCGCATCTACGTCAACAATTTCGCGAATCTCCCGGTCGGCAAGTCGCGCTACGGCGTCATGCTGTCGGATGACGGCACGGTATTCGATGACGGCTCGACTACCCGGCTCGCCGCGACCCGCTATTTCATGACCACGACGACGGCCCAGGCCGGGGAGGTCATGTCGTGGCTCGAATTTCTCCTGCAGACGGCGTGGACTGATCTGCGGGTCAGCGTCACGTCGGTCAGTGATGAGTGGGCGGCCATGGCGGTTGCCGGTCCGCAGGCGCGCGCCGCACTCGAACTGGCGCTGCCGGATACGGATGTTTCGAATGCGCGCCTCCCCTACATGGGATGTGTGGAAACCGAGCTCAACGGCGTACCGGTGCGTCTGATACGCCTCAGTTTCTCGGGCGAGCTCGCCTACGAGGTCTATGTGCCGGCGGACTACGCTGTCGCGCTGTGGGAGCACGTGCTCGCGGCCGCCGCGCCTCTCGGCATCAAGCCTTTCGGGCTCGAGGCCGTGGCATCGTTGCGCATCGAGAAGGGGCACGTGGCCGGCCTCGAGCTCGATCACCGCAACACCCTGGATGACCTGGGTCTCGGCAGGATGGCGAGCAAGGACAAGCCGTATATAGGCCGCGAGCTGCTGCAGCGGCCCATGTTGCGGGGACCAGAGCGTTGGGGCCTGGTAGGCATCGAGTGTCTCGAGCCGGGAAAATCCCTGCGCGGGGGTTCGATCCTGTTTGCGGCCACCGACAAGGTCGCAGGTCACGGGCGTGGTTACGTCACCTCCGTTACCTGGTCAACGGAGCTGAAGAAATTCATCGCCTTGGGGTTATATCAGGGCGGACTGACGCACTCGGGCGAAGAGATTGTGTGCGCCTTTCCGCTCAAAGGCGAGGTGGTCAGGGCCCGTCTCGTCAGCCCGATGTTCATCGATCCGAAAGGGGAGCGCCTGCGTGCTTGAGAGGAACTCCGCGCTCGTCGGCGTATTGAAGAGCGGTGGCCGCGACGGCCCCGGCGGTGAGCGGCGCCTGCGCGTCGGCGAAGCAAGGGGTCGGAGGCTGGTGCAGGTCGCGGCTCTCCCCGGGGCAGCAATGGCGCTCGCCACGGCAGTGAGGCCGGTGCTCGGTACCGATCTGCCGAGCAGTTTGGGGGAAGCGACCGCCGTCGGCTTGCGGCTGTTCCTCAAGGTCGGGCCGGAACAGTTCTGGATCATCAGCCCGGACGCTGAGGATGTCGCTCGCGCGCTTGAGTCTGTGGTACCCCCCACGGTCGGAAGCGTCACACCGCTCTCGCATAGCCGCACCTGCATCTGGATCGATGGACCTTCATCTCGAGAGGTGTTGGCGACGGGCATTGCAGTGGATCTGCACCCGGATGTCTTTCACCGCTACTGCTTTGCCCAGACCGGTCTGCACCACACACCGCTCATGATCCTTCGCAGTGGTGATAGTCGCTACGAGTTGTATGCTCTGCGAACCTTCGCGCTCTGGACCTGGGAGTGGCTCATCGATGCGGCACTCCCGTTCGGCTATGACATCATTGACACCAATTGGGCGCCGCCAGCCCAGCCTCGCGCTAGTGGCAACGGCCGCGACTTTTAGTATCGTGCGATGCGGCTCTGCCGTATGGATGGAACGGTTGCCGCATTTTAGCGTCCCTGCGCTTCGGCCCGATTTTCGTGCTGGTTTCTTAGGCGGACTATGAAACGGTCGCTTCCGACGCTTCTGGACCTTGCCACCATCCACGCCGCGCACGCGCGGATCCAGGACAAGATCCATCGGACACCGATCATGACGAGCGAGACGCTCAATCGTCTGACAGGTGCGCGTCTATGGTTTAAGTGTGAAAACTTTCAACGTGCCGGCGTCTTCAAGGCTCGCGGAGCCTTCAACGCCGTTTTTTCTCTCACTGACGCGCAGGCTGGTCGCGGTGTCGTGACCAGTTCATCTGGCAATCAGGCAGCGGCACTGTCCCTGGCGGCAAAGATCCGCGGAGTGCCAGCCTATATTGCCATGCCAAAGTGTGCGCTCAAGTCAAAGGTCGCTGCCGTGGAGCGCTACGGCGGCCACATTGTTTGGGTCGAGGCGAAGGGCGACATTCCGACTTCCGAGGAATATGAGAGGACGGCGGCCCGCATACAGGTCGATACTCTGGCTAGCGCGGTGCATCGGTACAACGATCTGAGAACGATCGCCGGGCAAGCGACCTGCACTTTGGAGTTTCTTGAGGATAGGCCCGAACTGGATCTTTTACTGGCTCCCGTCGGTGGCGGAGGTCTGCTGGCGGGGACCGCTGTTGCGGCAAAAGCATTGAAGCCGGCTATCCGCGTGTTCGGATGCGAACCCGAAATGGCTGACGACGCCAAGCGATCCCTGCGAGCAGGCGAAATCGTTCCTCAGTTGAATCCGCGCACAATTGCCGACGGACTACGTACTTCGCTCGGTGATCTGACTTTTCCGTTGATTGCCGGTCACGTGGACGACATTGTCGACGTGTCTGAGGATGCCATCATCCGCGCCATGCGGTTGGTTTGGCTGACACTGAAGATTGTGGTCGAGCCTAGCAGTGCCGTTCCCCTCGCCGCCGTGCTGGAAGGTCGACTGGACGTTGTCGGCAAATCCGTTGGGATCATTCTCTCTGGTGGCAACGTCGATCTCGACAGCCTTCCCTGGTAGACATTGTCCTTGAAGGGGAAGCTTGCGGTAGCCGCTTACAAATTCGGCTGCGCAGCTCGTCTACACGAGAGCTCCGCACGAGCCTAGTGTGACGGTTGCTTCGCTTCAAAGGCCCGCGTGAGGAACTCGAGCATTCGATTTCTCAAATCCAAGCCGTGCCAGGGCTCGACGCTGACCCCGCCATAGAAGTTTCGGTGCAGCTCTGGATGGTCTTCTCGCGGGAACGTCACGAGTTCGACCTGATCCCCTGCCTGACGGAGCGCGCGGTATAGCTCAAAGGCCTGGCCTGGGGGATCTTCGGTGTCCGCCAGGCCCTGAACGATCAACGTAGGTGTAGTGGCCTTTGGAGCGTAGGCTATCGGACTCTGACGCCAGGCCGCGGAGAATCGCACTGTCGGGTTGCCGAAGTACCAGTGGTCATACCATGCAATCGGACCGTCCTCGGTACCATATTCACTGAACTGATCGCTTACCGGGGCGCCGCTGATCACCGCACGAAAGATATGCGTCTTGCCAGCCACAAATCCGGCCATTTCGCCGCCGTAGCTGTAGCCAATCAATGCAAGCCGCTGCGAGTCAATCGGGAAGTGTGCCTTTACGTAGTCCACTCCAGTCAACACGTCGCGCAAATCCCCGCCACCCAGATCGTCCTTATCCGCTGCAAGAAATGCTTTGCTGGAGCCGGTACTGCCTCGCGGGTTGGGTTGCAAAACCGCCCAGCCCTGGGCGACCAGCAGATTCACCAACGGATAGTATCTATCCGTGAACTGCCCCATGGGACCACCATGGATGTGTACGACGAGCGGTAGCGGTGCAGGTCCCGGCGTCGGGGGCAAATATAACAAACCCGATATCTGCTGACCGTCGCTGCGCCAGGAAATTGTCCTGGAGACGACCAGATCACGTTTACCGGGAATGAGATCCGGCGTTAGCAATCGAGTGGGCTTTGATGATGGGGACGAGGATGCCAGCAGCAGCGGCGCGTTCGGCTCGGTCGGGCCACCGGCGATCAACACCCAACCACTGCGGTCTTCATTTGTTCCGATGAAGGAGACGACCGGAAAACCAGCATCAAAGAACTCGCTCTTCCCGTTCTCGAGGTTGAGCTTAACTGCCTCCTGATTCAGCCCCCGGTTGAATAGCAACACGGCGGAGCGAGCATCGGAATCGACGATGATCGGTGAATCAGGAGCGATCGTGCCCTCGAGCGGATCTGTCAGGTTCTTGGCAAGATGACCTTCGAGGTCGTAGCTGGACAAATCAAGACACTCAGTCGGACTGTCGTGCTGGCAGTGTGCAAGATAGACGATCCGGCTCTTGCTGATCCATGCGGCCATCGTAACGCTTTTTGGCAGACCCTCAATGCGCTGGGGTGTGGCGGAACCGCTGGCATCTACGATCCAGACGTTTGCCGATGGACCCATGTCTGCAAACTTGGCTTGCGTTACGGCAAGAATATTTTGCGACGCTCGATCCCAGGCCACTGCTGCGACGCCGGTTAATGCAACTTCGAGCACCGGGTTACCGTCCAGGCTGACAATTTGCAACGTTGCCTCATGAATATCGTCTCCAAAGCGTATCGCGTCATTCCGCTTCGCTTTGTTTGCCTGCTGCTCTGCGGAATCGCGTGGCGCCGCAATCAACGCGATCAATTTCCCATCCGGAGAAACGGCGTAGTCGCGAACGTCAAAGTCGCTGCCTGCATCCTCTGGTCCCCAGGTAGCGAGCAGCTTGCTGTCCTTCTGCTCTTTCAAGGTAAGTTGCTGCGGTTCACCGCCCTGCATTGGCATACGGAACAGTCGTGGTCCTGATCCACCGTCCTGTAGAAAAAGAACCGTCAGACCACCGGGCACCCATGCGGCCTTGTATTGACCCTTATCCTTGTCGCTGCTCGAGAAAGTCAATTGTCTCGGGTTACCTGGATCACGACCCAGCAACCACAGGTGCGGCCGCCCACCGTCAGCCGTGGTATCGGTAATCACGGCGAGAACGTCAGTACCGTCGGAACTCAATTGACCTTCGCGTACCTCCCGGCTTTGGCGAATATCTTCGTTTGTTAAGCGCGGATCCGCTGCGTGAACCGTTGTCATCAATAGTGACGGCAAGAAACTCAGGAGGAAAGGTTTACACAGCAGCTTCATAACAACTCCCCATAGTTCACAATCGGTTACCGGCTCTGCGTCTGCCAGTTGCCGATGTCGAGTCGCTACGAGCGACATACATCGTTGCGCCTCACTATCACACCGCGGCGTGCGTGTAAGGCAACCCGACAAAATTACTCTGCGGGCGGAGTCACTTGACAGGCTCGAGACATGAACTCAAGCATCCGCTTCCTCATATCAAGGCCGTGCCATGGCTCGAGGCTCACTTCGCCATAGAAGTTTCGCGCGGCTTCTGGATCGCTGTCACGTGGGTAAAGCACGAGCTCAACTTGAGCGCCCGCTTCGCGCAGCGCGCGGTAAAGTTCAAATGCCTGACCAGGGGGATCTTCGGTGTCCGCAAGGCCTTCGACGATTAGTACGGGTGTCATCGCCTTTGGCGCGTAGGATATAGTGCTCTGACGCCATGCCGCTGCGAATCGGACTGTCGGGTTACCAAAGTACCAATGGTCGTACCACGTCCAAGCGGGCTCCTCTGTGCTGTATTCACTAAACTGATCCGACACAGGACTCCCGCTCACCACCGCACAAAACTTCTGAGTCTTCCCAGCTGCGAAACCCGCCATCGTCCCTCCGTAGCTGTATCCAATCAGCGCAATCCGGTGAGGGTCGACGGACGCGTGCTCTCTGACATAGTTCACTCCAGCCAAAATGTCCTGCAAATCTCCACCACCGAGATCGTCCTTGTTGGCTGCTAGAAACGCCTTGCTGTAGCCTGTACTCCCCCGGGGATTCGGCTGCAAAACGGCCCACCCCTGCGCAACGAGTAGATTGACGACTGCGTAATACTTATCCGTAAACTGCCCGGCCGGGCCGCCGTGAACGTTCACCACTAGCGAAAGCGGTCGAGGAACAGTGGCTGACGGTAGATATAAGAGTCCGGAAATCAACTTACCGTCATCGCTACGCCAATCGACGCGCGTCGAAGCGACGAGATCACGACCCGCAGGAATTAGCTCAGGTGTTGCGAGTCGCGTGGGTCTCGACGCCTCAATCGATCTGGTCCGCAGAAGCGACGAAAGAATATACGGTGCGCTGGGGTTAGTCGGGCCACCAGCTATCAGGACCCAGCTCGTTTGATGTTCGTTCGTCTCGATCGATGAAACAACCGGAAGCCCCGCATCAACGAATTCGATCTTTCCGCTTTCGAGCGCAATCACGGCAACGGATTGAGCTACGCCACGATTAAATAACAGGATAACAGAGCGCTTTTCTGCCTCGACGATTAACTGCGCATCTGATGCGACTGGCGATTCTGATGCGACTGTTCCTTCAACTCGATCCGTTAAGTTTTTGACGACATGACTTCGAAGGTCAAAGTCGTACAAATCCCAGCAATATGGAGGTGTATCTTGCTGACATTGTGCAAAGTATACGATTTGACTGTCAGTCACCCACTGCGCCTTTGACACTGTGTTCGGGAGCCCCTCTAGAGGACGGGCGCCCGCTACGTTCCTTGCGTCTACGATCCAGACCTTGGCGGAAGGACCCAGATCGACAAACTTGGATTGCGTGACCGCAAGAAGTTTTTGCGACATTCGATCCCATGCCACCGACTGTACGCCAGTTATTGGGACCTCGAGCGCGATATCGCCTTGCAGACCCAGGATCTGAAGTGTTGCTTCATGAATGTCATCGCCAAAGCGTATTGCATCATCCCCCTTTAGCTTCTTCGCCTGTTCCTCTGCAGAATCGCGTGGCGCCGTAATCAACGCAATCAATCTCCCATTCGGGGATACGGTGTAGTCACGAATGTCGAAGTCGCTGCCCGCGTCTTGTGGTCCCCAGGTGGCTGCCGGGTTGCCATCTTTCTTTCGCCTAAGCGTAAGTTGCTCCGCTTCACCGCCATGAATTGGCATACGGAACAGCCGCAGACCGGATCCGCGATCCTCCAAAAAGAACACGCTGGAGCCATCACGCGGCCAGGCGGCCCTCTCCTGCCCTTTATCCTTCTCACCATTGGAGAACGTCAACTGCCTTGGGCTTTCGCTATTTCGACCTAGCAACCAAAGATGAGGCCGCCCGCGGTCCGCCGTCGTATCGGTAATCACCGCCAAAACTTGAGTCCCGTCTGGACTCAAATGTGCTTCGCGCACTTCACGGCTTTGGCGAATGTCTTCATTTGCTAAACGCTGATCCGATGCGTGAACCGTCGACATCAACAGTGACGGCAAGAAAGTCGCGAGTAAGACTTTGCACGGCAGCTTCATGACATTCTTCCGGGACTGCCGAATCGGTTGCCGGCCCTGCGGCTCACGGTAAGCGATGCAAACTTCGACGCTGCACATTCTTCGAGAAGTACGACCTTAGACGTCACAGCGGTGGTACATCTGGCGCTCACTAGAACTGCCTTTGTATGGTCAGCATGAAGCTCGTGGAAGCACCCTGTTGATTGCCGTAATACAGGGTTTGGTAGAGATTTATGAAATACCTCCTGTTGAAAAGATTGCGCGCGTTGAGTTGCACGAGCCATTTGTCGAAGGTATACGACGCCGACGCGTCGGCTACAACGTAACCAGCTATGTCCTTGGTCTGAGGAACGGGTACGCCGGGAGTGCCGGCGGCCTCTTCCCTTGCCAGGGCGCTCCTATAGGATGTGAGTACGGACGATTGGTAGTGAAAGCCTCCACCCAGCGTGAGTCCTCGCGCCACTCCGGTCAAAAACTCGTGAGTGAGGAAAGTGCTGGCCGTCTGGGTCGGTACGAACACCTCCGTCTCTCCCACCAAGGCCTCCTCGGAGCTCGAAGACGCAATGATTTTCGGCTGTAAATACGAATACCCCGCGTTGATCTGCCACGACTCACCAAGCTTACCCAGTGCCGAGACCTCAAATCCCTTGTGGGAGTCTTCGCCGATCGGTGTGTAGTAATCGATGCCGTCGATAGTCTGTTGATAGGCGGCGATATTCTTCTCATATACCTGATACACGGCCGCCGACAACAGCACTTTACCGCCGTTCGTCAGGTACTTTACGCCTCCCTCATACTGATGCCCCGCTAACGGCGGGAGAATTCCGATAACGCCGTTGGTTAAGGTCTCATTCTCCTGAGGCTGGAACGATTCACTATATGAGAGGTACGCGTTGAGTCCGTGTACCAGCTCATAAGTCGCACCAAAGCGGGCACTGAACTGCCCCTTAAAGTCGAAGACTTCCGGCGGCCCACCGGCGTTTACTGATATGTCCGGCTTTGAGTACGATTCTCCGACAAGCAGGGACAAAGACTTGATTGGACTGATAACGGCCTGTACTGATGCTGTAGTAATCGCAGTGTGTGGCTTAAAAATATACGGGGTAAAGTTGTCGGCATTCAAACACTCGTTGAAAACTTGGAATATTGCGAGCTGGCCGGCATTGATATTGCCGTTACAGATGGCCGTGATCTGCCAGTCATCTGCCTGTTGGCTGACCTGCCTGACAACGCCAACCGACACGAAGCTGTTAGCCAACCCAGTTGCGTCCAGGTGATAGATGCCAGACAGGCCAAGACCGAGATCCTGATTGAGTGTGTAAAAGAGCTGTTGGACCTGAAGGCCGATGACGCCATTGGACTGCAAGGCTTGCCCGTAGGGTGTGAAACCGGGCGTATCGCTGTGCTCAAAACGTGCCTTCAATCCTATTTGCAGGTTCTCGGTAGGACTCCAGGTTACATCGCCGTCAACATGGAAAAGGTCGGTATACAGCTTCATCCAGGGGTTGCCAATAAAGAACGAGCGCGGCAGAGGGGCGGGCGACCCATCCGGCTCTGTTGGCGATCCACCGTCCATCGAATCTCTGACATATCGCTCGTAACCGCCGTGGATATAGGCGCTCAGCGTATCGTTTGGCTTGAAGTTGAGTCCGCCGTAAAACGAGGTCTTCTGGTGATTCATGTAATCGACGAAGCTATCGCCCTGGTCGCGCACAAAGATTCCAATGCCGCGGAGCGACCCGGAAGGATCAAGAGCAGCTTCACCCTGCGCCTCGACGCGAAAGGTGTTCCAACTTCCACCGCTCACCAGTAGATAGCTTGGGGTGCTTGGCGTGGCGCTCTTGGTGACAAAATTTACCAGACCCCCAGGACTCGATATTCCGTAAACCACCGAGGACGGTCCTTGCACAACTTCAAGGCGGTCGTAGATCGCGTAGTCAGGCTCAAAGCCGGTGTCGTTGTCGCTTAAGCCATCAACCTCCTTCTGCGCCGGATATCCTCGCAGGCTTATGGTTGAGCCGAGGTTGAGATCGCTGCCGTTGTTTGTGGCTCCCGGTGTGTACTCGGCAATTTCTCCCAGGGTTTTCAAATTCGCCGCGTTGATGAAGTCATTGGATACGATGTTGATCGTTTGCGGCACCTTTTCCACCGGCAGGGGCAGGTTGGTTGTACCGCTCGTATCGGCGCTTAGGAATTGGTAGGGAGCCGTTACCGTCACTTCTGCCAGGCCATTGGATGAACCAGTCGTGTCCGGAGTGTCCGCGGCCGCGGCTTCTCGAAGGCCGCCGGCGAATAACAGAAATAGACCTATGGCGCACGCAGGACAGGACTTCCGGTTGGAGATCATGTTAGGCCCCTTTGTCTTTGTTCACTTCTTGAAGATTTGCAGGTCGTGAGCTGATAGAACGATTAGCTGCGCATCACCACAGAACCGAGCTGCACTGAAAAGAGGCAAGGGTGGTGCTTGCAGGCACTAATGTGGCCCAGTCGCATATGACTCTCTGGGTGTCAGTGCCGTACCGGGGATCACGCGCGTCGTATCCACCCCCATCCATGCCACAGCGCTCACGGCTGCAAAAACCGTTCCAATCACAAACGCAGCGGTCCAGGCACCACGAGCCGACAAGTAAGCGACGATCGGAATTCCGATCAGGCCCCCGATGTTTCCGCCGGTATTGAGGATACCGGTCGCCGTCATCGAATCGCTGCGAGCCACGTACATCGCCGCGGCCCAATACGGCCCTTCGGTGAACTCGACCGCCGCAAAGCACGCTGCGAGCGCGATCACGGCCATATAAGGATTGTGCGAGAAGACGGCGAGCAATAGCAGTACCCCGGCCGCGGGGAGGGCGATCAGCGGCACGAGGCGAAAGCCCCAGCGAATGCCAAAGCGCGCGCACAGAGTGCCGGTTACCTGGCCGCCCACGCCGGCGCCCACCGCTGCGGCCAGAGGCGGAGCCGCGGCCAACCATCCACCCTCGAGTATCGTGAACTGACGTTCTTGTATGAGATATAGAAAACACCAATTGCCGATCAGGTAGTAAACATAGTTCATGCAGACGTAGGAAAACGTCAGGAGCACGATCGAACGGTTCTTGAGTAAGCGCACCAGTTGCTGCCATGAGATGGCGGATTCCGCCTGCGACGCCAGCTCATCTCCCAGCTCCGACAGCTCCTCGGGTGTCACGGCCCGATGTTGAGCAGGAGCATTTCGGGCGTACCAAGCCCAGAATACGATCAGAGCCAATGCAGGCAGCGCCGGCCAGAACAACGCCCGCTGCCAGCCAAAGGAATTCATGATCGTCGCCACTAGTGGCGGTGCGAGGGCCGCCGCGAGCTGCAGGCCCATCGACTGCAGACCCAACACCAGTGCCCATTGCTGAGGAGGAAACCAGGCCTCCATTACGCCCGCGCTGACAGGAAAGATGGGACCCTGCGCCAATCCGAGCAGCAATTGAAGTCCAAACACCGCTATAAACAGGCTGCCGCCGGCGAGCACCAGCGGCGCGAGTGGCGTCAGCACCGTGGCGATAAATGCCACCAGCCCGATGACCACATAGGTGAAGCGGGCTCCCCACCTTTGCCCGATAACCCCGCCCGGAAGCTGAAAGGCAGCATATCCAAACAGAAATGCCCACTCGAGCCAGCCGATTTGCACCTGGCTGAATCCAAGTTCCGGCATCATGCGCGCCGCCGCGACCGTGACGCTCTTCTGTTGGAGGTAGGCGATACATCCGAATGCAAACACCAGACCGAAGATTCGCCAGCGAATTCGCTGAAAGATCGCCCACGCGAGCCCCTGTGTTCGATCGCTCAGGTTGACGCCCCGTCTAATGACCTGCTGCTTCCGTCATGTTGTCGTCGAACCATGCAACCAGGCGGTGTGCGACATCTTTGATATGCGCCGGAGCGTGGAATTTGTGCCCTTCGTCGGGATACACCACCAGTTCGGTTTTTACATGAAACTCCTTGAGGGCATTCCAGTACTCGCGTGACTGCAACACGGGAGACTCTTCGTCGTTGGCACCGACGACGATCAATGTCGGTGTGCGAACGTTCTTGACGAAGTTGATCGGGGAGCTCTTGGCGTAGACCTGCGGATCCTCGTACGGCGACGCGCCGAAATAGAGCAGCAGGTAAGCATTGAAGTCGTTTTCCGCGTAGTAGGAGAGTAAATCGGCCGTCGCGGCGCCGGCGAAACCCGCACGAAAACGAGTCGTCTGTGTGAGTGCCCACATCGTCATGTCGCCGCCGTAGCTCCAGCCGCCGATCCCGACACGGGTGTCGTCGATCGGTCTGGTCGAGACCAGGTGTCTTACACCGGCCAGGATGTCGCGTAGGTCACCTCCGCCCTGGTCTCTCACCATCGCACGTTTGAAGGCCTCGCCGAATCCCGCGCTACCCCGCGGGTTGGGGTAGAAGACCATGTAGTCCTGGCTCGCAAGGACCGCGTCGAGGAAGTGAAACCACCCACCCACGGTGGGCCAGTCGGGCGTCGTCAGCCATGCGGGACCGCCGTGCACCCACACGACCAGCGGATATTTGCGCTGCGCATCGTAGTTCGGTGGGTAAAGGAGCCAGCCTTGAACGGTATATTCGTCGCTCTGCCAGCTGACGCTTTCCGCCTTGCCCCACATCGGGCGCGGTACCGGCTGAGCTTTCGCGACAGCGTGCCACGCTCCTACCGGACCACTGTCGATCTGGGATGGATGATCGAAGGAGGCGCGGATGACGGCGGTCGTACGGCCGTCCCGTGCGAGCGACAGGCCACGGGAAATGCCGGCCGGACCCCGCAACATCTCTGGTCCCGACCAGAGAGACCGTACTTTGCCCGGCGTCGTGGTACTGACTTCGGCAACTCCCGTGGCGCCGTCGACGGCGTCGACGAATACGATGCTCTTCGAGTCCGGTCGCCAGCTCAGCCAATACGCCGAGGCCTTGAGATTCGGCGTGAGATTTTCCACTGCACCGCCTGCGGCCGGTATACGAAAAATCTCGCCGCACGCGATCGGTTCGTCGCTGTTGAACCCTTCGATAAACGCAATGGACTTGCCGTCGGGAGCCCACCGGGGCACCGCGATCTGCAGTGGCGGCTTGTATAGCGAGCGCGTCGCGCCAGTGGCAGCGTCGACGCTAAACAGTTCAGCGCTGTACCAACCGTTGTCCCCGGGCCCATGGGCGGCTGTTGCGACAAACTCAGCGCCGGTGGGTGACCAGTCATATTCATAGACATACAGGTCGTCCGGTGACAGCAAGGTCACGGCGCCGGTTGTGACGTCTACGGTGGCGAGACGCTGCTCGTCGAAGTGTTCACCCACGACGCCGACCTCGGGTGGCGCTGCTGCGAAGGGCCCCGCGGCTCGAAGGGCACCGGGTGTATAGAGAATCGCAATCCGCTTTCCATCCGGAGACCAACGCGGCGTTGCCACCAGACCGTTCAGGTTGGTCAAGCGCGTGGCGCCGGCGCCCTTGCGCATCACGTACAGCTGCAATTGACCCGGCTTTTCGCGGTCGGAGAGAAAAGCGAGCGAGGCGCTGTCAGGTGACCACGCCAGGTCAGCTTGGGTGCCGAGCGGCGCCCCTGATTCGCCGGCTGGGGTAATGTTGACGGCTTGGGGGTTGCCGCGACCATCCGCCCGCGCAACAAACACAGCGGCGCGGGGTGACGTGTCAGTCGTCTCGGGTACCCCCTGTGCCCAGGCGATGAGTCGGCCATCGGGCGAAATGACGACCTCCTGGTAATCCACCAATGCCGACAACTGCGCAACGACGGTATCAAGCGATTGCCGCCCGGACATTCCGGCATAAGCGGATCCGTTGCAGCTCAGTATTGCGGCAAGGGGTATAAGAAGCGCTGCCACTCCACGCATGTCATGAGCGTCCGGATGAGGTTGCCGTTTAGCGGACTTGGAGCGCGCAGTCGCGGAGGGTGACTCGATTGCTATTGACGACGCTGCTCAAGCTCGAGTGTCAAAGGGCTCGGGTGGTCACACCGGTAGTTGGGGAGCGGCTTTGTAAAACGCACACGAGTATATCTCCCAGTGTTCCCGGGAGAATAGTGTCTGATTTCGATCAAATCGATCTGTATTTGAGATGATGACTCGGGAGGGTTGCCGCAGCTACGGCCGCTCACTGTGATCGTGAACGCGGGCGTGCAAGCGCGCCTGGGCGCGATCGATGCGCGCGCGAAGCTGGCTGCGAAACGCGCCACGCGGAAGCAGGGGAATGATCCGTCGCTCCCCCAGGTTCAATAGCCACAATTCGGCACGCTGACAAAGCGTCATGCGGTGTGTCCCGTCAGAACGCGGGTCCATCACGTGAGCCTCGGCCGGAAGGCGCGCACATCCCGAGACGACACCGCACCGAGCAGTTGATCGTTTTCGTCCGTGACAGGCAGCGCGCGAAAGTCGTAGCGCTCGAATAACATTCTGGCATCTCGCAGCGTCGCGTCCTTCGGCAGCGCGATCACGTGCTCCGTCATGATGTCGCCAAGGGTTTGCCCCGGCTCCGCTGCGACGATCTCGCGAATGTCCACGACCCCGTTCAGCACACCCGCGGCGTCGGTCACGTAGACATACATCACCACGTCCTTCCCAGTCGCAAGTTCACGGTAGCGATCAAGAACCTCTGCGGCCGGTGTCGTTGCAGGCAAGCGGATGAGCTTGGGGGACGCATAGAGCAGAATTTGCTCGTTGTGCTCACCGATGATGTGCTCGACCTTGGAGGATTTCTCCTGGTCGATGAGCTTTAGGATTGCATTCGCCTCATCGCGGGGCAGTATCGCCAGGATGTCCGCCGCCTGCGCCGGGCTCATCTCGTTAATCAGCATCGCCGCGCGTTCCTTCTCGATGTCGTGGATCAACTGCCGCTGCACCCGGGGTTCAATCTCCTCGAGCGCGTCGGACGCTTGTTCAGGATCAAGTGCGTTAAACAGCGCGACGCGCTGGCCGCCCTCGAGTTCCTCGAGGATGTCAGCGAGATCCACCGGATGAATCTCGTCGAGCTGCGCTTTGGGAACCTTGAGTTTGAGGTTGCCGGCGAAACTTCCGAGCTGCTCCGGGAGCGGCTGCACATAGAGCCAGGACACCCGATTTTCCTTGTTACGGTCCGCGAGGAGCTTGGCGAGCTTGTGAAGACCGAGTCGGCGCAGCGCCCGGTAGCGGCTGTAGTCGACTTCGGCTGCGTATAACTTGTCGTTCTGGAAGGCAAGTTTTACGTCATAGACGACTTCGACGTCGTGGTCATCCATGTCAATGATTTTCTTGTCGAGTATGTGATCGTGCAACAGGATCAGATGCTCCTGCGGCGCTCGCTCGAATTGCGGCAGGTCGCCTTCGCCGATGTCGAGCACTACTTCGTGATTGGAGATGAGCAGCACCTTGTCCCAGGGAATCGTCAGCACCGGGTAGCCGTAGGGTCGGTCGACCACCACCTGCGTGACCTCCGGCAGTTTGCCGGTTTCTATGATTGCAAGATCGCTCAAGCGCCCAATCCGCTTCGTTTTCGCGAATACACGGCGATCGAGAATCTCGCTCAAATAGAACTCGTGCTCGAGTACAGTAACCACGGCCCTATCCTTGCGTCACGATCAGAACGAATTTGTAGATCATCAGGGCGACCAGAGCCAACAGGTAGACGCGCAGCACGAGCAGCGAGAGCCGCACGGCCCCGGACATCTCAATGCGCGGCTCGTGATAGCGGGCATTGATCGCGCGGATCTTGGCGAGGAGATTGCTAAATGCACTCATGTCGGCACGCTCGTCTAGCGGAACAGATTGGGAAACAGCACCGAGAAACCGTACAGCGTGGAAAGAATGATGATCGAGACGACGATGAAGCCGCCGATGAGATTCTGCGGCAGTGTATTGCGGCGCTCGCCCATGGTTGCGCGGTCGTTGAGCAGCAGGATCAGGAACACCAAAGCCGCAGGCAGCAGCGTTACCGCGATGACCTGTACGAACAAGGTAATCAGAACCAGCGGCGCCTTCGGAATGAGAACCACCAGCCCGGCCGTCACGAGCAGCAGAAAGTACGTCGCATAGAACCAGGGCGCCTGGCGGATCTTGGTATTGAGTGAATGCGCCCAGCCGAAGATCTCCCCGAAAGCCCAGGAGCTGGCCAGGGAAATGCAGATTGCGCCGAGCAGCCCCGCATCAAACAGGCCGATCGCGAGGAAGGTGCCGACATAGCGGTCGGTCTTCATCAGCTCGTGGGCCGCCTGCGCGGCATCGTCGATATCGATGCCCTGCAGGACCGTCCCGGTCACGATAACGATGAACACCGCGACGAGTACTGTAATGAACGATCCCAAGAGCGTGTCGAACCGACCCCAGGGGATGTCTTTCTCGAGCATTCCCTTATCGACGACCGCACTTTGCTGGAAGAAAAGCATCCAGGGGGCGATCGTGGTGCCAATATTGGCCATCAGGAAGAAGAAGAGCTGCCCGTTGAATCCTCCGGCGAGGTTTGGAATCAGTCCCTGGTGCACGACGTCCCGCACGGATGGGTGAACGAGGAAGGCGCCCGGGATATAAACCAGGTTCAAGGCACAAAACAGCAGCGCCAGCTTTTCGAAGGTCCAATATCGCCCGTTCAGAACGATCACGGCCATCAGGAGAATGACCGCAATAACCGTGATCCACGGGGGAACGCCAAAAATGGCAAGCGCGGCCGTCATGCCGACGAACTCGGTGACGAGCGTCAGCCAGTCGACGATCATCAGATCCAGCAGCGAAAACCAGCCCCAGAAGGCGCCGAAGCCATCGAAGATGGCCTCGGCGTGTCCGCGCTTAGTGATGGCGCCGAGGCGCACCGTCATCTCTTGCACGTAGTAGGCGACCGGGATCAGGAGCAGCAGGAACCAGATCAGGTGGTAGCCGTACTTGGCCCCCGTCGCGGCATAGGTCGTGATGCCGCCCGCGTCGTTGTCGGCAACCATGACGACCAGGCCCGGTCCCGCGATGACCAGGTAGAGTCCGATCGCCTTCCACGCCTTGCGAAGGGGGTAATAGAGTTTTGCAAAGAGATTCACGGCTCTATTCTTGCGTTACGTCGCCCAGCATTAGCGGCCGACCAAAACCGAACGTCACTCAAGTGAGATAAGAGTGGACGATCTCGACGAGCTGCTCGGCGGCTTGGGAACGCGGATCGTTGCGCGCTGCGGAAGGGTCGACGACGTGGTTGCGGATATGGTGTTCAACCACCTCCGCGACGAGGCCGTCGAGCGCGCCTCGACAGGCCGTGATCTGCTGCAGCACCGCCGCACACTCGGCCTCGGTCTCCACCGCACGTTCAACTGCTTCCAGTTGGCCGCGGACGCGTCGGATGCGCGTCAGCAGCTTCTGCTTTTCCGTCTTGGTGTGTGACATGGTCTTAAACCTATCCTCCGGGAGAGGGGTAGTCAGGCGTACGATGAATGCGACGCATTCTCAACTGCGGCTCTCCAGCTCATTTCCTAACGCCTCGGGTATTGACCCTATCCTCTAGGGGAGTATATTCCGCGGCGCTGTGGGAATCGATGGCTGCGCACTCGGCCGAGGAGCTCGAGACGATCACCGCCATGCAGACGGCGTGGCCGCTGCGGGGAGGCGGGCAGCCAAGCGTCACGCCGCTGTTCGGGCAATCCCCCTTGGGGACGCCACTAAAATCAGTACGTTGTGTGGTCTCGTGACAAGAGACTAACTAATGGGGCCGATCAGCCGCTGCCGCGGGATCCCCGCTCATCTGGTTGTAGGAATTCTGATTCAGGAGCCGGTCGAACTCCGTCTTCACAACCGCATAACACTCGCAAACCCGCGCTTCCAATTGCGGTCGATCCAACACGGTGATGGTGCCGCGGCTGTAGCGGATTATTCCACTGCTCTGCAGCTTGCCAGCCGCTTCGGTCACGCCCTCGCGCCGCACTCCGAGCATGTTGGCAATGAGCTCTTGAGTCATGCTGAGCTCGCTCGAGTTCAGCCGATCGAGGCTGAGAAGCAGCCAGCGGCATAGCTGCTGGTCGACCGTGTGGTGCCGGTTGCAAACGGCTGTTTGCGCCATTTGCGTGAGCAGCGCCTGGGTATAGCGCAGCAACACATTGTGCAATTCGCCAATGTGATTGAATTCCGTCAGCAGCGATGCGGACGGCAGCGTGTACGCAGTCCCGGCGCTCTGCACGAGCGCCCGACTCGGCGTACTCTGGCCGCCCATGAAAAGAGCGACCCCAACCACGCCCTCGTTGCCGACCACCGCGATCTCCGCGGACGCGCCGTCTGCCATCACGCACAGCAGGGAAACGATAGCGTCAATGGGAAAATAGACATGCGACATAGCACCCCCGGCCTCATAGAGGACCTGGCCGAGGGCTAAAGGGACCACCTCGAGGTGGGGGGAAAGCCGTTCGAGTACTTCGGGTGTCAGCGCCGCGAGCAGCTCATTCCGTCTGGGCCGCTGTACGGGGGTATGCGGGAGATCAAACACGAGATAGGGTCCTCACGGCATTTAGGATTCCCCAGAGCTCAAAATGAGCTTTCGCCCGATTTAACATTATACACGAGGGCCCCACCACTTCCGTGCGGTAGCGCACACAAGCTGACGCGGTATCGGACCCAACCGATGCCGCTCCACATCCCAGGATCTGTCACGAACTCGCCGGCAATCTCAGCATCGCGCCAAACTGGCCCGTGTTGCGACCAGCACGGAGCACTGGGAAATAGCGCCACCGCGGGAACGCTGGGGTACCCCTAGGGGTTCCCCCAGGGGTGCCCGGCTTGATCAGGAGCGTTGCCGTGGGAACGCTTGCCGTGGAAGCGTAGGCGCTACCTCTGCAGCTACGCCCTGCGGGAGCCAACGCGCCGCCGCAGGGGCCGCCGGGATGGTCTTGCCGTTCACGGCCGCCAACCGTTCCGCGAGGGCCTCGAGCGCAGTCCAGATAGAGGTGTCGGAATTTTCCGCACGCGCGTGCGCGGCCGAAATCGCTGTCTGCTCGAGCGCGTCCGCGACGCTTGCGATGTCAGCGGCTCCGAACAACGCGGCGGCTCCGCGTACACGGTGAGCGAACAGGCGGATATCCTCGAAATTGCTCGCCGAGTCTGCATCGGCGCGCGCCAGCGCCGCGGCGAGAACCGCCAGACGGACCGCATCGCTTTGCAGCCGCAACTGGAATGCAGCCCGTAGCTGTTCGAACGGGTCGTCCGGTACTGTCTGTGTCGATGCAATGTGAGGCCAACGTTCAGTTGATATCATTTCTGACTCCTGGCAGCGCGTTTAACGTCGCCGGCTGCACGCTACTCACTGGGGCGGCGGTCGCTCGATTTCTGCCCAGGCTCTTGCTGAGATACAGGAAATAGTCCGCTACGCGCAGCAGGTCGAGTGCCGAAATACGTGCGAAATCCCGCGGCATCTCCACCGCGGTGACGCCGATGCTCGCTGTCACGCTTAGCGGACCGGCGACGGTGAGAATTGGCTGGGACGCAACGACGTGACACAGCTTCTTGGCGAAGCACTCTGCGCCATGCAGGGTCGTTTCAGGCAGCACGATCACGAATTCATCCCCGCCTATGCGCGCGATCCAGTCGGCCGCCCGGCGAATACGGCTCGCCGCGCGCTTGACGAACTCCTGCAATACCTGGTCGCCCGTTTCGTGACCACACCGATCATTGATCGTTTTGAACCGGTCGATGTCGCAGCTCAGAACGGCGAGCGGACGGCAGTAGCGCCGCGAACGCTCGACCTCGCGCGGCAGGTATTTCATGAGGTAGCGTCGGTTGTGTGCCACCGTCAGAGAATCCGTCACCGCCAGGCGGGCATTCTCGCGATTGATCGCACGCAGGGAATGTTCGAGGCGCGTGATGCGCCGACCAACCTTGATGCGGGCGAGAATCTCCGACGGCGCGGCTCCCTTGACCAGATAGTCGTCCGCGCCGGCGCCGAGACCCGTCAGAGTGTCGCGCTGGCTGTTGCGCACGCTCAGCATCACGATGTAGACGTACGCCTGGTTGTCCCTGAGTCTCAGAGCGCGGCACAGCGCGAGCCCATCTACATCCGGCATCTGCCAGTCCGTGAGCACGATCTGACAGTGCGTCGTGCGCATAGTGCGCAGCGCTTCCTCGCCCGAAGCGGCGGTGAGAACGTCGTAGCCTGCGAGTCGGAGCAGGGCAGCGAGTCGCGCTCGTGCCAGCTCGTCGTCATCGACCACCAGGACGCGACAGCTCCAGGGCTGCAGTTGGCGCGACACGGTGGTGTCGCTGGCATCCGTCGCGAGATGCGCTGCAGTCGCGCAGAGTGGCTCAGGAGGCATATAGACCTGCAGTGGTGGCGTGGGCGGCCCGCGAACGGTTGGTCCGGCGAGCACCCCATCTCACGCTGAGAAGCGCCCGCGCCTCCTTCGCGGGCGCCGGGTCAGCGAGTAGATACCCTTGCACTTGCCGGCAGCCGAGGTCCTGCAACATCGCGAGCTGTTGCTCGGTCTCGACGCCTTCGGCGAGCACCTCGAAGCCCAGTTGCTCCCCGAGCGAGACTACCGCCCGGATGATGGCGGCGTCCTTCGGCTCAGAGGTCATGCTGTGGACGAGGGTTTTATCCACTTTGAGGCGATCCACCGGCAGCCGCGAGAGATAGCTCAGGCTCGAGTAGCCCGTGCCGAAATCATCCACGGCAATACGCACGCCGAGTCCCTTCCACTGTGCCAGGCAATCGAGCGCAGACTCTGCATTGGCGAGCAACACGCTTTCCGTAATCTCCAGCTCGAGCCGCTCAGGAGCAAGGCCGCTGACCTCGAGCACGTGGGCAAGGACCAGGGAGAACTGCTTGCATATCTGGTGGGTGGACACGTTGACGCATAGAGTCGTTGGTACCCCGGCCCGGGCGCCCCAGGCGGCGGCGGTGTCACAGGCTTCGCGCAGAACCCATGCGCCGAGCTCGGTGATCAAGCCGGTCTGCTCCGCGAGCGGGATGAACAACCCGGGGGCAACCGTCTCTCCGCCGGGCCTGAACCATCGCGCCAGAGCCTCGACGCCGCAGGCGCGGCCGGTTTTGATTTCATATTGCGGCTGGTAGTACAGGCTCAGTTCGCAGTTGCGGATGGCACGGCGCAGGCCGCTCTCGAGCTGCAGCCGCCGCTGCGCACGCTGCTGCACGTCACCGCTGTGGAATCTCAATCCACCATGGGATGTGGACTTGACCTCGTGCATGGCCGCGCTTGAATTGCGCAGCAAGCTCTCGAAATCGCCGCCGTCGTTCGGGAACACCGCAATACCTGCACTCGCCGTCACTTGCAGTTCCTGTCCCGCGAAGCTGTGGGGTGTCGCAGTCGAATCGAGCATTCGCTTCACGAGCACAGCCGCATCAACCGGATCCGCAAGTCGCGACAGTGTGACGAGGAACTCATCCGCTCCGACACGTGCGACCGCATCGGGTTCGCAGACCGCCGCTTGGAGGGTGGCGCTGACGCTCTGGAGCACCCGGTCGCCCAGCGCGCGGCCGAAGCCCTCATCCACCAGCCGGAATCCGTCGAGATTGAAGGTTACGAGTGCGATCAGGCCGCCGCTGTCGCGTGTGCGGCCGAGCAAACGGGGCACTAAGTCACCCATGTACGCAAGGTTCGGTAGCCCAGTCAGCGAATCGTAGTTGACGAGCTGGTGAATCCGCGCCTCGAACGAGCCGGTATCCCCGACATCTCGCGAAATCATCGAGAAGAAGCGCGTCGTGCCGCTCGTGTCTTTGTGTGCGGTGACTACCTGCGAGGTCGCGACCGCCGCGCCGTTCGGCGCGGCGATCGTGACCTTGCCCTGCCAGCTTCCATTCTGAATTGCGCTGCTCAGTACCTGCTCTCCGAGGTGCGCACTCAAGGGTGCCGCGTAGGTCCCACTCCACTCGGTGCCGAGCAGCTCATCGTGCGAACGGCCGAGCAAACGGCACGCGGCGTGATTGACGAAGGTGATGCGTCCTGCGGCGTCGCTCATCACGACCATGTCAGGGCTTGCCTCGAGCACCTCTGCCAGGCGCAGGCGCGAGTGCTCCAGTTCCTGCATGCGTTCGCGCTCGCTGACATCGGTGAGGGCACGCCGCATGGCAGTGCCGAGGCGCAGCAGATTCGACTTCAGCAGGTAGTCTGCGGCGCCGACTTTGAGGCAGTCGATCGCCTCGCCCTCGCTGATTGATCCGACGACGAATAGCAGCGGAGTCGCTGGACGCAGCCGCCGGACCAGATCGAGCGCGGCACGACCCGAGTAGCCGGGTATCGTGTAATCGCACAAGATGATGTGCGGATTAAAGTCGGCGAGGGCACGCCGCAGACCGCGTTCGTTCGCGACGCGACGCCATTTGAATTTGAGCCCGTCACGTTGCAGCGCGTAGCGTGCGAGCGTGACGTCCGCTTCTTGGTCTCCAACAAAGAGAACTCTGAATGTTTCGCCCATCGCATTTCCGTGCAGTGGCGGCTAACTGTCCTGTGTTCTCACCTTGAGAAAGTCTAAGCGGGCGTGGGGCGGAGTTCTGTCGGGAACATTGGACATATAATGTCGTCATGCATTCAACATAACATCATGAATGCAACATAACATGTTTTGTGTTCGGTGCCGCACGCTTCATGTCGGCGCAATTGCGTGCTCGACCGCGAAGCGGATCAACGTCGTCAAATCCGCGACTCCCAGCTTTTCCATCACTCGGCTGCGGTAGGTGTCGACGGTGTGCCGTGACAGGAACAGCTGTTCCGCAATCTCGGCACTCGAGGATCCGGCGACCGTCAGATGCAACACTTCGCGCTCGCGTCCGCTCAGGCGCTCAAGTGGACTGGGTCCGCAGTGGTTGTCGAGTAAGCCGCGGATCAGGAGTTTCGTGATCGGTGGGCTGAGATATCGTTCGCCGCTGAACACGGCGGTGATAGCCCGCACCAGCTCGACGCCCGCAGCCTCCTTGACGACGTAGCCATGTGCTCCGGCGCGCAGCGCGCGAAACACATGCTCGGACGTGTGGCACACTGACAGAATCACGACGTGAATCTGTGGCAGCGAGCTCACGATGCGCTGCGTGGCATCAATGCCGCTCAACTCCGGCAGCATGAGATCCATGACGACCACATCGGGCTTGAGTCGTGCGGCGGCGGCAACGGCCTCCTTGCCGGTCGTCGCAGTTCCCACCACTTCCATGTCTTCCTGCCTGTCCAGCAGGAGCGCAATGCCGTCGCGGACGATGCCGTGGTCGTCGACTACCACGATTCTCACAACTCGCGACCTCGCTGACAGTTATACATGCATAAAGAAGAATACCCCCGTCAGGACGTGGAACCGTGTCGCCGTTCACGCACACGATCTGCCGCGGCAGGCGTCGTGAGTGAAATCCAACGCAACGGAGCTCGTCTATGTGGTCGAGCGCACATTGGAGGGCGCTATGTGCGCAGGCGCACATAGCGAGAACGCCGGGCAACCTTGAGCTCCGCCTACTCGCATTGCCTGGCGATCGGCGCGAGCGTAGAGTTCCGCGCGAAAGGTCGCATCGACCGATACAGGCGTATAAATCTGCGTAGCGCGCTGCTGGTGTCATGGCTTCACGCCGAACGCCGGCACGCTGTAACTTGCCGCGAACCAGCGCTACGGCGCGGATCACCACCGGCGCGCGCTGCACCGTGAATACCGCGGTCGCGCGAACCACCTCTCCTCAGCGCGTTGCCCAGCGGGTACTTTCCCAAGTCGTCGAGTTTGCTCCGAACGGTGTTGCGGTCATGACTGCGGCAGGGCGCATCGTGCTGGTTAACGCGGAGCTCGAGCGGATGTTCGGTTACTCGCGCCGTGAGCTCCTCGAACAGTCGATTGAGCATCTGCTACCGGAACGATTTCGCTCCGGCCACGCGCGCTTGCGTAGTGGCGACGGGCGCGATGATCTGCGGTCGCGCGCGATGGGCGCGGGGCACGAGTTCATTGGCCGGCGGGCCGACGGCATCGAGTTTCCCATCGAGATCGGTGTCAGCACCTTGCAGGCGCACGGCGAGGCCCTGGTGGTTGAAACGATCATCGACATTTCGGTGCGCAAGCGCTTCGAGCGGCTGTTTCAGAAGATGGTCGAGGCTGCGCCGTGCGGCATGGTCATGGTCGATACGCGCGGCTCCATCGTGCTGGTCAATCCGCACACCGAGGTGATGTTCGGCTATGCACCCACGGAGCTGATCGGCAAGACCCTCGAGATTCTGCTGCCCGAGCGCTTTCGTGCGACACACGGTGCTCATCGCCAGGAGTTTGCCGCGGCACCATCAATGCGTCAGATGGGTATGGGCCGCGATCTCACGGCCCGTCGCAAGGATGGCACGGAGTTTCCCGTGGAGGTTGAGCTCAATCCGGTCCCGGGCGATGAGGGCGGGCTGGTGCTGGCGGCGGTGAGCGACATCACGCGCCGCAAGGCCAGGGAGCTCGAGCTACAGCAGGCCAATGACAACCTCGAAGAATTCAGCTCCGCGGCATCCCACGACCTGAAGTCGCCGTTGCGTGGAATCGCCGACCTCATAGAGTGGATCGCGGAGGATCTTGACGGCCGGCAATCAACGGAAGTCACACGCAATCTGGACCGTATCCGCGATCGTATACGGCGCCTGGAGAGTGTCATCGACGACCTGCTGGCCTACGCCCGGGCAGGCACGATGTCGGCAGAGGTGGTTCCGGTAGAGCCACGCGCCCTGATCGACGGGGTGCTGGAGATTCAGCCGGTGCCGCCGGGCTTCCAGGTGGCAGTGCACATCGAGGCGGCACCGTTCGTTACCGCGAAAACACCGCTCGAGACCGTGCTGCGCAATCTCATCGGCAATGCCGTGAAGCATCATGACCATGAGTGCGGGCACGTCAGCATTCACGTGCGGGATGTCGACAAGTATTGCGTTTTCACGGTATCCGACGACGGTCCGGGAATACCGGCCGCGTCACAGGCACGCGTGTTTCGCATGTTCCAGACTCGCTCCCCCGCGAACCGCGCAAGCTCCGGTATCGGGCTGGCGCTGAGCAAACGGCTCGTCGAGTCACACGGCGGTCGTATAGCGCTCGAATCGACCGACGGTGTGCGCGGCACGTCGGTGCGTGTCTCGTGGCCACGATTTCAATGGAGGAAGAGTCGTGATTGACGCTCCGCTATTGAGTCTGTTGCTGGTCGAGGATGACGACGTAGCGGCGGAGGCCGTGGTGCGCGGTCTGCGCAAACATGCCAGTGACTGTCCGGTGGTTCCGGCCGAGGACGGTGCCGCCGCCCTGCACATTCTGCGTGGCGAAGACGAGGGACACCGGATCGTGAAGCCGTATCTGGTGCTGCTCGATCTCAACATGCCGCGCATGAACGGCTTCGAGTTTCTGCGCGCGCTGCGCGCCGACGACGAGCTTCGCAATACGGTCGTGTTCGTGCTGACGACCTCCGGCGCCGATTCCGATCGAGCGCGTGCGTATCGCGAGCACATCGCAGGCTACATGGTGAAATCCGAGGTGGGCCCGCAGTTCGGCGGCCTGGCGCGGTTCCTGACGGAATATCGCGCGGCGATCCGCTTTCCCTGATTACGGCCGACGGGCCGGCAGTGGTGCTCGGGCGGCCGGTGGTCGACGCACGACGCTGCTGGCGGCCCGCGGCCTAGGCGAACGGGTTGAGAAATCGTACGCCCGTAGGCTGATAGTGAGAGGTGTTCCTCGTCACGACCGTTAGGTCGTAAATGAGAGCGGTCGCGGCAATCTGCTTGTCCAACGGATTCTCTGCGTGAAGCGCACGCAAGCGCCCCCAGATGTCCGCGGCGTCCTCGTCGAAGGGCAGGATGTCGTCGCTGTATCTATTGGTTATGCGTTCCAGCCAGCGCTCAAGGGTTTGGGCCTGTGTCACATCGCCGCGATGGCGCACGCGCTCTACGCCCTGTCGTAGCTCGCCAAGGGTGATCGCCGAAATGTACAGGGAGACGCTGTCTTGTGCGGCATTTGAGAAAAACGTGCGAACTCCGGTGTTGGCCCTGGCACCCTTGCGTGCTTCGCTAATCACATCCGTGTCGACAAGGTACAAGCTCAGCTCCGCTGGTCTTCCTGGGCTCGGGCAAAGTCCTCGTCCCTGCCGACGTTTGGCATGGCAGCCAGTACCTCGGCAAGTCGGCGGCGGCGTGGACCCTGCAGGACCGCGCGCAGAATCTCGCGGTGCTCCTGCTCCGCACTGCGTTCATTCTTGACCGCCCGCCGCTTAAGAGCCTTCACTAATTCGTCGGGCAGATTGCGAACCACCAGCTGTCCCACGGGAGCCTCCTGATCACTTGATATCAATGCTATCACGCGCAAGCCAATGCTCGCAATCAATGCCAGCAGGGCGTTCCAACCCTTTCACCGCGGCAACTGGCGTTCGAATCCCCTTGGGGAGGCCTTTGTTGCAACACGTTCCGATGCCGTCTGACTACGCCAAGGCCTGGCGGCACCTCTAGATTGCGACGTTCAGATTTTCGATACGACGAGCCTTTTGAATCTGCGAATTTCCGGCTCGTTTCGTTTGTAGAAGGTCCACTTCTTTGTGCGCTTTGACAGCACGAGGCCGGCGGTCACCAAAACGCGCATGTGCTCGCTAAGCGTCGGCTGCGAGATTTCGAGCTTTTCAGCAATCGAGCATGCGCATACACCGTCTTTCACCAGGTCGCCGTCAACCTGGGGAGGAAAGTGGGATTCGGGATCCTTTAGCCATGCCAGAATTTGCTGACGTCGGTCGTTGGCGAGCGCTTGAAAGACGGACAAGGTTTTCATATCGTCACATCGCGATTTAGCAAAATTATATGCCGGCGGCTTTCATCTGGCCATTAGCCATGCAGTTGCCGACGTCGCGCCCATTATGCATGCGCTCTTGGTCTGAACCTCGCTGAACTGGCCGCGTCCCCCGGGCCTCGCTCTGGCGCCCTCGCGGGTTACCCTCAGCAACATCGCTGACCAAGACCTCGCTCCCTGGCATCGTTCGTGGGGTCCGATCTCAATGTCATATGGACACTTAGCAGAGTGACGAAGTATGATTTGTATGGATCTCCAATGACGACTATCGCGTAACTCCAGGGAACGCACCTATGCCCCGAGAAGCCATCTCCAGCACTGCGATTGCGCCGGCCGTCGGGCCGTTCTCCTCGGCGGTTCGCGCTGGAGAGTTCGTTTTCCTCAGCGGTCAGGTGGCGCAGCTTCCCGCGACGGGCGAGCTCATCGCGGGAGATGCGGCCGCACAAACCGAGCAGATCTTCAGGAATCTTCGCGCGGTGCTTGCCGCCGCGGGAAAAACGCTCGCCGATGTGGTGCGGGTAGCCGTATACCTCACGGACATGAAGAATTTTGCGCCGATGAATGCGGTATACGCGCAGAACCTCGAGCCTCCCTATCCGGCGCGTACGACGGTTGCAGTTGCGGCGCTGCCCCTGGGTGCGTTGGTCGAGATAGATCTGGTTGCCCGATAGCTTCCGGAGACCCCCGATGACCCCTGAACAGTCTCATCCCTATCGCGTAGTCGATGTGTTCACGCAACGGCAGCTCGAAGGCAATGCGCTGGCGGTATTTCCCGATGCCTCGGGAATGGATGCGGCGATGATGCAGCGAATCGCCCGCGAACTGAACCTGGCAGAGACGACCTTTGTTCTGCCAGCCACGCGCGCGGATTGTGCGGCACGGGTGCGGATCTTCACCCCACGCAAGGAGCTGCTGTTCGCCGGCCACCCGACCATAGGCACGGTCTTCGTGCTGCTCGATGAAGGTATCGTGCCGATCGAGACCTGTGACTTGCTGATTGAAGAAAACATCGGGCCGGTAGCGGTGCGTATCGATTCAGGCGCGCGACCCATGCTCTGGTTGAGCACGCCGCCCATCACAGCAGGGCGACAGTATGAGCCCAGACTCTGTGCTGAGGTGCTTGGACTCACAGCGAACGAGCTGCTTGATATCCCACCGCAGCTTTTGAACGCCGGGAATCCGACGGTCCTTGTTGCGTTGCGCGACAAAGACGCCGTCGACCGTGCCTGGATCGATCCCGCCGGCATGAGGCTGTTGCGAGGTGCGGACACGGAGTTCATGTGCGTCTTCGTTTTTACACCGACAGCAACCGGCGCCTATTCGCGCATGTTCGCGCCCGAATACGGCATTGCTGAAGATCCCGCTACGGGAAGCTCTACCGGACCCTTGGCGGCGTTCATGATGCGCCATGGGCTCGTCTCCAATGCCAATGACACACGATTCGTCAGTGAGCAAGGCGCGAAGATGGAGCGCCGCAGTTTCCTGCATGTACGGGTGCGCGGGGAGAACGGCGCCGACGGCATCGAGGTCGGCGGTCACGTGACGCCTGTGGCGACCGCCTCGATGCGTCTTGCTCTATGAAGGGGTTCTAGACCTCGAGACGCGCTACGGCCTCCCGCAGCCTGGCTGCGCTGCGCTCGAGAGCCTGTCTCTCGTCCTCGGACATCTGCGGCTCGAGGACGCGCGTTACCCCCGTGCGGCCCAGCACGCTCGGCAGCGAGAGCGTGGTGCCGTATGTCGGATTGAACGAGCCGACCGGCATGACCGCATGCTCATCGCGCAACAGGGCTTCAACTATCCGTGCCGTCGCCATGCCGATGCCTAATTGACTCGCGCCGGTCCCTTCGATGATGCTGATATTCGCAAACCGGACTTCGTCTTCCACCTGCCGGCGAAATTCCTCGATACTCTCATCGCCTTCCGCGAGCGCGGCGGTTAGCGGCATGCCGGCAACGCTGGCCGAGGACCACAAAAAGACCTGAGAGGTGCCGTGCTCGCCCACGACCTGGGCCGCCACGGAGCGCGGGTTCACCTTCAACCGACGCGCAAGGTGGAAGCGAAAGCGCAAGGTGTCGAGGAAGGTGCCGCTGCTCAAGACACGCTCGTGACCGGCGAGGCGCCGTGCAAGCGCGGCCAGGGGATCGGGCGGATCGGTGACGACGAGTATGAGCGCCCGCGGGGCGACGGCCACGACATTCGGGATGATGTCCTTGAGGATTTCCGCGTTGACCTTGAGAAGGTTCAATCGACCCGCAGGATCGCTGCGGTTGGTCGCACCACCGGCCTTCTCGTTGACTCCTGCAGTTATGATCACCAACACCGCATCGGTAAGCTCAGGATAGTCGCCCGCTTCGAGCACCACCGCCGGTGACAGCGTGGCGCCGTACTGAAGATCTGCGACCACGCCCTGGGCACGCTGCCGGTTCCGGTCAACTACGACAATTTCGCAGGCGAGGCCTCGCATCACCACGCACAGGAGTGAGGCAGAACCCACGGCGCCCGCGCCAATGACCCCGACTTTCATGGTTGCGACCTCAAGCGGCAGGGCGCGGCGCGAGCTGGCCCGCCGCTTCGATAATGGTTTGCAGGACGGTCTCAGCCGGCTGAGCTCCGACGATCGTGCTCCCACCAATGTTGAAATAGGGGACGCCTTGGACGCCACTCTCCAGCGCGGTGCGCTCCAGAGCGCGGACGCTCTCCACGCCGTCGTCGGAGCTGACGAGTGCCGCGACGGCGTCCGGATCGAGACCGCTCTCGCTGGCGATCTCCGCCAGGATCTCCTTGGACCCGATATCGCGCCCCTGCATGAAATACGCTTGCAAGGCCGCTTCGACGAAGGCGCGCTGCTGGCCCGCGCGTTGTGCGAGCCACGAAACGCGATGCGCGAGGAAGGTATTCGGGGTGCGCTTGATCGCCTCATAGTCGAAGATGGCTTCGTCGTCCCGTCCGGCGAGCACGATCTGGGCCTGTAGCGCCTGGACACGTTCCCAGCTTCCGAACTTCCGCGAGAGGTAAGTTCTGCGGTCCATGCCTTCGGCGGGCATGTCCGGGTTGAGTTCAAAGGGTAGCCACTGAAGTTGAACCTCAATCCCAGTCGGAAGATTCTCGATGGCGCGGGCCAGGCGCTTTGCGCCGATGTAGCACCACGGACAGATGAAGTCGGACGTGACGCTGATTTGGATACGCATGGGCTCGATCTCCTTGTTCGTCCTCGGTGTGATCCTTCGGTGATCACGGACTCTTCGTGACGCGCTCGCCCTCCATGCCGCGAAACTCCACGAACGAGGTCATCCGCTTCCACAAAAAGTCGCCGTACTCGAATGGCAGGAAGCGATCCGGCGGGTCGATGGGTAGCGGTGCGATGGTAGCGTCGGCGCGAGCCTCATAGAAGAACGGGATCGAGTAGCGCTCAACGCCCCTGCCCAGCACACGGTGCTCGGTCGCCCGGACACGGCCCGCCGACCATTGTTCGAGCACCTGGCCAAAATTCACGACCAGTGTTCCTTCGAGCGGTGGCACATCGATCCAGGTGCCATCGGGTGAACGGGCCTGAAGTCCTGACACCCCATCCTGCGCAAGCAGCGTTGCGAAGCCCGAGTCGGTGTGAGCTGCGCCCACGATATGGCGACCGGTCGGACGCGGTTCGATCCAGAGCGCCGGGTCGGTGACCGCCGCGAGCTCTGCGGCGCTACGGGGCGGATAGCGAATCAGGCGCAGCGTCGACAGTCCGCGGCGAAACGCGTCGTCGAAATACTCAGCCGGAACCCCAAGGCTGCGGGACAGAGAACGCATTAAGATCTGGGCCACGCGTTCCATGGCTCGATAATAAGTGGCAACTTCTGCACGCCACCCCGGAAGTCGATCGTCCTGCGGCAACGGGCTGGGCTCGCGCAGCGGATCACCGGGCACCGTGACCCCCGGCCCGTGAACGACGTCGCCACCGATGTCGATGCCCTCCTTGGACGTGAGGTTCCCGGGTTGCAGGGGGAACCAGCCGCGATAGATGTTGCGGTTTTGCGGCGCGAACTTCCGCCGGTACAGGCTGTGTTTCTCGGCGGCGCCGAGAGCAAAGATTGCCAGCAGCCGAGCGCGCGCAGCCGGCCCCAGCGGTATATCACTCGGTAGCCCACGAATGCACACGAAACCGGTATCCCGCGCAGCCGCGAATAGCTCCCGATCAGGAACAACCCATGCGGATGGGCTGGTGTCGAACAACGGCCCTACATCGATGACGGGAATTGCCGAGGTCCCAGCGGTGCTGATTTCGCTCGTCACGATCGGGCCTCGACGCATTGCGACGCGGGTAAGAGCTTATAACCCAAACCGCCTTGTCTGCCGGCCTCCCGCCAGCGGCAGCTGGCTCTCGTCGATGATCCGGCCGCCCTTCATCACGAACACGATCGACTTGGCGTTGTTGATGTCCGCCGTGGGATCCTTGCTGAGCAGAACCAGATCCGCGAGCTTGCCGGTGTCAATCGAGCCGAGCTGGTCCGCCTTGCCGAGGAATACGGCGCCGTTGTAGGTGGCAATGCGGATCACCTCAAGCGGCGGGATTCCCGCCTCGGCCAGCAATTCGAGCTCGCGTTGCGTGGCGGCTCCGCTGCTCTCGTCCGTGCCGCATGCCACCACTCCTCCGGCAGCGTGTACCTTCCTGACATTCTCCTGGGCGATCGGGTTCATCACCTTCATCCACGCGGTCCAGGTGCGGGCGCTCCATTCCGCACGCGTCTGCGTCTTGAGCCGCGCGCGATCGGCGGCGCTGAATGAGGCCACGTACAACGGCTGATCCAGATACTCCGGGTGCTCGACGAGGCGGTTGTAGTCGTCGCCGATCGTCAGGGTGCTGGCGAACGGGGTTTTCTTGGCCGCCATCAGCTTGACGAATGACTCGCTGACCGGGCCCTGAATAACGGGGTGGGCGAGCGTATCGCTGCCGGCGAAAATGGCGTCGAGCGCGTGCAGCTCGCTCGAGACGTGCACTGTCGTGCGTATGCCGTGCAGGTTGTAATAGCGGATGATCTTCGCCAGCAACTCGACGGGCATGACGGGGATCATCGGCCGCGAGCCCCAGCCTTCCTCCTCGAGAGTCAGCTTGAGGATATCCGGCTGCTGCTGCGCAATGTGCTGGTCGAGCAGCGCCTTGTCCTTCTCGAAATCAGTGATGCGAATGGCCACGCGATCGCCGTGGCTGCCGGGGTAAGTAATCAGGTTGCCGGTAGCGAAGATGCGTGGCGCGAGTATGCGGCCGGCGCGCTCATCGGCGCGCAGCGGCAGGATGTGCTCCGGTCGGTTGCCGACGTCGACCACCGTGGTGACGCCCGCGTACAGGAAGCTCGCAAGAGCCTCCACACCCTGCTGCCGATTGGGCGGTCCGGGGTCGGCGTGCGTCGGGGCACTGGGGTCGAAGCCCCCGCGCAGATGGATGTGCACGTCCATCAGTCCGGGAATCAGATATTTGCCCCGGGCGTCGATGTGTCGGCCCTGCAGGCCGTGCGCCAGGGCGCTGGGCGTGACGCTCGCGATACGTTCGCCGTCGACCGCCACGGTCATGTCGGCTTGCGGCGCATGCGTGCCGTCGATGAGCGTCACGTGCTCGATGACCACACTGTCCGCGCCCGCGGGGCCAGCGGCAAGCAGCAGCGCGATCACCGCGGCCGCAGGCAGGGAGTGCTGTTTCACGAGGGTTCTCCGTAGTTCAGTAGCCAAGGGCGCTCGTAGCGGGCACGCGTGGGGCAGAGCGCGTTCCTGCAGCGCCTTGTACAGCAGGATTTATCGGGGCCAGCCACGTCGACGCATCGCTTGGCCGAGGAGTTTCCTGGTGGCCCCTATTGTGCGCGTGCCGCGTGTGTCATATTGCCAGCTGCTGGAGAAGTCAAGCATTTCTCGCCCGCATCGGTTCGCGCCACTACGAGAAAAATCATGGCCGCAGCAGCACCATCCCACGGCAAGTCCTCCGCAGCTCTGGCACAGCTCGTTGAAGGGATCATCGGCGGCAGCATCCGCGTGGTGGATCTCACCGTTCCGCTGGAACCGGCGACGCCCACGATCCAGCTGCCGCCACAGTTCGCCCCCTCCAAATCCTTCACGCTGGAGGAGATCTCGCGCTACGACGCGCGCGGTCCCGCCTGGTACTGGAACAACATCGCCTGCGGCGAGCACACCGGCACGCATTTCGATGCGCCGATCCACTGGGTCACGGGCAAGGACTGCGCGAACAACGCCACGCACAATATTCCGGTCGATCGCTTCATCGGTCCGGCGTGCGTCATCGACGTGGCAACACAGGCCAAGAGCAACCCCGACTTTCTGGTAACGCGTGAGACGGTAGAGGAGTGGGAGCAGCGTTACGGCCGGATTCCCGGGCACGCGTGGGTGCTGATCCGCACCGATTGGTCGCAGCGCAAGGGCGCGCGCGAGTTTCTCAACATCGCCGCGGACGGCGCTCACACTCCCGGCTTCCATCCGCAGGCGGTGCCGTTCCTCGCCAGGGAGCGCGACATTCTGGGCGTGGGCGTCGAGACGGTCGGCACCGATGCCGGCCAGGCTCCGACGTTCGAGCCGATGTTCCCCTGCCATACGATCATGCACGGCTCGAATCGCTTCGGGCTCGCGAGCCTGACCAATCTCGATCAGCTGCCTCCCACCGGTGCGGTGGTCGTTGCCCCGCCGCTCAAGATCGTCAACGGCTCGGGCAGTCCGCTGCGCGTGCTGGCGTTCGTGCCGAACTGAGGCGTCGCCGGTGGCCGAGCGCTCGTTCACCCGGGAAGTCCAGTCGCTGCGCCTGGGGCAGGGCATGGAGTTTCGCGGCGAGGCGATACTGGCCGTCACCAAGGCGTTGTTGCAGTCGGGCGTGGCTTACGTCGGCGGTTATCAGGGCGCACCGATTTCGCACCTGATGGACGTGCTGGCGGACGCCGAGGAGGTCCTGACCGAGCTCGGCGTGCATTTCGAAGCGAGCGCCTCGGAGGCGACTGCGGCGGCAATGCTCGCCGCTTCCATCAACTATCCGCTGCGCGGCGCGGTGACCTGGAAGTCGACCGTCGGTACCAACGTGGCCTCCGATGCGCTGTCCAACCTCGCCTCGGCGGGCGTCAAGGGCGGTGCCCTGATCATTCTCGGTGAGGATTACGGCGAGGGCGCCAGCATCATGCAGGAGCGCACCCACGCCTTTGCGATGAAGTCACAGATCTGGCTGCTCGATCCACGCCCGCACCTGCCTGAGATCGTGCGCAGTGTCGGGCTGGGGTTCGAACTTTCCGAGGCGAGCCATACGCCGGTGATGCTGATGCTGCGCGTCCGCGCCTGTCACGTCTACGGCCGCTTCGTGGCGCAGGACAACGTCCGGCCGGCCTTTTCGGCAGCCGACGCGCTCGCGAACCCGGTGCGCGACTACGGCCGCATCATCCTGCCGCCCTCGACCTACGCGCAGGAGCGCGAAAAAATCGAGCAGCGTCTGCCGGCGGCGCAGCGTTTCATCGCCGAGCGCGGACTGAACGAGATGATGGACGGCGAGTGCGCAGAGATCGGCATCGTCGTGCAGGGCGGCTTGTACAACAACCTGCTGCGCGCTCTGGAGCTGCTCGACTGCGCGGATTCGTTCGGCGCCAGCAAGGTACCGCTGTATGTGCTGAACGTCACTTATCCGCTGGTCGCCGAGGAATGGCGGCGCTTCTGCGGCAGCAAGCGCGCGGTGCTCATCGTCGAGGAGGGGCAGCCCGAATATCTCGAGCAGGCCGCGAGCCACATCCTGCGGCAGGGGGACATCGCCGCCCGCATCGTCGGCAAGGGTGTCCTGCCGATGCAGGGTGAATACACCGTGGACGTACTGCGCCAGGGGCTCCGGGACTTCCTCGATCAGTGGGCCCCCGGGCTGCGCACCGCAAGGGCCGCGACGCTTGGCAGGGAAGTCCCGCTGGTGCCGGCGGCGAAGCTGGCCGCGCTGGTGCCCGCCCGGCCCTCGGGGTTGTGCACCGGCTGTCCGGAGCGCCCGTTTTTCTCGGCGCTGAAGCTGCTGCAGAAGGAGATCGGACCGCTGCACATCAGCGCCGACATCGGCTGTCATTCGTTCGCCACCCTGCCGCCCTTCAACATGGGCAACAGCATCATGGGTTACGGCCTGGGTGCCGCAGCCGCGTCCGCCTTCGGCGGCGAGGAGAGCAAACGGGCGGTGTCCGTCATGGGTGACGGGGGGTTCTGGCACAACGGACTCACCAGTGGCATCGGCAACGCGGTTTTCAACAAGCACGACGACCTGACGGTGATCATCGACAACGGCTACTCCGCCGCGACCGGCGGCCAGGACATTCCCTCTTCGCGCGCGGCGAACGTTCATCGCCAGGGCAATAACTCCATCGTCGCTGCAGTCAAAGGCGTCGGTGTCCGCTGGGTCAGGCGCACGCACACCTACAACATGCGCGAGACGCTCAAAGTGCTGCGCGAGGCTCTGAGCACCGACTATCGCGGCCCCAAGGTGATCGTGGCGGAGGGAGAGTGTCAGCTGAACCGCCAGCGGCGCGTGGCACCGTTGCGGCGCCAGGCGATCCGGGATGGCGAGCGCGTGGTGATCGAGCGGTTCGGCGTCGACCCGGATACCTGCACGGGCGATCACTCCTGCATCCGCCTGTCCGGCTGCCCGTCGCTCACCGTGAAGGAAAACCCCGATCCGCTGCGCACCGATCCGGTCGCACACGTCGACAACACCTGCGTCGGCTGCGGCGTGTGCGGCGAGGTGGCGGACGCCGCCGCGCTTTGCCCCTCCTTCTATCGGGCTGAGCTGATTCACAACCCCTCCGGCTGGGATCACTTCCTGCATGCGGCGCGCGCGGTGGTGATCGGCCTGTTGCAGCGGCGCAGCGACCGCAGGCGTTTGCGCTACAGCCTCTAGGCTGCGCCGCTCATGACCTCGCGGACCCTGAAGATGACGATCGCGGCGCTCGGCGGCCAGGGGGGCGGCGTCCTGACTGACTGGCTCATTGCCATTGCCGAGGCCAACGACTACATCGTGCAGTCGACCTCCGTGCCCGGTGTGGCGCAGCGAACCGGCGCCACGCTCTACTACCTGGAGTTCTTCCCGCGCGGCGAGGCGCAACGCCACGGCGGCGAGCCGGTCATGGCACTCATGCCCGTCGCCGGGGATGTCGACTGCCTGGTTGCCGCGGAGCTCGCCGAAGCGGGCCGCGCGATTGCGCGCGGGCTGGTCAGCCGCGAGCGCACCACGCTGATCTCCTCGACGCACCGCTCGTATGCGATCGGCGAGAAGAGCGCACTGGGTCAGGGGGTCACCGACCCGCAGCAGTTGCTGGAGCTGGTGCGCACTCAGGGCAAACGCTCGATTCTCTTCGACATGGAGCAAATGGCGCAGAAGCATCACAGTGCCATCAGTGCGGTGCTGCTCGGCGCGATCAGCGGCGCTAAGGTGCTGCCCTTTCCCAAGAGCAGTTTCGCGCAGGGCGTAACCCGCGGCGGGCTCGCGGTCGCGACGAATCTGGCCGCGTTCGAGGATGCGCACCGGCAGGCCGAGAGCGGCGGGATTGAGGCCGCCACCGCCAAGGGCACCAGGCTGCGCCCGGTGCCGCAGATCTCGCGCGCTGCGACACTGCAGCCGTTGCTCGAGCGCGTGCGCCGTCTGCCGACAGCCGTGCAGCCGCTGGTCCTGGAAGGTGTGCGACGAACTCTCGATTATCAGGACCGTGGCTACGCGCAGCTGTACCTGCAGCGCATCGAGCGCATCGCGGCGCTCGACACGCAGCGAGCGGCGCTCGAGGCGGGCTCGCTGACGCAGGCGGTTGCCAGCTCGCTCGCGTTGTGGATGACGTTCGAGGACACCATTCGCGTGGCGGACCTCAAGACCCGCTCCGAGCGTTTCGCGCGCGTGCGCACCGATGTCGGCGCGGCGCCGGGCCAGTTGTTCGGCATCACCGAGTTCTTCAGACCCGGAGTGGCCGAGATTGCCGGCACGCTGCCCGCGGCGCTCGGATCGTGGGTGATGCGCTCGCCGCGCGTCATCCGCCGGCTCAATCGCTTCACGGGCGGCAGGCAGATTCGCAGCACGACGGTGAGCGGGTTCCTGCTGCTGCGTGCGCTGGCGGGTCTGCGGCGCTGGCGGCGCGCCACCTGGCGCTTCCGCCAGGAGAACGCCCGGATCGAGGCGTGGCTGGCCGCCATCGAACGGCACGCCGCGACGCGCTATGCACTCGCCGTGGAATTCGCTCGGTCACAGCGCCTCGTCAAGGGCTATGGCGAGACCCACGAACGCGGCTGGCGCAATTTCTCCGCGCTCACGCAGCAGCTCGAGCTGCTCGCGGCTCGTGCGGATGGCGCCGTGCTGCTGTCTCGGCTGCAGGAGGCGGCGCTGGCCGACGAGGAGGGCACCGCCTTGGCCCGCGAGATCGCCTCATACAGTCCGGCGGCGGACGGCGCCCGCACCGCCGGCGAGTCAGCCTGAGGAAGCGCGCGCGTGGCAGACCCGCTGGTGGCCCAGCCGAAACCCTGTCTGGTCAGCCTGAAGGCCGGTCGCACCTATCATTGGTGCCGTTGTGGTCGTTCGGCCAACCAGCCCTTCTGCGACGGCTCGCACAAAGGTACCGGCTTCGAGCCGCAACCGTTCATCGCGCGCACCGACGAGGAAGTGCTCCTGTGCGGCTGTAAACACAGCGCCGACGCGCCGTTCTGCGACGGCACCCATACGAACCTTCCCGGCGGCTCCCCGCTCGATGACCCCGCGAGCCCGGGCAACCGCAGCATTCCATCGGTGACCGAGCGGGACGGCCCGCGGCTCCGGCTGAACGGCGCCTGTTACGTGGTCACCCCGCCACTGGCCGAGACGGTCACGCGCGGCAACCTCAGCTACCGCTATCTGGTTTCCGCCGAGCTCGGCGCCACGTACCAGACGCAGATCCTCCTCGAGGTCAGCGGCGGCGCATCGCCGCTGATGTCACTCGGCGATCGCGAGGTGATCCTCTTCGTGATGGCTGGCCGGGGCACGATCAACATCTCGGGGCGCTCGTTCGACTTCAAGGCGACCGACGGCCTCTACGTGCGCCCGTCCGAGACGCTGCAACTGCTTGCCGCGCGATCGGCGACCCTCAAGGTGTTCGCACTGAGCTGCCCGCCCGGAAGACTCGAATGGCCCGAATCGATGCCCGACAGCTTCGACGCGAGGTACGCGCAACGCGTGGTCTCGGTCGATGAGGCGCAGCGCCGGGCGACCGGGCCGCGCTACTTTCAGCTGCTCGTCGACAAACGCATCGGCTCACAGGTGATCACGCAGTTCATCGGGCACATACCGCGCTCGAAGGCCGCGCCCCACCGGCATCTCTACGAGGAAGCGATCATCGTGCTGTGCGGAGAAGGTTGCATCTGGACCGAGGATCGCAAGGCGCGGGTTCAAGCCGGCGATGTGATCTTCCTGCCGCGCAAGCAGCTGCACTCTCTGGAGGCGACCGCGGCCGACGGCATCGATGTCGTCGGCGTGATCTGTCCCGGGGACAACCCCAGCATCACCTACTATGACTGAGGCGGGAGTCGTGGCACTCCGGGGTCGGACCCGGCACCACCGCGCATGAAATCCGTCCCGATCAGCGAGCGTGAGAGCGGGCTGCAGCGCGGCCTGAGCAAGACGCAGATCGTCATGATCGGGCTCGGTGGGGCGATCGGTACCGGGCTGTTCATGGGCAGCGGGCTCGCCATCGGCTACGCGGGACCGGCCGTGATCCTCAGCTACGTGCTGGCGGGATTCGTGGCGCTGGTGATGGTCTTCAGCCTGTCGGAAATGGCCGTGGTGCATCCGACGGCCGGCTCGTTCGGCACCTACGCCGAGACCTACCTCAATCCCTGGGCCGGGTTCGTGGTGCGTTACACCTACTGGATCGCGCAGGTGATCGCCATCGGCGGCGAGGCGGTCGCAGCCGGGCTGTACATGCGGCTGTGGTTTCCGGGAGTACCGGTGTGGACCTGGGCGCTCGGCTTCTGCGTGGTGCTGCTGTATTTCAACTCGCGTTCGGTGATGAACTTCGGGACCGTCGAATCCTGGTTCGCGCTGATCAAGGTCACGGCGATCGTGCTGTTCATCATCCTGGGTGCGGCGAGCATTTTTGGCGGCGGGCACCCGGCCACCGGCGTGCACAATCTCACCGGGCTTCCCGGCGGATTCTTTCCCAAGGGACTCGCCGGGGTGTGGATGGCGGTGATCGTCGGGATCTTCTCCTTCAACGGCATCGAGGTCATCGCCGTGACCTCCGGAGAGGCGCGCGATCCGCAGCGCGCCATCCCGGCCGCGCTGCGCAGCATGCTGCTGCGGCTGTTCGTGTTCTACGTGCTCGCCGTGACGATCATCGTGACCACGACGCCGTGGACGGCTACCGGCGTCAAGGTCGTCGCGCAGAGTCCGTTCGTCAGTGTGTTCCAGCATTCCGGGATCGCACACGCCGCGGCTGTCATGAACTTCGTGGTGATCAGTGCGGCGCTTTCGAGCATGAACACCAACATCTACCTGTGTTCCCGCATGCTGTTCTCGCTGTCGCGGGGGTCTTATGCTCCGCAGCGGCTCGGCACCCTCAGCGGCCGCGATACCCCGGTCGCGGCCGTCCTGGTTTCGGGTGCCGGCATCCTGATCTCGGCCGGGGTCTCGATCTTCACGCCCAACGCCTACGGCTATCTTCTCGGTGTGGCGCTGTTCGGCGCCATCCTGGTGTGGATGTTCATCCTGCTCAGCCACCTGAGCTTCCGTCGGCAGCACCGCGCGAGCGAGCTGCCGGTGCGCATGCCGCTGTTTCCGTGGATGCAGATCGCGGGGCTGCTGATGCTCGCCGCGATCCTCATCACCATGGGGGTCGATCCGAATCTCTACGTATCGTGGCTGTACGGAGTTCCGTGGCTGATCCTGATCTCGGCAGCGTATTTCCTGTGGCGGGCGCGCCGCCGTCGGGCCGGTACCCCCGCACTGCAGCGCGCGCCGCGCCACCGGCACGAGCGGCGCGGCGGGGTCGAAGGTGAGGAGCGCGTATGACTGACTTCACGGCGCTGCGGCGCCGCTTCCCGGTGCTCGAGCGCAAGACCTACCTGAACAGCGGATCCTACTGCGCACTCGCCGACAGCGTGCGTGACGCCATCAATGCTTACATGGACGATCGCCTGCAGGTGGGTGCCAACTGGGATGTCTGGGTCACGAAGAACGAGGCGGTGCGCCGTGCCATGGCCGCGGTACTGCGGGCGGCCCCCGATGAGATCGCGGTTACCGCCTCGGCCTCAGCCGGACTCAACGCCCTGGCGAGCGCGTTTGATTTCACAGGGCGGCGCAACAAGGTCGTGGTGAGCGACTTCGAGTTCCCGACCAATGCCCAGATCTGGCATGCGCAGGAACCGCGTGGCGCGCGCGTCGTGCACGTGCCAAGAACCGCGCAAGGTGATATCCCGCTCGAAAGTTTCGCCAGGCTGATCGACGAGGAGACGCAGCTGGTAGCCGTGACCCAGGTGTGCTTCCGCAACGGCGCGCGGCTCGACATCCCGGGAATCGTCCGCCTGGCGCGCGAGCGCGGCGCACGGGTGCTGCTCGACTGCTACCAGGCGGTTGGTGGCCTCACGGTCGACGTGAAGCAGCTCGACGTCGACTTCGCCGTCGGCGGCATGCTCAAGTACCTGCTCGGCACGGCCGGCATCGGCTTTCTCTACGTGCGCGGGTCGCTGATACCCAGCCTCACACCGACCCACTCGGGCTGGTTTGCACAGGAGGACATTTTCGCCATGGACATCACGGCAAACCGGCCCGCGCCGAGCGCGCGCCGCTTTGAGGCGGGAACCCCGGCCGTGGTCAACTGCTATGCGGCCGAGGCCGGTCTCAAGATCATCCTGGAAGTGGGCAGCGAGGCAATCGAGGCGCGCGTACGCGCGCTCACGCGCCGCTGTATGTCGGGCCTGGAGAGCATCGGCTGGGCGAGCGTCACGCCGGCCGAGGATGAGCGGCGCGGCCCGATGGTGTGTGTGCCGGCGCGCGACGTCGCGCAATTGCTTGCCACGCTGATGGAGCAGGACATCGTGACCTCATTTCGCGATAACAACATCCGGGCGACGGTGCATTTCTACAATTCCGAGGATGACATCGACCGTTTTGTCGCGGCGCTGAAGGCCAGCCGCGCCAGGCACCACCCGCAGATCCGCCCGCGCACGGCATGAGGTCTGCGGGCGTGGGCGTATGCCGCGATGTGAATGCGGTGTGAGGAATCTAAACGCAGCACTCGTCTCGGTTTGGAATCGAGGCTGGCCTGACATGTCGATGGGCGTCCTGCGCTCCTTGACCTCACGTGCCGTGCACGCCGCAAGCACCTTGCAATCCTAGGCAGACCGTAGCGCACTCACGCGGTGCGGTGAATCGCCGCGGCCGCGCCAAATCAGTGCGCTCGAGCGAGCGGCGCACAGTTGTGAGGCGGCCGTCGCCGGCGCGTGTTCGCGCCTGCGATTTTCCTAACACATGCTGGTCTATCCGTGAGCTCCTGCACCGCTACGCTCAGTGACGTTCCTTTCGACAATTGAGTTTGACGCGGGAGCTTCTGACAATGCGCCCGAGGAAGTTGCTGACATCGTTGCTGATGACCGCGTCGGTGCTGCCAGCGCTCGGGGCTGAAGCGACGGGGACGCCGGAAGCCGACGCCGTCAACGCGACATCCGCAGCCAGCGCGGAGCCTGCGACCAATTCAGGCCAGCTGGCTGAAGTGGTGGTAACGGCCGAGAAACGCGTCTCCACGGTGCAGAACACGCCGATCAGCATTTCCGCGGTCAGCGGCGACGCTCTACAGTCTCGCGGTGTCGCCTCCCTCGCCGGGCTGGCTGAGGGCACGCCCGGCGTTTCGCTCAAAAGTGAAGGGCCGAGTCAGACGGAAATCGAGATGCGGGGGATGACCTCGAGCGGCGGCAACTCCGCGACAGTCGGTTTCTATCTCGATGACATTCCCTTGACTGGCCCAGCCAGTGCCCAAAATGGCCACGTGGTGATCGATCCGGATCTTTATGACCTGAATCGCATCGAGATTCTGCGCGGACCTCAGGGTACGCTATTCGGGTCGGGTTCGATGGGCGGCACGGTTAGAATGATTACCAATCAGCCGAACCTGGCGCAGCTTCAATCGAGCGCACAGAGCGTGTTATCGGGCACCGACGGTGGCGGGTTCAATCACAAAGACAATTTGATGATTAACCTCCCCCTGCTTGACGACACGCTGGCATTACGGGTGGTGGGAACAGAAAATTACACTAGCGGTTGGATCGACCGCATCGTGGTTGACCCTTTTCCACTGGTCGGTGGAGACCCGGTCGGCACCGTGCGCGGCGATGTCCAGGACGCTCCCATCACGAAGCAGTATCCCGGCTCGAACGCCTATCAGATCTATGGGGCGCGCGTGACTGTGCTGTGGAAGCCGACGACAAGCCTGTCGGTCACGCCGTCCTACTTTCACGAGACCAGCACTCAAAACGGCATCAGTGCCTACGACAGTGTTCCCGGCACCGAGACGCACTATCAGCCTTTCGACATCGCCGAACCACTGACCGATTCGCTGACGGCCTACAGCCTCAATGTGAATTACAGCTTCTCGGGGTTCGACTTGACCTCGAGTACGGCGCGCTGGAGCCGCAACTCCACTCAGGTGGAGGAGGCCAGCGAGGCCTTCAATAATCCACTCGAAGGCATTACCTATAACTCCAACTACGATCTTCCGAACCCAGGATACTACGGCCCGAGCGGCTCCGGCCCGGAACACGGTATCGAAATTGATCCCTCCAATCAGTTCAGCGAGGAGCTGCGATTGACTTCGAAGGGGAACGATACCTTGAGCTGGGTTACCGGGCTCTATTACAGCCACTTCTACTCTCTGTGGACCTTCGACGGTACGACGCCCAATTACTCCTCGTATATGGATCTCGGCACGCTGCAGCGGGCAACCACAGCCAACTGGTTCGATGCCTACTCGCCTACCACGCTCTCACAGGATGCGGCCTTCGCCGACGCCACTTATGCCCTGACCGATGAGCTCAAGATCGATGTCGGTGCTCGCTTGAATCACTACAACTATCGTTTCTCATCCTGCATCAGCGGCTGGGGATCGGCCAACGGAGTTGCTACGCCCTCGTGTTCCGGTCTCATCGAGCTGGCGTCGACCAGTTTCAACCCAAAATTCAATCTGTCCTATACGTTCAGCCCGGACCTGATGGCGTATGGAACCGTGGCGAGCGGCTTCCGTCCCGGCGGGGGCAACGCGGCCTATCCGACCACCGGTTCCGCGTGGGGAGCGGCCTTCCAGCAGCAGAATTATACGAGCGGCAAGTGGCCCAGCACGTATGAACCGGACCGTGTCTTGAGCTATGAGCTCGGCGAGAAGGCGAGGCTGCTGGATCGCCGCCTGACCGTGAACGCCAGTGTCTACTACGAGGACTGGCGCCACGTCCAGCTCGAGGCGTATCCCAACGACTGGGCGCTGAACATCAACGGCAACTATGTCTCTATCTACGGAGCCGACATCGACCTGCTCGCCGATCTGGGGGCGGGATTTCAGCTGGAAGTCTCGGCCGGCTATCTCTCTGAATGGCTGGACGGGGGTCCGCACTGGGTAATTACCCCGATCCACAGGATGCCGGAGGTCGCGCCGGAGAATGGCACCGCCGCTCTCAGCTATTCCAAGCCCCTCAGTGGCTCCTACACCTTCACGGCTCGCCTGGAGAATTCATACACTGGCCCGCGCTACTCGATTTTTTTCTCCAACCCTTACGAGTTCGTCGGTACGTACAGACAGTTGCCCGGGTATGATCTGCTCAATGTCCGGGCGGGAGTAACATTCCGTGATACGTGGAGCGCTAGTTTGTTTGTCAACAACGTCACGAACAAGCACGCTCAACTCGAGAGCATGTTTACGGAGAATGAGCCGCAGCCTGATTTTACCCGCATCGAAACCAACCAGCCGCTCACGGCGGGTGTCGATCTGACCTACCGCTACTGAAAGGCCGGCAGCCGTGATGACCGGCTTGCGGTTGGGGTCACCGCGGCGACAGCGCGGTGGACGAACGTGTTTGGTACCTGGCAATTCCATAAACCGCACCGCCCAGCACGACAAACACCACCAGCAGACCCAATGAGTTGAGCAGGACCCTCGGGTAGCCCAGGCTCGTGACGTCGATGAACGGATAGGGATATGAGCCGAGCAGCTCGCCGCGAACGAGTGCGTAGGCGATATACAGAACCGGATAGAGGCACCACGCCAGCGGAGCCCAGAGAGGAAGCTTGTGCGCCGGTGGAAACAGGACCCAGTAAACGAGCAGGACTATTGGCACGGCGTAGTGGAGGGTGACGTCGGCGATCCACTGCAACCCCGCGGGTGCCCAAAGATTGCGCAGGAGCAGGTGGTAGACGATCCCCACAAACACGATTGCGGTGGTTGCGCACCCGAGCGCCATGGCGCTGCCGAACCAGCGACCCGGGCGTGAACTGCGGAAGAGGGGCAGCGTTGCGGCGAGTGCGACGAAGATATTGGTCAGCACAGTGAAGTAGCCGAAGAAGCCGACGAGGCCGTCAACGACGGACTTGCCACTGCGCGCGGCCAGCCGCAACGACAGGTACAGTTGCAGCAGAACACCAAACCAGGCAATCGCAGCAACCAGAGTCAATGCAGGGCGGCTACGAGTGTTGTGCGTTACGCCCAACGGCTGGCCCGTGATGCTTCAAACACCGCGGCGCAACGGCGGTGCCGCACCGGTGAGGATCCAATCCATGGGTATGTCGTGAGGCTGTGGGAAGATCGTGGGGATCAATGCGCCGGCGTACCCGACGCCTATCACCAGTGGAGCCGCGTCGAAGCCCGCCAGAGTTCGATCGAAGAATCCTCCACCGTAGCCGAGGCGGAAGCAATCCTTGTCGAACGCCACCAGCGGCGCGATCACCACGGTCGGCACCACGTCGGCGCCGTCAGCGGGGTAAGGAATCTTCCACAGACCGCGCGCCAGCCGGGCGTTCGGCCGCCACTCGCGGAACATGAGAGGTTGACCCAGCGCGACCGCAACCGGCAACGCGACCCGCACCCCGCGTTCCGACATGGCCTGCATCCATGGTCGAAGATCCGGCTCGGCCTTGATGGGCCAGTAGACACTGACCACTGTGTCTGCAGCCGGCACAATCAACTGGTGCAGATCTCTCGCAATGGCTGAAGTCTGCTCGGCGCGATAATCTGCCAATAGCCCGAGCCTTGCGCCGAGCAAGCGCTCGCGCTCCACCTTTCGCCACTGGGTGACATCCCTTGTCTGTCGAGGGTCCGGGCGGACGACCCCTTGAGGATCCAGTTCGTGCAGCAGGCATGGGGGCGCGCCGCCTGCATCGTCATCGGTGTCCTCATCGCCAGGGGAAATCACCGCAGCAGTATTTCACCGAGTAGTGGCTCTGTGAACTGTCACGCTCCGAGGCCATCGCTGGATCGCTTGCCGCCGGCCAGCCCGCGCGTCGCGGTCCAGGCCGCGGCGGCGATGACCAGCACGTTGGCAACGATCACCGGAGGGGCGCCGATCAGCACGCCGTACAGGACCCACAGCAGCGCGCCGAGCATCTGCGTGGCGCGCAACGCCGCAGGGCGCGCGCAGAAATACGACGCGACGAACAGCGCGGTCGCCACCCAACCCAGCCAGCTGATCCCCGCGCTGCTCATCGGGCTTCAGCCCGTTGCCGGGGCCGGCACGGACGCGGTGACGCCGAGCTGCACGTGATCGGTGCGCGCCTTTTCCCACGCCTGCAGCGTCAGACCGTTGCGCTCGAGCAGCTCGCGGATCTCGCCGGCACGCCAGTCGAGGATCTGATCGAGCACCGGCACCATGATGCTGAAGACGTTGTCGCTCAAGACCGTGCTGCGGGCGATGCGCGCGAGCTGCTGGTTGTCGGAGACCGCGATCGTGAAGCCGTCATGACTGTTGACGTGCAGCATGACGTGGACGTCGGAGCTGCCGTCGCCGACGTAAATCACGCGATCGGGCGCGATCTGCAGCCGGTGCTGTAATTCTTCGATCACCGCGACCTTGCCGTAACCGGCCGGCACCCGCCTGATCGAGCGCACTTCACCCGAGGTCTGGTCGAAATCCAGTTCGGTGCCGTAGATGTGGTCGGGCGCCAGAATGCCGCTCAGTGCGGCAGTCACGATCTCGCGCGGCGCCGCGGAAATGACGTAGAAAGAGAAGCGGTAACCCTCGAAGCCGTTCTCGAGGAACTTCACCAGCGCCGGGATCGCGCCTTTGAGGCGCACACGCCTGCCGGTCTCCACCAGGTGCTCGTGACGTACACCGCGAAACTCCGGGTCGTGCCTGATGAGGTAGGCGAGCTCGCCGCCCTGCTGGACGAGATTGCTGTGCGCCAGCCCGGCCACGCGCTCTTGGAAGCCGCGTACGCCGAGCAGATCGGCGAGCACCTGGCCCGAATCGTTGAAGCTCAGCGTCTGATCGAAATCCGATGCGAGCAGATAGTGCTTGCTGAAAGAATCACTCAAGTCGCTCGACTCCCTGTGCAGTGCTGCGCGCCGTCGCCGCGACGACGCGAGCGGACCATACCAGCGTGGCGGGCACGGTCAAGGAACGAAGCGTTACTTGCACATGAAATTAACTTCAGTGCCGAGCAAGCCCTTTCAGGCGTAAGCGTGCACTGTGCGCGCGCCGTTCATGCCACGTTCACACTCGCATGGATGCATGGGCGTAGTCCGCCGCTGACGTGTACTTGAGTCATCCATGGGGCTCAAATGCAGGTCGAGCCTGGTCCATCCTTAGTGCTTCGTAGCAGGAGGATCCACCTATGAAGACAGTACACGGAGTCATCACGCTGGTATTGCTGGCCGCGGGCAGCGTTGCGGCAGCGCAGACTTATCAACAGCCGGCTGCGCCACCGCCGGATAGCTCTGGCGATCCGGACCAGATGAGCATCCCTAACCCGTCGAGCGATGCCGGCCAGACGAATGCGCCGCCGCCGTCGTCGTCGGCCAGCGACACCAGCCCCAGCAGTGCCTCTACCAAGCAGCAGATGAAAGACTGCATCGCGCAGCAGCAGGCCGGCAACTCGGGCATGACCAAGGCCCAGGCCAAGAAGGCCTGCAAGCATCAGGTGAACGGCTCGCCGCAGGACTAAACGAGCTACCTGAAAACCAGCTGACGTGGGCGCGTGGCGGCGCTCGTCGCCACTCGCCCACGTGAGCGCGATCGCGCGCTGAGCGAATCGCGCGCTCAGCGCCCGGGCGAGCCTCGCGCGGTCGCAGCCGTCCCGTTCGGGTACTGACGCGCGTACCAGTCGCGGTACTCCCCGCTCAGGATCGGGCGCCACCAGGCATCGTTCGCGAGGTACCACTGCACGGTGCCGGCCAGGCCCGCTGCGAGCGTCGTCGCGGGGCTGAAACCCAGCCGTCCGCGCAGCTTCGAGGAGTCGACGCAGTAGCGCCGGTCGTGCCCGGGTCGGTCACGTACGTGCTCGATGAGTGAGCGCGACGAGCGGCCGGCGGCGGGGGCGCTCTGCGGGAAGCGCTGCGCGAGGCCCGCGTCGGCGGTGAGCGCGGCATCGACCAGGTCGCACAGCGCCTGCACGATGGCGAGGTTGGTGTCCCCGCCGGAGCTGCCGACGTTCCACGTTTCCCCCGCCGCGGAGGCACGCAGGATCGCATCGATCGCGCGGCAATGATCCTCGACGTGCAGCCAGTCGCGGATCTGCAGTCCGTCGCCGTAGATGGGCAGCGCCAGCCCCTGCAGCATGTTGACTATGCACAGCGGCAGCAGCTTCTCGGGGAACTGGTACGGGCCGTAATTATTCGAGCAGTTGCTGATGGTGCACGGTACGCCGTAAGTGCGCGCATAGGCTCGCACCAGGTGATCGGCCGCGGCCTTGCTGGCGGCGTACGGGGAGCTGGGCACGTAGGGCGAGCTCTCGGTGGAAGCCGGATCGTCCGCGGCGAGCGAGCCGTAAACCTCATCGGTCGAAACGTGGTGAAAACGCCGCCCCTGCAGGTCACCCGCACCCCACGCGCGCCGCACCGCTTCGAGCAGCGCCTGCGTGCCCAGGACGTTCGTGCGCAGGAAGCTCTGCGGATCCTCGATGGAGCGGTCGACATGCGACTCCGCCGCGAAATTCACCACCGTGTCGATGTCCTCGGCGCCGAGCAGGCTCTCGACCTGGGCGCCATCGGCGATGTCACCGTGCACGAACCGCACCCGTCGCGCATCGATCAGCGGCGCGATGCTGGCGAGATTGCCCGCATAGGTGAGCAGATCGAGCACCACCACGCGGTCGGCGGGGTAGGTGCGCGTCCAGTAGTGGCAGAAGTTGGCCCCGATGAACCCCGCACCGCCGGTGACCAGCAGGCGTCTCACCGTCGTGCTCCCGCCAGGCCCGGCGTGGTGCGATCCGCCGTGCCTTGCGCCGCGCGCTGCGCCGCGAGCCCGCTGAGCGTCTCGCGCAGCGCGACACGCCAGTGCGCAGCGCGCACCCCCAGGAGCTGCTCGGTGCCGCTCTTGTCGAGCAGGCTGTAAGGGGGCCGCGCCGCGGGCAGCGGATACTCGGCGCTCGCGATCGGAATCACCACCGCGGGCGTGTGCAGCACCTGCAGTGCGCGGCTCTCCTCGGCGATGGCGACCGCGAAGTCGTACCAGCTCGCCACACCCGAGTCGCACCAGTGAAAGAGGCCGCCGGCGCGCCGCGCGGCCAGCGCCCACAGCACGCGCGCCAGGCCGCTCGCCGCGGTCGGGGCGCCCACCTGGTCGGCGACGACGCGCAACTCCCCGGGCGCTGCCAGCCGATGCAGCATGGTGGTGAGAAAGTTGCGGTGCCCGCCGCTATAGAGCCAGGAGGCGCGCACCAGCGTGCTGCCGGCGCCGAGCGCTGCCTGCACCGCGCGCTCGCCGGCGAGCTTGGTGCGTCCGTAGACGCTCAGGGGGTGCGGTTGCGCCGACGGTGCGTACGGACGGTTGTGCGTGCCGTCGAACACGTAGTCGGTGGAGACGTGCAGCAGCCAGGCCCCGCTCGCGCGGCAGGCCGCGGCGAGCACCGCAGGCCCGGTGGCATTGGCGCGTTCGGCGGCCTCGGGCCGCGCTTCCGCGTCGTCGACGCGCGTGAAAGCGGCCGTGTTGATGACGAGCTGCGGCTGCAGCGTGCGCATGACTTCCTGCACGGCGGCCTCGTCGGCGATGTCGAGCTCGGCGTGGCTGAGCGCGCGCACCACTTGGTCCGCAGGCGCGCTCGTCTGCAAGGCGTGCGCGAGCTGACCGCCGCCGCCGGTGATGAGCGCCGTCACGGGAAGGTCTCGGCATCCGCGAGCGAATGGCCGTGGCGGTCCTTCGCGGAGAGGATGGGTGTGGCGCCCGAGGGCAGCGGCCAGCCGATCGCGAGCTTCGCATCGTCCCAGGCGAGGGTTCGCTCGGCGCTGCGCTCCCAGTAGTCGGTGACCTTGTACTGCACCTGCGTGTCGTCGCTGAGCGCGAGGAACCCGTGGGCGAGGCCTTCCGGTACCCACAGCGAGCGAGGCGTGGCCGCGCTCAGCGTGACGTGCACGCTGCGTCCAAACGCCGGCGAGGAGCGGCGCAGGTCGACCAGCACGTCGAAGATCTCCCCGGCGAGCACCCGCACCAGCTTGCCTTGCGCGTGCGGCAGCTGGTAGTGCAGGCCGCGCAGCACGAAGCGCCGCGAGAGGCTCACGTTGTCCTGGACGAAGCGCACCGCGATGCCGGCCTGCGCCAGGGCGCGCTCGTTCCAGCCTTCGAAGAACGCGCCACGCTCGTCCGGGTAGACGTCGTGCTCGATCAGGAATGCGCCGGGCAGCTCGAGCGGGATGGCGCGCATCAGTAGATCCGCTCGCTCAGCACGGTCTGCAGGTACTGGCCGTAGCCGGAACGGCCCAGGCCCTCGGCGAGGCGTGCGAGCTGCTCGCGGTCGATGAATCCCTGGCGGAACGCGATCTCTTCGGGGCAGCACACCTTCAATCCCTGCCGCGACTCGATGGTCTCGACGAAATTCGCCGCGGCCAGGAGCGAGGAATGCGTGCCGGTGTCGAGCCAGGCGACGCCGCGCCCGAGCACTTCGACGCGCAGCTTCCCGGCCTGAAGATACGCACGGTTGACGTCGGTGATCTCCAGCTCCCCGCGCGCCGAAGGCTTGAGCGAGCGCGCGATCTGCACGCAGCCCGCGTCGTAGCAATAAAGCCCGGTGACCGCATAGTGCGAGCGGGGGGTGCGCGGCTTCTCCTCGAGGCCGATCGCGCGTCCGGAATCATCGAACTCGACCACCCCGTAGCGCTCCGGATCGCTCACGTAGTAGGCGAACACCGTCGCGCCTTCGGTCTGGGCGGTGGCCTTGCGCAACTGCTCCGGGAAGCCATGTCCGTAGAAGAGATTGTCGCCGAGCACCAGGCACACCGGCTGCGCGCCGATGAAGCGCTCGCCGATCAGCAGCGCCTGGGCGATGCCGCCTGGCTGTGGCTGCGTGGCGTACTGCACGCGGATGCCCCACTGCGAGCCGTCGCCGAGCAGCCGCTCGAACAGCGCGCCGTCCTCCGGGGTGACGATCAGCAGCACCTCGCGGATACCCGCCAGCATGAGCGTCGCCAGCGGGTAATACACCAGCGGCTTGTCGTAGAGCGGCAGGAGCTGCTTGGACACGACGCGTGTCGCCGGGTGCAGGCGTGTACCGGCGCCGCCGGCGAGCACTATTCCCCTGGTGATCAGACAGGCTCCTTTAGTTCGTGGGTGCGCGTAAACGTACGGCGGCTATGCTAGCGAAGCCGCACGCAAAGCGCTGCGGTTGCGCGTGCGCCGCGGATCGCCTCAGCTGCCCAGCACCTCGAGTGCGGCGCGCCGGCCGCTCTGCAGCGCGCCCGTGACGGTGCCGCCTTCCCCGTGGGTGTCGGTGGCCTCCCCGGCGAAGAACAGCGTGTCGTCGAGCGGGCGCGCCAGATGCGCGCGCGCTTCGCTGCCGCCGAGCAGCACGTAGCTGTAGGCCCCGCGGGCGAACGGATCGTGCTGCCAGTCGTGGTAGTAGTAGCCCTCGAGCTGCCCGCGCACATCGACGTGCCTGCCGAAGAGGTGCTGCAGACTCTGCGTCGCCGTTGCAGCCAGCTGCTGCGGCGTGGCGCCGGCGGAGACCGCCTGGGCGCGCGGTCCTCCCGCCCAGGCGACCAGCAGCGGTGCGCGCGCCGGAGCGCAGGTCCAGAAGGTCGGAATCTGCGCCCCCGGCGCGTGAAAGAACGACACGTCGCGGTAGCGGCCGTCGTGCAGCTCCTCCCAGAACGCCGAGGCGAAGCGCAGCAGGATCTTGACCACCGGACCTGAGGCGAGCCCCGCGAGGGCGGCACGCTTGGCATCAATCCCGGGAGTGAAGCGCACGGCGCCGGCGGCGGGCGGCGGGCTCTGCAGCACCCCGAGGGGCAGGGCGATGACCGCCCGGGCGCTGCGGGCGGTGAACGGCGCGCCTAGGAATTCGCCGCTCACCTCGACCGCATGCCGCGCCCAGCGAACCTCGCGCACCGGGGAGTTGAGCTGCAGACGCGGCCGATCGCCATGGCGCGGCGCCACGAGCGCGGCCAGCAGCGCTTCGTAGCCGTCGCGCGGGCGCGAGGTCGCAGCGCCCAGCGTGTCGCCGGTCCATTCGGCGGCGATCGCGCGCGCGCTCGCGCGTGCGGTGTCCGCCGCGTCGAAGCCTTCCGCCATCATGCGTGCGCGCTGCCGCTCTTCGGGCGAGAGGCTGCCGGGGGGTTGCTGATCGAGAAAGTCATCGAAGGACATGTCGCGCTCGGCGAGCACGGTGCTATCGCGCATCACCGCCTCGATGTTCGGCCAAAACGGCTCGCGCGCCTGCGGCTCACCCTCCTCGAGCGTGAGGTGTGAGCCGGCGGAATCGACCACCGGGCTGCCCGCCTGGGCGAGGAGGCTGCGGGTGAGGGCGGCAGACCCGTGGATGAACTCCGCTCCGAGCTCGATCGGCACCGGCACGCCCGCTTCGCGGCGCGTCCAGATGCGTCCGCCGACGCGATCGCGCGCCTCCAGCAGCAGCACCTCGCGGCCGGCTGCCGCAAGGTGGGAAGCCGCGGCCAGGCCAGCGGCGCCGGCGCCGATCACGATCACATCGCAGGAGGTGTCAGTCACTGTCTGACGGTAGAATGGGGCAGCGCCGTTGCGCAAGCTCGATCCCCCATCCCCTTTGAGGCATCGACGATGAACTGGGGCGCTTCCCGGGCGTACTCACCTTACGACATGCGCGCGGACACCCGACTGTGAGCGCTAAGGGCGGCGCTTCGCTGTGCGCGGCGCTGGCGCTGCTGCGGCCGCTGCCGCTGCCCGCGCAGGGCGACTGGGTGAGTGAGCCGGCGGTACAGAAACGCCTCGCCGCCGGCGAGATCGTGGTGGTCGAAGCCGGCAATTCCGTCGATGCGTCCCGGCCGCGCGGCAGCGTGCAGGCCGCGGTGCGCATCCCGGCGACGCCCGAGGCGGTGTGGCGCGTCATGACTGATTGCCGCCAGGCCACCATCTTCGTGCCGGGCCTGCAGCGCTGTCACCTGATCGCCCGCGCCGCCGATGGGCGCTGGGAGGAGATCGAGCAGGAGGTGCGCTACTCCTGGCTGCTGCCCGCGGTTCGCTACGTGTTTCGCGCCGAATACGACCGCCCGCGCCGCATGGATTTCCGCCGCGTGAGCGGCGATCTTAAGGAAGAAGAGGGCGCGTGGCTGCTGACGGCGACGGCCGATGGTTCGGCAACCGTGGTGGAGTACGAGGTGTACCTCGATCCCGGGTTCTGGATCCCGCAGTTTCTGGTGACGCGCACCCTGCGCAAGGACGTGCCGGCAGTGTTGAGCGGCCTGCGCGAGTGCGTCGAGCGAGCCGGGGCGAACACCCCCGTCACCCAAGCCGGCCACTGACGCGAAGCGGCAGCTGCGCGGCGTTGCCCGATCCCGCATACTCACCGCCCGTCGGCCGCCGGCGGGGCAGCGGACCTATAAGAAGTCGCGGAATTTTTCGGGGAGCTCACGCCATGATGATCCGCAGCACACCCTGCCTGCTGACGCTGTGCCTCTGCGCTGCGGGCACCTCGGCCGCGGGCGCTGCGCCCGGGTCGGCCGCGCCGGCCGCCGGCAGCGCGCCCTACGACGTGCTGATCAGCGGGGCGAGTGTCTACGACGGCTCGGGCGGCGAACCCTTCGTCGGCGAGATCGCCATCACCGGGGATCGCATCGCATACGTCGGCCGCAAGGCGCCGGGGTCGGCTCGTGAGCGCCTCGATGCGCACGGCAAGGCGGTGGCGCCGGGCTTCGTCAACATGCTGGCGCATCCGGAGGAGTCGCTGCTCGCCGACGGCCGGGCGCTGAGCGATCTGCGCCAGGGGGTGACGCTCGAGGTGCTGGGCGAGGATTCGATGGGGCCGCTGTCGCCGCGCATGAAGGAGCTTGGTGTGCAGCGCCAGGGCGACATCCACTATGCGATCGACTGGACCACGCTCGGAGAATACCTGGATAAGCTCGAGCGGCGTGGCATTGCGCCGAACGTCGCTTCCTACGTGGGCGCGGGCACCGTGCGCAACTACGTGCTCGGCGAGCGCGACGTGCAGCCAACCGCCGCGCAGCTCGAGCAGATGCGCGGCCTGGTCCGCCAGGCCATGGAGCAAGGCGCGCTCGGCGTCACGACGGCACTCATCTACAGCCCCAACGAGTACGCCAGGACCCCGGAGCTGATCGCGCTCGCCACCGAGTCGGCGCGCTGCGGGGGACTCTACAGCGTGCACATGCGCAGCGAAGGTGACCGGTTGCTCGAGGGGGTGCAGGAGACGGTCGAGATCGCCCGCGCCTCGGGCGGCCCGGCCGAGATCTATCACCTGAAGGCGGCCGGCAAGCGCAACTGGAGCAAGCTCGACGCACTCATCGGCGCGGTCGAGGCGGCGCGCCAGTCCGGCGTGCGCATCACCGCCGACATGTACGTCTACACGGCCGGTGCGACCGGACTCGACGCGGCGATGCCGCCGTGGGTGCAGGACGGCGGGCTCGAGGCCTGGATCGCACGCCTCAAGGATCCGCAGGTGCGCCCGCGCGTGCTGGCCGACATGCGCGATCCGGCGCCGCAGTGGGAGAATCTCTATGGCGCGGCGGGCGCCGCCGGCACGCTGCTGCTCGCCTTCAAGAACCCCGCCTTGAAGCCACTCACCGGCAAGACGCTCGCCGAGGTGGCGCACACGCGCGGGGTGTCGCCCGAGGACGCAGCGATCGACCTCGTGATCGAGGACGGCTCGCGGGTCGGAGTGGCGTATTTCCTCATGTCGGAGGACAACGTGCGGCGCGAGGTGGCGCTGCCGTGGGTGAGCTTCGATTCCGATGAGGAGGCACCGGCACCGGAAGGGGTGTTCCTGAAGTCGAGCCACCATCCGCGCGCTTACGGCAACTTCGCGCGCGTGCTGGCACGCTACGTGCGCGATGAGCACGTCATCACGCTGCAGGAAGCCATTCGCAAGCTCGCGGCCTTCCCCGCCGACACGCTGTCGCTGTCCGGGCGCGGCCGGCTGAAGGCCGGCTACTTCGCCGATGTCGTGGTGTTCGACCCGGCCACCGTCCAGGATCACTCCACCTACGAGCGTCCGCAGCAGCTGGCCACCGGTGTGGAAGAGGTGTGGGTGAACGGCGTGCGCGCGCTGCGCCACGGCGAGCCGACCGGGGCAGCCAGCGGCCGCGCGGTTCGCGGCCGTGCCTGGAGCGGCGCGGGCGGCGGCTGCCGCGCACGCGCGCAGGATTGGACCTGGGTGCAGTGACGGCGCCGCGCGACCGCTGGTATGTGCTCGCGGTCCTCACTGCCGTCTATGCACTGAATATCGCCGACCGCTTCTCGGTCTCGACCCTGATCGAGCCCATCCGCCGCGAGCTGGAGCTTTCCGACAGCGGCATCGCGTTCCTCACCGGGGTTGCGCTGGCGCTGGTCTACGTGACGGTGGGGATCCCGGTCTCCGCGCTCGCCGACCGTGGCAATCGCCGTAACATCCTGGCGCTCGCGCTGGCGCTGTGGTCGGTGTTCACGGCGCTGTGCGGGCTGACCCACAACTACTGGCAGCTGTTGCTGGCGCGCTTCGGCGTCGGCATCGGTGAGTCCGGCGGCACGCCTCCCTCCACATCCATGCTCGCCGACAAGTTCCCGCCGGCGCGCCGGCCGCTGGCGCTGACGCTGTTCGCCCTCGGCACCCCGCTCGGGGTGTGGCTCGGCTCCTCGGTGGCCGGGGCGGCCGCGGAGCGGGCCGGCTGGCGCGCGGCGTTCCTGGTGCTGGGCGTGCCCGGGGTGCTGCTGTCGCTGCTCGTGTGGCTCAGCGTCAGCGAGCCGCGCCGCGGCGGCCTCGATACGCATGCGCCACCCGCGCAGGGCAGCAGCGTGCGCGCCACGCTGCGCTTCATCCGCACGCAGCGCTCGGCGGTGCACCTTTTGCTGGGCGGCGCGGCGGCGACGTTCTGGAGCTGGGGACTTCTGTGGTGGACGCCGACCTTCCTGCAGCGCTCGCACCAGCTGACGGTGGGCGAGGCCGGGGCGCGGGTCGGGCTCATGCACCTCATCGCCGGCACGCTCGGCACGCTGATCGCGGGGCTGCTCATGGCGCGGCGGGCCGCGGCCGATCCGCGCTACGTGGTGCGGCTGCTGAGCGTGGTGATCGCGCTCAGCACGCTGCCGTCCTGGCTGGCGTATTGGGTGCCCTCGCTCAAAGCGGCGACCGTGCTGCTGTGGATCTTCGCGCCGGCGGTGTACTTCTACATCGGCCCGATTCTCGGGCTGCTGCAGAACGTCGTCCCGGCGCACATGCGCGCGACCACCTGTGCGATCCTGCTGCTGCTCGCCAACGTCGCCAATCTGATCCTCGCCCCGCAGCTCGTCGGCTGGCTGAGCGACTGGTTCGGCGCCTCCTTCGGCGCCGGCCGCGAGTCGCTGCGCTGGGCGCTGCTGCTGCTCGCACCCACGGGCCTGTGGGCCGCGTGGCACCTGTGGACGAGCGGCGACACGATCCGCGCAGACGAGGCGCGCGCGACCTGACGCAAAGGGTGTGCGCGACGTGCGCAGCGATATCGTGCTCGACCCGGACGCCGCTAGCGGTGAGCGGCGGTCCCTGGGCGAAGCGGCGTCCCTGCCGCCCGCCCGCATCGACCGATTAACTCGCGCGCCCCGCGGGCACTGTGACCCGCGGCAGCGCCGGTAAGTTCCTTACGAAATGCTCGCGCTGACGAGCCCCGACATGGACGGCAGTGCGCTCACTGCACGCTCATGCTGACCACTGGCGACATGGCGCTCTGCACGCCGGTGTTGGTGTAGGCCACGCCGCCAAAGTACCAGGTGCCCGCGGTGAGATTGGCGATGGTGTAGCTGATCTGGCTGGCGCTGGCCAACTTCACCGATTGCGTAAGGCTCGCGGGCGCTGTCCCGTAGTAAAGGATGATCCCCGCAAGATTGGTGAGCGCACTGCCGTTGGTGTTCTGTGTCGGCGGCACCCAGTTGACCGTCGCGCTGCCGGTGGTCGCTGTCGTGCCAGCCACCGAGATGGTGAAGGGCGCGAGCGCGCTCGTGGCCTGTCCGTCGCTGACGCTCACAACAATGTTGGAATAACTTCCGGTCTGCGCGCTGCTGGGGGTCCCGGTAAGTTGTCCAGTGGCGATGCTGAAGTTCGCCCAGGCGGGCTTGTTCTGCACCGAGAACGACAGCGTCATCCCGGCAGGTCCGGCGGCAGTCGGCTGGAAGGAGTACGGCGTGCCGGCCGTGGCACTCGTGGGCGGTGTTCCGGAGATCGTCGGCGGCGCGGCGCTCCCCCCGGCGGCAGAGACCGTGATGCCAAACTCCGGGCGAAGGAAGGCATTGTCGACTCCGTCCTCAGCCCAAATCAGAATATGGGCGGGTGAAGTGCCGACGTTGGCAGCGGTCGGCGTGCCCGAAAGAGTGCCCGTGGTCGGGTTGAAGGTCAGCCAACTCGGCTTACCCACTATCCCGAACGACATGTAGCGCTTCCTCGGATTGACTGATGTCGGCGTGAATGAGTAAGTCTGTCCGACCGTGGCGCTCTGCGGCGGTGAGCCGGAGATCGAAAGTCCATCCGCCGCGGTGCTGGCGTGTGCTGCAGCGGCGCCGAAACAGAGGACAGCGCCGGCGAGGACGCGGACCGACAGTCGCCGTAACGACGTGGGTGTGAAGAACGTGGGTGTAAAGAACGGTGCGTGAAACATCTTGCCTCCCCGACCAGTGCGGTCGCACGCGGGGAGGCAGAGCCCGACACGCTCAGCGCGGCAGCAAGCCGCGCGCGGCAGTAGTCGTCTGACGACCGTCCACTATGAGTCCAGGACTGGCCGGCAACCCCGCTATCTCCCTTGGGGAGACCGGAGGCTTTGCGTCCCCGTCTTGCGACGGGTTTGCCCTTACCCGCAGCGGCAGAGCCGACTGCGAGGTTCGAGTGCACAGTGCGCGCTGCCGGCTCTCTTAGCAAAATGTCTCGACATGGAGACACCTGACCCTGGCGATAGCGCGGGTGCAGCCCGGGTAGGCGCGGCGCGGGCGGCAGTGCGCTCACTGCACGCTCATGCTGACCACGTGCGACATGGCGCTCTGCGCACCAGTGGTGGTGTAAGACACGCCGCCGAAGTACCAGGTGCCGGCGGTGAGGTTGCCGAGTGTGTAGCTGGTCTGGGTGCTGCTGGAGATCTGCACCATGTGGCTGAGATTGGCCGCCGAGGTTCCATAGTAGATGCGCACCCCCGCAAGGTCGGTGAGCGGACTGCCATTGGTGTTCTTCGTCGGCGGAATCCAGTCGATGACCGCGCTTGCGGTGCTCGACGTGGAGCCGGTCACCGTGACGTCGAAGGCCGGCAGCGCGCTCGAGTACTGTCCGTTGCTCGCGCTGATGATGACGTCGTCATACGCCCCGGTCTGCGTACTGCTCGGCGTGCCCTCGAGAAGCCCGGTGGCGATGCTGAAGGTCGCCCAGGCGGGCTTGTTCTGCACCGAGAACGACAGTGTCTTGCCGTCCGGATCCTTGGCGCTGGGTTGAAATTTGTAGGTGCTGCCTACGGTCACGCTGGTGGGCGGCGTCCCGGAGATCGATGGCTTGTCGGCGCTCGTCCCGGCGGCAGAGACCTTGATGCCAAACTCGGGGTCAAGGTAGGCATTGTCGACTCCGTCCTCAACCCAAATCAGAATATTGGCAGGTGAAGTACCGACGTCGGCAGCGGTCGGCGTCCCCGAAAGACGGCCCGTGGTCGTGCTGAAAGTCAGCCAGCCCGGCTTGCGCACGATCCCGAATGACACGTGGCGCTTCTTCGGATTGGCTGTTGTCGGCGTGAACGAGTAAGCCTGTCCGACCGTGACGCTCTGCGGCGGTGAGCCGGAGATCGAAAGTCCATCGGCCGCGGTGGTGGCGTGTGCTGCAGCGGCGCCGAAACAGACGACAGCGCCGGCGAGGGCGCGGACTGACAGTCGCCGCACGGACGTGAGTGTGAAGAACGGTGCGCGATACATGGTGCCTCCCCTGAAGTGACATCACAGTTCACAAGGGGCGGCGCAATCCGATGCGCGCGATCAGATTTTGCAGGCCGCGATCAGATCTCGCAGGCCGCGATCAGATTTCGCAGGCAGACCTCCACGTCGAGGGCCTGCCGGCTGCCTCCCCTGCTTACATCCGTCCCCTGAGACGGGTGTGCTCCTACCTGCAGGTGCCGGCCGGGAGCGATGCGCGGGATGCACAAGCGCTGCGATGACCGGCGATCTGCGTGTGGAGCGCGGCGCAGTAAAACGCAGCGCGCGCACGCGAGGCAAATGTCTCGACAGAGCGACGTGCGGATTTGGCTACAGTTGCGCGCGCGATTTTTTTTGCCGCGCGTGTGACAGGCGCGTGTCAGAGGCGTGCACTGCGCGCACGCGGCGTGCTCACCGAGGCAGCGCGTGCGTTTGCCTCGAGCGGCCCGGGTTACGGCGCGCGCTCGGCGCCGCTCAATCGGTCCGGGTAGAGGCCGTGCGTGCGCCCGAAGAGGCGCGTCAGTCCGAACAGCGCGTCGATCATCGGTGTAGCGACGCCGACGCGCTCACCGATCTCGCGCACCGCGCCGACGAGTGCATCGAGCTCGATCGGCCGCAGCGCTTCCACGTCCTGCAGCATCGAGGTCTTGAAGACGCCGAGCTTGCGCGTCACGGCGAAGCGGTCCTCGGCGGACTCGTGCACGTCGCAGCCGATGCGCGCGCCGACCGCTGCCGCTTCGCGCATGGCGGCCGCGCAGAAGGCGCGCACCAGCTCATCGTCGAGCACGCGGTCGGCGCTCGCGGCGGTGAGCGCCGAGACCGGGTTCATGGTCATGTTGCCCCAGAGCTTGTACCAGACGTCGTAGCGGATGCGCGCCGAGAGGCTCACCTCGAAGCCCGCGCGGCCGAGCAGCGCGCCGATGCGCTGCAGGCGCCCGGAGAGCTCCCCGTGCGGCTCACCGAGGATGAGGCCCTGTCCCATGCGGTGCACCGCGATGCCGGGGGCGGCGCTCGCCGCGCTCGCGTGCACCACGCAGCCGATGACGCGCTCGACGGGGATCACGGCGGCGATCCTGCCGTGCGGATCGACGCTCGCGAGCGGACGCGCGCCGAGCGCGGCGATGCCGCTGGCAAACCACCACGGCACGCCGTTCATCGCCGGCAGCACCACGGTGTCGGCGCCGAGCAGCGGCGCGAGCGTCGGTGCGAGCGCGCTGAGCGCCGGGCTCTTTACCGCGATGATGACCAGGTCCTGCGGGCCGAGCTCGTGCGCATCGTCGGAAGCGAGCGCGACGGCACCCTGCAGCCGCTCGCCGCCCTGCTCGAGGCGCCAGCCGTGGTCGCGCAGTGCCACCAGCGTTGCACCGCGGGCGAGGGCGGCAACCTGCGCGCTGCCTTCACGCGCGAGGCGCGTGCCGAGGAAGCCGCCGATAGCGCCGGCGCCGACCACGCACACCTTCAACGATGAGAGTTGCGCGGCGCTCACGCCGGGGGGTTCAGCCCATGTGCAGGCCGCCGTTCAGCGAGAAATCCGCCCCGGTGGCGAAGGCCGCCTCCTCGCCCACCAGCCACGCGACGATCGAGGCGATCTCGTGGGGCTCGCCGAGGCGTTTCACCGGGATGGCGGCGACGATTTTCTCGAGACGGTCGGGCTTGACGGCGCGCACCATGTCGGTGCCGATGTAGCCGGGAGACACAGTGTTGACGGTGATGCCGCGCGCGGCGACCTCCTGCGCGAGCGCCATGGTGAAGCCGTGGATGCCGGCCTTGGCGGTCGAGTAGTTGGTCTGGCCGAACTGGCCGCGCTGACCGTTCACCGAGGAGATGTTGACGATACGGCCCCAGCCGCGCTCGAGCATTCCGTCGATCACCTGCTTGGTGACGTGAAACAGCGAGTTGAGGTTGGTCTCGATGACCGCGTGCCAGGCCTCGTTGGTCATCTTCTGGAAGGTGCCGTCGCGGGTGATGCCGGCGTTGTTGATGAGGATATCGATCGGACCGATTTCCGCTCGCGCGATCTCGAACGCCCGCTTGGTCGAATCCCAGTCGGAGACGTTGCCTTCCGAGGCATGCACCTGACAGCCTTCCGCGCGCATCTGCGCCAGCCAGCGGTCCTTGCGCGTCGAGCCCGGACCGCAGCCGGCGATGACCGTGTGGCCGTCGTGGCACAGGCGACGGCAGATCGCCGTGCCGATGCCGCCCATGCCGCCCGTCACGTACGCGATGCGTTTCGCTGTCATTGGCACCCCCACTGCCGTTCTTCACACCGGCCGGCCTTGAGGCCCAATTAGTACGCCAATTTTCGCAGGGCGTCCACGCTGTCCCGCCGCGCTTTAGCCGCGCACGTAGCTGCCCGGAGCATCGAGCGCCGCCGTATCGGCGTGGGCCCCGCGCGCGCCGGCGCGCGATGCAAGGGCGCGCGCGCTGCGCGCCGGTACCTGCCGCGCGGCGGAGTGCCGCGCCAGCCATTGCTGCCAGGCGGGCCACCAGGAGCCTTCGAAGAGCGGCGCGGCCTTCAGCCACTCGTCGGCGCCGGGGTGCGTGGTGGCATCGCGCCAGCTGAGCAGGCGGTGGCGGCGCTTCGGATTCACCGGGCCGCTCACGATGCCGGCATTGTGGCCGCCGCTGGTGAGCAGGAAGGTGTAATCGGTGCTACGCGTCAGGGCGCGCGCCTTGTATACCGAGCGCCACGGCGCCACGTGATCGGTCTCGGTCCCCACCACGAACATCGGCAGCCGCACGCGTGCCAGATCGAGCCGCTCGCCCTTCACCGTGAAGGTGCCGCGCGCCAGCTCGTTCTTGAGATACAGCCGCTCCAGGTACTCGCTGTGCATGCGCCAGGGCATGCGGGTGCCGTCGGCGTTCCACGCCATGAGATCGTTGAGTTTCGGGCGCTCGCCCTGCACGTACTGCTCGACCGCCGGCTTCCACATCAGGTCGCGCGAGCGCAGCAGCGCGAACGCCGCCCCCATGCGCTCGCTCTCGAGCACGCCGGACTTGCTCATCATGGCCTCGAGCATGGAGATCTGGCTGGGCGTAATGAACACCGACAGCTCGCCCGGCTCGCTGAAGTCGGTCTGCGCCGCGAACAACGAGAGCGAAGCGAGCGAGTGGTCGCCTGCCGCGGCGAGCTGTGCCGCGGCGATCGCCAGCAGCGTGCCGCCGATGCAGTAGCCGACGGCGTGCACGCGCTGATCCGGCACCAGGCGGCGTACCACGTCCAGCGCATCGAGGAAGCCGAGCTGCACGTAGTCATCCATGCCGAGGTTCTTGTCGGCCGCGTCGGGATTCTTCCAGGAGATCATGAAGACGGTGTGCCCCTGCTCGACCAGGTAACGCACCAGCGAATTGCGCGGCGAGAGATCGAGAATGTAGTACTTCATGATCCACGCGGGTGTGATCAGCACCGGCTCGGCATACACCTTCGGCGTAGCCGGGGAGTACTGCAGCAACTCGATCAGGCGGTTGCGGAACACCACCTTGCCGGGCGTGACGGCGACGTCGCGACCCACCTGAAATTCTTCCGTGCCGGGGACACGGCCACCGTTGGCCATGCGCTGCGCATCGTCGAGCCAGTTCTTCAGTCCGCGGATGAGGTTCTGGCCGTGCTCGGCCGCGGTGCGGTTCAGGAGCTCGGGATTGGTTTGCAGGAAGTTGGCGGGCGATGCCGCCTCGAGCAGCAGCTTGCCGGCGAAGTTCAGCCGCGCGGCCTGGGCATCGGGCGCGGCGGTGGCGGGGCTGAGGGCCTGCTGCCACCACGAAGCCCAGTTGCCGTAGGTGCGCGCATAGACGTTGAAGGGCCAGACGTTCCAGGCAGGGTCGGCAAACCCGGCAGTTTCGCCCCCGGGCGGCAGCGGTGCGCCGTGGGCGGCGCGGGTGGCGAACTGCCAGCTGTCGAGGATCTTTTCGTAGGCGCTCTTGGCCAGCTGCGCCTGGCGCTGCGGATGCGTGGCGACGCCCAGGTACCAGCGCCACCAGGCCTCGAGATAGTCATCGGGAGCGAGCCCGCCGGTCAGGGCGGCCAGCTGCGCGCGCAGCTGCTGCTGCACTTCGGCCTTGGGTGAGAGCTGCGGTGGCGGCGCAGCCGCCCCAAGGCCCGCAGGGGAGGCTGCAGAGGCTCTCGCGCGGCGCGGCGCGCGGCGTGTCGCGCGGCGTGGCGCGCGGGTGGTTCTTTTTTTTGGTCGCTTCAAGGCGGTCCCCATAAGAAGCACCCGGGGACCTTACGATCCCCGGGTGCTTAAGATACCGCCACGATATCAGGCAACCTTGCGGGCGGGCACTGCCTTCGCAGCCAGCTCGTTGCCGAACTGGGTGAAGCGGGTCTGGATTTCGGACGTCACCGTCGCGAACTCCTCGGCACGCGTACGCAGCTTGTCGACCAGCTGAGTGTTGATCTCGTTGTGCTTGGTGAACAGCTCGCTCGGCGAGGCGGCGCCGAACGACGCATTCACGCGGGCGATGCCGGACTCGAGCACGTCGCCGGCGACGGCATAGTGCAGACGCGCCAGGCGCTCGAGGGTCTTGAAGCCTTCCTGCTGGGCCTTGAGCACGGGGGCAAACGCCTCGCGCGCGGCGGCAATCATGGCATTCGAATCAAAAGTGCGGTCGTTCATGTGAATCTCCAGTGCGGGTACCAATCGAATGACCGCCATTATACTTAAGTTTGTATGCAGTGCAAGATAAAGATACTCGGGGCTAAATTCATGAGAGCTTGATTACTATCTTGTTGATAAGTATAGTGTTAAATAACAAATTATGTTCATCACTCTGAGCCGTATGACGAACTAATTGTGCGATGCATAGAGGAAATTCGGCGCGGGACGCTCACATCCGCAGCCCGGCGTCCACCTCGAGGCAGCGCCCGGTGAACAGCTCGTTCGCGAAGATGAAACCGACGGCCTGCGCGATCTCCTCGGGCTCGCCCAGGCGGCCGAGCGGAATCGCCGCGGTCATCCGCGCCAGCGCATCGGGACGCATCGCCGCCACCAGCGGAGTGCGGATGAAGCCGGGCGCCACGGCGCCGACGCGGATGCCGTAGCGGGCCAGCTCCTTCGCCCACACCACGGTCATCGCGGCGACGCCGGCCTTGGCGGCGCTGTAGTTGGTCTGCCCCGCGTTGCCTGCCCGCGAGATGCTCGAGACGTTCACGATCACGCCACCGCTGGCCTGCACGATCATGCGCTGCGCTGCTTCGCGCCCGCACAGGAACACCCCGGTGAGGTTGACGTCGATCACCTGCTGCCACTGCTCGAGCGTCATCTTGCCGACCACCTGGCCGTCCTTGACCTTCACCAGCATCGCATCGCGCACGATGCCGGCGTTGTTCACCAGCCCATCGAGGCGGCCGAAATTCGCGCTCACCTGCTCGAGCGCACCGATGACGCTGTCCTCGTTCGCCGCGTTGGCCACGTAACTGCGCGCCACCACGCCGAGCTGCGTGCACAGGGCCTGCGTTTCCTTTACGTCCGCTGCGTTCAGGTCGAGCAGCGCGAGATTGGCGCCGTTGCCGGCCAGATAGGCCGCGATCGCCCGGCCGATCCCGCGTCCGGCCCCGGTCACCACAATGGTCTTGCCGCGAACATCCACGTGCTGGTTACTCCTGTCTCGATACCAAGGGGAATGCGCAGGCCCGCCGCGGGCCCACCGCGCACTGTCAGGTGCGGCGGCGGCCGCTGTCGGCGCGCGGCGGCTTCTCGGGTTTATCGGCTTTTTCCGGCCGCTCGGATTTTTCCGCAGGCTTGTCCGCGGCGCCGCCGGCAGCGGGCGTGAAGGCCGAAAGCATCGAGGCCTGCATCTTGGCCCACATCTCCATGTTCTGGCGCGCCATCTCCGCAAGGGGTGCCATCGGCGTCTCGAGCGCCTTGGCCATCTCCGCCTGCATGACGTTCTGCTGGCGCAGCAGGCTGCCGATGCTCTGCTCGAGGTACGAGGTGAGCAGCTGCTGAATCGGGTTGCCGTAGAAGCGGATGATGGCTTCCAGCAGCTGCGTGCTCAGTACCGGGGTGCCGAACTGCTCCTGGCTGGCGATGATCTGCAGCAGGATGCTGCGCGTCAGGTCATCGCCACTGCGATCATCGATCACCTTGATGCGCTGGCCGCCGGCGATCAGCTTGCGCAGATCATCGAGCGTCACATGGCGGCTGTCGTGCGCGTCGTACAGGCGACGGTTGGCGTACTTGCGTATGAGGCGTTCTTCGGCCATGTGCGTTAGTCTTCCGGCAAAGCCGGCAGGCCTCGAGGCGGACTGCGGGCTTGAGCGTGGGAATAGTAGCGGCTGTGTATGCAGTGCACAATGATACTTGTCACGCTCCGGCGGCCGCGGCAGGCCGTCCAGGCCTCGTGAAGTGCGCGGCGCATACAACATGGAAACCCCCTCCGACCCGCCCGGATTCAGACCCGAGAGTGCCTTCGCCGAGGCCGCGGGGCGTTTCTTCGAGCTGCTCAAGGCCTTCGGGCTGCCCTCCGCCGCACAACCCGGGGACTGGTCGCGCCTGGCGGCGCCGCTGGCCGGGCAGTTCGAGCAGTGGCTGCGCATGTCGCAGGCCGGCGGCCCCTGGGGCGCTGCGCTCGCCGCTACGATGCCGGCTTTTGGCGCCGCGGCACCGGGTGCAGCGACGCCGGGTTTCGGTACGTGGGCCATGCCGGGATTTGGCGGACCGGCCGCGGGAGGCTTCGGTGCACCGCCGCTCGGTCCGGTCGCAGCGCAGTCGGGCGATGGGCAACGCGCCTTCGAGCTCATGGGGCGCCTGGCGCAGCTGCAGGGGCAACTCGCCACGCACTGGAGCGAGATCGCCAACAGCGCCGCGCAGCGCTTCGTGGCACGACTCGGCAGTGCGGCGGGGCCGCCCGCGACTGTGGATCAGGCGCTGAAGGTCTACGAGCTGTGGGTGAGCTGCGCGGAGGAAGCCTACGCGGCGACCGTGCACAAGGAGGACTACGCGCACCTGCAGTCGGAGCTCGCCAACACCTCAGCGGCGCTGCTGGTCGAGCAGCGCCGCCACGCGGAAGCCGTGGCGCGCGCCTTCGGGCTGCCCACCCGCAGCGAGCTGGATGCGCTGCGTCGGGAGCTGCAGGAGCTGCGCTCGAGCCTCGGCGCGCGCCATGCACCGGCGGGGGCGGGGGCGCGCACGGCGGCCGGCAGCCGCGGTGGCGCGCGGCCGCGTAACCCGCCACCGAAGCCGCGGCGCGCACCCACCGGGGGAGCCACGCGCGCGCGTGGCGGGCGCGGATCGCGACGTTGACGCTGCCCGGCGCCGGTCCCGGCGCAGTGTTCACCGAGTTGACCGCGCGGCTGGCGCAGACGCTGTCGCGCCTGCAGCAGGCCCGCCATGTCACGGTCGGCTGCTCGCCCAAGCGCGCCGTATGGAGCTGCGGCAAGACGACGCTGTACGAGTACCTGCCGCTCGCGCCGGCGGCGCCCCGCGCGGGCGCCCCGGCGCTCCTCATCTGCTTCGCGCTCGTCAATCGCCCTTACGTGCTCGACCTGCAGCCCGAGCGCTCGCTGGTGCGCCGGCTCCTCGAAGGCGGCCTGCCGGTGTACCTCATCGACTGGGGAGACCCGGACGAGGGCGACCGCGGCATGGACCTCGAGGCCTACATCGAGCAGCACCTCGGCGGCTGCGTGCGGCACATCCTCGATGCGCGCGCGAACCCCACGCTCGATCTTCTCGGGGTGTGCCAGGGCGGGGTGCTGAGCCTGTGCTACGCGGCGCTGCACCCGCAGCAGATCGGTAACCTCATCACCCTCACCGCGCCGGTGGATTTCCACACCTCCGACAATCTCTTGGCGAAGTGGGTGCGTGGCCTCGACACGGCGCTCATCGCGGCGGGCGGCAACGTGCCCGGCGAGGTGCTGAACGCGCTGTTCCTCGCGCTCATGCCGGTGCGCCTTGGGCAGCACAAGTACGTGCGGCTGCTCGCGGAGAATCCCGATCAGCGCACGCTCGAGGACTTCGTGCGCATGGAGAAGTGGATCTACGACAGCCCGCCGCAGGCGGCCGCAGCGCTCGCGCAGTTCGTGCGCTGGTTCTACCAGGAGAATCGCCTGGTGCACGGCACGCTCCAGATCGGCGCGCGTGCGGTGCTGCTCAGGGACGTGCGCCAGCCGCTGCTCAATCTCTACGCGCTGCACGATCACATCGTGCCGGCTTCCGCCTGCGCGCCGCTCGGAGCGCTCGCCGGCAGCCGCGACTACAGCGCCGCCGCCATCGCCACCGGCCACATCGGCATGTACGTGAGCCGCGCGGCCGGCGCCGAGGTCGCGCCACGCATCCTCGCCTGGCTGCGCGAGCGCGGCTGAGGGCGCGTGCGCGCTGCGCGCGCCTCAGTAACCGCGGTCGATATCGACCACCGCGAGCATCGGCTCGCCGGCGATGTAGCGCCGCAGGTTCTCGCGCAGCAGCAGGGAGTAGTTCGCCTGCGAGGCGGGCGTGCGCGCGGATACGTGCGGGGTGATGATGAGGTTCGGCGCCCGCCACAGCGGGCTGTCGGCGGGCAGCGGCTCCGGATCGACCACGTCGAGCCCGGCGCCGGCAATCCGGCCGCTGCTAAGCGCCGCGATGAGATCCGCGCTCACCGTGCTCCTGCCGCGGCCGACGCTGATGAAGTAGGCGCTGCGCTTCATCGTCGCGAAGAACTCCTGGTTGAAGATGCCGGTGGTCTGCGGGGTGAGCGGCGTGCAGTTGACGACGAAGTCGGCGTCCTGCGTGAGCTTGAGCAGCTCATCCGGCAGTCCCACGTAGCTCACGTAGTCAGGTCCGCTATGGCCGCTCGCGCGGGTCGCCACGACGCGCATGCCGAGCGCGTGCGCGCGGCTGGCCACCTCGGTGCCGATGCCGCCCAGGCCTACCACCAGCAGCGTCTTGCCCTCGAGGTCCTCCGACGGCGTCGCCTCATCCCATTGGACCCAATGCTGCTGCTGCTGCTCGCGCATGAAGAGCGGCAGGTGGCGGCTCAATGCCAGCATGAGGGCGAGCACGTGCTCGGCCATGCTCGGGGCGGCAATGCGCTGCGTGTTGGTGATGAGCGGGCGGTGCTCGCGCACCAGCGGCTGCTGCACGCACTTCTCGACGCCGGCCGCTCCCCATTGGATCCACTGCAGGTGCAGCGCCTTTGCGAGCACCTCGGCCGAGCACTCCCCGATGGTGGCGTCGGCCGCGGCGATGTCGTGCGGCGTCGCCGCGGAGATCTCGATGAGCTTTACACCGGGAGCGGCCTGCTGCAGCTCCGGCAGCAGGTCCTTCTCGCCGTTGCCGACTAGTACGATGCGCGGCGGCCGCCAGCCGGGTCGCTCGCGCACCGGCTGCGGTGCGGCGTGCAGCCCGAGGCTGGCGATGAGCTGCGCCACCGGATCAGTGCTCGCAGGCGCGGCCGGCTCGCTCGCGACGGGTGCGACGAGCCCCAGCACGGTCAGGGCGCCGGCCAGCACGCCGTAGCAGGTGGACCGGCGCGTGGCGCTGCGCCAAAACCGCAGGAAGTGCATGCTTCGGCTCCGCTAACGGGGTGGCGCAGTCTACGCCATCCCGCCACTCACCGAGATCACCTGCGCGGTCACGTACGCGGCCTCCTCGGAAGCGAGGAATGCCACGACCGCGGCCACCTCCGCGGGGAGCCCGGCGCGGTTCATCGGCACCAGCCGCTCGATGGCCCGGGCGTCGAACAGCTGCGCACTCATCGGGGTGTCGATGATGCCCGGCGCGACGGCATTCACCGTGACTCCGCGCGTGGCCACCTCGAGCGCCAGCGCCTTGGTGGCGGAGTTGAGCGCCCCCTTGGCGGCGGCATAGTTGACCTGGCCCTTGTTGCCGATGAGCGCGGCCACCGAGGACACGTTCACGATGCGTCCCCAGCGCGTGCGGATCATCGGCAGCAGCAGCGGCTGGGTGGCATTGAAGAAGCCGTTCACCGACACGTCGATGACCCGGTGCCACTGCGCCGCGCTCATCCCGGGCAGCACCGCATCATCGTGCACGCCGGCGTTGTTGACGAGGATCTGGATGGGACCTGCTTCGAGCGCCTGCTCGAGCACGGCGCGCGTCGCGCCGCTGTCGGTGATGTCGAAGCTGAGCGCGCTCGCCGCGCCTCCGCCGGCGCGGATCTCCGCCACCAGCGCTTCGGCCAGCGCGCCGCCGCGGTGCGAGTGCACGTACACGTAGTGACCGTCGCGGGCCAGCCGCCGACACAGCGCGCCGCCGATGCCGCCGCTGCCGCCCGTGACCAGCGCCCGCTTGCCGCCCCCGCTCATGCGTGCGCGCCGCTGGCGGCTGCGAACACGATGCTGGCGCGCCCGCTCAGCAGTACCTGCAGCGCGCTCGACACGGAGAATTCGTACAGCACCGTGCGGCTGTCCCCGGTGATGCGCTGCGCCACCGCGATGAGATCGCTTTCCAGGTCATCGAGGCGCCCCACGTACAGCACCACGTTACGCACGCTCGCCAGATAGCCGAGCGCAGCGCCGAGACTGTCGCGCACGCTACTGGCGATGGTGCTGGCGAGCGGGGCGCTGGCCGCCATGAGCGCGCCGTGCACCGCCATCGCCTGTGCCGCGTACTCGATGCCGCAGGCAGCCCCGAGGCGGCCGTGCGAGCGCAGCGGGTTGTCGTGGGCGCGGTGCGAGGCGCTGCGGCAGCGGATGCGCGTGGCATCCCAGGAGAGCACCTCGTCCAGCAGGCACATGCGCCCCTTGTGCGGGATGTGCTGCTCGATCCACTGGTGATCTAGAGGCACGCGCTCAGCTCCACGCCCAGACGCGGTTCCTCGAGGTAGTCGAGCACCACCGTGCCGCCGCCGCCGCGCGCCAGGCGCTGCAGCAGCGGCAGGCTGCGCGCCGCCGGGATCGCGCGGCGCAACGATTCGAGTGCCTGCGGGGCAAGCGTGTCGGCGCGCGCGGCGCTGAAGGCGAGCGCCAGGCGCGCGAGCGCCGCCGCGCTGCGCTCGGGAGCGAGCACCAGCGCCACGGCGAAGGCGTCCGGGATCGGGCGGACGCCGAACAGCGGCTCGGGGGAGTTCGCGTCATAGGCGATGAGTAACACGCGGCGCTGCTCGGCCGCCACCTGGCAGACCGCTTCCAGCAGCCCCGCCCCGAAGCTCGCATCGTGGGCGCACAGGGCATTCGCGGCCGGCGTCGCGTGGGTGGCGATTCCCCAGTAGCCGGCGGCGGCATTGTGCACCGAGTTGTGAAAGCGCGTGGGCGAGATCAACCGCTCGGCCGAAGCGAGCGCCTGGCAGATCTCGTGGCAATTCTGTCCATCGCCCCCCGAGGAGCTGAACACCGCCGGCAGCCCCGCAGGATCGGCGCCGGCATGCGCACACGCTTCCAGGCCGACCGCGAGAGTGAGCCTGACGAGGCTGCCCATGCGGCGCCGCTCCGCCGGCGGCAGTAACTGCGGCGCAGGCAGCACCGTCGGGACGCTCTCCCAGGGCGTCTCACCGCGCAACACCCGTGCGGCCGCCGGCCAGCTCGGCATCCCCGGCCCGAGAACGCCGATTCCCTCGAGATACGCACCCGGTGGCGGCGGCGCGCTCATAGGGCACGCCCGAGGATCAGGCTGCAGTTGGTGCCACCGAAGCCGAAGGAGTTGCTGATGACGCGCCTCAGGGGGGCGTTGCGGTTCGCGCGCAGATAGTTCACCGGCAGCGCCGGATCCACCTGCGTGGTGTTGACGCCGCCCGGCATGAGTCCCTCCTGCAGCGCGAGCGCGCAGATCACCGCCTCGAGCGCGCCGGCCGCGCCGAGCGTGTGGCCGGTGGCGCCCTTGGTCGAGCTGCCGGGGAGGTGGGCGCCGAGGACGCCCGCCACCGCGCGCCCCTCCGCCTCGTCGTTGTTCGGCGTGCCGGTGCCGTGGAAGTTGACGTAGTCGATGTCCGCGGGTGTAAGGCCGGCATCGTCGAGGGCGGCCTGCATGGCGGCGCGCGCGCCGGCGCCGTCGGGCGGAGGTGAGGACATGTGGTAGGCGTCGCTCGACTCACCGGTGCCGAGCAGCAGCACGCTGCCCGCGGCGCTCCCGGCGGCCGGCTCGAGCAGCGCAAACGCCGCGGCCTCGCCGATCGAGATGCCGTCGCGCGCCACGTCGAAGGGGCGGCAGGGCGTGCGCGACACGAGCTGCAGCGAGTGAAAGCCGTAGAGAGTTGTGAGACACAGCGAGTCGACCCCGCCGACGAGTGCCGCATCGATGACCCCGGTCTCGATCGCACGGCGCGCCGAGGCGAAGGCCTTGGCGCTGGAGGAGCAGGCGGACGAGATCACCACCGCCGGTCCGCCAAGCCGCAGCGCGCGCCGCACGAATGCGGCCAGCGAGAAGCTGTTGTGAGCGCCCGCGTAGCGAAAGTCCGCCGGCAGGGCGCCTGCCGGGTCGCGGCGCCGGTAGGCGAGCTCGGTCTCGAGGATTCCCGAGGTGCTGGTGCCGAGGAAGATGCCGAGGCGCGCGCGACCGTAGCGGCCGGCGGCGCGCTCCACGGCTTGCGCGAAGCCGTCCTGGTTCAGGCCGAGCCAGGCGAGGCGGTTGTTGCGGCAGTCGAATTCCGCGCTGAGCGCCGGCGGCAGCGCGCTCGCATCGACGCCGGCCACTTCACCGACGCAGGTATCGAGCGTCACGCTCTCGAAGGCGCAGGGAGCGAGCCCGCTGCGCCCGGCATGCAAGGCGGCGAGCGTTGCCGGCAGGCCGCACCCAAGCGCGCTGGTGGCGGTGAAGCGGCTGAGTGCGAGCGGTCTCACGCGAGCTCGGCGCGCAGCAGTACGTTCACGAAGGGCGCGCCGCCGGCCATCGGCAGCACGTGGGCGCGGAAGCCGCAGTGGGTCAGCAGCGCCTGCCAGTCGCCGAGCGCGCGGCAGCGCAGCGGGACCCACCGGCGGCGGCGCAGCAGCACCACCGTGCGATCGAGCGTCGTCCCCAGCACGAATCCCACTCCGCCCGTCGCATCAGCGATGCGCAGCAGCAGCAGCCCGTGCGGCAGCAGCGCCGCGCGTAGCCGTCGCAGCACTCTCTCCTGGGCCGTGTGGTCGAGGTAGTGCAGCACGTCCAGGATCACGACGGCGTCGGCGGCCGGGTAGTCTGCGTCGCGGATGTCGCCGTGCACGACCTGCACGGCCGCTCCCGGATCGAGCGCGAACGCGCGCCGGGCGCGCGCCACTTCGCTCGGATTGATCTCGATGCCGGTATAGGCCTCGAGCAGCGGCGGGGCCGGCCAGCCCGCGGGCCAGCCGCCGGGTGCCCCCTGCGCATGGCAGGCGTGCGCGGCCAGGAGCCACGCCGCGAGCAGCCCCTGCCCGCAGCCCGGATCGATCAGGCGCGATCGCCCGGCGAGCAACCCCTGTGCGAGGATCAGCGCGAACGCCGGGTCGCGCGCGAGCTTGGCGCGCGCAAAGTGCAGCGCGAAGCGTCCGGCCGTGCGGTAGTAGGCGCTGGCGGCGTTCACGAGCGGGGTCGGCGCCGTGGCATGACTCATGGACCGTCCGCGACGATTGCGGCCTCGGGCGCCGGCGCGGCCGCGGTGAGCGTGTCGCGCAGCGTCACCGGGTTGAGCTGCGCGGCGCGCAGGCCCGCCAGCAGCCGCGGCAGCACCGCGAGGATCACCGCCGTGCCCTGCGGCGTGCGCGCCGCGTGGCCGTCGTGCAACAGCAGGATGTCGCCGCCGGCGAGACGGTGCGTGAGCCGCGCGAGCACGCGCTCGGGATCTGCCGTGACGGTGTCGAAGCCGCGGCGTGTCCAGCTGACCAGGCGCAGGTTGGCACGCGCCAGCACCGGCTCGAGGAACGGGTTGCGCAGACCGGCCGGTGCGCGGAAGAAAAGTGCGGTCTGGCCGGTTGCGGCGTGGATCGCCTGCTGTGTGCGGCCGATCTCGAGGGAAAGTCCGTGCGGACCGAGCAGCGAGAAGCGCACCGGGTGGCGGTAGCTGTGATTGCCGATCTCGTGGTGGCGCGCGACGATCTCGCGCGCCAGCTGCGGGTGCTGCTCGATACGCTCGCCGATGCAGAAGAAGGTGGCGCGCGCACCGTGCGCTTCGAGCAGGTCGAGCACGCGCGGCGTGACCTCCGGGTCCGGGCCGTCGTCGATGGTGATGGCGACGGCGCGCGCCGCGCGGCTCGCTGCCGGCAGGTGCGTCCAGTTCGGTCCGAGCAGGCCGCTGCGCGGCACCAGGCCCGCCGCCGTGAGCAGCCCATGGTCGGCGAGCACCGCACCGAGCGCCCACGGCCACCAGTGGGGGCGCACCAGGGCGAATGCCGCGGCGCCGACCTGCAGCGCGACAGATCCGCGCACCAGGGGCGAGGGACGCCATGGCCCGCGCGCGGGCGCTTCAGGCAGAGGGTCGGACGGCAGACTCGGCATGCTGGGAAAATTCTCCGCCTAGTGATCGCCGGGTGCGAGTTTGGGGTGCTTGCTCAAGCGCGTGTCGAGGAATCGTTCCCACAGCCTGACCCATGTTGGCCAGTCGTGTCCTCCGGGCACGACGTCGACGCGCTCCGGACCTAAGGCCGCGGCCAGCAGGCGGTGACGCCCGGCGAAGCGATCCTCGCGGCCGAGGCCCAGGTGCACCGGCAGGGGAGCGCTCACCAGCGTGGCGATGTAGCGCCAGACGCGCCGCTCCTCGTCCTCTTCCGGCAGCGGCCCCGGCCGCCAGTGCGCCAGTCCTCCGGCGCGCTCGATCTCGGCGGTGACGAGGTGACTGCCGAGGTAGGGGGCGAACAGGCACAGGCCCGCCAGCTCCGCCTGGCACCGCTCGGCGCCGCACAGCGCGAGATAGCCCCCGAGGGAGATGCCGCCGAGCCACAGCGTGCACCCGAGGGCGCGCGCCGGCAGGATGATCTCCTCGCGCAGGCGGGTCAGCACGCTGCGGTCCATGACGTGCTCGAGCGCCAGCCCCGCAAACACCAGGTCGACGTCGAGGCGGCGCGCGCGCACCGCGTCGACGAAGCCGGCCTGCACGAAATCCTGCGGCGCGCTGAAGGCGGCCGGCAGCATGACGATACGCGTGCGCGCGCACACCCCGGGCCGCGCCGCGCAGCTGATGACGCTCATGCCTCGGGCACCGCGGCAGGCGTCAGCAGTGCCGCGAACAGCAGGGCGAGGAACGCCCCCGGGGCCACCGTCACGCCGAGATCGGCGAGCACCGGGACGCTCGAGAAGGCGAGCACGCCGAAGGCGATCACCGTGGCCAGGTTCGCCACCAGGAGCGAGGCGAGCGTGAGAGGCGCCGGGCCCCCGGGTGCTTGGCTGCCACGATCGAAGAACAGCGCATAGTTCGAGCCCACCGCCACGATCAGCAGCATCCCGACGACGTGCAGGATGCCGAGCGGGTGCCCGCTGGCCACCAGCAGCGCGGCGACCGCGAGCACCGCGAGGATGAGCGGCGCTACCACCTTCGCCACGCGCCGCAGCGAGCGCAGCGCGAGCAGCAGCAGCACCACGATGGCGGCAAGGCCAGCGAGGGAGAGCTGCACGGCCTGGAGGAGGTAGCCGGAGTAGAGGCGATCGGCCTCGCCCTTGAGGTCGAGGAGTTGCGCCGTCGGATCGGCGGCGGCGAGTGCTGCGCGCACCGCCGTCAGTGCTGCCGGGGAAAGCTCGCCGAAGCCAACGCCCGCGACGGGCACGAGCGCTGCCCAGCCCGCACCGCTCCTGACAAGGAGCGTGTCGAGTGCGTGGGCGAAGGAGGTGCCGGCAAGCGTCGCAGGCGTCAGCAGCGCTGCGGTGCGCGCGGCCTCGACCTCGCGCACGAACGGCTCGAGACGCGCGGCGCTCAGCGGCAGCCCCACGAGCGCCGCCTCGAGCCGCTCGCGCAGCGCCGCGGTCGGCGGCAGGCTCGCCTGGCGGGTGCGCTGCACGGCGCGCGCCGGCAGGTAGCGCGCGGCGGACTCGAAGCCGCCGATCACGCCCGCTTCCACGAGCGGCGCGAGGCGCGCACCGACCAAGCCCGCGGCGGCGAGTGCGTCCTCGGGCGTGGCCGCCGGGACCACCACCATGAAGCGCACGTCGGGTGCCCCGGCGTCCGCGCGCAGCCGCTCATCGAGCGCCTGGTCGGCCGCCGGGATGGGACTCAAGGCCGTGAGCTCGCGACTCCACAGCGCGTCGCGGTGCAGGTAGAGCACCAGGGCCGCCAGCAGCGGCACCGCGAGCAGCGCGAAGCGCAGCGGGCGCAGCCGTCGCAGGAGCTTGGCGAGCGCCACGCCCAGGCCCGACAGGTCGCGCACCGCGAGGCGCCGCGGCAGCCACTGCGGCAGCACGAAGCGCGTGACCAGCGCAGCGGCGAGGAGCCCGGCGATGGAGTACAGACCGAGCTGCGCCAGCCCCTGGAAGGCGGACGGCAGCAGCGCGGCAAAGCCGCACACCGAGGTCAACATCCCCAGGCGGATCGTCGGCCATACCGAGCGCGAAAAATCCGCCGCGTTCTGGATGAAGAGATAGATCGAGTAGTCGACCGCCTCGCCGATCAGCGTCACGCCAAAGCCGAGCGTGATGCCGTGCACCACCGGGAAGCCGAGCGCGACCGCCGCCACCCCGGCGAGCGCTGCGGAGGCGACCGGCACGAAGGTGAGCACGAGCGCACGCGCCGAGCGGTACAGGGCCAGCAGCAGCAGCGCGATCAGCAACGCGCTCAAGGCCGACAGGCGCAGCACCTGCTGTTCGATGGTGGCGCGCGCCGCCACGGCGAACACCGGCGGACCGGTGATCGCGAGCGTCAGGCGCGCGCGGCGCTCGGGGGGCAGCGGCGCGAGTGCCGCGGCGAACGAGCGGCGCAGGACCGCGAGCGCCGCCTGCTGGGCGTCGGTGTCCGAGCCTGCGGCACGGGTCTGCGCCACCAGCAGCGCGCGCGCGCCGTCGGCGGAAGTCCACACGCCGCCGTTGCTGTGCGGCATCCGGCCCGCATCGAGCGAGTCGATGATGGCGCGCAGCTCGCCGGTCGGATCGCGCGTGAACAGCGGTTTCAGCAGCACACCTTCGGCGGAAGTCAGCGCATCGAGCGAGTCGCCGATCGCCTCATGCAGGCCGCTGGCGGTGAAGCGCTCGGCGCTAACCTGCGGGCTCAGGAGGTAGCGGTGCTCGAAGAGAAACGCCTCATCGCGCTCGAGCTGCGCCGCATCGCCGTTGTTCACGCTCACGAAGGCGGCATCGGACCGCAGCAGCGCCGCGAGCGCGCCGGACACCTGCGCACGCGTTGCGGCATCGGCGCCTTCGATGGCGGCGATGACGAGGTGCGCCGCCGGCCCCTCGCGCAGCTGCTGCACCAGCAGGCGCTGCGTGGCGCTCGCCCGCCGCGGCAGGAACGCGGACATATCGGCCGTGTAGCGCGCGTGCGCCGCGATGGCGGCGGCGGCCAGCACCAGCACGGCCCACAGAAGCGCCGCCCGCGCTGCGGCCGTCATGGGTCGAGCGGGGGGCCGAGCGTCAGGACCGACTCATCGCCGTCGGTCTGGCGAATCTGCACGCTGTGGATGACATCGCGCTCACCGGCGATGCGGATCTGCTGCACGCTGCGCGCGACGCTCGCGTCGGCCGGCGCGAGCGCGAGCGTCCAGTGCTCGAGGCTGCCGGAGAAGTCCACGTGGAAATAGCGCTCGAGCGCCGGCCCGTCCCCTGCCAGCGTGGCGCGGATGCTCTCGACAAACGGCACGATCTGCGGGTAATCGCGCAGCGACAGCACGTGGGTGCGCGCGCCCGTGCGCGCCGTCAGCACGCCCTTGTCGAGCAGCAGCGTTGCGGGCTTCGGCGCGAGCGTGCGCTTCTCCAGATGGTCGGGCGCGGTGTAGTACAGCTCCCCGGAGGACTCGAGCGGGCGCTCGAGCATCGCCAGGTGCTGCACTTCGGTGAACGTGACGTGCCCCGCGCGCCGCGCCGCGAGCAGCTGCAGCAGTTGCGCGAATGCCGGGTCGGTCGGCGCCGGCAGTGCCGCCTGGAGCGGCAGCAGCGCCGTGCACGCCAGCAGCGCGCGCAGCGACACGCGCCAGCGTGCCACGCTCACGCGCCCGCTCCGCCTGAGGGCAGGCCGGCGCGCGCTTCGGCCGCACCCGCATCGGCCCCGTGCCAGAAGTCGTAGAAGTTGAACCAGTTGTAGGGATCGCTGCGACAGAACGTCTCGAGCTCGGCCGCGTAGCGCTCGATGGCGGCGTGCACCGCGCGCTCGCGCGGCTCGGGGGAGAGCTGCGAGAAGTCCGCGAGCGAGCGGAACACCACGTGATAGCGGTTGCCACCGCGGTACAGCCCGGTCATGAAGATCACCGGGCGCCGCAACGCCGCCGCGACGCGCATCGGACCGGTGGGGAAGAGTGCCGGGCGGCCGAGAAAATTCACCACCTGGCCGGCGGCTTCCCCGAGCGTGCGGTCGGCCAGCATGCCGACGTGGTGGCCCTGGTCGAGGCAGTCGCGGATGCGCAGCATGGCATCGAGGTGTCCGAGCGGGATGATCTCGGCTGCGTTTGGCGGGTTGCCGAACAAGGTCGCGACGATGTTGGCCTGCGGCTCGTACATGGCCATCGCCACGCGCAGCCCGGGTTGTCGCCGGCCCACCGTGCTCATCAGCTCGAAGCTGCCCAGATGCGCCCCGAGGAGGAACGCGCCGGTGCCGCGCGCGTGCAGGTCGCGCATGAGCTCCTCGCCCTCGATCGACACGTCGAGCAGCTCATAGCGCTCCTTCACCAGGTAGAGCCGGTCGAGGATGGTAGAGGCGAAGCTAAAAACCTGGCGATAGCGGTCGAGCGCACCGGGCTCGCGCCCGAGCGCGCGGCGCAGGTAGTCGCGCGAGGCACGACGCGCCGCCGGGGCGAAGGTGAAGAAGTAGGCGGCGATGGCATAGAGGATGCAGCGTCCGGCCGGACGCCCGAAGCGCAGCGAGACGAACATCATCATCCTCAGCAGCGTCGCGCTGCCGCGCTCGCGCCGGCGCACCCACTCGGCGGCGCGCGCTGCGCGGCCGGCGGCGGCGTCAGCCGGTCTGAGCATGCGGCTGCCCGTCCGCGGGCAGGCGAACCAGCACCGCGTGCGCGACCGGCTGCCCGGCGCGCAGGATGCTGAAGCGTACCGAGCCGTTCGGCAGCGGCTCCTGCGCCAGCGTCAGCAGCTCACCCGGCCGCACCGGCCGCACGAACTTCGCCGCACCGATGCGCCAGCACCCGGCCGCCACCGCGCCCTCGCCCTCGAGCGCGCGCACCATCTCATCGAGCAGCACCACGCCGGGCACGATGGGCGAGCCGGGGAAGTGCCCGGCGAGTGCCGGGTGCTCGGCGGCGATGGTGAGAGTCATCACGACGCTCATGAGTCAATCAGCTTCGCGTTGCCAGGGATGTGCGGATTATCGCGCATCGGCCCGGACCATTGACACGCTGATATGCTGCGACCGTATGACCCGCATCCCGTCCGCCCAGGAAGGGCCCCCCGACGCTGAGCTGCACCTGGACATCGGCGCGCCAGACGTACTGGAGCGCATGATTGAGCTTTTCGGCCGTCATGGCGATATCTACCGTGTCGCCATGCCGGCGCGGCGATCGCACGCCTACGTCATTCATAACCCGGACGACGTGAAGCGCGTGCTGGTGGCCAATCACCGCAACTACACCAAAGGCGTGGATCGCGACCGCATCAAGGTGCTGCTGGGCCTGGGGATCATGACCAGCGAGGGCGAGTTGTGGCAGAAGCAGCGTCGCATGATGCAACCGTTGTTTCATCGCCGCGTCGTCACGCAGTTCGCCCGGGTGATCAGCGAGGCCAATGACCGCCTCATCGCCCAATGGGAGGGCAAGGCCGCGCGCGGCGAGGTGCTGAACATCACCGAGGAGATGAGCGAGCTCACACTCGAGATCGTGCTGCGCTCGATCTTCGGCGGCGACACCGACCAGGTGTCGGAGGCGTTCGCGGTCGTCACCCGAGAGCCGGCGCGCAACCTGGAATTTGTCTACCGGTTTCGCGCGCTGGGCAAGCTGGTCGCCAAGCTCATCCATCAGCGACGCAAGCAGCAGCACGAGCACTTCGACTATCTGGCGATGCTCATGCAGGCGCGCGACAAGGACAGCGGTTCCGACATGAGCGAACGCCAGCTGATCGACGAGGTGATGACCCTGGTGGTCGCCGGCCATGAAACCACCGCGAGCGTACTCAACTGGGTGTGGTATCTGCTCTCGCAGCACCCGCAAGTGGAAGCACGGCTGTGCACCGAGCTGGCGGCGCACGCACACCAGGCACCGCCCACTCTTGCGCAGATGGAGGCACTGGCTTACACGCAGCAGGTGCTCAACGAGACCATGCGCCTGTACCCGCCCGGCTGGCTGCTCTCGCGCCGCACCATAGGTCCGGACGTACTGGCCGGCTATGAGATTGCAGCGGGCGCTGACGTGCTGCTGCCTTTGTATCTGCTGCACCGGCATCCGCGCTACTGGAAGGACCCCGATGGCTTCGAGCCGGATCGATTCTCCCCTGAGCGCGAAGCCGAACGACCGCGATTTGCGTTCGTGCCATTCGCCGCCGGTCCGCGCCACTGCATCGGCGAGACGCTCGCGCTCTACGAGATGCTCATGCACGTGCACAAGGTCGTGCCGCGCTTCACGCTCACTCTGGTGCCCGAGGGCAAGATCGAGCTCGACGCGCAGATCAACCTGCGCGCCCGCCGTCCGCTGCGGATGGTGTTGACGCGGCGCTAGCCACACCTGCGGCTGCAGGTCGGGTCGGTTCAGGGCGCGCTCGCGGACGTGCCCTGCGGCGCTGCCAGCGAGCGCAACGCCTCCTGCGGCAGCTTGCCAGTGCTGTTGCGGGGCAAACGCGCCACGAACAGCAGCGGCCGCGGCAGGAACACCGCGTCGATCCGCTGGCGCAGCGCTTCCAGCAGGCGCGCCGCATCGAGCTGCGGAGCCACCACGCAGGCGGCCAGGCGCGTGACACCGGTGTGCGAGGCCGGCGAGTCCTCGACGTGGAAGAAGGCGCCGTCCTCAACGCCAGGGATGCAGTTCAACTGGTGATTGAGATAGGCGAGCGAGGTGCGTTTGCCGGCGATGTTGACCAGGTCGGTCACGCGCCCGTGCAGCCGGAAGCGTCCCGCGCCGACGGTTTCCAGCAGGTCGTACATGCGTGTCGGCTGTTCGATGTGGCCTCCCTGCGCCCAGGTGGTCCCGTCCCTGAGTGACAGGGTCACTCCTGGCCACAGACTCCACTCCGCGCCGTCCGTGGTACGCCGCGTGGCGATCTGGCCAGTCTCGGTTGAGCCATAGATCTCCAGCAACTGCGTGTTGAAGCGCTGCTCGGTGTCGGCGGCCAGCTGCGGTTCAAGCGGCGCGGTGGCCGACACCACCAGATCGGTCTGCGGCAGCGCGACACCGGCTGCCAGCAGTGCGCGCAGGTGCACCGGCGTGGAAATCAGAATCCGCGGGCGCGGCAGCGCCTCGAGCACCGCGGCGATGTCGGCCGGATAGAACGGCCGCTCGGCGCACAGAGCATGGGCGTTGCACAAGGCGATCAGCACGCTCGATTCGAAGCCGTACATGTGTTGCGGTGGCACCGTGGCGAGGATGGCGCAGCGTCCCCGGGCCGACAGGCCCAGCCGGTTCGCTTCCTCGCGCACGCACTCGACCAGCGGGCCCCAGGTCTTGCGGTGAGGCACCGGCGTGCCGGTCGAGCCGGACGTGAAGACGTATGCGGCCAGTTGCCCGGCATCGATCTGCGGCACGGTTAATGCTGCGGGGTCGACGGCATCGCTCGCCAACGGCGCTGCCTCGCGCGGGTAGCGTATGAGCGGCAGGGCGATGCTGCAGTTGTCCTCGTCGGTGAGACACACCGCGCCTGGGGCGAAGGCGGCGAGTTGCCGCACCACCTCGGGCGTGTGCGTCGAGGGCAGCAGACTCACTATGCGCGACAGCAGGCTGGCTGCGAACCCTACGCTGAAGTGATAGCGATCCCGGCACGCGTTGAGCACGTACCCGCAAGGTCCGAGGGCAGTCGCCACCCGCCGCACATCAGCGAGGAACTGTGGTACGAGAATCGGTGCGCCGGCGCGGTAGGCGACCACGTCGTCGGGGGAGGTATGCGCAATCAGCGGCAGCGTGGCCAGACGCCTACTTCGTCCTGTGCGCGCTCACGTAGTCGACCAGCCGGCGCAGCGAGGCGAAGATACGCACGTTGTCCTCGCTGTCGGCGCGCAGCTGCACTCCATACTGCTTGGAGACCACCAGCGCGATCTCCAGGATGTCGATGGAATCCAGGCCCAGGCCCTCGCCATACAGAGGCGCATCCGGGTCGATCTGCGCGGGGTCGATGTCCAGGTTGAGCGCCTCGACGATCAGGCGGGCGACCTCGCCGGTCAGTGCGGCGACGCTCGCCGGGGACAGCGGCTGCCGGAGGGGCGCGACTTTATCCGACATTGGATCCCAGCAGCCCTTCAGCGGTCATGCAGATGACATTATACAACCTACGGCCTGCTTTATCAGGGTCTTAGCCGGCGCGCAGCCCTTATGGGCGCATTGCCGCGAGCCCCCCGCCCGATAGGCCAGTTCACGCTGCATGCACGCCGACTCGGATAATATACGCGGCCCGGGATCCACGCGAGCAGCGCCACGGAGTCAAGACAGATGTCGGTGAGGAGCACTATCACGTCGCAGTTCCAACAGGTTGCCCAGGAGCACCAGCGCACGCTCACGCCGCTGTCCGACGACACGAAACTCATCGAGTCGGGGCTGGACTCGCTGAGTTTCGCGGTGATCGTGGCGCGTCTCGAGGATCTGCTCGGCATCGACCCCTTCAACGCGGCCGACGTGCTGGAGTTTCCGGTGACCTTCGGCGATTTCGTAAGGTTGTACGAAGACTTTCGTAAATGACCCCTGGCTCGCTGTGGGAGTCGATCACCGCGGCGGGCGCGCCCAGGGGACGGCTGCACGGGGCCCGCACCGCGATCGACCTCGCTGATCTCACCCACCGCACGAGCCTCGGCGGCCGTCTCGGGGAGCTCGAGGGCTGCAGCGTGGTGCTGCTCATCCGCAACCAGCTCGCCGCGGCGCTCACAATGCTCGAGCTCGACGGCGTCGCCGCCCGCATGGTGCTGTGCCCGCCGGACCTCGCGGCGCAGCACCTGCCGGGGGTGCTGCGCGACGCCGCCGCGGACGCGTGCGTGCGCGACGCCGAAGGCCTGCCGGCCGCCACACCCGATGTTCCGCTTACCGTCACCGCCGGCACGCAGCTGCTGCCCATGCCGGTGCCGCGGCGTGCGAGGCACGCCACCGAGTGGGTGCTGCTCACCTCCGGCACGACCGGCGCACCGAAGCTCGTCGAGCACTCGCTCGCGAGCCTCACGAGCGCGCTCGCGGACCAGCCGCGCCCCGCCCCGGGCAGCATCGTGTGGAGCACCTTCTACGACATCCGCCGTTACGGCGGGCTGGCGATCTTCATGCGCGCGGTGCACGCAGGCTCGCTGGTGCTGTCGGAGGCGGCCGAGCCGGTGGTCGATTTCCTCGGTCGCGCCGCCGCGACCGGCGTCACCCACATCTCCGGAACGCCCTCACACTGGCGGGGGGCCATGATGAGCGGCGCCGCCGCGACGATCGATCCGCAGTACGTGCGCCTCTCCGGCGAGATCGCTGACCAGGGTGTACTGGATGCGCTGCGCGCCACCTACCCCAAGGCGGTCGTCGCGCACGCGTTCGCCTCGACCGAGGCGGGTGTCGTCTTCGAGGTACGCGACGGGCTGGCGGGCTTTCCTTCGAGCCTGATCGGCGCGGCAGGGCCGGTGGAGCTGATGATCTCCGACGAAACGCTGCACATCCGCTCGCCTGGCACCGCGCGGCGCTACCTCGGCGAGGGCGCGCCGGCGCTGCGCGGACCGGACGGCTTCGTCGATAGCGGCGATCGTCTCGAGGAGCGTGCCGGCCGCTACCACTTCATGGGCCGGCGCGGCGGAGTGATCAATGTCGGCGGTCTGAAGGTGCACCCGGAGGAGGTCGAGGCGGTGATCAATGCGCACCCGTGGGTGCGCATGTCGCTCGTCAGGGCCCGCCGCAATGCCATCACCGGCGCCGTGGTCACCGCGGATGTCGTGCTGGCCGAGCAGGGCGGCGGCGCACGGCCGGCCGCGGAGACGCTGACCCGCGAGCTGACCGAGAGCTGCCGCCGCGCGCTGTCCCCGCACAAGGTACCGGCCATGATCCGCATCGTGCCGACGCTCGAGGTATCGCCGTCCGGCAAACTGGTGCGCCCGCTTGCGTAACGTCATCGTCACCGGCGCGAGTCGCGGACTGGGACTGGCGATCGCGAGCGCGCTGGCCGCGAGCGACTACCGGGTGATTGCCATCGCGCGCTCGCACAGCGAGCCGCTGCGCTCGCTCGCGGCTGCCGCCGCGGCCAGCGGACGCGGTGCGGTGCATTTTCAGCCGTTCGATCTCAACGACACCGCCGCGCTCGCGCAGCTGGTCGCCGGCCTGCGCCAGGCCCACGGTGGGATCTACGGACTGGTGAACAACGCCGGGCTCGGCACCAGCGGGGTCCTGGCGCTGATGCGCGATGAGGGGATTGAGGCGCTGGTGCGCCTCAACACGCTCTCGCCGATACTGCTCACCCGCCACGTGGTGCGCTCGATGATGAGCGCGCGCGAGGGGCGCATCGTCAACATCTCCTCCATCGTCGCCACCACCGGCTACCACGGCCTGTCGGCGTATGCCGCGACCAAGGCCGCGCTCATCGGCTTCACGCGCTCGCTGGCGCGCGAAGTGGGTCAGCTCGGCATCACCGTCAACGCGGTCGCCCCGGGCTTCGTCGCCACGGAGATGACGCGCGAGCTGGCCGAGCGGCAGCGCGAGCAGATCATGCGGCGCAGCGCGCTGCGCCGGCTCCCTGAGCCGGAGGACGTCGCCGCGGCCGTCGAGTTTCTCTTGAGCGACAAGGCGCGCAATGTCACCGGCACGACGCTCACCGTAGACGCCGGCAACACCGCCTGAGGCGCTGCGCGTGAAGCGCGCGTGGCGCGCGCTGCGATTTACAGCCGCAGCTCGCCGGCCACGAGGCGCCGATGGAGTGCGGCATCGAGTGGGCGGTACTCGCCCGCTGCGGCATCGTCGAGGTACAAGGGATCCGCGACGCGCGCCACGTCGTAGCCTTCGAGCGCGAGTTGCTGTTTCCTCTGCTTGAACGTGCCGGTGAGCTCGAGTGCGCCCACGATGCGGATGAACAGCGGCCGGGCGTACCCCGGCAATGCCGCCGCAAGGTGCCGGCGCAGCTCCGGCAGCGCAAATTCCCCGCTGACCGTGAGCGCCGCCATCCCGGCGCGCCCGTCGCTGTTGGGTACGACAACGCCGTACACCGCCGCGTCGATCACGTGCGGGCAGGCGGCGATCACGCCCGCAACTTCCGTGGTCGAGACGTTCTCACCCTTCCAGCGGAAGGTGTCGCCCACTCGATCGACGAAGTAGAAAAATCCCTGCGCGTCCTGGCGCATCAGATCGCCGGTGCGGTACCAGGCATCGCCCGGCTCGAACACGTCGCGCAGCACCTTGCGCGCGCTGGCCGCAGGATCGGTGTAGCCCTCGAAGTGCGTCGCGCCGCTGGTCGCGAGGATCTGGCCGAGCGCCTCGCCGGCCTCGTTCGGGCCGCAGCGCTCGCAGCGGCCGGACGCGTCGCGCAGCGGCGCCTCCGCGCCGACGTCGTAGCGCACCAGCGCCACGGGTACGCGATGCGCGAGGAACGGCGGAATGCGACCGATAGCCCCGACCCGACCCTCGCAGTTATAGAGAGAGAAGTTCCCCTCGGTCGAGGCGTAGTACTCGAGGATCTCGGGTACGCCGAAGCGCTGCTGGAACTCGGTCCAGACATCCGCGCGCAGGCCGTTGCCGCAGGCGAGGCGCAGTGTGTGACGCCGCTCCTGCGGGTGCGGCGGACTGTTGAGCAGATAGCGGCACAGCTCGCCGATGTACTGGAACAGCGTGCAGCGCTCGCTGGCGACGTCCTGCCAGAAGGTGCTCGCGGAAAAGCGCTCGCGCAGCACCAGCGTGCCGCCGCCCACCAGCGTCGCCCCGGCGGCGACCACGCCGCCGACGCTGTGGTAGAGCGGCAGGCAGTTGTACATGCGGTCCGCGGGCCGCACGTCGATCAGGCCCGCGAACCAGTGGCTCCACTGCATGAGGCGCAGGTGGCTCACGTTCGCAGCCTTCGGCAGTCCGGTGGTACCGGAGGTGTAGATGCACAGCGCCCGCTCGCTGAGTGTTGGGGCGCGGAAGCTCGCGGGCGGCGGGGGCTGCTCCGGCAGCTGCGCGGCCGCCAGATCGAGCCGCGGCAGAGCTGCCGCACCGGCGCCACTCATCCAGCAGCCGACTTGCGCGCCGAGCTGCGGCCGTACGGCCTCGAGCGCGGCGGCGAGTGAGCCGCCGGCAACGACATGACGCGGCTTCACCAGGTTGAGCGAATGCGCGAGCAGCGCACCGGTGAGGTTGGTGTTGACGAGCGCAACGCTCACACCGATGCCCGTGAGGCCCAGCCAGATCGGCAGATACTGCGGGTGGTTTGCCATGAAGAGCGCCACGACGTCACCGCCCGACAGCCCCTGGGCGAGTCCCCAGTGCGCGTAGCGGTTGCAGGCGGCGCCGAGCTCGCGGTAGCTGAGCTCGCTGCCCCCGCCGGCGAGCGCGGGCGCGTCGCCGAAGCGCTCGGCGAGTCGGGAGATCACCACCGGCAAAGTCACGGCGGGATCGCGGCCGATGGCTGCGGTGCGCTCGAGCGCACGCATCCACGCCTTGAGGGGCGATCGCTTGTGTTCGTCGCTGCCCGCTGCCATGGTGTTGCGCCTGAGACCTAAGCCACGTCCGATTGTATGATACAGATGACCATGGTCAGCGCGGTTGAAACGCGATGAAGCCCGAGACCATTGCACTGCACGCCGGCTACGAATCCGATCCCGTGACCAAGGCGGTCGCGGTGCCGATCTATCAGACGGTGGCGTACTGCTTCGACAGTGCGGCGCACGGCGCCGCGCTGTTCGACCTCGAAGTCGAGGGGTATCGCTACACGCGCATCGGCAATCCTACCTGCACGGTGCTCGAGCGGCGCGTGGCCGAGCTCGAAGGCGGGATCGACGCGCTGGTGATGGCCTCCGGGCAGACGGCGCTGTACTACACGGTGCTCAACCTGCTCGAGCCCGGTCAGAACATCGTCTCGGTGCCGCAGCTCTACGGCACGACGCACACGCTGTTCGCGTACCTGCTGCCGAGCCTCGGCCGGCAGGCGCGCTTCGGCAAGTCCGACCAGGCCGCGGAGCTGGAGGTGCTGATCGACGAGAATACGCGCGCGCTGTTCTGCGAGACGGTGGGCAACCCCGCCGGCAACATCTGCGATCTCGAGGCACTTGCAGAGGTCGCACAGCGCGCTCGCATCCCGCTGATCGTGGACAACACCGTGCCGACCCCGGTGCTGATCCGCCCGATCGAGTACGGTGCCGACATCATCGTGCACTCGCTCACGAAGTTCATGGGGGGCCATGGCACCACGCTCGGCGGCGCGGTGGTCGACAGCGGCAACTTCGACTGGGAGGGGCACGGCGCGCGTTACCCGGTGTTCACCCAGCCCGATCCGTCCTACCACGGCCTCATCTACACGCAGCACTACGGGGCGAAGGCCTTCCTCGGGCGCATGCGCAGCGTCTTCCAGCGCACCATGGGCGCGGTGCTGTCACCCTTCAACGCGTTCCTGCTGCTGCAGGGCATCGAGACGGTGGCGCTGCGGGTCGAGCGGCACGTGGAGAACGCGCGCCGCGTCGCCGAGTTCCTGCGCGCCGACGCCCGCGTTGCCTCGGTGAGCTACGCCGGCTTTCCCGACAGTCCCTACTACGAGCTCAACAGGAAATATCTGGGCGGTCGCACCTGCTCGCTGCTCACCTTCGCCATCCGCGGCGGCTTCGATGCGGGCACGCGCTTCTACGACGCGCTCAAGCTCTTCAAGCGCCTGGTGAACCTCGGCGACGCCAAGTCACTCGCCTGCCATCCGGCCTCGACCACGCACCGGCAGATGTCGCCCGAGGAGCAGCGTATCGCCGGCATCGGGCCGGAGACCATACGGCTCAGCGTCGGCATCGAGCACATCGATGACATCATCGCCGATCTCGACCAGGCGCTCGGTGCCGCCATCCGTCCGCTCTGAGGACGTATGAGCGACCATGACGACCTGCCCGCGCCGCCGGCGGCGCTCTTTCCCTCACGCACGGCCCGGATTCGCGCCGACGACCTGCTGACGCGCGCACTCGCCGATGCCGCCGAGCGCGTACTGCGCGGTCCGGTGACGCCGACGCTCGACCGGACAAAGCTGCGCTCCGAGCTGGCACAATTCGACTTCACGGCACCGCGACCGCTCGATGAGCTCATCGCCTGGACCGTCGCTCAGCTCGAGCACGGCGTGGTGCACATGAACCATCCGCGCTACTTCGGCTTGTTCAATCCCGCGGCAAATTTTCCCGCGCAGTGCGCCGACCGCATCGCCGGCGCCTTCAATCCGCAGCTGGCGAGCTCGGGCTCATCGCCCGCGCCGGTGGAGATCGAGGCGCACGTGGTGCGCGCGATCGCGCAGCGCGCCGGACTGCCGCCTGAGAGCGGCGGGCACTTCACCACCGCCGGCTCGGAGGCCAACTACACCTCGCTCATCTGCGCGCTCACCCGTGCCGAGCCGCGTTTCGGCAACGACGGCGTGCGCGCCTTCGCCGGGCCGCTCGCCATGTACACCTCACGCGAGTGCCAGCCCGCCTGGCACAAGATCGCCCACCAGGCGGGTATCGGGCGCGCGGCGCTGCGGCTGATCGACACCGATGGGCGCGGGCGCCTGGACGTGCGCGCGCTGTCCCAGGCGATCTCGCAGGATCGCGCCGCCGGCGTCGTGCCGGTGCTGATCTCGGCGACTGCCGGCACGACGCCCGCCGGCATGGTCGATCCGCTCGCCGAATGCGCGCAGCTGGCGCGCGCAGAGCGCTGCTGGTACCACGTCGATGCCGCCTGGGGCGGGGCGGCGCTCGCCTCGGAGCGGCTGCGACCCCTGCTCGCCGGGATCGAGTTGGCCGACTCGCTGACCATCGACGCCCACAAGTGGTTCGCCACCACCATGGGCTGCGGCATGTTCATCACCCGCCACCCGCAGGTGCTGTCCGAGGCGTTCCGCGTCACCACGGACTTCATGCCCTCGAACGTGCCGCAGCTTGACCCGTACCTGAACTCGGTGCAGTGGTCGCGCCGCTTCCTCGGGCTGCGCCTGTTCCTGTCGCTCGCGGCGGCGGGCTGGGAGGGCTACGCCGTGCACCTCGAGCGCAGCTGCGAGCTCATCCGCCGCATCGGTGCGGGGCTCGCCGCGCGCGGCTGGAGCATCGCCAACGATTCACAGCTGGCGGTGCTGTGCGCCATACCGCCGGCCGGGTCCGCTCCGATCCGCGAGATCGTGCGCCGCGTGCTCGATTCGGGCCGCGCCTGGGCGGCCGTGACGACCCACGAGCGGCGCGAGGTGGTGCGCATCTGCGCGACCCACGGCGAGGCGACGCTCGCCGATGCCGAGGAGCTCATCGCGGCGCTCACTGCCGCGCTTTGAGCGCCAGCAGCCGCTCGAGCAGCGCCTCGACCGAGGCCACCGAGCGGAAATTTTCCGGGGTGATGTCCGTTTGCGGGATGGTGAGGTCGAACTCCGCCTCCACCGCGAGCATGAGGTTCACCATCTTGATCGAGCTCATGCCCAGCTCGCTCAGGCGTCCCTCGACCGGCAGCGTCGCGGCGGCGTCGGGCTTGCCCAGGATCTGCGCGACCTGGCGCAGCAGGCGGTCACGCAGTGCCTCGCTCATTGCGCCAATGATACCGTTTCCGGCGAGCGTATCGCGGCGCGCGCCGCGACGATGAACGCCAGCCAGTTGCGATAGATGGCGGCGGCCGCCGGCCGCCAGGGGCTCTGCAGGTCTGCGGCGACCTGTGCAAAGGGGAAACTCTCCAGCAGCTTGGGATCGCGCGCGGCGAGGGCGCGCTGGCGGAACTCATCTAGCAGTGCCGTGGCGGCGGCGGACAGGTAGCCCACGGGGAGCGTCGGGTAGTGCGGCTGCTGAGCGTTGAGGAAGCGCCCCACGTCGCGGCGGTACTCCTTGAGCAGCGTCGTATCCTCGTACTCGGGATGGCCCTGGAAGAAGAGCATCAGCGAGCGATCCTGGCGCACGAAGGCATCCGCGCCCGCATCCGCCGACCAGCTGAGCAGCGTGTAGCCCGCCGCGCGCAGGGCGGCGACCGATAACTCGTTCCAGCGCGAGTGCGGCATGGCGAGCGGTGCGGCGACGCCTGCGAGCAGCGCATGCCCGGCGAGCGTACTGTGCTGGTACACGCCGCAGCGCTTCAGCGCGAGGCGCTGGCGCTCGATGCCGTCGAGCGCGAGCACCGCGGCGTGTGCCGCGAGGCACGACCAGACGCTCGCCACCGTGTTGGTCTGTGCCCACGCGAGCACTTCGAGAAAGCGCGGCCAGTAGGGCTCGTCGGCGAGCCGCGCGGCGCGCGGCTCGGTCCCGGTCACGATGAGTGCATCGGGCGGGTCGGCGAGAATCGCCTCCAGTGGCCAGTAGCTGCGCTCGATGTACGCGCGCGCCTCGCTCGAGCGTGGCAGCTCCGGGAGCGAGGACAGCCGCAGCGTCACCGGCAGTGCTCCGGCGGCCGAACGCAGCAGCTCCCCAAACTGCGTCTCGGTCGACTGCAGGGCCGTATCCGGCATGTTATTGAGCAGGGCGATGACCAGCCGTTCGCGCCGTCCGCCCGGGCTCGCAGCGTCGCCGGGGGCAGGCACCGCGGTGGTGCACGGCTCAATGTTCAGCGGCATGGGGTTTCACTTATTCGGAGCCTTCATTTGTGACGCCCCCCGCAGGGGGTGCCAAGGTCCTGATGTATTATCAGTAGGTTGGCCAGATTACCGGTGGCGGACAAGGAAAACTAATCAGGGGTCTCTTAATGGAAGTGAAGCAGATCGCCGAAGCACGTACAGGAGCGGGTGCCGCCGCCATGGGTGAGTTGATGACCCGCGCCAGCAATGTCGCCGCGGTGGCGGCCAAGCACGCCATGGCGGTGGACAGCGCCGCGCGCTTCCCGGCCGAGTCCTTCCAGGCAGTCAAGGCCGAGCGGCTGCTCGGCATCCAGGTGCCGGTGTCCCTGGGCGGGGAAGGGGCCTCGATCAGCGACGTGGCGGACGTGTGTTACCAGCTGGGGCAGGCGTGCGCATCGACCGGGATGATCTTCGCCATGCACCAGATCAAGGTGGCGTGCGTCAGGCGCCACATGGGCGACAACGGCACGCTGCAGCGCATGCTGCGGCGGCTGTGCGCGGAGCAGTTGCTGCTCGCTTCCTCCACCACCGAGGGCCAGGGGGGCGGCAACATCCGCTCGAGCGAAGCGCCGGTCGAGCACCACGAAGGCGGCCGCATCACTCTTGAGCGCAAGGCGAGCGTCATCTCCTACGGAGCGTACGCCGACGGCGTCGTGACCACGGCACGCCGCGCCGCAGATGCGGCGGCTTCCGATCAGGTGCTGGTGGCGTTCTTCAAGAGCGACTACACGCTCACCAGGCTGCAGGGATGGGATGCGCTCGGCATGCGCGGCACCTGCAGCGAGGGCTATACGCTCAAGGCGAATGCCTCCGCCGAGCAGATCCTGCCCGAACCCTACGAGAACATTCACAGCCGCACCATGGTGCCCTGCGCCCACCTGCTGTGGGGGTCGGTGTGGACCGGCATCGCCGCGGGCGCGACCGCACGCGCCCAGGCCTTCGTGCGCAACGCGATGCGCCACGGCGGACAGCTGCCGCCGGGCGCGCCGCAGTTCACCAAAGCGCTCGCCACGCTGCGCACGCTGCGCGGCATGCTGTGCACCTCGATACGCAAGTACGAGGCGTGCATGGACGATCCGCAGGCGCTCGCCGCCCTGGATTTCCAGACGCTGATCACGCTCACCAAGGTCGAGGCCTCGGAGCTGGCGGCCGCCACGGTGATGCACGCGATGCGCGCCTGCGGCCTGTCCGGCTACCGCAATGACAGCGAATTCAGCATCGGGCGTCACCTGCGCGACGTGCTGTCCTCGCCGATCATGATCAACAACGACCGGATTCTGTCGAATCTGGTGACACCCGCGCTCATGAGCCCCATGGCGACGTCGCTGCGCGATTAAACCGATGAGCATCAGCCCCGGAACGGAACCGAACGTGGTTGCGGAAGATCCGCTCGCCTCCCTGGCGCCGGCGCTGTTCCGGCCGCTCGGGGTTGACGGCGTTTACGCCCGCACCGCGCTCTACGAGGGGATGATCGAGCGCCTCACGGCCTTCATCACCCGTGAGCGCGACCCGCGCGCCGAGGTGCTGCGCTTCCCGCCGGTCATGAGCCGGCGCCAGCTGGAGAAGTCCGGCTACCTCAAGAGCTTTCCCAATCTGCTCGGCTGCGTATGTGCGCTGCACGGCAGTGAGGCTGCGATTCGCGCCGCCGCCGACCGCCACGAGAGCGGCGGCGACTGGACCACCTCGCTCGCCGCTTCCGACCTGGTGCTGTCGCCGGCGGCCTGCTACCCGCTGTATCCGCTGGTCGCGGCGCGCGGCCGCATCCCCGCGGGCGGACTGATATTCGACGTGGCGGCGGACTGCTTCCGCCGCGAGCCGAGCCGCTCGCTCGACCGCCTGCAGTCCTTCCGTATGCGCGAGTACGTGCGCATCGGTTCGCCGGAGGAGATCACGACGTTTCGCGAGGCGTGGATGGCGCGTGCCCGGCAGCTCGCCGATGCGCTCGCACTGCCTTACACGGTGGACGTGGCCAACGATCCGTTCTTCGGCCGCGTCGGCCAGGTCATGGCGGTGAGCCAGCTGCAGCAGTCGCTCAAGTTCGAGCTGCTGATCCCCTACTACGCGGGCGCGAAGCCGACCGCGTGCATGAGCTTCAATTACCACCGCGAGCACTTCGGCAACGTGTGGGGACTCACCGACACCCGCGACGAGCTCGCGCATACCGGTTGCGTGGCGTTCGGCATGGACCGCCTGGCGGTGGCGCTGTTCGCCAATCATGGCGCTGATCCTGCGCAATGGCCGGTATCCGCGCGCCAGGCGCTGGCGTTGTGATCCGGCGAGCGCCGCGGCGCTCCGCGCGCGGCGCCTGATCGATGCCGCTCGACCCCCGGGCCAAACGCTTCCTCGACACGCTCGCGGCGATGAATCCGCCGGGCGCACTCTCGCTCAGCGTGGCCGAGCGGCGCGGCGCGCTCGCACACCTGCTGAGCTTTTGCGGGCAGCCCGAGGAGGTCGGGGCCATCGCGCAGCTCACGCTCCCGGGACCTGAGGGCGCACTCGCGCTGCGGACCTACGAGCCCCGCGGCGCACGCTCGGGCGAGCCGCTCCCCGGACTCATCTACTTTCACGGCGGGGGACTCGTCGCAGGCTCGCTCGATACCCACGATCCGATCTGCCGCTCGCTCGCGAACGCCAGCGGCTGTCGGGTGTTGTCGCTGGATTATCGCCTCGCGCCCGAGCACCCCTTCCCGGCAGCCCTCGAGGACGGCTGCGCGGCCACGGCATGGATCGCTGCCCATGCGCCGGCACTTGGCGTCGACCCGCAGCGGCTCGGGGTGTGTGGCGACTCGGCGGGCGCCACGCTCGCGGCGGTGGTGTGCCAGGCGGTCAGCCGGGCGCAGCAGGCACCACTGGCGTTCCAGTTCCTGCTGTGCCCGATCACCGACTTTGCGGCGGAAAGTGCGTCGCGCCGCGCCTTCGCGCACGGCTACCTCGTCGATCACGAGACGCTCGAGCACGACCTGAAATACTACCTCCCCTCGCACATCGAGCGCGCCGATCCGAGGGTGTCGCCGCTGCGCGCGGTCAGCGTCGCAGGGCTCCCCCCGACCGCGGTGCATACCGCGGAATTCGATCCATTGCGCGATGAGGGTCAGGCCTACGCGGAAAAACTGGCGGCGGCCGGCATCCCGACCATTTACCGCTGTCATCCCGGTATGATTCACCTGTTTTACGGCATGCGCGGGCTCCTGGCGTACGCTGGGGTCGCCTTCGAGCTGATCGGCGCCGACATTCGCCGCCTGCTCATGCCAGGGTTGCAAGAGGGCACGAGATGACCGATCGCATGCAAGTCGAACAGCTCGTGCGCGAGCTGCACGCGGCCCGGCTGGACGGGAACCTCGATCGTCTGTGCCGCCTGTACGCGGAGGAGGCGCGCCTGCGCATCGCGGGCTCGACCGACGGCAAGCCGATCGCCATCGCCGCGAGCGGCATCACCGAGATCCGGCCGTGGCTGTCGATCCTGGTAAGGACGTTCAGACTCAGCCAGTACACCATCCTGTCGCTCATCGTCGATGGTTCGCGGGCCGCGGCTCACTGGCGGGTCGATATCCACTCCAAGATCACCGGCGTGGTGGTACCCACCGAGCTGGTGGACCTGGTGGATGTGCGCGGCGGGCGCATCGCCTCGCATACCGAATTCTTCGTGCCCTGCTGAGCGATTCTCGCGGCAAGCCTCGACCGGTTTCATGAGCCTCGCGGTTCGGCCCTCGACGCCCGCGGACGCCGCGGCGATCGCCGCTCTGTTCGCCGAGAGCGATATGGACGCGGCCCCGGAGCACCTGCGCTGGAAGTACTGGCAGCCGCGTGCCGACTGGCTACGGCCGCGTTCCGTGGTGATGGTGAGGGGGAATGAGCTGGTGGCGCACGCCGGAGTGATTCCCGGCTCGTGCGCCTGGGGGCAGCGGCGCGTAACGACCCTGCAGATGATCGACTGGGTGGCGCGCACTCGCTCAGGTGCGGGCGTCATGCTGGTGAAACACATCGCCGGGATGGCGGAGGCGCTGGTGGGGATCGGCGGCGGGGCGCAGACCCACAGCATTCTGCCGCACCTCGGCTTTCGCCCCGCCGGCACGGTAACCGGCTACGCACGACCGCTGTTTCCGCTGCGCGTCCTGCGTGGCGGCGCGCCGTGGAAGCGCCTGTCGCGGTTGGCGCGTGCCGCCTGGAAGCGTTCGGCAACGGTCGCACCGGGCGCCGAGTGGCAGGTGCGGCGTCTCGCCGGCGACCAGCTGGGTCAGATCGCCTCGGTGCTGCCGCGGCCCCCGCGCGACATGGCGGTTACCGAACGAAGTGTCGGGCTGTTCCAGTACATGCTGTCGTGTCCAATCGTGGCGATGCAACTGTATGCGCTTGAGCGGGCAGGGCAGCTCCGCGGCTACTTCCTGCTCGCCGCAGTGCGCGGCCAGGTGCGCATCGCCGACTGCTGGATCGATTCGCAGGAGCCGGAAGACTGGCGCGCCCTGATTCTCGCTGCGGTCGAGCAGGCGAAGCACGACCCTCAGGCTGCGGAAGTCGTGATCTGGGCGAGCGACCCGCTGCTCGCCGGGGTGTTGCAGGCTTGCGGGTTTTACGCCCGGTTCCAGTCCCCCATCCGGGTTCGACCCACGGCTGCTGACACCATGCCCGAAGGTATCCTGCGCGTGCAGATGCTGGACTGTGACGACGCTTTTCTTAACGGGGGTCGGTACGAGTACTGGGGGTAACGCGCACGGTGGCGGGAGTCGCTGATGGGGACCGCTGGCGCCGCGGGTTCCAGGCAGATACCGGCGCTCGACGGCATCCGCGGGCTGGCGATCATCTGGGTGGTGCTGCACAACGCCACCGGCATCCCGCTTACACTCCCCGCCAGCCGGTGGCTGCATCTGTTCCCGCTGCTCGCGAGTCGCGGTTGGATCGGGGTGCAGCTGTTCTTCGCCCTGTCGGGATTTCTCATCACCGCGGGGCTGCTCGATTCGCAGCGCACGGCGCACTACTTCCGCAACTTCTACGCCAAGCGTGCGCTGCGCATCCTGCCGCTGTATTACGCGGTACTGTTCGCGCTGCTGGTCGTTCTCCCCCACCTCATCACGCCGCGCTCACACTACAGTCATGAGGATCAGGCGGCGCTGTGGCTGTTTGTGCTCAATTGGACGAATTTACAGCCGTACGGGTTCGGTCACTTCTGGTCACTCGCGGTCGAAGAGCAGTTCTATCTCTTCTGGCCGCTGGTGGTGCGTTGGCTCGCGCCGCGGCGCCTGCTGCTGGTGTGCGTTGGCATTTCCGCCGGGGCGCTTGTGCTGCGCTGTGTGCTTGCGGCTTGCGGGGCAGACCCACACACGCTCTATGCGAACACCGCGTGCCGCATGGACGCATTGGCGCTCGGAGGGGCAGGGGCGTGCCTGCTTCGCATCCCGGATTTGCGCCAGCAACTGCTCAGTCGTTTGCGCCTCATAGGCACTCTTGCCCTGGTGTTGTTCCTGGCGGGGGTGCCGCTGACGCACATCTACGACACCGACCGATGGACGGGCGAGACGTTCGGTTACACGTTACTGGCTGTCTGCTCCGCCACGCTCGTCACCGCGATGGCGGTGCTGCCTGGCGCTCGAGCACGAGTGGGTATCGCGGCTGCGCTGGCGTGGGCGCCGCTGCGTTCCTGCGGCAAATACAGTTACGCCATGTACGTGTTTCATAACCTGCTGCACTGGTACCTGGGCGTGCCCTGGCTCGTCGCGACCTTCGGCGAGCGGCCGCCCGAGCAGGTGGCATTCGGCTACGCTCTGGTGGTGCTCGCGGTCAGTTACCTGCTCGGATTCGTCAGTTATCACGCGCTGGAGAAGCCCTGCCTGCGTCTCAGGCGATTCTTTGAGCCCGGCGGTGGGACGACAGCTATCAGTTGATGGTCGTCGAGCCGACGTTGGACATGGCGCTGTCGATCCCGGTGCTGGTGTAGGCGGCGATGCCGAAATACCAGGTTCCCGGGGTGAGATTGCCCACGACATAGCTGGTCGTGGCTGGGTTCGCCAGCACCACGACGGTCTTCATGGCATTTGCGGATGCTCCGTAGTAGAGGCGATATCCGGCCAGATCCGTGAGCGCCGAGCCATTGGTGTTCTTGGTCACGGCCGTCCAGCTGAGCGTGACGCTGCCGTTGGAAACCGGGTTCACGCTGATGCTGAAGGCCGGGAGCGAAGCGCTCGCGCTGCCGTCACTGACGCTGATCACGATGTTTGAATAGCTGCCGGCATTGGCAGCCCCCGGAGTGCCGCTGAGTGTGCCGTTGGCTGTATTGAAGCTCGCCCACCCCGGCAGGTTCTGCACGCTGAACGTGAGCGTCGTGCCGCTCGGGCCGCTCGCCGTCGGCGTGAAGGCGTACTTTGAGCCGACGTTGACCGCGGTCGACGGATTTCCGGAGATCGTCGGCTTGGCGGGGTTGGAGACCGTGATGGTGAAGGCCGCGAGCGCCGCCGACTGCGTGCCATTGCTCACGCTGATGGCGATGTTCGAGTAGGTCCCCGCCTGAGATGCCGAGGGCGTTCCGCTCAGCGCGCCGTTGCTGGCGCTGAAGCTCGCCCAGGCCGGCTTGTTCTGTATCGAGAAGGTCAGCGCGGTCCCACTCGCAGAATTGGTGGTGGGCTGGAAGGAATAGCTGTTGCCGACGACCACCTGGGCGGGCGGGCTACCGGAGATGGTGAGCGCCGACACCACCTTGACGGCAAACGGCGCGAGCGCCACCGACTGCGTACCGTCGCTGACGCTGATGACGATGTTGCCGTAGCTGCCGATCTGGCTCGCGGTCGGCGTGCCCGACAGCAGGCCACTGGTCGCGCTGAAGGTCGCCCAGACCGGCCGGTTCTGGATGGAGAAGGTGAGCGCACTGCCCGCCGGCGCGTTGGTGGTCGGCTGAAACGCGTAGCTCTTGCCGGCCGCGACCTGGGTCGCCGGCGCACCGGAGATGGTGAGCGGCGCGACGACCTTGATCGAGAACGGCGGCAGCGAGGCGGACAGCGTGCCGGCGCTGACACTGATGAGTATCCCCGCGTAGCTGCCGACCTGGGCGGAGGTCGGCGAGCCGCTCAGCGTGCCGCTGGCGGGATTGAAACTCGCCCAGCCCGGCAGGTTTTGCACGCTGAAGGTGAGCAGGGTGCCGCTCGGACCGCTTGCGGTCGGTGTGAAGCTATAGAGCGAGCCGGCCGTGACGCTCGTGGCCGGGGTGCCGGCGATCGTCGGCGAATTGGGCCCTCCGGGACTGGTTACCGTGATCGTGAAGGCGGGCAGAGCGCTCGACTGCACCCCGTCGGTGGTCGCGATGACGATCCCCGGGAAGCTACCCGTCTGGGTCGGCGTGCCGGCGAGCCGACCCGTCGAGGCGTCGAAGCTCGCCCAGCCGGGCAGGTTATGCACGGAGAACGTCAGCACGGTCCCCGGCGGGGCGCTGCTCGTTGGCTGGAACGAGTATCCCGAGCCGACGGTGACCGACGCGGCTGGAGTTCCGGACAGGGCGAGCGGCGCGACGACCGTGATCGAAAAGGCAGGCAGCGTCGCGCTCGCCTGCCCGTTGCTCACCGTGATCTGAATGTTGGCGAAGGTCCCCAGGCTGGCCGCGGTCGGTGTTCCCGACACCTGCCCGCTGCTGTTGCTGAAGCTCGCCCACGGCGGCAGGTTCGCAGCCGTAAAGGTCAGCGCCGCGCCGCTGGCATCGAAGGCAGTGGGTGTGAAGGTGTAGCTCTGCCCGGCCACCACACTCGCCGGCGGCGTGCCGGAGATGGCGGGCGTGCCGGGGTCCGATGGCGTCGACGTGCCGCTGCCGCCCGTGGAGCTGGCCGAGCTGGTAGCGGAGTTGGAGGCCGAGCCAGATCCCGTGCTGCTGGCCTGCCCGCACGCGACCAGCGTCAGCGCACAGGCGACCGCGACGAGGCCTGCGCACAGGCGCCGAACGGCGACCGAGCCAACGCAAACCATCCTGCAACCCCCTCCCGGTGTTGACTTCAGATTTGCAAGAGCAGCAGAGACCCTTGGCAGAGTTGTATTGACGGACGCGGCTTAGCCGCGATACCGGCAACTCCGCTATCTCAGGATCATGCAAGCGAGATGACCTGAGACCGGAAGCTTTGCGTCCCCGTCTCGCGACGGGTTTGCCCTTGCGTACCCGAGGCAGTAGAACCTCTGGCGCGCGGGGTCGCAATATGTCTCTGCCCACCGACAAATGTTGGAGGTGTTGGTTGCGACGCCGATGTCGCACCGCACCACAGGATGATCGTCCGCAACGGATTATGTTCTGGCGGTGCGCCGCCAAGCGGCGGCGCTGCTTAGCGCGAGCGACCGCGGCGCGAGCGCTCCTCGAACGTTGCGCGCTCTGCGAATCAGGGTCGGGCACGAGCGTCGCGGCAGCGAAATCAAACCGTCCCGTGCAGCGAGTACCCTGTCACGGAAAGCCGGGCGCGATCGGGCCAATATCCGCGCCGGCCGCGCAGATCGCGCATCGCCTGAGGGCCTCAGCGCTTGCAGCGCCGTCGCTCATGGGAGACGGCTTTTAGTATTGACAGTTCGTCAGATCTGACGCTACAATGAAGGTCCGGCCGTACGGACCTTGGCCTGAAACAAAGAAACTTCGCCAGATGAGCGAACCCTTTATTGTAAAAAACTCCCTGACGATCGCCGCGATAGCTGGGTTGCAGATGGTCGCGCCGGCGATCATTGCAGTGGCTTCGCTGTACGCCGTGCTGCACGCGTACGGGGTGCGCGTCGATCAGAGCTACCACTCGATGGCGGCACTGGTGGGGCTGCTCACACTGCTGCTGCCGCGGCCACCGCGAACCCTGCAGAGCCAGCTGCTGTCGAATTCGCTGCCGATGGCCCTGGGCGTTATGGCGCGCTGGATAGCGATGCTGTGCGCGTTGCTGGCGATCGGTTACGCGACGAAGTTCTCGGCGCACTACTCGCGGCGCGCCGTGTTCACCTGGGCGGTGCTCGGACCGGCGCTCATCGTGCTGACCACGCTCGTTCTGCAGGAGCTCATGAGGAGGTACCTGCGCGATCCCTCCAATGCCCGCAAGGCCGTGCTGGCCGGCTGCACGGAATCGAGCCTGGCGCTGGTAAAGCGGCTGAGGCAATCCGCGGAATTCGGCCTGACGGTGGCCGGATTTTTTGACGATCGCGGGCGCGAGCGCCTCAATATCGATCAGGAAGTGCAACTGCTCGGCCCGCTGAACCATCTGGCCGCTTACGTGCGGGCGCACAAGATCGACGTGATCTTCATTGCCTTGCCCGTCAGGCAGGTGGCGCGGGTCATGGAGCTGATTAATCAGCTGCGCGACACTACGGCATCGATCTACTATCTGCCGGACATCATCGTGTTCGACCTGATCCAGGCACGCAGCATTTCGATCGGCGGCATCCCGGCGCTGTCAATGTGCGAGACGCCGTTCTTCGGTTACCGCGCGATCGCCAAACGCACCACCGACGTGCTGATCTCCGCGGCAGCGCTGCTGCTGGCTGCGCCGCTGATGATTGCCATCGCGATCCTGGTGCGCTTAAGCTCGCCAGGCCCGATCATCTTTCGTCAGCGCCGCTATGGGCTGAACGGCGAGGAGATCATCGTCTACAAGTTTCGCACCATGACAGTGACCGACGACGGTGCGACGATAGTGCAGGCGACAAAGCACGATCCGCGCATGACACGCATCGGGCGGTTCCTGCGGCGCTACTCGCTCGATGAGTTGCCGCAGTTGATCAACGTACTGGAGGGCCCGATGAGCCTCGTCGGGCCACGGCCACATGCGGTCGCGCACAACGAGCACTATCGCAAGCTCATCAGCGGCTACATGGTGCGCCACAAAGTGAAGCCGGGCATCACCGGACTCGCGCAGGTGAACGGCCTGCGCGGGGAGACTCGCAATATCGAGCAGATGGAGCAGCGGATACGTTTCGACCTCGAGTACCTGCGCACCTGGTCGCTCAGGCTCGATCTGGAAATCCTCCTGAAGACGATACTTTGCGTCTTCAACGACGCGAAGGCATTCTGATCCACCCCGGCAGCACGCGCTACGCCGCGCGCGACGGCGTTCGCCCAGTATGAAAACTCCAATCATCAAGACGGTCAAGGGCGCGATCGGCCGTGCGGCTGCGTCGGCGGGCGTGTTTGTACGCAGCTTCCGTTCCAAGCTGATCATCGTGACGTTCCATCGCGTCAGCGATGACTTGCCCGAGGACGGAATGACCGCCAGCTCTGCCAAATTCGCAGAGTTCTGCCGGTTCTTTCGCGACCACTTCAAGGTGGTGCCGCTGTCGCGGCAGGTGGCGGGCTGCGGCGCCGGCGAGGACATGGGCGGCACCCTGTCGATCACCTTCGACGACGGCTATCGCGACAACTTCGAGGTCGCGGCGCCGATTCTGCGCAAACTGAACCTGCCGGCGGCCTTCTTTCCCGTCACCGCCTTCACCGGCACCCGAACCGTGGCGCCCTGGGATCGCGCGCTGGTGCGACCACCGGGTTGGATGGACTGGGAGCAACTGCGCGCGCTCGCTGCCGAGGGCTTCGAGATCGGCTGCCACACCGAATCTCACATCGACCTGGGCACAGCCGATGCCGAGACCGTGCGGTCGGACCTGGAGATATCCAGGCGCAAGCTGCACGAGCATCTGGGCAGGCCGGTGCAGCTGTTTGCGTACCCGTTCGGCGGCCGCAACAACCTGTCCGAGCGATCGCGCCAACTGGTGCGCGAGGCGGGTTTCACCTGCTGCGTCTCATGCTTTGGTGGTGTCAACGGTCCCAGCGCGGACCCTTTCGATCTCAAGCGCATCACGATTGGTCAGGGATTCGTGACTCCGGATCAATTCGGGTTTGATCTGCTCATCGGCAGTGCCTGAGCGCTGCGCCTTAGCTGTCCGGCGGGTTCGTTGACAATGCACGTGCCGCAGCAGCGTGACCGCAGCGTCATGTTTCTGCTCAATTCCCTGAACGTGGGTGGCTCCGAGCGCAAGACCGTGCGGCTCGCCAACGCACTTGCGGCGGGCGAGCACCGGGTGGTGCTCGGCTATCTTGGTTCTCCCGAGACGCTGCTATCGGAAGTACACCCCGCCGTTGCCGCGGTGAACCTGCAGCGCCGCGGCAAGTTCTCAATGCGCGCACTTCGCCGGCTTGCGGCCATCCTCAGCGAGCGCAACGTCACGACGCTGGTCGCCATGAACCTCTATCCGGCGCTGTATGCCGTTGCAGCCGGCTGGCTGTGCAGGAATCTGTCGGTGCGGGTCGCCGCCTGCGTCAACACCACCGATTTTGCGACACGCAAGGAACAGCAGCAGATGCTCATTTATCGCCACGTGCTGCGGCGAGCGGACGTGGTGGTGTTCGGTGCCGAGTGCCAACGTCGGCTGTGGTGCTCCCGTTACGGTCTCGACGATTCGTCGGACAGGGCCACGGTGCTCTACAACGGTGTTGACACTGCCGAGTTCGCACGCGCAGGCGTTGCGCCGGCGGCGCTCGGCCAACCCGCGGGCCAGGTCATGCTGGGTACGGTGGGCGCGTTGCGCATCGAGAAGGCGCAGGTCGACCTGGTCCGGGCGGTGCATGAGCTGACAGCGCGCGGCGTCGATGTGGGAGCCGTCATTGTCGGCGACGGACCGGCACGGGGGCTGATCGAGCGCGAGATCCAGCGCCTCGGTGCTGCCGGCCGGGTGCACCTGGTCGGCACGGCGCAGGATGTGCGCCCGTACCTCGCGGCAATGGATATATTCGTGTTGCCCTCCGTTGCCGTTGAGACCTTCTCAAACGCTGCTCTGGAAGCAATGGCAATGTCCTGCCCGGTGGTGGCGGCGCGGGTCGGTGGGATGGACGAGATGCTGCAGTTCGGTGGGGGCATGACGTACCCGCCGGGCGACGTAAAATCGCTGTGCGAGCTGCTGATGCCTCTGGCAACGAACCCCGACGCACGCCGCGAACTGGGGGCGCAGGCGCGCGAGGCTGCCGAGAGACACTTCAGTTTTCGCCGGATGTTGAGTGATTTCGAAGAGCGCGTACTGCACGCGCCAACCGCACGCTAAGCTTTAACCCAGCTCGCTCACTACCGGTGACGCGAAGCCGCGTGGCGCGGGACTGTCGCACAAGCGCGGCTCAGCATCCCGCTGCTGATGCTCGAGCCACCCCTGGAACATCAATACGCTCCACAGCAGCTCGCCGCCGTAGGCCCATTCCGAGCGCCCGCTCAGCAGAGACTGCCACACGTTCCGAATCGGTACGGGGTTCAGATAGCCTTCGCGCTCGAGCCGCCGCTCGTCGAGCAGATCCTCCGCCCAGTCGCGCAACGGTCCACGCAGCCAGCGGTATATGGGCACACCGAAACCGGTCTTCGGGCGCTCGAAAAGCTCCGGCGGCACGTAGCGGCTCAGGAGTCTGCGCAGCACGATCTTGCCGCGTCCATCCTTGAGCTTCAGCGCCAGCGGCAGGCGCCAGGCGAACTCCAGGATCCGGTGATCGAGTAGCGGCGCACGCACCTCGAGGGCAACGGCCATGCTGGCGCGATCGACCTTCACGAGAATGTCATCCGGGAGGTAGGTGAGGGTGTCGAGCAGCATCATCTGCTCCACGAAGCGGTCGAGGTCCTCTTTCCCGGGCGCCTCGTCCAGCAGCGTGCGTGGTTCCCGGCCATTCACCACCAGCTTCATCGGTGCGACCCAGTAGGACATCAGATGCCGGTACAGGGCCTGCGGCGTGTCACATCCGAGGCGATCGGCCAGGCGCAGCATCCGGTAACCGAAGCCGTCGGTGCGCAGCCTCACGGCGCCGAGCGGTCGCGCCAGCCGCGCCAGGCGCTCCCAGAACGGCATGGGTACCTGAGGGATGCCCCGGCTCAGCGCGCGCAGCAGCCAGGCAGGCGCGCGCGACATTCGACCGCAGATGTCGCGCGCCTGCGCATAGCGGGTGTAGCCGCCGAAGGCTTCGTCACCGCCGTCACCCGAGAGCGCTACGGTCACGTGCTGGCGTGCCATGGCGCAGACCAGCGCAGTCGGTATCTGTGACGAGTCCGCAAAAGGCTCGTCGTACAGCAGCGGCAATCGCGGAATGACCGCCAGGGTCTCCTTGGGCGTCAGATACATTTCCGTATGGTCGGTACCCAGATGCCGGGCAACCGCCTTGGCATAGCGAGCCTCGTTATAGGCATCTTCATGGAAGCCGATCGTGAAGGTGCGCACCGGCCGATTACTGAGCGCTTGCATGAGGGCGACGATGAGCGAGGAGTCGATGCCGCCGGACAGGAAAGCCCCGAGTGGCACGTCGGCGATCATGCGCAGCTGCACGGCATCGCGCAGCAAAGCATCCAGCTGGTCGGTCGCCTCATCAGCTGGCAGCGCCAGTGGAGCGGCCGCGGCTGCGGCCTGGACCTCGGCAGCGTCCCAGAAGCAGTGGCGTTCGAGCTCCACGACTGAATGTCGCCGTGCTGCAAAACGTACCAAGTGCGCCGGCTCGAGCTTGTGTACCCCTTCATAGATGGTGCGGGGTCCGGGTATGTAGGAATAGCGCAGCAGCAAGGTGAGCGCCTGCCGATCGATATTGGCAGCGAATCCGGGAAAGGCCCGCAGCGCCTTGATCTCGGAGCCAAAGATCAATCTGCCATCCGCCAGCGAGTAATACAGCGGTTTCTTGCCAAGCCTGTCGCGCACCAGGGTCAGCTCGTCCCGCGCCGAGTCCCATAAGGCGAACGCAAACATGCCGATGAAGCGGCGCAACGACGGCTCGACGCCCCACTCCTCGAACGCAGCCAGCATGACCTCGGTGTCGCTGTGTCCGCGAAAGCGATGCCCGAGTGCCTCCAGGTCGGCACGGATTCTGAGAAAGTTATAAACCTCGCCATTGAAGACGATGATGTAACGGCCGCTGGCGGAGCGCATCGGCTGGCGCCCTTCCTCGGTGAGGTCGACGATCGCGAGGCGGCGGTGGGCCAGCGCGATGCCGCGGGCCGCATCGAACCAATGGCCCTGGGCGTCGGGCCCGCGATGAGCGATGGTATCGTTCATCCGCCGCAACACTTCCGTCGCGTCGCGCGCCGGCTGCGGCGTGTAAAACCCGACGATACCGCACATCAGAAGTTCCCTTCGCCTGCCCGCAGCGAGCGTTGCGCACGCTCGCCGCTACCAGACATATGCTGGACGTGGGAGGCATGGGCAACATTTCCAGCGGGTGATGATACGCGTCGCGCCGGCGATAATTACAGACGTCTGTCAGCCACCGGGCATCCAGGCAGCGGCTGCGTCACAGCCTGCGGGGGTCGGCAGAGCGAGGTTGCTAGCCGATTTGGATTGCACGATACTGAGCGGAGCTGGTTCCAGCAGCCCGCCCGCCGCGCGCAGTGCGCTCCCAGATACCTCTTGATACACCATGATGACGGCCCGCATCTGCTTCGTCGGCCTGGAGAATCTTCCCGTACTGGCCGCCGAATTCGAGCAGCGGGGAATCGGCGGCGCACAGGTGCAGCAGACGTTGCTGGCCAGGGCACTCGTGCGGCGTGGATTTCCGGTCTCGATGGTCGTCGGGGACTACGGGCAGGCGGATGGGGCAACCTGGAGCGGCGTACAGACCTACAAGGCGTACAGCGCACAGGAGGGAATCCCGGTGCTGCGCTTTGTGCATCCGCGCTGGACCAAGCTGTGGGGGGCGCTGCGACGCGCGGATGCTGACGTTTACTATGTGAGCTGCGCCGGCGCCCAGGTCGGACAGGTTGCCATGTGGGCGGCCCGCAACGCTCGCCGCATGATCTTCCGGGTTGCGAGCGATGCCGATTGTCAGCCCGACCGGCTGCTGATCTCCTTCTGGCGCGACCGGAAGCTGTACGAGTACGGACTGCGTCGTGCCGCAGCGATCCTCGCCCAAAGCGCCACGCAGCAGGAGCTGCTGCGGAAGAATTACGCTGTGCCCAGCACGGTGGCTGCCTCGCTGGTGGATGCACCGGAGCGTTGGCTCGACTTTGGCGAGCGCGACATATCGCTGCTGTGGGTCAGCAACATCCAGCCACTGAAACGGCCGGAAATGTTTCTGCAGCTGGCGCGAGGCCTGACTGCCTGCGCTGCGAGTATGGTCGGGGGTACCCAGCCGGGCGCGCTTGATCTGTTCGAGCAGATCCGCGCAGGTGCGGCGGGCGTCGGCAATGTGACTTTCCACGGCCCGCGGCCGTACCGAGCGACCAATGATCTCTTCGATCGTGCGCGCGTGTTCATTAATACCTCCGAGACCGAAGGATTTCCGAACACCTTCCTGCAGGCCTGGATCCGCGGCGTCCCGGTGATTTCATTCTTCGATCCCGATAGTGTCATCCGACGCGAAGGACTGGGCCATGCGGCAGGCAATCTCAAAGAGATGACCAGCGCCGCTCAGCGCCTCGCCACGGATGCGCAAGCGTGGCTCGAAACGAGCGCGCGCTGCCGAGCGTACATGGCACGGCACTATAGCGAGGAGCAGATACTTGCTCCTTATCTCTCTACTGTCGGCCGAGTCGCGCGCGGCTCGCCTGTGAGTGTGGCCCCCGCCTGAGGGGTGAGGAGCAGAAGTGGTGGCAGACTCGCAGCGCTCTCCCGAGCAAATCCGCGAACAATACGAGGTCGAGAAGGCACTTGCGGCGCGGCTGCGCGGCGGCACAGCCGAAGAGCGCAAGCAGCTGTACGGCAAGCTGTACGACGAGATGTACCAGCGCCTGCCGCACCATCCACAACTCACGCGCAAGGTGTCGGCGGAGGAAACCGAATCCACCATCAGCGGGCAATTGAAGTTCCTGAGCCGCTTCATCGGCAAGGACACCACCTATCTGGAAGTGGGTCCGGGGGATTGTGCACTCACTCTTGCGGTGGCCAGGCACGTCCGCAAGGCGATCGGCGTTGACGTTTCGGCCGAGGTCACCTCGTCCGACCAGCGCCGCAGCAACTTTGAGTTGAAACTGTCGGATGGTACTTCGATACCGGTGCCTGCCGGTTCGGTCGATGTTGCGTACAGCAACCAGCTGATGGAGCACCTGCACCCGGATGACGCGCGCACCCAGCTCGTCAACCTGAGCCGCGCGCTGAAGGTCGGTGGCCTGTACGTGTGCCTGACGCCCAACCGCCTCACCGGCCCGCACGACATCTCGCTGGGGTTCGACGCGGTCGCGACCGGCTTCCACCTGCGCGAGTACACCAACGCGGAGCTGATCGAGCTGTTTCGCGAGTGCGGATTAGGGCCGGTGAAGATCTACAACAGCATCCGCGGCCGCACGTTCCGCGTGCCGACCGGACTACTGCTGGCTTTCGAGCGCTGGCTGGTGCGCCAGCCGCCCCAGCGCCAGCGTGCCTGGCTGCGCCAACCGCTGGTGCGCAAGCTGCTCAACAACTGCCGCCTGGTGGCGGTCAAGTCCGGCAGGCTCACCGCGGCCGCCGCGCCATAGAGCCGCGCGGCACAGCTTCACAGGTTGAACTCGCGCTGCCAGATCTCCAGGTTGAGCAGGCACCACAACAGCTTTTCATGATTGTGACGGCCGGCGAAGTGCTCCTCGAGCACGCGGCGCAGTTCCTGCGGCCGGTAGTAGTCGCGAGTGCGCGAGTCCTTGTCCGTCAGGTGTGCGAGCAGATAGTCGCGCATCGAGGTGCGGAACCACTCGTTGACCGGCACACGGAAACCGACCTTGGGGCGTTGCAGGATGTCTGCCGGCAGCAAGCGACGCATCGCCAGCCGCAGGATGCGCTTGGTCGTGAAGCCGCGCACCCGCCAGGCATCCGGTAACGCCGAGACGAACGCCGCGAGCTCATGGTCGAGGAACGGCATGCGCGCCTCGATCGAGGCGGCCATGGTCATTCGATCCCCACGCTCGAGCAGGTTATCCGGCAGCCAACTTGTCTGGTCGAAGTACAAAATGGCGCGCAGCGGCGAGTCACCGGGGGCGACGGCGAACGGCACGGCTTGCGCAGCATCGACGGCCGGCGGCGCGGCGAACGTCAACAGCCGTGCGCACTCCTCATCGCTGAGTGCGCCAAACCAGCGCGGCATGCGCTCAAAACGTGACTCGATGCCGAGGTTGGCAATCGCCGTCTTGGCGCGCCGGAAGCGGTAGGGCAGGGCCTGGATCGCCGGCTCGAGCAGGCCGCGCCGCAGCCAGCCCGGCAGCCGCTGATACGGTGCGGCGTAGCTCTCGTAGACGTGCTTGGGGTAGCCGCCCAGCACCTCATCAGACCCCTCGCCGGTCAGTACCATCTTGACGGTGCGGCGCGCCTCGCTGGCGAGCAGGTAAATGGGAATGTCCGAGGGCTCGGCGACCGGCGCGTCGCGAAATCGCGTCAGCGCAGGCAGATGCTCCAGCAGATGCGCCTGCGAGACCACCAGCTCGTGGTGCTCGGTGCGGAACAGGTCGGCAATGGTCCTGGCGTGGCGCAGCTCGCTGTAGGCGCTCTCGTCAAAACCGACGGAGAAGGTCTTGACCGCAAGGCTCGAATGCCGCGCCATCAGGCCGACAATCGCCGAGGAATCGATACCGCCGGAGAGAAATGCCCCAAAGGGCACATCCGACATCATCCTGATGCGAACCGCTTCCTCCAGCAGCTCGAGAAATCTGCCGACCGGATCGGCGCACCGCAGCGGTTCGCCGAGGCAGGCGCCATCGGGCGGCAGATAGAATCGTGATTCGCTCGTGCCGGCAGCATCACACAACATCCAGCTTCCCGGCATGAGCTTGCGCACGTCGGCAAACAGTGTGGCGGGGGCCGGCACGTAGCGGTAGCGGAAGTAATCCCAAAGCGCCGCGTGATTGACGCGCGCCACCACGCCGGGAAACTGCAGCAGCGCCTTGATCTCCGAGGCGAACAGCAGCGTGCCATTTTGCGAGTACAGGAACAGCGGCTTCTTGCCGAAGCGGTCGCGTGCCAGAAACAGCCGTTCGCGCCGCGCGTCCCAGATCGCGAAGGCAAACATGCCACGCAACCGCGCTACGCAGTCGGTCCCCCACTGCTCATAGGCATGCACCACCACCTCGGTGTCGGAGCTGGTGTGGAAGCGGTGACCGCAGGCGCTCAGCTCAGCGCGCAGCACCTCGAAATTGTAGATCTCGCCGTTGAACACGATCTGCAGCGCGCCGTCGGTGCTGCCGAGAGGCTGGTGTCCGGTGGACAGATCGATGATGGAAAGCCGGCGGTGACCGAGTCCCACGCAGGCCCGTCCGTCGGCGCTAGCGCTCTCGAAGTAACCCACATCGTCCGGGCCGCGGTGGGCGATCGCCGCGGTCATGCGCTGCAGTGCCGTGCTCAAATCCTCGCGCGCGCTGGTCGAAAAGTATCCGGCGATGCCGCACATTATTAATTATGACATGTTGTCGCTGGCAGCCATTTTTCGCCTGCTTCCAATCGTAGCTGAATTACGCCGCACGCATCGGTAGACTTGTCGGCTGAAGCGGGCGGACACCGCTGACGCGGGAATTTCCCAGGGAGCGTCGATCCGTATGCGCGGCATGGCCCACCAGGCGGCGATATTGTCCGTGTCGCGGATCGCGAACTACGGGCTGATGATCATCAGCCCGATCATTCTGGTGCGCTTTCTGAGCGTGACGGACTTCGGTCGGTACCGCGAGTTCCTGCTGTACGCCTCCCTGTTGCAGACCGCCGGCGCTTTCGCCATCGGCGAAAGCCTGCTGTATTTCATTCCACTACATCCGGCAAGTCCGTGGCGGGTCTTGCGCCAGACGATCATCCTGACGGGCGTAGTCAGCGGGTGCGTGGTCGGCGCCTTCGTCGTCGTCGACCTCCTGGTCCCCGGAGGACTGGTCGGACCCTATCGGGTGCCGGTAGCGCTCTATGTACTGCTGTTCGTGAACGTGGATTGCTGGGAGAACCTCTGGCTGGCTACGCGGCGGCCGCTGCTGGTATTTGCCTACACTGCCTTACGACTCGTGGCCCGCCTGCTGGTGGTGGTGTGCGTCGCGGTCGTGACCAACGATGTCACGACAATCATCTGGTCGCTGATCGGCCTCGAGGCGCTGCGGTTCGCCGGCTCGCTCATCGCCTGGAAGGTTGCTGACCGTTCGCGCTTCGAGCCGCCGCTCGAGGGTATGACCCGCCAACAGTTGCGATTCTGCGTGCCGTTCGGCCTGGCGACGGTGCTGACCATGCTCAGCAGAAACCTCGGCAACGTCGTCATCGCCAAATATCTCGGCGTTGCCGCTCTGGCGCAGCTGACCATCGGCACTTACGGCGAGCCAATAATTCTGGCACTGCGCAACTCCATCTCGACGGTGGTGCTGCCGGAACTGGTACGCCTCGGGGGGCGCTCGCAGGACGACGCGTTGCGGCTGTGGCATCGCACCGTGGTCATCAACTGCCTGTTGCTGTTGCCGATGGCCGCCATCGTGGCCTGGTACGCACAGCCGCTGATCGTGAAGGCGTTCGGCGCCAGCTATCGCCCGGCCATCCCGGTGCTGCAGTGGTACGCCGTGGTCATTGTGTGTGCGTGTGTCGATTTCTCGCCACCACTGCGCGCCATCAACAGGACGCGTGCATTCGTAGCGGCCACTGTGATAGCGGCGCTCGCCAATGGCCTCACGCTGGTGGTCCTGCTGCCGGCCATGGGCATCGTGGGAGCGGCAATCGGCCTCGCCGTCGCCAACGTCGTCGTGACCGTCTGCCTCGGGTTTAGCGTAAGCCGGCTGTATGGCAGCGGGCTGCGCCGACTGCTGCCCTGGACTCCGGTGGCGAAGGTCGCTGTGTGCGCCGCTGGTGGCGCGTTGATCGCCTTCGGGATTACTTTCGGGTCGCGGGCGACCCTGCCCGGCGCGATCTGCGGTTCGCTGCTCTACGGCGTGGTGTTCCTGGTGCTGCTGAAGGTGACCCGCGTCGAGGAGGCAAGCGACCTGTGGCGTCGGCTCAGGGGCCTGGCCCCGGGGCTGCGTGGGCTGTGAGGCACGCTTCAGGTCACTGTACGGTGAGCGACGGCGCGTCCGGGATCGGTTGCGAGGTGAGGCGCTGCAGGATCACACCGTCCCGATCGTTCAGGGTCACGGTGGTCACGGTCTGACCGTTGTTGATGGCGGGTACCTGCGTTCCGGAGAGGTGCTTGTAGCTCGTCTCCAGAGTGACGGTCTGAGTGCCGTTTCCTTTGGGATTCACGAGCGCGATTCCATTGGCGAAATCCCGGCGATATACCCCGTTCTGGTAGACCGCGATGCCGCCACTGGAGTACGTGCCATTGTTCGGGTTGTTCGGCCCGGCAGTCGGAGCGCCCAGGTTGAAGCTGTATTCGTCATAGGTCATGAAATCGTTGTAATTTCCGGCATCGTCATTGTAGTAATAGCCATTGTCCAAAAGGCACGAAGCGAAGCCGTAGCGGAAGCCCTGATAGTCGCTCGTGCTGATGGCGTCCTGGGCGAAAATCACCAGCTGCGGGGCAGCAACGGAGGTCATGACATGAGCGTAATAGTTCATCATCCCCGACCAACCCGCAAAGGTCTCGACGCTGTAGCTCTGCCCGATGACGGATTCCATCGTGCCGCCATTGAGCACCGGCGCTGGAGTTACGTATTCAGTGATCGTATTCCCCACCAGCCACGTCGCGAGGTTGCCGATGACGAGCTGCTGAGAGGCCGGAGACAAAGCTCTCAGGGCGCCGAAGTAGGTCACATACCCTGAGCGCCAGCTCGAGCCGGCGGTGGACGGTGATTGACTGCTACCGCTTTGCGCAAAGTCGGCGGTGACCGATGGTGTGGTGTTGACGTTATCGACATAGAGACCATCGACAGACGGGTTTGCAGATAAGAACGACCCGAAATCCTTGTTGGCTCGCCACTGCGGATAGTTCAGACCATTCAGAGCATTCGTATGCGTGGTGATGTTAACCGCATAGCGACCGCCGCCCGTCGAGACCTGAGATCCACCGGGCCAGGAAGTCAGTGCCCACCACGGGACACTCCCGATCTGACTGTTATTCTGAGCCAAGATGCTTGGCGGACTCGTGTCCTCCATGATGTCGGTATAGACGAACACCCTGAGACTCGGATTGATGAGCTTCGCGGCGGCAGCGAGCTGACTCGCGGTGAGCCCCGCGCTGTTCTTCCAACCAACGTAAGCCCCTAATGTCATCACGTCGAGCAGCGCGACGTGGGCCGCAGTCAACCCTGTGGTGTTGCCGCCATTCAGAGTGGCTCCGAGCCGCGGAAATGTCTGCGCCACTGCGGTAGGTATGTGCGCCAAGGCGTTTGCCGCCAGCAGCGCGCAGAATAAAAAGCGTCGTGTCGTCACTGTCTCCCTCCAAAGTCTTCAGCAGCGCGTGAATGTCTGCGCGGCGCGACCGCTTGATCTGCAGTACCGCGCGACGGAGTGCAAACTACACCGACTCGCGTGTCGATTCATCATGTCGCGGTTCACGGACAGCCGCCCACTCATGACTCGTCCGGTTCAGCGAATCCCTGTGCTGGTACGAGGGGCCACTCTTGCCGCAGCCGCGCGGCCCCTGTGACACGCGTCACAATCCCGGCGTGGTGAGGTGCTAGCGCAGCCGGTTGCGCGGCAGCGCACGCGCGCGCGGTTTTGCAGCGAGTGCAACTGCTGCAGGTGACCCGATTCGCGCAGCGCGGCGCTGCTCATAACGGGCGTTCGGCTGCGCGCTTTGCCTGGCGGTCACCGCCATGCGCATGGTGAGTCCGATGTAGGCCCAGATGTAGATCCACGGGTGGAACAGATTCGTGAAGAATATTGCAAACGACAAGGCGAGGACGCCGTAGACGAACGCGATCATATACGTCCCTATCTCGTCGCTCGCATTGGTAGCTGCGCGCAGCGCAGTCAGCACGAGCTCCCTGATCAACATCACGAAGCCAACGAGCCCGATGATCCCGAGTTCGAACCACTGCATGAGGTAGTGGTTGTGGGTCGGGTGGGGGAACGACATGGCGTCGTAGGCACCCCAGCCGAAACCGGTTACGAGCGTCACGGGCGTGGCCGTCATCATGTCAAAGATCGGACGCCAGATCGCGGTACGATCGTCTTCGGCACCGGGATTGAGGACCATCTCTGCCAACCGGTGGAACAGCACGCCGCCGGACTGCATGCTGGCAAACGCGAGCAAGGGGACGGCGATCGCTCCGATGGCCACAACGACAGCCGCGGTGCGCCGCCATGAGATGAGGTCGCGACACAGGTAAGAACCACAGATCGCAGACAGGGTAAGCGCCACGAAAGCACCGCGCGAACCGGTCAGGATCAGCAAAGCGCCCGAGATCATAGCCGCTAACACCCACAGCACGGAGGCGAGGCGGCCGGCGGCTAGAGCTGCTGCAATGTACGCCGGTAACAGGCACACGATCAGAGCGGCGGTTTCGTTGGCGTGGCCGAATGCGCCGTATACGCGGCCCGCGAGGTTGCCCTCGACACCGATTACCGTGACGCCGATGTCGGAGACACCGGTGACATTGCCAATGGCGATCGCGTTGGCGATGGCCACCGCGAGCAGCAGGCATTTGAGCTGAAAGTCCGCATCCTGCAGCGTCCGCGGTCCATACAAGAACAGGAAGAAGATGATTGCATTCTCAAACAGCTCGGTCTTCAGCTCGATCCCGCTGTCTACCAGGTCGAATGTCTTGTATTGGATCAGAATCCCCGCGGCGAGCCAGGTGAGCGTGGCGTACGCGAGCAGGATGCCGAACCAGATCTGAATCCGCGGCAGCTCCAGCCGCATTCCACCGCTCACGACGAAGCGGGCGGTCAGCGCCAGGAGAAGCAGGTAGATCATGCCGTTCTTGACGCTCAGTCCGGGCGCAAGACTGAGGTTCCAACCGAACACATCGGCAGCGGTAATGCAGACGATCAGCAGGGCAAGCAGGTACCGCATTGACCGGTCCTCGAGCGCGTTCGCCGGCGCACCATACCACCGAATCCGGCCGTGGCAGCGGACGCCGAGGGCGGGGTGACGTAAATCACAGGTTACGGCCAGCGTAATGGCGGGGCGGCGGCCACTTAAGGTACCCTCGGTTTCCTAATTAAGTAACGAGAACCGACCTGGCGAGACTGCCCGCTTTGGGCGCGTGCCGCGACATCCGCGGATAGGAACCGCGGATGGAGGTCTAATGCATGCCATGTTCAAAATTGCGTTCAGCTTGCTCGTGGCAGCGGCCCTACTCGGTGCAGCGCACGCCGAGGAGTACACGGTCAAGGCCGGCGACACCCTGGCGATCGCGGTCTGGAAGGAGCCGGATCTGACCAGCAACGCGGTGCTGGTGCGCCCTGACGGGACTTTCTCCTTTCCGTTGGTCGGCCAGGTCGATGCGCGCGGCAAGGGGGTTGCTGAGCTGGAGAAGCTCGTGACCGAGCGGCTGCGAAAATACATCTCCGACCCGGTGGTCACCGTGTCGGTGCAGGAGATCAAGGGTAACAAGGTGTACGTGATCGGGCAGGTTACGAAGCCTGGTGAATTCATCGTCAACCCGAGCGTCAACGTAATGCAGGCCCTCAGCATGGCCGGTGGCACGACTGCATTCGCATCATTGAATAACATCATCATCCTGCGCCGCACCGCGGCCGGGCAGGTCGCGTTGCCCTTCCACTACAATGACATCGTCCACGGCAAGGACCTGCAACTGAACGTGGAGCTCGAGGCCGGGGACGTCGTGGTCGTACCGTGAGGTCATCGCGACATGCGCCCGCAGCGCGCGCCGTTGTGGGTACGAGTTTGGCCGCAGCCCTCACGGGGGCTTGCCTGTCACTGGCGGCTGCACCGGCCGTTGCTACCGACTACCAGTTCAACCCCAGAGTGGAGCTTGCGGGCGGCTACGATGACAACGCGAACCTCTCCACCGGGGCGGACAAGATCGGCGCGTCCGATGCCATGGCAGACGCACGAGTCGACCTGGTGGCGCGGGAAACGAACTGGCAGTGGCGCCTCACGCCCGAGGTGCGCGGCACCTGGTATCCGAGCCACTCCGACCTCGACTCCAACGGGGAATTCCTTTATCTGAACGGGCAGCGCAGTGGTGCGCGCTACACGCTCAGCCTGGACGGGTATGGCGCATCGCAAACCCTGCTCCCGAGCTATCTGCCTACGGCCAACCTCGGGACCGGGCTCGGGATTACCGAGCCGGGCACGACGCTGGTCACCCCGGCCAGCATCCGCGAGAACCTGGGATATCTCAGTCCGAGCTATACGTTCGCGATGACCCAGCGGCTCAGTCTCGACCTCAATGTGAACTATACGGACGTCTCCTTCAACCATGAGCTTGCCGGCAGTTATGCGGACTACCAGAACGTCGCTGGCTACGCAGGTCTCGTGCTGCGCGTGACACCTACCGGCTCGCTCGCGCTGCGCGCGACCGGCGCGGACTTTAGTCCCGACTTCGATCGCGGCACCGACACCTACGGGGTGGAAGCGCAATGGGACGGGAAGCTGTCGGCGACCAAGCAGTACTACCTGCGTGCGGGTGTGTCGCGGACCGATTTATCCGGCTCCGTCGCCAGCACATCGGGGTCTTCGGCCTCAACCAATTGGTCCGGCGGTGCCGGGACCCAGTGGACCTACAGCCTCACCGAGATCTTCATTGACGCTACGCGCAATGTCGCGCCGACCGGTCTGGGCTACGCCGTCAACCAGAATGAGCTGCGCTTGCGCCTGGCGCGGCGGTTTACCCCCCGGTTCGCCGGCTTTATCGGTGCGCGCACCATCTACCAGGAACCACTCCTCGGGACCGAGGCTCCAAATGTGCGGTCACAGCATTACAATTATGGTACGACCGGATTCGAATGGCGCCTCCAGCGCGAGTTTTCCATCATCGGCGCCTACGAGTTCACGGACTATCACTACAGCGGTACGCCATCATCAGGCGAGGCCAATTCGGTACGGCTTTCGATCGTTTACGAGCCTCACCGCCCCGCGGAAGGGCCGGCGATCACCGTCGGCTACTAGGTACATAAGGGATGGATCAGCAAAGGATTGAGTTTTCGGATTATGTCAACTCGCTGCGGCGGCGCAGACGGCTGATCCTGGGAGTCTGGCTGCCACTGGTTGTGTTGTCAGTGCTGTTGGCGGTCGGCTTGCCGAGCGAGTATGGGTCGACGGCCACGTTTCAGCTGAAGACCGACCTCAACGACCGCACGAAGGGCGACAACTACGCGGACCGCTACGTGTCCGGCCTGACGGGCACCGTTCTCGGCTCGCCGGAGCTGCGGGCTGCCGTGCCCACCCTGGCACCCTATCCGCGGCTGGCGGACGATCCGGCCGCTGCGCAGAAGCAGCTGGAGGGCGACGTCTACGTCGCGATGATCACGCAGAAAATTCTCGACCCGTTGACCGGCATGGAGCGCAAGATCAACACCGGCTTTACGGTCACTTACACCAACCGTGATCCGCAGACGGCGCAAAGGGTTGCCGCCTGGCTCGCGAATGCCTTCATGATCGACGGCCGCCGCGCCGCGGCGACCGAGGTGCTCAACGAGAGCCACTTCTACGCCGCCGAGGCCGAGCGCCAGCGAGCCAAGATTACCGAGGCCGAGACGCGCCTCGCCCAATTCAAGCAGCAGAATTTCGAGAGCTTGCCCGATACGGTGCAGTCGAATCTGAACGTGAACAGCATGACCGAGCAGGATCTGGAGGGCGTTGAGCGCGAGCTGCGCGCCCAGCAACAGAACCGCACGTTCATCCTGCAGCAGCTGCAGCAGGCGCGTGCCGCGGGCGCCAACGTCGACTCACTGCGAGAACTCGAGGCCGAGTACCAGAAGAAGTTGTCCGTGTACGACCCGAACCACCCGGACATGATTGCGTTGCGCCACCAGATCGATGCCATGCGCAACGGCAACCTGGCCTCAGGCGTCGGGTCAGATCTCGAGGCGCAACTTGCCGCGCAGCGCGCGACCCTGGCCGAGATGCGTCAGCGCTACAGCGAGGATCACCCCGACGTCAAACGCGTGGAGCGCGTTATCCAGGAGCTCCAGGCCCGCATCGCTTCCGGCGAAAAGGATCAGGGCAGCTACGTCAGCCGCACTCCCGCTGTCGTGCAACTTGAAACGCAGCTGAACGGTGTCGAGACACAGATCGGCGCGCTGGAAGCGCAGCGAGCGGACCTGCGTGGCACACAGGCGAAACTGCAGAGCCGCTTGAAATCGACGCCGGAGGTCGAGCGCACCTACGATACGCTCAATCGCGAGGCCATAGGCGCACGGCAGGAATACGACCAGCTCAACAGCAAACGCATAGATGCCGACATCAGGGCCGCGGCGATCAAGATCGGCACCGCTGACCAGTTCACGCTGCTGGTTCCACCGCTGCTACCTAAGGCGCCGACCAAGCCGTCGCGCATCGGCATTGCGCTCATTGGCTTGATTGGCGGAACGTTCCTGGCTCTGATGGCTGCACTCGGCGCCAGCGCGCTTGACTCCAATGTTCGCGGCACTCACGATCTGGCGACGATTCTGCAGCTAGCCCCGATCGGGGTCGTTCCCGTGATCCGCAATGCTGAATTCGTGCGCAGGCGTCGCCAGCGACTGACCGCGCTGGCGGCGGCGACGCTGGTCGCGGTCCCCGCCTTGTATCTTCTCATTCGCTTTGCGGTACCTTGATGAGCCTCATTGAAAATGCCCTCGCCAGGGCGGCCACAAAACGCGCGGAGCGCGAACCGGCCGATCCTGCATCGCTGCGCGCCGCAGCTCGCCCGGCAGTTGCAGTGGAATCTGCGCCGACACGGCAGTTTCCAATGGCGACTCTCGATTCCGCCGTCCTGGAGCGCAATTGCGTCCTACCGCAGATCGCCGATCGCACCGCGCTGCGCGCCTACAAGATCCTGCGCACACGGCTTCTGCACCGTCTTGCCGCGCAGCAGTGGCGCTCCTTTGCGGTGACCAGCACCAAGGCCGGCGAGGGCAAGACCCTGACGTCGATCAATCTTGCCATGGCGCTCTCGCAGGAGCCGAACACCCGGGTGTGCCTGGTCGATCTCGATCTGCAGCGCCCGCAGGTGGCGGCGCAGATGGGTCTGCATTGCGAACGGGGGCTCGGCGATTATCTGCTCGGTGAAGCGGATGCCCTGCAGGTGATGTACGAGTGCGCATCGCCGAGCCTGGTCGTCATTCCGAACACCCGCGTGTTCGACCACTCCTCGGAGATGCTCGGCAGTGCACGCATGCTCGAGTTGCTCAAGGTGCTTGCGACGGAGATGCCGAACCATCTGGTGATATTCGACATGCCGCCGCTGACCTCGGATGACGTGCTGACCTTTGCGCCGCGAGTCGATGGTGTGCTACTGGTCGTTGCCGAGGGGCGGACCGAGCGCGCCGCTCTGACCAAGGCGAAACAGCTGCTGGCGGAGATGAACCTCATTGGCGTTGTGCTGAACTGCTCAGCCGAGCGCGACGACGGAACGTCGTATTACTAGAACGCATCGGGCATCGCGCCACTCGTTACCCTAATATTGCTGACTGTCCTGACAGTCACGTTGCAAAATACCCAGTCGATGCGCATCGTCCTGATAATCCCGACCTTCAACGAGCGCGGGAACATCAGCAGGCTCATCGACCAGCTACAGGTGGTTTTCCAGTCGCTGAAGCACGAGATGCTGATACTCGTGGTCGACGACAATTCGCCGGACGGGACCGGCGATGTCGTGCGCGAGTATCAGCAACGTTCGCCCAACGTGCAGCTTCTTCAGGGCAGCAAGCGCGGGCTCGGCGCGGCCTACATCAGAGGCATGCAGCACGCGATTGAGAGTCTGCACGCCGACGCCGTATTCGAGATGGATGCCGACCTTTCACACGAACCTGCCGATGTGCCACGGCTGATAGCCGCCCTCGAACAGGGCGCTGATTTCGTGATCGGCAGCAGATACGTGCCCGGCGGGAGCATACCCGCGGAGTGGGGACTGCACCGGCGCCTCAACTCACGCTTCGGCAACATCGTCGCGCGCTACGTGGCAGGCCTATACCGGGTGCACGACTGCACGGCAGGGTTTCGAGCGATCAAGGCCGATGTGCTTCGGCACATGGAAATGCAAAAGTTCCGAGTCCAGGGCTACGCCTTCCAGATTGCCCTGTTGCATGCCGCAATGGCCGGCGGCGCCAAGGTCGTCGAACTGCCGGTCAGGTTTGTCGACCGAACCGTCGGCGAATCGAAGCTGGGCGTCAAAGACATAATCGAGTTCTTTCGCAGCGCCGCCTGGATCCGCTTTCAGAGTTCCAAGGTCTTCATCAAGTTCTGCATCATTGGCGCTTCCGGTGTGTTGCTCAATCTTGGCATCTTTACTGCCTTGTTGGCGGCGGGCGTCAACAAATTCCTTGCCTCGCCCATCGCGATTCAGGCTTCAATAATCACGAATTTCCTCGGCAACAACTACTGGACGTTCCGTCGGCGTAACCTGGCAGGGCCGGTGCACGCCAGAGGGCTGCGGTTCAACGTGGTGTCGTTTCTCTCGCTGGCAATCAGTTACCTGACCTTCGTCATTCTGTCACGCGCGTTTCCCACAGCCACTCCCCAGCTCAACCAGTTCATCGGCATCATCCCGGCGACGCTGGTGAACTATTTCCTGAATTCCTATTGGACCTTTCGCGACAGCCCGCGAGGTGCGCCATCGTTCAGGGCGTGAGCCGCGCGTACAAAGCGTCGAATTCTTCCGCCATGCGCACGAGAGAATAGTGGTTCACGATTCGCAGGCGTGCCGCGAGCGCCAGGCGATGCAGCAATGGCCGTTCCTTCGCCAGGCGCTCGAGCGCATGGGCGAGCGCCAGCGCGTCGCGCGCCGGCACCCACAATCCGTTCACTTCATCCTGCACGACATCCGGTATCGCGCCGACCGGTGAGACCACCGGCACGACGCCTCCCGCCATCGCTTCCAGCAGCGCGTACGGCAGACCTTCAGCGGCGGTGGGCAGTGCAAGAACATCGGCTTGCCGCCAGAGCTGCTGCTTTGCCGATCCGAATACCGCTCCCACCAGCGCGGCTCGATCACCGAGGCCCCTGGCCGCGATCGCCTGGGCGATCTCGTGCTCAGCCGAGCCGGAGCCGGCGATCGTCAGGGACACGTCAATGCCGCGATCGCGCAGGATCCTCACTGCCTCGACCGTCTCGAGGACGCCCTTTTCAGCCGCGAGCCGCCCCATATAGACGACCCTGAGCGGCCAATGTTCTGCGGTGAGTTCGGCATGCCTCTCGGTTTCGCCCGGCGACACGGCGTTTGCAATGCGGACCAGCCGGGCGCGCGGTGAAAATTCGGCGTAGGCCGCCATTTCGCTCCGTGCCAGCAGCACGACCGCGTCGGGCCAGGACAAAACACGCCGCAGCAGCGCGGTGAGCCCACGATTGCCGGGGAAGAATTCGCCAGGCAGCGCGCCGCCGTGGACCTGGTAAACGACTTTGCACCGCGCCGCTTTCGCGACAGCGAGATAAACGAGGTCGCGCCAGTAGCTCTTGGGCACGAGCGAGGTATTGATGTGGACGATGTGTGGCCGGAAGCGCAGCAGCGCGGCGCTGAACGCGAACGGGCTGATTGCCAGGCGCACCACGGTTCTCAACAAACCGGGGGTGCGACCCTCGCTGCCCACTTGAAACTGAACGAGGCGAAACCGCCGGGACAACGCCGATTCGAACAGTAGATTGAGATGCGTCGAAACCCCGCTCACTGCGCTGCGCGCAGGGCCCAGCAACATAACGGTGGGAACCCCGCGTTCGCTCGCCATGCAGCTAGGTGTGCGCCAGATGCCGCGCTGTCCGAGCGCGCCACGCAGCCAGCACCCGCCGAACACCATGAGTGGCCAGGATGGCGAGCGCAAACTCTGCGGGCGCACGATGTCGGGACTGCGCGGCGTCCGTCAGCTGCGAAAACACCAGAAAGTAAAGCGGCGCCGCCAGGACCAGAAACTCTGCGACCCTGGACGCCGCGGACTCCGCGTGGTGTCTGATCAGTCCGACCACCTGTACTGCCCCAACAACCGCCAGCACGATCAACACGACCTGGGCAGCTGCAGCCAGCGCGGAAATCAACAATGTGATGCCGAGCACTTGCCACCCGTAACGGACGGTCGCAAGCGCTCCATGCGTATCCCAGTATTGTCGCCAGCCACTGCCGTTGCGGCTCTGCAGAATCTGCACCTGCTGATCGTCAGCGAAATAATCCACGGTGATTCGCTCAACTCCCGACTTGAACAAAAAGACTGCCGTATCGCGGGCTGCGTAAATCAGGACCGGCAGTGGGTAATGAGCGGCAAACGAAAGATAGCTGGGCGTGGTAAGAGAATTTTTGTGCTGCAGGTAGCGGGTGGTTGTGGCGCGTGCCTCATCAGGTGGCAGCGTCGTCGCGATGGCCGCTACGCGTCCGTAGAGATTCCACGCCAGCGAATGACCAGACTCCCCCATGCCGAAGGTTCCTGTCTCGTGCCAGACAAACACCATCCACAGGAGTATGGGCACATAAGCCGCTGCTGCGAAGACAGCTGCACCCGCACGGGCGCTGTACCGATACAATCCCAGCGCAACCGGTACCGGCCACAACAGGGCGACCGGTCGTACCAGCGCAGAGATTCCTGACAGCAGCCCGCCGCAACTCAACACCGTCCGGTTGCTGCGCCGCACGGCTTCGACGGTGGCCCAGGCTGAAATGACGATAAACGGCACAAACAGCGCTTCCGTGCAGAGCTGGTGAGGAAGTGCCAGCGAATGCGGTGACCCCAGATAGAGCGCAGTGGCCAGACAACTTGCGCGAGCCGACAACTTGCACAGGCGGGCCAGCCGGTACACACAAATACCGGACAGCAGCATGAGGCAGATCTGGCTGATCACCAGCAAGGATTTACCGCCGGCCAGGTAGAGCAACGCCTGTGGCGCGTAGTCGCCAATGTTTCCGTGGGTGCCGAGATAGACAACGAGCTCGCGCCAGTTGCTCAGGTGCCGCAGCTCCTCAATCTCTGCGATCCGCGCGACGGCGCGATCGCCGCGGAGGAACATGGATGGGTAGCGGGCGTCGAGTACCAACAGGAAGCCGTGCAGCGTCGCAAAGCAGACGAGCAACCAGTACAGCCACGGGTTGCCTCGCTCGTCATCCCTGGCGGCTGCCGCGACCGCGTCGCCGCGGCGTACGTTTATCGCTTCGCTTCCCAAGTTCCGCATTATAGGCGCTTACGCTCGGACACAGGTAAATAGTAGACTCTCCCGCTGTAGGGGATGTTCACCGAGTGACGGATCGTCACGATCCTCAAAGAACGCGAAGCCGGTGTTGCCTACCCCTGAGAGGTAATAAGAATGACCGCTCTGTCCGCCGATCCACTCAAGGACGGTGGTCCTGTTCGCATCGGGCTTTGGTGGTTGGTTGGGCTTTTCCTCCTTGCGCTCGCAATTCGATGCATCGGCATCTTGTGGGGAGGGATTGATTCGGATGAGGACATTTCGGATCCGGCGAAGGTGCTCACGGGGCGTCTCATCCCCGCGTTTCACTATTATCCGCCGCTGCTGAACTATCTGGCCGCCGCGGGGTACGCAGTTCTCTACGCGATCGGGATACCGATGCGACTGTGGCGGAACACCGCCGATTTTCGTGCAGCCTTCTTTGAGAACCCAAATCCTTTCCTGCTGGTGTTGCGCCTGGTGGTTTCGGTCACCGGGGCTGTCGCAGCACCGCTGTCAGCAGCTATAGCCGCGCGGTTAGGCCTGTCACGGAGGAGTTGCCTGCTCGTCGGCGTAGCAAGCGCGCTGCTGCCAATCAGCGTGTGGCGATCGCATATCGGTAAGCAGGATCTGGGCGTCGCCGCAGGCGCACTGCTGGCGGTCTGGGCCATGGTGCGTTACCCGCAGGAATCGCGGCGAGTCGCCGTCGTCTGGTTCGGCGTCGCGGTGGCGTTGGCTGTGAGCTTCAAGCAGTCGGCGCTGTTCGTTGTGGCTCCATTGGGCGTTGCGCTGTTGCTGCTGGCACGACGAACGGGTCAGTCGTGGCCGCGCCTGGCACAAGACAGCTCAATCGCTGTAGCGGTCGCGATCATTGCATGGGTGCCGTTAAACGCGGGGGTGTGGCTGGACTGGTCCAATTTTCTGGATTACCAGAAGGTTCTGGCGACGATGCACATGAAGGGAAGCGGATTCCGCGAAACCTTCGAAGCTGTCTGGCCGCGGCTCACCGATCGATTCAGCGGACCTACGTTACCCCTGTTCGTGGGCTTCCTGGTTACGCCACTTTTCTGGCGGCGCCTAGATATTTTCTTGATTTGGACGAGCACCGTGGTGAGCGTCATAGTGACTGCCGCCATTTCCGGTGCTCGGGCGGATGTACAGTTGTATGTACCGCAGTGCGTTCTTATCGGCACCATTGGCATCATGACCTGGACCTGGATGGCAGGGCGTAAGGATTGGAGCCGCTGGCCAGGGATGGTTGGCTTGGTTTCAGCATTCGTTGTGCTGGTGGCTGGCTCGTTTGAAGTGGATCGACAAGCGCTTGCCACGCCGATCCGCAGCCAGGTCGCCGAAGCCTTGCGTAAGGTTGATGGGATTGGTCGGCGGCGGATAATGGCGACCGATGTCCTACTGACCGGGCTGCCGGTCGCCGCTGACGCCGACCGCGATGTGATGGAGCGGGACGAGCGGCTGGCACAGAAGTATGGCGTAACGTTGCCTCCCCACTATCGACCGTATCCGCCCGAGGAGGAGGGTCGTTACTACATCCGATCGCTGCCGTGGGTGATCAGTGGCCTCGAGAATTCCGACCAGAAGGACGTAAAGCTGATCAAACCATTCGCCTGGCCATTGCAGCCTGAAGAATGGAGATTGCCTTATTGGTTGAGCCAGGGATTTACGCTCTTCGTCATCAGGGACGAGGAGGTATGGCTGAGTCCCCTTGACCAACCTTGTCCCTCTCGCTCGCCGTCGCTCGCCGACTGTTATGTTTCCAGAGTTGATGCCTACCGCCGCTTATTTGCAGAAATCCACGGTCGCTGCACCCTGGTGGCTGCAATTCCGGCCGATCGGCCCTTGTTTGAGGAGGCAGATACCAAGGTCTATCGGTGCGACCCGCAGACTTAGGCGTTGTCGGAGGACTTCGCGCGCGCCGCTCCGCCGGTCATAGCGGTTGCATAAGCCTCCAACAGCCGTGGAACCTGGTGATGCCAGGCCAGGCCGCCTTCGACCCGCTGGCGCCCGATCGCGCCCAGCGTTGCGCGTCGTTCAGGATCATCGAGCAGCTCGCACAGCTTCACGGCAAAATCGGCGACGTCGTTCGGGCGTGCGTACAGTGACGCCTCCCCGGCCGAGAAACGCCCCTCCGTCAGGTCGAATTGCACGATCGGCTTGCCGAGCGCCATGTACTCGAGAATCTTGTTCATGGTGGATTTGTCATTCATTTCATTAGCGCGATCTGGATTCACGCACACGTCGGCCGTGCTCATGATCTCCCACAATGCGGCGTCGGGAATTCGGCCGGTGAACTCAACGCAGTCCTCGACCGCCAGCTCACGAGCCAGCTGCCGCACGGCCGCAAGCTCCGTGCCGTCGCCGACGATGACAAAGTGCACGTCGTTGCGCTGCAGCCTCTGGCGCATGTACGCCACGGCCTGGAGGAGCAGATCCAGTCCCTCCTGCTTGCCGATCACTCCCACGTAGCCGACCAGGTGCGCCTTACCGCGCCGCAGCTCGGCGCGCGGCGGCAGCGCGCGCACCCGCGTGAGGTCGGCGCCGCTGCGCACCACGAACACCCGCGCGGGGTCCATATGCCCGCGCTCGATGGCGATGCGCCGATAGGACTCGTTAGTCGCGATGCTCACGTCGGCGGTCGCAAAGGTCCAGCGCTCCAGGCGGCACAACAGCCGGTACCAGAGGTCGCGGCGGCCAAACTTCGCCTCGTAGAGCTCGGGATTGATGTCGTGATGATCGAAGATGAAGCGCTTGCCGAACAGCCTGAAAAAGCGGCCGATCAGGAAAATCGTGTCCGGCGGATTACAGGCGTGGATGACGTCAAAGCCGCGCGTGACCGCGACGCGGATCGCCAGTGCGAACTCCATGAGCAGAGACCAGGCGTACTCGAGGCCGTAACCCAGTGCTGAATTGGCCTCGACAGGCAACGGGTGGCGGTAGATGTGCACGCCTTCGAGGACTTCGTAGCCTTTGTCAAATCCGCGCCCTTTGGGGCAGATGATGCTGACGGTGTGGCCGTGCGCCCGCAGCGCCAGCGCCTCCTGCCAGACGCGTCGGTCGAATGGACACGGAAGGTTCTCGACGATGATGAGAACGCGCCACTTACCAGGCGATGCCGTCATAGCTTTCCATGGGCGAGGTACCCTGGTCCTCGGCCGCGTTCCACACCCCGACGAGGTCGATCACGCATTTCCCTGGCGGCAGAGCGCGCAGCAGCTCGACAAACTCAGCGCTCGCGGAGGCGACGACCAGCACGTCGGCGTGCTCGAAGAGCTGCTCAGGCTGGTCCACCATGAGCCGCCCGATATGCGGGATGTGATTGAGAATGTATTCGCGATTGGCTCCCAGCAGACTTGCCAGCCTGACGTTCTTGTCATAGACGAGAAGCTCATAACCCTTGCCGATGAGCTGCTCCGCGAGCGTGACGATCGGACTCTCGCGCAGGTCGTCCGTGCCCTCCTTGAAGCTCAGGCCGAGCAACCCCACGCGTCGCCGACCCGTTGCCCGGATCATCGATAAGGCGTGAGCGATGTGGACCTGGTTGCTCCCGAGGATCGATCCGAGAACCGGCGTATCCACATCGAGCAACCGTCCCTGGTAGGTGAGCGCCCGCACGTCCTTGGGCAGGCAGGAGCCGCCGAACGCGAAACCGGGACGCAGGTAGGCGCTCGAGACGTTGAGCTTGGTGTCCATACAGAACAGCCGCATGACCTGCCTGCCATCAATGCCCATCGCCTTGCTCAGACGTCCGACCTCGTTGGCGAAGGTCACCTTGAGCGCATGCCAGGAGTTATCGACATACTTCACCATCTCGGCGGTGCGCAGATCCGTAACGATGAGGGGAGCGGCGAGCGCGGCGTACAGCTCGCGCACCACGCCGGCCGCACGCTCGTCGGAGGCGCCGATCACCGTCTTGGGTGGATGATCGTAATCGTAGATCGCGGTGCCCTCGCGCAGGAATTCCGGGTTGATGCACACGCCGAAGTCTTTTCCAGCCTTGCGGCCCGAGGATTGCTCCAGTACCGGGATGACGACGCCCTGCATCGAGCCGGGCAGCAACGTGCTGCGGATTACCACTACCCGATAGCCGCCGCCACCGGCGGCGAGCTGCTCGCCGATCTGCTGCACCACGCGACGCACATAGGTGAGATCCAGGCTGCCGTTGGCCTGTCCGGGCGTGCCGACACAAACGATCAGCACGTCGCTGTGTGCGACGGCTGTGGCATAGTCGCAGCCTGCGACCAGCCGCTTGCCGGCAACCGCCGCGGCGATCAGCTCCTCGAGCCCGGGCTCCACGATCGGGCTCTTGCCCCGACGCAGAAAATCCACCTTGACGCTGTTCGGATCGATGCCCGCTACGTCGTGGCCGTCTCTGGCGAGGCAGGCCGCCGAGACGACCCCAACGTAACCTAGTCCAAACACCGCAATTTTCATCGGTTTAACGGCCTGTCGTGCTGAGGTTTTCTGAGAAGCCGGCGACGCGCCCACCGCAGGCGCAGCTGCCGGCAACGGCGCCATTGTACGGTACCGAAAGCTGCCACGTGCTCGGGGCGAGCCCTATAATGTGCAGAACGAGTGCATCGTCACGAAGATTCGGAAATTCTGCGCAGACCCCTTCGATGTGACAGAGTCGTCGCCGCGCGCACGAGTGCGGCGCCGCGCGACACACCTGCCCGTCCGCGGCGATCCGGCTGATGCAGCTTCACTGGGTCCTGAGTCGTCTGCGCGCAATGGGGTGTCGCGAGCTCGGCTATCGAGGAGCGCAGTCCGTGCGCGCCCGGTGGCAGCGCGCCGGTTTCGGCCGCGCCAATCCGGTGCCGGCCGATGCGGCACGCGGCAGGCCCTGGATCACCGCCTGGCCCGAGAATCTCGGCATAGAGGCGTACCGGCAAGCGGCTGACGATATCCTGAGCGGCAAGTTCCGGCTGTTCGGCAACCGCGAGTGGACACTCGGATTCCCGCCGTCCTGGAACCGCGACCCGGCGACCGGCAAGAGTGCGCCGCTCGGCTTCGGCATGCTGCTGAACTATCGCGACGCCGCGGTCGTCGGTAACGTCAAGTACCTCTGGGAGCCGAACCGGCATCTCGAGCTCGTGACCCTCGCTCAGGCCTGGCGCCTGACCGGCGAGGCGCGCTTCGCCCAGGCCTGCCGGACATTAGTGGACTCCTGGATCACCCAGTGTCCGTACATGCTCGGTCCGAACTGGACCAGCAGCCTCGAGCTCGCGCTGCGCCTCGTCAACTGGTCGTGCGCCTGGCACCTGCTCGGCGGCGACGAGGCAGCCGTGTTCGCTGATCCGGACGGCGAGGTATTCAAGGCGCGCTGGCTGACCGCCGTGCGGCAACATTGCCACTTCATCGCCGGACACCTGTCGCTCTATTCCTCCGCCAACAATCATCTGCTCGGCGAGCTGCTCGGCCTGCTGATCGGCACGACGACCTGGCCGTGCTGGCCGGAGAGCAAGCGCTGGCACGAGCGGGCGCAGCAAGGCTTCGAGCAGCAGGCGCTGCTGCAGAATACTGTCGACGGTGTCAACAGGGAGCAGGCGATCTGGTACCAGCACGAGGTCGCTGACATGATGCTGCTGGCGGGTTTGACCCTCAGAGCGAATGGGGGCGAGTTCAGCAGCGCATTCTGGAGCCGGCTCGAAGCCATGCTCGAGTTCATCGCCAGCTGCATGGACGTCGGTGGACACGTACCCGCGTTCGGCGATGCCGATGACGCGGTGATCGTGCGCTTCAGCCCGGATCCTGACTTCAAGGTATATCACTCGCTGCTCGCAAGCGGAGCGGTGCTCTTCGGGCGGGGCGACTTCAAGCACAAGGCACAGGGCTTCGACGACAAGAGCCGGTGGCTGCTCGGCGACGGCGCCGCGGCGACATTCGCGGCGCTGGCTGAGGATTCATCAGGCGCGCACGTGCGGCGACGCTTTGACGCGGGTGGCTACTATATTCTGGGCGGCGAGCTCGAGACTCCACGTGAGGTGCGCCTGGTGGTCGACGCGGCGCCGCTTGGCTACCTCGCAATCGCCGCGCACGGACACGCCGATGCGCTGTCGTTCACCCTGTCGGTCGCGGGACGTCCGCTGTTGATCGATCCGGGTACCTACTCGTATCACACCGAAAGACGTTGGCGCGATCACTTTCGCGGCACCTCGGCTCACAACACTCTGGGCGTCGATCATCTGGATCAATCCGTCGCCGGCGGGCCCTTTCTGTGGAACCGGCACGCCACCACTTGCTGCCTGGCGATCGATCTGGGCGCAGACGAGCAGCGGATCGTCGCGGAGCACGACGGCTATCGGCGCCTCAACGACCCGGTGATGCACCGACGCGAAATTCTCTACCAGCACGCCGAGCAACTGGTAAGGATCACCGATCAGATTCATGGCGCCGCGCCCCATGCCATCGAGATCTTCTGGCACTTTGCGGAAGGATGTCGCCTGACGCTCGATGGCGAGGCGGCCAGAGCTACTCGCGAGGATGTGGTGCTCGAGATGAGATGGCCTGCGCCACTGCACGCGCGGGTGGTGCGGGGAAGCGTCGATCCCATCCAGGGCTGGATTTCGCACCGCCTGGACGAAAAGGTGCCGGGAGACACCCTGGTGGTGTCCGGCACCGTGGTGGCACCTTGGCAAGGCGTCAGCACGATCAGAATATCGCTGCCAGAGGCTGGCTGACCTTGAGCGAATGTGATCGCACTCAGTCACTTGCAGCCACGACCGCCGATGCCGTGGGAGCCAACGCGCGTAATCCAATGAATTCACCGAGGTACACGGGGTACCCTACCCAATCGTGATAAGTTAAAGTCAGGATTGCCCGGGGGATACGTGTGACCGAGCGGACGGCGACGAACCCGAGGTCCACATCGACAGCGGACGCACGCGCGCCGCCCTCGGTCGGTGAGCACGACAACATCGAATCGGCCTCGCTCGAGCTCACGACCGAGATCATCACCACGGTCGAGGGTATTCGTGCCCTCGAGCCGGACTATGAGCATCTGTATCAAGTCACCGGCAACACGCTGCCCTTCGCGGTGCAGGAGTGGCATCTGGCCTGGTGCGAGCACTTTCTCAATCGCAGCCCGCTAGTGCGGGAGTCACCGCGGTTCTGCGTCCTGCGCAGCCGCACTGGTGCCTGCGTTGCACTTGTCCCCTTGATCCTCAGCCGACGGCGTCTCGGGCCGCTCAGGGTAGCTACGCTCGCCCCTATCGGCGCGGATCCGGCGCTGACCGAAATCCGCAGGGCCCTGGTGACGCCCGGCTATGAGCGGCGGACCGTGCGCGCGGTCCAAGAGAGCCTGAGCGAGGTCCCTGACTGGGACTGGATTCAGTGGAGCGGCCTCAGCGAGCCAATGGCCGAGGCACTGACTCGCGAAACGGCTCCGCGCTGGTACCAGGTCAGCGAGGATTACATTCTGGATCTGCCCTCGAGCTGGGAGGAGTTCCGTGCGGGACTCAAGCGCAACATCCGCGAATCCCTGCGGCACTGTTACAACTCGCTCAAGCGCGATGGCCACAGGTTCGAACTCGTGGTCGCGCGGGACCGGCAAGACGTTCAGCGGGCGTTGCATCGCTTCCTGGAACTGCATGCGCTGCGCGCCAACATGGCCTCAGGCGCCCGGCATCCCGACCACTTTGCCGGTCGCGCAGTGCAGGAATTTCTCCACGATGTCTGCGGGCGCCTGGCGGCGCGCGATGCGGTACGGGTATTTCAACTGAGGATCGGAACCGAGATCGTCGCATCGCGGATCGGGTTTGCCATCGGCGACAGCATCTATCTGTATTACTCCGGTTTCGACCCGGCCTGGGCGCGCTACAGCGTCATGACGACCACGCTGGCTGAAGCCATCAAGTACGCCATCGGACAGGGCTTCAAGACGGTCAATCTGTCGCTCACCCGCGAACAATCGAAGCTTCGCTGGAACCCGCGCCTGGTAAGGCTTCACTCGGCGCTGGTGCAGCGCGAAGTCCTGAGATCGCGCATCGTCTGCAGGGCCTATCGCCTGGCCATCACCCGGCAAGGTCCCTCGGCGCGAATACTAAAAAGCGTCTTCTGGGCTCATCGCCACTGGGATTGAAGCGTTCGCAGCTCCTTAGCCACCGAAGAGCCGCCGTGCGATGAGCCACGGCAGGCGCCCCACGAACCCCACGAACAGCCGCAGGTACATCGAGGTGAGCAGCACGTTGTCGCGCCCGTAATGAAAGTGCGACACGCCGCCTTCGTCGGGCCTGAAGTACCGCACCGGCGCCGGCAGGTTCACCACCGGCACGCCCCGCCAGGAGAGGCGCACCGCGGCTTCCGCATCGAAGTCGAAGCGGCGCATCCAGCGGGTACGCTGCATGATGGCGACCAGCGGGTCGATCGGATAGACGCGAAACCCGAACAAGGTGTCGTGGATGCCGGCCCAGAGCGTCTCGAGGTTGGTGCACCAGTTGGAGATGCGCCGACCGCGCAGGCGGATGAGCGGCACGCTGGCATCGAACACCGGGTCGCCGAAGATCATCGCCCCAGGTGCCGCGAGCGACGCCTGCATGAAGGCGCCGATGCACTCAGGCGCGTGCTGGCCGTCGGCGTCCATGGTGAGGGCATGGGTGAAGCCGGCGCGCTGCGCCGCCATCAGCCCATCGAGGATCGCCGCCCCCTTGCCGCCGTTACGCGCGCGCACCAGCACCCGCAGCGATGGATCGTCGCGGGCGAGTGCCGTGAGCTCCTCGGCGCTGCCGTCGGTGCTGCCGTCGACGACGACCCACACCGGGTCCCAGTTGGCGCGCGCTGCGGCGACCGTGGCCACTGCCCGCACGCCCGGGTTGTAGCTCGGGATCAGCACCAGGTGCGTGGCGGAAGGCGTCACTCCTGGCTTTCGACGAGCTGGGTCGACTGGCGGATCAGCCACGCGACGCCGAAGCCGGCGGACCAGTAACTGTCGCGCCTGACCAGCGGGCTGTCCGCGAAGCTGGCCCCGGCGAGGCTGTCGTGGCGCACGTAGGCGCCGATCCACCACCTCGGGTATCGACGGGTGAGCGCGGCCAGCACCTGCGCGCCAGCGTAGCCGCCCTGTGCCTGGAAAGCCGGGCGACCGGCGGCGGCGTACTGCGGCGCCACCGTATAGAAGTAGTTGTCGTAACGCTGGTTGGCGAACACCGGGCCGCCCTGCAGTCCGAGCTTCCAGCCATCCTCGCCACGGAACTGCGCGATGTCCAGACTCAGGTTGGGAGAGGTGAACAGGCCGATCATGTGCGGCTCGGCCTCGACGGTGAAGGCGGCCCGAGTCGGCAGGCGCAGATCGAGCTTCAAATGCTCGCCGGCACTGCGCCACAGGTGCACGTCGAGCTCGGGGCCCAACTCGAGCGTCGGCCGCAGGTCGGGCATGCCGTGGCGGACCGAGTCGTTGCGCACCGGGGTGGTGGCGTTGACGCTGAGGCTCAGCTCGACGCGCTTCTGGTTGAGAAACAGGCCGCGCAGGCCGTCGCGATCGGATTTGAGAAAGGTGCCGCGATAGACGAAGTACGGAACCGGTACCGGATAGAGGTGCGTAGTCGCCGAGCCGCGATAGTCGTTGAAGGCCAGGAACCCCGCACCGAGCCCGAACTCCCACAGGGGCTTGTCATCGGCGTATGCCGCGGCACCCGCCGCGGCGGCCAGCACGGCGCTCAGCAGCGCCGCGAGGAGGCGGGCGCTGCGCATGGGTCAGGAGGCGAGCCGGCTCGTGGCGGTCGCCTCGATCTCCACCAGCAGGTCCTGGCGACAGATATCCGCCTGCAGATAGATGGCGCGGGCGAGGGGGCCGAGCCTTGACGCGAGCTCCTGCTGGATGATGGGCAGATCCGCCGGGCGGCGCACATACACCTTGCAGGCGAGGGCGTCCGGCGAGAAGCGCGCCTCGGGCGCCAGGCGGTTCGCCTCCTCGAGCAGCGCCTCGATGTTGGCGAGCGTCTCGCGGGTCTGTGCCGCGGCGTCGCCGACGTGCAGCGAGCGGTGTCCGACGATGCTCGCGGTGCCGGAGATGAACAGCGTCGCGCCGCCCGGCTGACGCAGCAGCGTAGCGCGCGAGAACACCGGGCTGTGCGCGCCGTACTGCGGCGGGTAGTGATAGGCGCTCACCTGGCGCGGGTTTTCCACGAATGCCGGCGCGGTGCGGCCGGCGAGGAAATACACCAGCAGCGGGCTGTCGTGCGCGGCGCCGAGCGCGGACGCCGCCGGCACGCTGCCGGCGAGCGTGCGACCGCTGGCGCGCAGCGCGTGCTGGCGTGCGCTGTTGAATTGCCGGTAGCGCTCGCTGCCGTGCGAGGCGCGGTTGATGTCAGGCAGGTAGTTCCACACCCGCAACAGGTGCGGGTAGTCCTCGGCGTCGATCGTGGCGCAGATCGCACGGTACGCCTGCGTCGTGGCCTGGTGCAGCGGTGAGTGCGCACCGTCGCCGGCCGTGCGCGTGGTCTCCTCCGTGACGCTGATGCAGCCGAACAGCATCTCCTCGGTGCGGCGAAAGCGCACCCGCTCGCGCTGGCCCGATTCGGCACTCTCGCCGCAGCGCCACACCTCGTAGAGCGCAGCGCCGGCCGACAGCATCGGCGTGTTGACGCGGGCCACCGGGATCTCCCCAGCAGCCGGTCCGGGGGATGCCGCGGCCGCCCCGTCGAAGGCGGCCACGCCCAGCACGTCCGGCCACCCGGCCGTCTGGAATTCGGCGGGTGAGACGTAATCCAGATGCAGACCGCGTGACGGGCGCATCGCGTCGGGTGGGCGCCGGCCGCGTCAGCTCTTGGGCGCGGGCTCGCTGCTCGGTGCCGCGGTGTCGGCCGGCTTGTGCGAGACGGCCGACTTGGCCTTGTCCGCCCCCTCCTTGGCCTTGGTGCCGACCGTCTTGGCGCCGTGCGCGATCGCCTCGCCCGCCTTCTTCGAGTCGGCGCTCACGGTCTTGCCGGCGGACTTGGCATCCGCGGCGATCGCATGCCCGGCCTCGCGGGACTTGTTGGCGATCTCGTGCCCGGCGGTCTTGGCGTCCTGGGCGACGTCATGACCGGCGGTCTCGATCTTGTCTTTCACGGTGCTGCCGGTGTCCGGCGTGGTCTGGCTCTGGGCGTGCACGAGAGCGGCCATGGCCAGTGCGGTGGTGGCGGCCGTGGCCGCGCGGAACAAAGTGGTGTTCATGGGAAAGTATCGTACGACAGTCGCGCCGTGTTTTGCACCGTGCGCGCGCCGCGCCTCGGGGGCGCTGCTGCACCGGTGCCAATCGTCGTCCCCTTCGGGCAAACTGCCTCGATGCGCCTCGACCGCCTGCCGATCTCAGTGCTGCGCACCCGCTACGTGCCCGGCGGTTGGGATGTGCTCGCCTTCGTGCTGGTGTTCGCCTTCTTCATCTACGCCGCGCAGGCGGCGCACGGGCTCGTCGGTTCGCTCGTGCACCTGCAGGCGACGCCGATCTCGCTCAAGCCCTCGGCGCTCATCGGATATAGCGCACGCACGGCGCTGCGCATGCTGATCGCGATGGTGGCGTCCCTCATTTTCACCTTCACCTACGCGACCCTCGCCGCCAAGAGTCACCGCGCGGAAGTGATCCTGGTGCCGCTGCTCGACTTTCTGCAGTCGGTGCCGATCCTGAGTTTCTCGATCACCATCCTGTTCTTCCTGCAACTCACTCCCGGACGCATCGCCGGGGCGGAAATGGCCGCCATCTTCCTCATCTTCACCAGCCAGGCGTGGAACATGGCGTTCAGCTTCTACCACTCGCTGCGCAGCATCCCCGACGAGCTGGTGGAGGTGGCACACAGCTTCCAGCTAGGGCCCTGGATGCGCTTCTGGCGGCTGGAGGTGCCGTTCGGCATGCCGGCGCTCATCTGGAACATGATGATGTCGATGTCCGGAGGCTGGTTCTTCGTCACCGTCTCGGAGGCCATCAGCGTCGGCAATACCACCGTCACACTGCCGGGCGTCGGCTCCTATATCGCCCTGGCTATCGAGCGCAAGGATCTCGGCGCGATCGGCTGGGCGATTGCCGCGATGGTCGTGGTCATCGTGCTGTTCGATCAGCTGCTGTTCCGACCGCTGGCGGCGAGCGCCGACTGGTTCCGCCTGGAGCAGGAGGTCGGGCTTACCCCCAGTCATTGCTGGGCGCTCACCATGATGCGTCGTTCACGGCTGTTCGGGCTCATGGGCCATGGGTTCGCCGCGATGCTGCGCGCCGGCATGAAGGCGCCCGCCCTGCGCCCGCGCCGCGCTGCGGCCGCCGCCGGCTCCTGGCGCTCGCGCCTCATCGACTATGGCTGGTATGCGCTGCTGATACTCATAGGATTGCTGGCGCTGTGGAAAACCACGTACTTCGTGCTGGACGAGGTGCGTCCGGCCGAGATCGGCCGCGTGCTGCTGCTCGGATTGATCACGCTCACCCGCGTGGCGGTGCTGATCGCGCTCGCCAGCCTCATCTGGGTGCCGATCGGGGTGTGGGTGGGGCTGCGGCCGCGCGTGGCGAGCTTGGTGCAGCCGATCGCGCAGCTCCTGGCGGCCTTTCCGGCCAACCTGCTGTTTCCGATCGTGGTGTCGGAGATCGTGATCCACAAGCTCACTCCCGACATCTGGCTGAGCCCGCTCATGATCCTCGGCACGCAGTGGTACATACTCTTCAACGTGATCGTCGGCGCGTCCGCCATCGCGCCGGACCTGCGCTACGCGGGGGAGAACCTCGGCGTGCACGGCTGGCTGTGGTGGCGCCGGGTGGCGCTGCCGGCGGTGTTTCCGTTCTACGTGACCGGGGCGATCACCGCATCGGGCGGCTCCTGGAACGCGAGCATCGTGGCCGAGGTAGCCGCCTGGGGCTCGCAGACGCTCACGGCGCACGGACTCGGCGCCTACATCGCCACGGCGACGAGCGGCGGGGACTTCCGCCGCACGGTACTCGGCACCGTGGTGCTGAGCCTGTTCGTGGTCACGCTGAACCGCGTGTTCTGGCGGCCGCTGTATGCGCGCGCCGAGCGCAAGTTCCGCATCAGCTGATGCCTGGCAAGAGTTCGAGGAGACACATGTGAACGCCACCGCCGCCGCCATGAACCTCACGCCGCTGCTCGACGTGCAGGGTGTGTGCAAGTCCTTCCGCAAGCCCGACGGGGATGAGCTGGTGGTGCTCGAGAACGTCAACCTGACGCTGCGCCCCGGGGAGATCGTCGGGCTACTGGGACGCTCGGGCTCGGGCAAGTCGACGCTGCTGCGCGTGATCGCCGGTCTCGATCAGCCCTCGGGCGGGGTGGTGGGCTACCTCGGTCACCCGGTCGAGGGTCCCGCCGCCGGCATCGCCATGGTGTTCCAGAGCTTCGCGCTCTTCCCCTGGCTCACGGTGCTCGAGAACGTGCAGCTCGGGCTCGAGGCGCTCGGGGTGCCGGTGCCCGAGATGCGCAAGCGCTCGCTGCAGGCGATTGACCTCATCGGCCTCGACGGCTTCGAGTCCGCCTACCCGCGCGAGCTGTCCGGCGGGATGCGCCAGAGAGTCGGCTTTGCCCGCGCACTCGTGGTCCATCCGAACATCCTGCTGATGGACGAGCCGTTCTCGGCGCTCGACGTGCTTACCGCGGAGACGCTGCGCAGCGACTTCCTGAACCTCTGGGGCGAGGGGCAGCTGCCGATCAAGTCGGTGCTGCTGGTGACGCACAACATCGAGGAAGCGGTGCAGATGTGCGACCGCATGCTGATTTTTTCGACTAACCCCGGGCGCGTGGTGAGCGACATCCCGGTCGACCTGCCGCAGCCGCGCCACTCACAGGATCCACGCTTTCGCGCGCTCATCGACCGTGTGTACGTGGAGATGACCGCGCGGCCGCGTAGCGAGTCGCGCACCGGGCCGAAGTCCGAGCGCTTCCCTGGCACGGGCATCGGCACGGTGCTGACGCACGTCTCCTCGAACGTGTTGACCGGACTCATCGAGACCGTGGACGGGCCGCCCTACAACGGCAAGGCCGACCTACCCGCCATCGCCGAGGAGCAGCACCTGGAGGTCGACGACCTGTTTCCCGCGGCCGAGGCCTTGCAGATGCTGCGCTTTGCCGAGGTCGAGGGCGGCGACATCAAGCTCACCGAGGCGGGCGTGCAGTTCGCACAGAGCGAGACAGACGAGCGCAAGAAGCTCTTCGCCCGTCATCTCATCACCTACGTGCCGCTCGCGGCGCACATCCGCCGCGTGCTCGATGAGCGCGCCAGTCACAGCGCGCCCAAGAGCCGCTTTTTCGACGAGCTCGAGGACTACATGGCCGAGGAGGGCGCCGAGCAGACGCTGCGCACCATCATCAGCTGGGGACGCTACGCGGAGACCTTCGCCTACGACGATAACCGCCAGGCCTTCAGCCTGGAGAACCCGGCATGAGGGTCAGGGTCTCACTCAACGGACGTGAAAAAGGTAGGGCGGCGCACCTCTGTGATACAGCAAAGACAGACGCATTCGCGCGGTATATCTACAGGCCTATGTTGTCTTACACTGCCTTTCACCAGGGTGACAATAAGCCCTGACTTAACAGTGGCATCCGTTGCCGAAAAACGGGACGTGCGGCAGCTAGATCTGTTTTGAAGGAGGATTTTATGGCGACAGCTCCGACGTTGTTTACGACGCTTCAACAGCGTCTTTCCTACCGAACCCGCGAACGCTGGTTTAGGCGGGTAGTTGAAAAGCGCAAACCAGAGAGGCTCCCGGGATTCTTCGACGCTAACTCAGGTTTCTTAATCAGCAGTCACACCGCCGCCACGGCAAATCGGCTGAATGAACGGCACCGCGCCATGATCGAGTCAAATCGCGACATCATCTCCGGCTGCCGCGTGCTTGATCTTGCCTCCCATGATGGCCGCTGGAGTTTTGCCGCCGCGCAAAGCGGCGCAAGCTACGTTTTGGGCATCGAAGCCCGCCCCCATTTAGTGGCAGCGGCCCGCGAGCATCTCTCGCATCGTCCGGTTAGCAATCGCATTGAATTCCGAATCGGGGACGTCATGTCCGAACTACCCCAACTCAGCGAAGCATTCGACACTGTCTTCTGCTTCGGGTTTCTGTACCACATGATCGATCACATGGCGCTCTTTCGGGCGATTCGACGGTTGAATCCCAAGCATCTCGTCATTGACACCGCCATCAGCTCCCAGCCCGGAGCAATCATCGAGGTTTGGGAGGAAGCCATTGATGTCGAGAGCGCGGCAGCCGTTGCCGAGTACGGCAGCCCCAGCCGGGCGCTCAAAGGATATCCTACCAAATCAGCCTTGGAGATGATGCTTAAGGCCGCTGGCTTTGGCGAAATCCGTTACTGGAATTGGGAAAGGGCTGGTATCAAATGCTGGGCGGATCTCAAGGACTACTACCTAGGAGAGCGGGTAACGATCCGATGCGCGACGAAGAATTAACCGAACTACACGCTCTAATTCTCGAGCGCTGCGAAACCAGGGAAGAGGGGAGGTACTTTAGCGAATCGACACCTAGCAGTCTTGCATGAGCACCGCAAAGGACGCGAGCAAAGTCGTCAAAAAGACGCCAAGTGACTGAGTCGGGTACAGACCTCGCGGCGGGCGCTGCTTGCCGGCATTACAGGCGCCGCGCTCGCGGCGATTGTCGCCGACCTCCCCGCCGCTGTCGAAACCTGTTAGGCCAGACGGACACCTATTGCCTTGGTTGCTTTTGGTGAGTGTCGTTGTACTTGTCCGCCTCGACCAATTCCCCTTGCGCCTTCGTAAAAAGACCTATGGCTTTCTCAGCGTGCCCCCCAAGTCGACCCCTCTGGCTGCCTGCTGTGCCAGTTGAACATGCCGGATCGCTTGCTCAGCCAGGTCATGCGCATCTTTGAGATTCGGATGGGTTGTAACAGCGATAGCTCCGAGGAAACTTGACAGCGAACCAGCAAGAGCAACCTTCTTCATGACAATCTCCTTTAGATGCCTAGAAGCAAATTAGTAGCACAACCGCGTGATCTCTTTAAGCCAACGACCGCCCTCCCTCCAGCCCTACGCCCCGAGAAACCCGCGAAGGGTTTAGCGCGAATCGAGCGCGTAGACGCGGTAACGGTCGGAGTTTGGGCGCTTCGGGTCTGGCCTCTGGGAGGGCCACATCTCATCAACTGCGGACTTCTGCCAGGCGTGCGGGATGACTTCTCCGGCGCGCATCAGTGGCTCCATGTACCACGGGTAGGCGAACACGATCCAGGCCTCCCGCGGCGCCTCGCGAAGCGAACGCGCCATGTCAGTGACAACGGCCCGCAGCGTCTCGCCCCGGAATGGGTTGTAGAAGTGAAAGACCGTGACGTCGCTCGGCACGCGGTACCGAGCAGCATCCATGCAGACCAGTTGTACCTGGCGCGCGCCGAGATTGCGCTTGCAGCGTTCAACGAGCGTCGCTGATAACTCGATGCCGGTGATGCGACTGAAAGGGAACGTAGCTGCCGCGACCAGGATACGGCCAAGGCCGCTTCCATAATCCACGAACGCTCCACTCTTCTCGGGAACGTGGCGTATCGCTTTGAAGAAGCCGGCGTAGCTTGCCGGAGCGTACTCTACGGAGTCTGGGTTGCTGATTCCTGTTATCTCAGGACATACGCGGCCAGCGGTTCGGACCTCGAAGCGTCGCTCGTAGCGCTCCTCGGAGAGCCGGTCCAGAGCGTGAGTCATTGCACGCCGCAGGCCCTCCTGCCCGATCATTGTTGCCGCTGCCTTGATACGCCGTAGCATCACGTAGCGGGCCGAATCAGTAATCGAAGCTGAGCCGAGGGCCGCTTTGTATTCGCGCTTTGTATTCGGCGGAGTATACGTCCGCCTGACTTCCGGTGGCCAGACGAAGCTCATTTTATCGCGCGTAAGTGCACGGGAGAAGCTACCGCCGCTCGCGACCTGTTCGCTAGCAGAGATCTTCGGTAGCCGACGAGCAACTGTTCCTTTCGGGCCGAGTCTGAAGCCCGGCTACCCCGGGCCACTACTCTTTCGCTGCGCCGCTTCAGTCTAGGCGGTTCTCAACTGCAAAAAGCCAGCTCGGAACTGCTGGTCGAGCGGTCGCAGCGTCAAGCGCGAAGCTAACTATAGGCTTACCCGGAATTCACTAGTCTTGGCGACGCGATTCTCTAATCGGGGCAGTCCTGTTTACCGCAGCGAAAGGAATTCTCCAGCCAGCGAATGCTGCGTACTAGGCCGACCTCGCTGCGCGGAGGCGCGCACGGATCTGGAGTACCTCGCGCGCATCGAGTAGCCGTGCAAGCTCGACCACGATCGGATCAAATCTCGTTGGCGGGAGCCCACTTCTTACGACCATGGCTGCGGTGGCAAAGTCACAAGCCCACACCCCCAACAAAGGCGCATCTTCGAGCTCAGTGAAGGTAGCCGGCGCGCTGAGGAATCGGAAGATGCTCATCGGTTTGAGCCAGCTGCGTACTCGGCACCGTAGCGCTGAGCCCGTCCGTCGTTACGCTGAATCGCATCTTCTGGCGACCGGTGTGCGCACGCGCCGAGCGCAACTTCCGCATCGCCTGAGCACTGGCGGATCAGTTATTAGGAATCCCTTTTAGCGCTTCCAACAGACGCGGTGTGAAAATTTCGGCACCACGCTGATTCAAATGGAAGCCATCCCTGAAGTAACTCTTTCCCAATTCCCCGGGCGCAACGGGTATGAGCACGGGAACACCGGCGGCGCGACCCGCACGTGCTACGGCTGCCACCGACGCGGCTCCCCGGGCACTCACCAATGGCGGTATTACCAGCAGCACCTTGCATCCATGTGCGGCGCACACGGCTGAGAATTGCGAGAGCCTCCGTCCAACGATCTCCTCTATGACATCGGCACGTGGATTCGCGTCAGCCCGCTGCCAGAAGTATGGGGCGAGTTCCGTCATTCCAGGTACCGTCTCGACTCTGATCCAGTTTCTGATCTCTGTGCTATCGCCTATCCAGGCGCTGGCGCTTGCCATCAGGTACGTAGTGGTGGTGGTCCAATCGAGGCCAGCCGCCTGCTTCACTCGCATGATGTCCACCGGTCGCATGAGAGTTCTCGCGAATAGCACGCCGTTGGTGCTATTGGAAATCAGCTGCACCGGTGCCAGACATAACACCACGAATTCGGGCTTCGATCCTGTCGCAAGCAATCGTCGTACGCCAAAGTACCAGTCAAGGTAATCGGTGTTTTCAATGGGCATGATGACGACGCTCAGGGTGTCGCTCTGCTGCAGAGCCTTGAGTTCCTCGCGGTTAATGCCCGCCTGCAGCAGCGAGTTGCCGACCACCAGGAAGGTGCGGCGATCAGGCGACGGCGAGACGCCCAATTGGAGCGCCGTGCTCCAATCCGAGCGAATGCGCGCCGCCAATGCACTATGCGCGGGATAGACTACTCGCGCAGCGATTTCGAGCGCTCCGAGGTAGCCCAGTGCGGCGGCGGCCAGGAGTCCGATCGCCCGAGCGGCAGAACGGTACACTGAGCCGCCGGGGCGAATCAGGGGCGTTAAGTTGAGTGGCGCTGACATGAAAGCTAGAACTGGAAGTAGATGAAGGCGCTCTGCGAGTTGGCTGCAAACAGCGTTATGACCGCGATGAACACCAAGCCTATGCCGATTCTCAGCGGGTAGCCGTGGTGTTCGAAGAGATACTCCGCGTTTGCGCGTTCGAGCTCCAGGTCCAACAAAAGCAGCGGTACCACGCATATCGCCAGAAATAACGCTGCGATGCCGTACACGTGCTCCCAGTGAAAGACACGCGCGCCCGCCAGCATTGTCGCCGCGGAAGAGAATGTCGGAGCCCTGAAGAAGATCCAGGTCAGACAGACGAAATGAAAGACGACCACACGCCAGGCCCAGCTCCGAAGGACCGGGATGGTCTGCGAATCCGGTGCCCTTCCCTTCAACATTCTTTCCGCCGCAAGTGCCGCGCCATGCATTCCACCCCAGGCAACAAAGGTCCAATTGGCCCCGTGCCAAAGGCCACCGAGAAGCATCGTCGATAACAGGTTGATGTAAGTCCTGACGGCTCCGAGGCGATTTCCTCCCAGCAGTCGGATGTACAGGTAGTCGCGCAGGAAAGTGCTCAGGCTGATGTGCCAGCGACGCCAGAAATCCTGCAGTGAAGTCGCAAGATACGGCTGGCGGAAATTGACCATGAAGTGGAATCCCAGCAGCTGCGCCGAACCGCGCGCGATGGAGCTGTAACCGCTGAAGTCTCCATAGATCTGCCAGGCGAAGGCGTATACGCCGAGGAGAGTGACGGGCAGATTGTGCAAGCCAAAGCTGCCGTTGAATGCGGCATTGGCAACTAACGCGCAGTTGTCGGCGATAACGCTCTTACGAACCAGACCTTCGAGGACTAACAGCATGCCGTCGAATACCTTGGTCGGGTTCCACGATCGCGGCGCCTGAATCTGCGGAAGAAGATGCGACGGTTTTTGTATTGGACCTGCGATCAGATGCGGAAACAGACTGACGAACAGCGCGTAGTCGACGTAATTCGTCGCACGTGGCACTCGGCGCTCGTACACGTCGACAATGTAGGCTATCTCCTGAAACGTGTAGAACGAAATGGCCGGCGGCAACACGATCGCCCAGACTATGCGTGGCAGCCCCCCAAGACCTACGGCGTTGGCGACATGTAAGAAGGAATCGACGAAGAAGTTGAAGTACTTGAAGACGCCGAGGATCGCCAGATTGATTACAACAGACGTCACCATGAATCGCTTACGCGCTTGTCGGGATGGCGCGGTATCAATGGCGCGCGCGAGCAGGAAGTCGAGGGTCGTCGAGCCGATCATCAGCGCGAGGAAGCGCCAGTCCCACCACCCGTAGAAGAAATAGCTCACAAGGAGCAGCAGTAGATTCTGCGGGCGGTAGCGGAGACGCCAGTACGCCAGGCAGACACCGATCAGGAAAACGACGTAGATCGGGGAGTCAAACGACACGTGTTTTCCGAATCAGCGCGAACTCAGCAGCGATGCGAGCCGAGAGCACTCGGTACGTATGCATCGAAACATTGTAGGGTATGTGAAAATTATCCAAGTGAAATTTGAGGGCGGAGCATAGGAACGGACGTGAACGGGCCGCCTTACAATGGCAACGCGGACCTGCGCGCCATTGCTCCCGGCGCGCCGGGCGCTGCAGATGCTGCGTTTTGCCGAGGTCAAGGGCGGCGGCATCAAGCTGACCGAGGGGGCCTGCAGTTCGCCGCAGCTAGACGGAGAAGCTCAAGCAGCCCTTGGCCCGGCACCTGATCACCTACGTGCCACGCGCCATCCGCCGGGTGCTGGACGCGCGCCCACCACACGGCGCCGAAGAGCCGGTTCTTCGATGAGCTCGAGGCTACCTAGATCCGCGCCTTCAGGGAGTAGGCACTCGCCGTCCCCAGCTTCGGATGGCTCGTGCTCGCCACTGTGCACGGCATGGAATCCGAGGGTCGCGGCGGCTCCCGCATGACGTATACCGCTAACGTGCCACGCTGGATCGTTGCCTATATGCATTGGTTGGCAGCGCAGCCTGAGTCGTTACAATATGCGCTTATGGGAGCGCAGCCTGAGCCCCATGTCTATGAGATCTCTGATCGCTCGGGAGCTGCAGGTCGCGGTCGAGCACGGTAAACGCTCGCGCCCTTGATGGATGAGATTAGGCTTCTCGAGTCTCTCCAGATCTACGGAATAGTCGCCTTGGTCGCATCCGCAGCGCGCCGCGAGCCACTGAATCCAGTGGTCGAGGTTCGACAGGTGTTTGCCCGTACCCGTCCGGTATGTCACCCATTCCAGCCGCAATCGTCCAAAATTCTACAATACCCGCTTATCGAAGAATTGCGACATAAGGCGGGCGTGAGCTTGTTGAATTCCAGAACGATCAGTTTGTACTCGGGTAGGCACACCGGCATCTCCGTTGCATTCGTGCGCGGCTTTGACGGAAAAATAGTAGTCTGGTTCCGGAAGCTAAGACGGGCAATCTTGACGATATCCCGTTAGGCGGCATGACAGGGCCATGGTGCAACTACTACTTAAGGGAACATTCTGGCTGGGCGCTTTAACCGTCCTTTATGTTTATCTCCTGTACCCGGTGCTGATCTGGGCGCTGGCAGGTGTGCGGCAGGAGCGGCGTGGGACGGGCGCTCAACAGACGCCAGCACCGTTCAGCGTGATCCTCGCGGTGCACGATGAGGCGGCGCGGATCAGCACCCGGCTAGATGAGCTCGTGACGCTGAGTGGCACCACGGGGCGCAGCGCCGAGGTGATCGTCGTTGCGGACGGGTGCACAGACGCGACGGCGGCCCTGGCTCGAGCTCACCCAAGCCCCTTGGTCCGGGTCATCGAGCTCCCTGAAAACGAAGGCAAGGCAAGGGCCCTGTCTCGTGGAAGCGAAGTGGCGAAAGGCGATATCCTCGTGTTTGCGGATGCCCGGCAACGGTGGGCTGCTACGTCGCTGCATCGGCTGTTGGAGAATTTCAATCGTCCGGAAGTAGGTGCCGTCACTGGCGAGCTGGTGCTGGAGGTAGCGGATGGAGTGCTCTCCGGCGTCGGACTCTATTGGCGATACGAGAAGTGGCTCCGTCGCAGCGAGGCCCGTGTGCACTCCACCGTAGGCGTGTCGGGGTCGATCAGTGCCGTTCGCCGCGAGCTCTTTCGGCCGATCCCGCGGGGAGTGTTGCTCGATGACCTCTACTGGCCGTTGCAGGTCGTGATGCAGGGACGCCGAGTGGCGTACGACGAGCGCGCGGTTGCTTACGACCGCTTGCCCGAGCGCCCCACAGATGAGTTCCGGCGCAAGGTGCGCACTCTCAGCGGCAATCTTCAGCTGGCCGCGGTGCTGCCGCAGGCGCTGCTGCCCTGGCGAAACCCGATCTGGGCGCAGTTCATCTCCCACAAGCTGCTGCGTCTCGTGGTTCCCTGGATGCTGCTGGCCGTATTCCTCGCTAGCACCCTTCTGGGCGGGCCACTTTACCGCATCGCTCTTGTGGCACAGGTTATCTTCTACGGTCTGGCGCTGATCGCGCTTGCCGGCGCACCCGGATCACGGTGGCGCGTGGCGACGGTACCCGCTGCCTTCGTCGTCCTGAATGCGGCCGCGTGGTTGGCGTTCTGGGTGTGGATCTGCGGGCGCGCCGAAGGAGCCTGGAAAAAAGTTGCTTATGACGTGTCGTTGCCTCTGGATTGAGTGGGCCGTGCAGCAGCGCGCGCTCAGGGACTCGAGCTGACCCGTGCCGACCATGGCCTGTATCGCCCCTGGCTCGATGGCGCTCGCACGCCCTGTTCGCGTGGGCTATTGCGTTGATTCGTTCGAGATCGGCGGGACCGAGCTGAATGCGGTACGCACGGTCGAGGCACTCGATCGGCGACGCTTCCACGTGACCGTCTTTCACCTGCACGAGACCGGTCCGCTGCGTGCGCGTTACGAAGCCCTCGGGCTGCGGTTGCTGCATCTGCCGATCGGGCGGCTCTATTCACCGCGCACGGCGGGACAGGGGGTGCGCTTCCTGCGACTGCTTCGGCGCGAAGGAATTGAGGTCGTTCATACGCACGATCTGTATACCAACATCTTTGCAGCACCTTGGGCGCGATTGGCAGGCTGTCGCGTCATTGCCAGTCGCCGCTGGCTGGACGCGAGCCCGCGAGCGGGTCTCCTGCCACTCAACCGTTGCAGCTATCGATTCGCACACCGCGTGGTTGTCAATAGCGCCGTAGTCGCACGGTTAATGATTGACACCGAACGTGTGCCGGCGGCGCGCGTAGTTGAATTGCCGAATTTCCTAGAGGAGCGCGCCTTCCATCACGTCGCCGCCGAGGAGCGCAGCGCCCGGCGCCACAGCTGGGGCGTTCCGCAAGGTGCCTTCGTTATCGGCACAGTGGCACGGCTCGCGCCTGTGAAGAATCACGCTATGGTGCTGCGCGCGCTGCAGCGTCTGGACGAAGATGTGCACCTGGTGCTGATCGGCGCGGGGCCGTCGCGGCGCGCGCTCGAGGAGCTGACGCGGGAGCTGCACCTTGACCGACGGGTACATTTCACCGGGCAACTGATGGAGGCGGAAAACCTGCATCAGTTCTTCGACGTGAGCGTGCTCTGCTCGCGCAGCGAGGGGTTTCCCAATGCCGTCATCGAAGCGTTGGCGGCTGGCTGCCCCGTGGTCGCGACACCGGTTGGGGGTGTTCCCGAGGTCATCAGCGACCGCCAAACCGGCCTGCTAGTCCCCGTCGACCAACCCGTTGCACTCGCAGCGAGCGTGCAGGAGCTACGCCACGATGCAGCGCTACGTAAGCGGCTAAGCGAGGCCGGACCGGCGCGCGCGCGTGGCAAGTACCATCAGACGCTGGTCATCGCGCGGCTCGAAGCGCTGTACCAGGAGCTGGCGCGCGAAGCCGGCAAGAGGGGCGCGGTACTCACGTGAACGTCGGAAGCGGGCGAGCGCTGCCAGGAAGGTTGCGACGCCGCACCGCAGCGCCGGCGAGCGCGCTGGCGTGGTACGGGCTCGTGATCTTTACTTTCTTCTTCGTCGCCGCCCGCTTGCCCCCGTTGTTCACCGAACTCGGGATCTACCTGGCGCTGCTCGGGCTCGTGGTGCGCCCGCAGGGCTTGGGTTTCCCGCCGCCGCTGCGCTGGGCAGTGGTCTTTCTACTCTGGGCACTCATGTCAGCATTCTTTGCCATTTCGCCCGAAACGGCATGGCCGGTGCTCATCGAGCGGCTGAAGGCGCTCGTGATCTTCTTCGTGGTGGTGAACGTTTTACGCACGCCGCAGCAGCTGCGTTTCTACGTACTCCTGATCCTGGTCGCATTCGCGATCTATCCCGCGCGCGGCACACTGATAAACTACGTTACCGGCAACACCCTGTTCGGCCGGGCGATCTGGAACCAGATGTACGCCAATCCCAACGACCTCGGGGCCCTCACGCTTCTGATGCTCGGATTGGCGTTGGCGATCGCTACCGTCAAGACGCAGGATGTGCGGGTGCGCCGCACGGTGGCTGCGTTCGTGCCCGTAATGCTCCTGATCATTCTGCTCACGCAATCGCGCGGAGTATTCCTTGGTCTCCTTGTCGGCTTCGGACCGCCATTGCTGGGGCGACTGAGGAGACGGTCCTCCGGCACGACGTCGGTGCTGGCTGTCCTCGCCGTGGTCGCAGTACTGGCTCCGGCAGCCTCCTGGCATCGGCTCGAGGGGATTACCACATTGAGCTCGACCATCGACGAGGCGGACAAGGAGCGTCGGCCACCCGCCGGCGGAGACCGGTTCGATCAATTGGCAGCGGTCAGCGCTGTCCAGCGCTTCGAGATCCTCAAGACCGGTTTGCACATCGCCGCGGATCACCCCGTCCTGGGGGTCGGCATCGGCGGCTACCGCGAGGCCAATGCGCGCTATGCGCCACTGCTGGGGGAGCACGATGCGCATAACACTTATGTCAGCCTGGCCGCGGAGATGGGGTTTCCCGGCCTGCTGCTCTGGCTTGGGCTCGTGGGATCGGTGCTGGCTCAAGTGCGCCGTCGGCGCGCGCATCTCGAGGCGGATGATCGCACGATCCAGGTCTTGTGGATTGAGAGGGCGGTTATCGGATTCCTCGTCGCCGGTTTCTTCGCCAGTTACGCCGCCCTCACGGTGTTCTATCTCTTCCTTGGAACCCTCTGGGCGGCTTCCAGCGTGTTGGGCCGCAACGTGACCGATCCCGGCGCGCCGCCCGCACCACGAACGCTGCGGGCCCGCTGACATGTGTGGCATCGCCGGATTCGCGGGCATCGGGCTGCCGGCGGAGGAGAGCACAGATCGCCTGCGCGCGATGTGCGATGCCATCCAGCATCGCGGTCCTGACTCAGACGGTTTTTTCGTGGGCGAAGGCGTGGCAATGGGCATGCGGCGCCTGAGCATCATCGACGTCGCCGGCGGAAGCCAGCCGATCTCCAACGAGGACGGAACCGTCACGGTCGTCTTCAACGGCGAGATCTACAACCACCATCAGCTGCGCCGGGAGCTTACGGCCGCGGGACACCGGTTCGCGACACGCAGCGACACGGAAGTGCTCGTGCACCTTTACGAGAGTCACGGTCCGCAGATGGTACGCCGCCTGCACGGGATGTTCGCCTTCTCGATCTGGGACTCCCGCCGGCAGCGTCTCTTTCTGGCGCGTGACCGGACCGGCATGAAGCCGCTCAGCTACGCGCTCTGCGGCGACGGGATCGTCTACTGCTCGGAGCTTCGTGCGCTATACGCCTTCGATCGCTCAGCTCTGCGCATTGCTCCGGGCGCGGTAATGGAATATCTCGCGTTCGGCTATGTGCCTGACCCGAACAGCATCTTCGAGGGTGTCAGCAAGCTGCCCGCCGGGCATTTCCTCATCTGGAGTCCGGGGCGCGAGGTGGAAGTACGGCGCTACTGGAGCCCGCCACTCCCGGACGTGACTCTTCGCGATGAACGCGAGCTGGTCGAGGAATTGAGCCGTCAGCTCGAGGCGGCCGTGACATCCCACCTGGAATCCGAGGTTCCGCTCGGTGCCTTCCTTTCCGGTGGAACCGATTCCTCAACGGTGGTGGCACTCATGTGCCGCCACGCCGCGGGTCGCGTCAAGACATTCTCCATTGGCTTTGCCGAAGCGGAATACGACGAATCACAAGCAGCCAGAGCCGTCGCGACCCAGTTGGGAACGGAGCATACGGAGCTCGTGGTGCGACCCGACGTGGAGCAGATTTTCGAGAGCGTTGCTGCGATGTTCGACGAGCCGTTCGCGGACTCCTCGGCAATTCCGACCTTCCTGGTGGCCCAGCTCGCTCGCGAGTCCGTAACTGTCGCGCTGTCGGGCGATGGCGGGGATGAGCTGTTCGGAGGGTACACCCGTTACGGGGAGACGCTCAGGCGCGGCGGAGGTGAGGGCGGAGTCGGCTCGCGCCTGCTCGCTGCGCTTGGCTTGATGCTGCCGCACGCCTTTCCCGGTCGGAATCGATTAGTCGACCTTGGTCGCTCGAGACTGGGCCGTTACGCATCGAGCGTGGTGCAGCCGGTGCGGGTCGAAGAGGGTGGCGTCGCCTCAGCGTGGCACCCTGCCGGCCGCCGCACCGTCGATGAGCAGCTCAACCGCTTTTTCTCAGCCGACGAAGCGGAGGATTTTGCAGCGGCGATGATGCGCCTCGATCTCGAGACCTATCTTCCCGGCGACATTCTCACCAAGGTTGACCGCACCAGCATGGCGGTTTCGCTGGAAGCACGTGTACCGCTTCTCGATTTTGATCTGGTCGAGTTCGCGTTGCGCATACCGGGCGACTTGCGGGTTACATCCGGCGAGAGCAAGCGACTTTTCCGCCGGGCGATTCGCGGCATCGTTCCGGACTTCGTTCTGGCGGCTCCAAAGCGAGGGTTTGCGGTGCCGCTGGCGCAGTGGTTCAGGGGATCCCTGCGGCATCGCATCCAGGGTTTGCGGAGGGCGCCTGCGGCCATTGAGCAATACCTCAACATGCGAGCGGTCGAGCGGCTGGTGACCGAGCACTCGATCGGGCGCCGCGATCATAGTGTTCTTCTATGGCGCCTGATCGTGCTGAACTACTGGCTCGCCGCGTTTGCCGACGGTCGGCTCGGACGTCCGCCGCTGGTCCCGTTGTCCGACACCACGATGACCCGGGCGCTATCTGCGCGGGCGGGGACACGCTCAAGGAGCGCGCCTCCCGCGGTGTCGAGCCTGTTCCTGCATGCGGACAGCCCACTGCCGCGGCTGACAGTCGGGCTGCGCGTCGACGAGGCGGGCATCCCGGGCTACGCACGTGGCGTCATCGAGGATCTGAGCCGCGCGAATTACCTTGATGTCGCAGTGGTCTACGTAAGCGGGTCGGTCGCAAACGGCGAAGAGTCGGTCTCACTCGAGCACGGGATCGCTCTGCGCGCCTACGAGGCGCTTGTCGAGTCGCGCTATCAGATGAACCCCGATCCGCTCGAGCCCGTGCCCTGTGATGATCTCCTGGCAGGTGTTCCGCGGGTGACGTGGCCGATCGTCGATTCCGTTGACGGCTACGGGGCGACACCTGAGGGGGCGGCGATCACGGCGGCCCCTTTGGACGTCATCGTCGATTTCTCGGCGCAGCCCGCCCGCGAACTTTCGGTGCTGGCGACCCGCTATGGCATCTGGCGTTATCACTTTGGGGATCGGCGGCTCTATCCACTGGGATCAGGCTTCTTGAGGGAGATTATCGACGGCAACCCGCTGACCGGCATCGAGCTGATTCAACTCGGTCCAACGGCTGTGGATGACGTTACCCTGATGCGGGCATTGTTCCGGACGGTCCCCTTCCCGTCGCGTCAGGCCAACCGTTTCGGCCCTGTCTGGGGAGCGCGTCACTTTGTGATTCAGAGCCTGTGGGCTCTCAGGCACGGATCTCTCGAAAGTGTCGCAGACCCCGAGGTCAAGCGCCTCTCGAGTCACCCTGTGAAGCGTACTCCGACGGTAGCGCAGTTCGGTCGATGGATGCTGAGCGAACTCGGCAGTCGAGCCTTTCCTCCTTTCAGGCGGGGCGACCGCCCGCTGCATTGGCGTATCGCGATTCGGCGCACTCAGATCCCACTCTATGAGGACGCGTCGCGTTCGGCTCTGCAATCGTTTCGCTGGATCGATTCGCCTCCAGACCGTCATTGGGCGGATCCAGTAATCTTCGCACGCGATGGACAGACCTGGCTCTTCTTCGAAGAAATGATCGATCCCAGCCGGGTGGGCCACATCTGCTGCGGCCGGCTGACTCCGAGCGGGGATCTTGTCGACCTGAGCCCCGTTCTGCAGCAGCCCCACCACCTTTCCTTTCCGCAGATCATCGCCGCCGACGGTGATGTCTTCATGCTGCCCGAAAGCGCGCAGGGTGGCGGAGTCGACCTGTACTGTGCGGCCCGGTTTCCCTACGAATGGGTCCTGAAGAAGCGCCTGCTCGATTTCCGCTGCGTCGACTCGTCGATCTTTCACGCCGCGGGATCGTGGTGGATGACGACGTCTCCCCAGGTCGTACCGGGCCACACCCCGATCACATGGTTACTGCGCGCCGAGCGGATCACGGGTCCGTGGACGTTTCAACCGGGAGGGGTCGTGGCGAGCGACGTGCGCGTGGCTCGAGGCGCCGGATCGGTCTTCGAACAGACCGGGCGACTCATCCGTCCGAGCCAGGACTGCAGCGTCTCGTACGGCTATGCCCTGATTCTCAATGAGGTCCTCTCATTGAACAGACCGTATCGGGAGCGAACCGTTTGCCGGGTCGACCCCGGTTGGATGCCACGCCTCGAAGGCGTTCATTCCTACAGTCGGGTCGGCGAATTTGAGGCCATCGACGGCGGCTTTGCGTTCTGATTAGAACGCGCATCATTTCACCACGACACTCCCGGGCGGGTTAGGCAGCACGACCACCGACAGCGCGGAAAGGTTGGCACCAATATCCGTGCCGTCGGTGCCGGCATTTTTGTAGGGGCTGTCCGCGGCCAGGGTGTAATTGCCGCCCGCGTAGTTGGCGAAGCGAACTGCGGCTACACCTGCCGGGAAGAAGTTCCCGGCAGGATAGCTGCCTGCCGGCCCATCGACGATGACATTCCTGGAGAATATCCAACCGGTGAAACTGCCATTGAGCGCCGGGGTGCCCTCTCCGACGCCGGAACCGAAGAAGCCCCAGTGCGTTTGCGTGGAGAGATTGTTGGTGAACACGAAATTGTTGACCTTGGAGACCGGAGATTGTGCCATCGCGAGGTCCGAGGTCGAGAAACCCGGGGGCAACGTGGAGTTGATAAGCGTATTGTGATCGATAGTGTAGTCGTTGCCGCCGCCCAGGAACTCAAAGCCGCGTGCGTCGGCTCCGTTGAGCCCCGTAACGCCCACAAGGTTGTTTCGGATCAGGATCCTCTCGGTCAGGAGGCTCGGGTGATTGTTGTCCTGCCCCAGTACATCGAATCCGGCGCCGACGTTGATCAGCGTATTGTTGGTAACTGCGATGTCGGTGGTAACCGACCACGGCGCCGTACCGTTCTGATTGCGCGGCGTGATCACAATGGCGAAGCCCGCCTGCGCTCCCGCCGGATTATTCTCGAAGGTGTTGCCGGTCACGACGACGCGCTGCGCTGCCTTGAACTCGAGTAGGTTCTTCAAGGTATAGTGGGTCGTGATCAAGGACAACGGCTTGAAGAAGTAGTTGTTGCTGATCTCGATATCCGCGGGCACGAGCGCCGCCTCGCGGGAATCCGCGCCGCCGAACATCACGTTCTCGCCCGCGGCCTCGATGTAGCTGTTGCGGATCTGAATTGGACCGGTCGTGTTGTAGGCCCACAGTCCCTGCGTATCGAAGCCCTCTGCCTGAAAGTCGCTGATGTAGGAATCGATCACCGCGACATACGCGCCATCCATCTCGATGCCACGCTGCTCGTTCACAGCCGGATCACCGTGCACGTAACAGCGGTCGAATACGATGTGATTGGCCAGCGTAGCGGGCGAGGTGTCGGCGTTGCCGATTGGGATCAGCGTATACAGGGATGCGCCCGCAACCGGCGAGAACTCGATGCCGACGAAGCGGAAGTGATGACTGTTCGCAATGGTGGTGAGCGCAGAGTTATACGCTCGCGAGACAATCTTGGGCATGTTGACGGCATTATTGGGGCCGACGCGCTGGCCAGGAGGCGGAAGACTCGCCAGATTGCTCGAGACCACGTAAATCCATCCAGTTCCTGAGGTCTTGTTTGGCAGTTTGAACGGACCGGTGAATGTCGCACCAGCCTGAAGTACGATGGTATCTCCAAGTTGAGCTTGGTTCAGCGCGGCCTGCAGGTCGCCGCCTGCGGCAACGGTCCGGGTAGCGCCCGTAGGGGCAACATAACTGGTATCGAAAGTCTGTGGGGCGGTAGGCAGGGTGGCGGCAAGTCCGACACCGTGTACGACACAGGCTGCCGTCAGACCCGCGAGCGCGCGTGCAAGAAATCTCGCGGCGTTGCAGGGTGTGCTCAAATTCGAACAAAGCATTCGAGTCTCCGGTACATTTCGGCGGATTGCGGATGCTGCCAGCCGACGAGAGGTTGGCGCATGCAGATCTTGCGCGACGGGTGGGACGTTTCCAATGTGTCGCTGGCTGGATACGTAGCCTGGGGCGGCGCTCGAGGGCACGAGCGACCACGTTCGGTTGCCGGGCGGATGCGACTGATCGGTTCGCGGTGCTACATAATGTCCGAAACTGCGGAGCTATTGGAAACTTGACCGTGCGCAGCGCAAGGGGGCGCGTGACCTCTATGGTGACCCGCATCCGGGGACGGTCCCTCGATGAGCTCCGCGTCAGAGGCGTTCAAGCGCTCCACGCTCGCTTGGAGCGCCTCTGGGGCCGTTTCCTGCCGCCCCACCTGCTGGCCCGCGGGATGCCGGCCACGGAGCTTGTCTTCGATCGTGGGGTCGCCTTTCCCGCAGGCGCGGGGATCGCTCCGGGAGTTATCGCTCGCGCGATCGCGAGGCTCGATCCGGAGACCCGTGCACGGTTCACAGAGCAGAGTGACCAGGCGGAGCGCGGTATCGTCACGCTCCTTGGATATGGCCCCTTGTGGGTCGGCAACCCGCCGAACTGGCACCGGGAAGCAATCAGCGGCACGGAGGCGCCGCGACGCCACTGGAGCCGCATCGATCACCTGGACACCGCTGTGGTCGGCGACCACAAGCTCTTGTGGGAGCTCAACCGCCACCAATATCTGCTGGCCACGGCGTTCTGTTGGCTGCTCGACCAGGAGACGAGGCGATTCGATCTCATTCAGTCGCACCTGGAATCCTGGCTCGCGGACAACCCGCCGCGCCACGGTGTCAATTGGGTCAGTAGTCTCGAGATTGCATACCGCGCAATCAGCTGGTGCTGGCTGCTGTGGATGCTGCGCGAGGCGCCGTGGAGGCCGGACCTGCGCACGCGCCTCACGAGGTCGCTAGAGGCGCATGCGCGCAAGGTAGAGCGGTACCTGTCGACTTATTTCAGTCCCAATACGCATCTGACGGGCGAGGCCCTCGGACTATTCTACGTCGGGACCGTGCTCCCCCATTCGCCCCACGCGCAGCGGTGGCGCAAGAAGGGATCGGCAATCCTCGAATCTGCGCAGATAGTGCAGGTTTACCCGGACGGGGTCTATTTCGAGCAGGCGAGCCAGTACCACCGTTATACCGCCGAGATCTATCTGCACTATCTGCTGCTCGCGAACGCGACCGGTTGGACCGTTTCGCACACCGCGCGCGACCGGCTCGGTGATCTCTTCGCAGTTCTGCGCAGCATGGCTTCCGCCCCGGGCCTCATTCCGCTCCTCGGGGACGATGATGGTGGGCTGCTGCTGCCATTGGATCCTCGAGCACCGGATGACGTGCGCGCGCTGCTGCTGGCCGGCGCCGTGGCACTGCAACGTCCCGAACTGGTGATGGCGGCAGCGCCCCCGAGCTTTGCCTATTGGCTTTGCGGCATTGAGAGCACTGATCGTTTGCGTACCCGCAGAGCTGTCAATCCGCACTGGCTCGACATTTATTTTGCTCGTGGCGGCCTGGCCGTTCTTCGTGACGGCTGGGATTCGAGCACGGCTGTGGCCGTAATAGATGCCGGACCACACGGTGCGCTGAGCTGCGGTCATAGCCACGCAGATGCGCTGGCCATGACGCTGGCCCTGGGCCCGACGGAGCTGTTCATCGATCGTGGCACGCTAACCTACGCCGGAGCGGAGCGGAACGAATTTCGGGCCACGGTGTCGCATAACACGCTGGAGATTGACGGCACGTCCTCGGTAATTCCCGCGCAACCGTTCAAGTGGTTGTCGGACATTCCAGCGCGAGCTCGGGGTGTCGTGTGTTCCAGCTCACACTTCAGCAGCTTTTCCGGGATTGCGGCGGGCCACCTTGCGGGCGGCCGGCCTTCCGCACATTGCCGACGGGTACTGCACCAGCGAGGCGGCGCCTGGGTGATTCACGATCGCGGCCTGCGCGAGGCGGCACGCGCTGGCGTGCTGCGCTGGCAACTCGCGCCGCACCTCACCGCCGCTGCGCTCACTGCCTCGACGGTCGCAATCCGCAACGGCGCGGGTGTCGGCGTGGCAGCGATTTTCATACGCGGCGCATCGGCTATCCGCATCGTTGCGCGGGACGTTTCCCTGCGGCTCGGTCATCGCATTGCCGCGCAGTGCCTGGAAGTAGAGGTGGACGCCTCGCTCGAGGCGCTCACCGTCGTCGTTCCCGCCGCCGGGGACGGGAGTCTGGTGACGTTCGCGATCGATGAACAGCACGCCGAAGGGGGCGTCCTCTGGAGCGACGCTGTGGGTCGGCATCGCGTGGCCAGCGGCGCGTCGGCGCTGCTTGCGCAGTTACCGGCCGGGACGCACCCGCACGCTGACCTCACCTGGTGGGTCGATGCCGCCGACGTCGCTCCTCAGGATATCCCCAGCAGCCTCATTGCTGGCCTACCGGCGGCCTGGCCGCGTGGGCCCGTAGATGCGGAAGTCGTTATGGACGTAGACGGGCCGTCAGGCAAAATGAGTGTTTTGGCCAATACCGGTGGGCGCTGGGCGAAGCTTGGCGTTGATGAGCCGCGACGCGGCTAGCTGCTCGGGCGGGAATCGATCTTCATGTGCGGTATCTGCGGCATTGTGACTGTTGACTCGAGCATCGTCCCGGATCGCGCCCTGGTGGAGCGCATGCGCGACTTGATCGCCCATCGCGGGCCGGACGGAGCGGGACTATACCTCGCGCCGGGGGTGGGGCTGGGCCATCGGCGGCTCAGCATCCTGGACGTGGCTCATGGTCAGCAGCCAATGTACAGCGAGAACCGCCGCTTCGTCATCGTATACAACGGCGAGGTGTTCAATCACCCTGCGCTGAAGCCGGAGCTCGAGGCGGCGGGTGTCCGCTACCGCACGCGCTCGGACACCGAGACGGTACTTCACCTGTATGAGCGGCTTCAGGCGCGTGCCGTCGAGCGCATGCGCGGCATGTTCGCCGTGGCCATCTGGGACAGCCTGGAACGGCGGCTGTTCTTAGCTCGTGACCGCTACGGTGTGAAGCCCCTGTATTACGTTCACCGACCCGACGGTTCGCTGATCTTCGGTTCGGAGATCAAGGCACTCCTGCCGGCGCTCGAGGGGCGACCGGTCCTCAATCGCGAAGCGCTCCCTGATTTCCTTGCCAATCATGCGCCCTCCGGCGAGGCGACGCTGTTCGCCGGGATCATGCGACTGCCGCCCGGGCACACGCTGACCTGGGAGAACGGCCGCATCAGCATGCGCCAATACTGGGACATCCACTTTGCCGATGCACTCGAGGCTCCGCCACCAGGCTCGCCGGCCGAGCGAGCGATCGTGGACGAATATCGCCAGCGGTTTACCGAAGCCGTCCGCCTGCGTCTCATGAGCGATGTACCGCTGGGGATGTTCCTCTCCGGCGGGATCGATTCGGCGGCCATCACCGCCACCATGGCGACGCTGGTGAAAGAGCCGATCCGGACCTTCTCGGTTGCCTTTGCCGAGCGCGAAGCCAACGAGCTCGAATACGCCCGGCTCGTCGCCACGACCTTTCGCACCGAGCATCGCGAGATCGTCATCTCGCCCACGGAGTTCTTTGCAGAGCTGCCACGTCTGGTGTGGCACGAGGATGAGCCGGTCGCGCATCCCTCGAGCATCGCACTCTATTTCGTGTCGCGGCTGGCCGCGCGTCACGTCAAGGTCGTGCTCACTGGCGAGGGCAGCGATGAGACGCTCGCGGGCTACAATCGTTATCCCGTGACCGAATACAACGCCCGCCTGGGCGCTCTCTACCAGCGCTACCTGCCTGGAGTCGCACGTCGCGGCCTGAGCGGCGTCCTCGAGGCTCTGCCGGTGACTTCCCGTCTTCGTCAACGGGCCTCTCGCACCTTCCTCATGCGCGGGGCGGATCTTGATGAGCTGTATTTCGACAATTTCGCGGTGTTTGGGCGCGCCGCCCAGCACGATCTTCTGGTTCCCGAATTGCGCGCTCAGCTTGCGTCGATCGATCCCTATGCCGCCTACCACAGGGCGCTGGCGCGCGTGCGGGGCAAGCCGCTGGTATCGCAACTCCTGTATGCGGACGTCAAGACTTACCTTCACGAGTTGCTTATGAAGCAGGATCAGATGAGCATGGCCGCATCGATCGAGAGCCGGGTCCCGTTTCTCGACCATCCCCTAACCGAATGGGTTGCGGGGCTGCCCCAGACGATGAAACTTCGTGGCACCACTACGAAGTGGATCCTGCGCCAGGCGATGCGCGGGACGCTTCCCACGCGCATCCTCGCGCGCCCCAAGATGGGCTTCCCGGTACCGATCGGGACATGGCTCCGGTGCGCCTGGCGGCCGTTGCTCAGCGAATACGTCACCGGGCCACGCCCCCGCGCCCGCGGCCTGTTCGACGCTAACACGGTCGACCGCCTCGTCAGCGAGCACATCCGCGGCGTCAACCACGCGGAGCGCCTGTGGGCGCTGCTGACGTTTGAAATCTGGGCGCGGGTGTTCCTTGATGGCGAGACACCCTGGTCGCTCGAGCTGCCGCTCCGACGCGCGGCGTAGCGCATGCGCATCTTGTGGATCAAGACGGAGCTGCTGCACCCCATCGACAAGGGTGGACGTATCCGCACCTACCAGATTCTGCGCTCGCTGGCACGGCAGCATCACGTGACATATCTGTGTCTCGACGACGGCCTTGCGGCACCCGATGCGATAGAGCGTGCACGCGAATACGCACAGGAACTCGTCGTCGTGCCGTTCCGACCGCCGGCGAGGATGAGCTTTGGGTTCTTTGCCGATCTGCTGCGCAATCTCATCTCGGGGCTGCCATATGCCATCGCCCGCTACCGTTCGCCAGAGCTACTCGAACGGGTGCAGCAGCTTGCCGGTGCAGCGGACCTGATCGTGTGTGACTTCCTATTTCCGTCACTCAATGTGCCGGACGGCTTGCTCCCACCGGCGGTTCTCTTCGAGCACAATGTCGAAGCCACGATTTGGCAGCGTTATGTTTCAGTGCCCCAGCATCCCGTGCGCCGTGCCTATATGCGACTTCAGTGGCAGCGCATGTTGCGGCACGAAGCGAGCGAATGCCGGCGCTTCTCGCACGTGATCGCCGTCTCCCCGATCGACGCCGAAGTCATCCGGCGCGAGTACGCCGTCGCTTCGGTGGGACACGTTCCGACCGGCGTCGATCTCGAATACTTTTCCGCTTCGCGGCCGCGGCCGCAGGAGAGTCGCGAGCTGGTCTTCATCGGCTCGATGGACTGGATGCCAAACGACGACGGGATTCACTGGTTCGCGACTGATGTATTCGGCCGTATCCAGGAACGCATACCCGGCGCGCGACTTCTGGTGGTCGGCCGCTCGCCTTCGCCGGGCATGCGTGCCCTCGCGGTGCACAATTCCGCTATTGCGGTGACGGGCACCGTCGCAGACGTGCGCCCCTATCTGGAGCGTGCCGCCATCTGCGTGGTGCCGCTGCGCGTCGGCGGCGGAACGCGGCTGAAGATCTACGAGGCGATGGCGATGGGCGTTCCGGTCGTCTCTACGGCCATTGGGGCCGAGGGCCTGCCGCTGCGCAACGACGAACACCTGCTGATTGCCGACACGGCCGATGAGCAGGTCAGCGCGATCTGCGCGCTGCTCACGGATCGGACGAGGGCCAGTCGACTCGCTGCCGCTGCTCGCCGGCACGTGCAGGAGCACTGCAGCTGGGATGCGGTCGCGGAGTGCTTCCTTTCCCAATGCCCCTGTCGTGCTGCGGCAAACGAGCCATCGTATCAGGGTCAGGTCGCCTGACAGCCGCGGACCGCCATGGCTCCGGTCCAATTCGTAAGTTCATCGGGCTGTCAATGAAGCTCGGCTATCTGGTGAGTCAGTACCCAGCGCTGAGTCACACGTTCATCCTGCGCGAGGTGCTCGCGCTGCGTCGCTACGGCGTTGACGTTCGCGTGGCGTCGGTGCGCGAGTGTGACAGGCCGATCACGGCGCTTAGCGCCGATGAGGCGGAAGAAGCGAAACGGACCTTCTGCGTGATAGGTGCCGGATCCGTCCACGCGTTGCTTGCGAATATCGGCGTGCTTTGCCGGCATCCGCTCGGTTACCTGAGGGGGTTGCTGTATGCGTGGACGCTAAGTCGCGGCACGCCGCGGCTGCTCGTGATGTATACCTTGTATTTTCTCGAGGCGGTTGTCGCCGGGGATTACTTCGAAAGGCACGGCGTAGTGGATATTCACACACATTTCTCGTCCACCGTCTTGTTGATATTGGCGCGGATTTTTCGCGTGCGTTACTCGCTGACTGCGCACGGGTCGGGGGAGTTTGTTGATGTGGTCGGGTTCCATCTCGCCGAAAAGGTCGCTGGCGCAACTTTCGTCGCGACCGTCGGACAGTACGGTATGAGCCAGGTTCTGAACGCTTCCGACCCCGCGCACTGGCACAAGGTCGTGGTGTTACCTTTGGGGGTGGACGCTGACGCGTTTCGTCCGATGAGAGCCCTTCAGCGGGACCTCGATGAACCATTCAGGCTCCTCTCCGTCGGGCGTTTATCGGCCCCGAAGGGCTATCCGATTCTCATCGAGGCGGTGATCCTGTTGAGAGGACGAGGACGAAACGTCAGACTAACGCTGGTCGGCGAGGGACCCGAGCGTGCCACGCTGGAGAAACTGATCGCACTTCGTGATCTGGGAGACTGTGTTCGCCTCGCCGGGGCCTGCAATCACGATCGGCTCGCGGACTACTATAAGTCGAGTGACGCTTTTGTCTTGTCGAGTTTCCTCGAGGGCGTCCCCGTCGTATTGATGGAAGCCATGGCGATGGAGCTGCCATGTGTTGCGACCTGGATCACGGGTATCCCTGAGATTATCGAAAAGGATGTCGAAGGGTTGCTCGTTCCGCCGGCAAGCGCCAGTGCGATTGCCGACGCGGTGGAGCGCCTGATGGAAGATCCCGAGGGAGCGCTGCGACTCGGGACCGCGGCGCGTCGCAAGGTGCTCGCTAAGTATAGCCTCGAGCGCAACGTCGAGCGGCTGGCTGAGGCGTTTCGCCTTAGGTTAGAATGATCCGAGGATTTAGCCGCAGATGATGCGGTACGGATTGACCGGGTTGCCGCGGTATCAGTTGCAGGTAGCCGCTCATCTCAGGAAGTAGTCGAGAGGCCACGTCAGCTTTCTCTGGTCTCGCTACCGATACCCTTACGAATAGCAACCTCCAAATTGACGGCCGGGATTGTTCCGAATAGGTAATCCGTGAGTCGGTAAAAAAAAGCTATCGCCTTCTTCATCGAGCGGAAGCGGGCGCTCGTAGAAGACAGCCAATAATCTGCACGGTCTCGTAGACCAAGCGCGACTGGCTGCATGATGATTGCTGGTGTACGACCGCCTGAAGTGAGCAGCCTGACCAACTCTCGTTCTGAACCACCGCGGAGTCCACCTCGCAGATGTACATTCCAGTCCATCGACTTGTTGATTTGGCTCATCGAGCTAAACCGACGCGCATACCAGTGAGCCAACTTATCCGGCAAATAGTTGATGCCCCACAAACCTGTACTGTGCACATCGCGTGGAAACCAACGATGCGGCGTTTGATTGACGAACAATACACCGCCGGGCTTCAGCAAGTCCCATAACTGCGGCATGACTGCCCGCCGCTCAGGCGGCAACAAGTGCTCGAAAACAGCGCTGAGCATTATATAGTCGAAACATCCAAGGTCTGGTGGAAGAGCGTCTCCTGCCGGAGAAATTCTCATTTCCACATTGGAGAGATGTCGGTTCTCTGCCAAGCGCCTGGACAGGCGCACAAGCCGTGCGTCGAGTTCGACGCCGATGATTTGACTATCTGGGAGAAGCGCCGCCATTCCAAGAGTGGAGCCACCAATACCACAACCGAAATCAAGCACTCTTGCTCCACGGAACTCGTGAGGTTCGACGAAAGCAAATAGCTGTCGTTGTATGGTTCCGGATACGTAATCTGGGTCCTCTACACGTGAAATGGACTCACAGAGCCAGTGAAATGAGATTCCATGTTCCAAGAAGAGGGGCACTTCTTCGGGATGCACGGTTTCGCAGGTCATCCTCGGAATGTATCGTAACGATGATTCCGAAGTTGGCTTGAGAGTAATCCGCGTTCGACCCGATGAGGACCGCTCGAACTCAATGGTGCCGCTTGAGGTGGATAGAGTGGAGGGGGTCATAGCGTGATTAGGGGCTAACGCGTCCAGCCGTGGTCGTCGAAGGTCAATTATGCGCGTTCTGCAGCAGCGCCAAAGAGCGGATTGCATCCAGGCTGCTTGGGGTCGGCGCCGCTTTTCAAGTCTTGACCCAAGCGTCCCACGCAGAAACGCAGTGATGTTGTAGGGACGCTGCAGAGCAAGATATAGCGTTCCGCCTCCTCATCCGTGATCTCAGAATCGACCCCGGTGGAGTTGCAACCTGTTGCAGTTGCTTGCAGCACGCTCTCACGGCGGCTCCCACACCAAGCGGCGTCGGCAGCGCTGCTAATCCGCAGCTTGCAAATTTCATGCGCGGCGTGGTACTTCTCCGCGGTACCCCTCTCGTGAAATCCTCCCGATCAGGGAATCAGAGACCATGGTTATGTCTGGGCGGCCGCGCGCCAAAGCGCTCACACAGGACGCATCTGTTGGCACAGTGCAGCCGGCCTCCGTGGGGCTTCCGCCGTTCGATATGCGCGGCAAGAGGGTGCTCGACGTCGGCTGCGCAACCGGATTGGACCTGACGCACGGCGCGTACGCCGAGGCAGCAGAGCGTTGCGGCATCGACATTGATGCCAAAGCGATCGAAAAAGGTCGGGCACTGTATCCGGCGCTTGATTTGCGGGTCGCTAGGGGAGAAGCGATTCCGTTCCAAGATGGCTACTTTGACGCTGTCCTATCCAGGATCGCTCTGCCCTACATGGATATCCCGAGCGCGCTTTCGGAGATGAATCGCGTGATGAGGCCCGGCGGATATCTGTTCGCAAGTTGGCACGACTGGGAAGGAAGGCGGGAGTGGCTTCTAGACCCCGTCCGAGGACTTACATGGAAGCGCGCGGTTGATTTTGCCTATATCGCCGTGGCCAGCGTCACCTACCGCCTGTCGGGCCGGATCCCACCGCGGCCATGGAACGGAACGCGGGAGACGTTCCAATTTAGGCGCCATATCCCGCGGATTCTGGCGGGAGCTGGCTTTGTCAACCTAACCTGCGAGCGCAGCCAACACCATCTGAGGTCTACCGCACGCAAACCTGGATCGCACCTCTGATCCAGGTCGCAATGGAGGTTGTTCTTTCCTTGTCATGAGGCGATGCCCGTATCCAACGTCTTTTCGGGTCGCAGCAGCTCGCGCAGCAGTGCACGCGCGTCGCTGAGAACGGCTGGGCCGAGAACATGCACCGTGCCAAGGAAAGCGACGGCGGCAGCGACGATCTCGACGCACAGGAGTACAGGGGTCGGCAGGTGGACGAGCAACAGCGCGCGCACTGCCCAGGTGACCATGAGCATCGAGATCCCGGCGACCAACGGGACGAGGATCAGCCGCAGATTGTCGCGCATGTTACGTTCAGTCACACGGCACGTGTAGAGCGTCGATACAAAGAACAGGGTCGCATACACGACCACGCAGCTGACCGCCGCGCCGTTGATGCCAGCCACACGCGTGCCGATCAGGATACCGACTGGCAGCACCAGACAGGTCAACCCCAGGACCTTGGTGCTTGCTTGCGGAACCCCCGCTGCGTTGTTCACGGTGTTTTGTAGTGACGTCAGCATGCGAATAGGTGCCGCAATCGACAGCATGGCAAGTGGAATGACCGCGAAGCGCCACTTGTCTGATAGCACGACGTGCACAAATTCCGGGGCGACGGCTGCGAGCCCCCAGGCCACCAGGAAACCGTACAACGCCAGCATGCGCAGTATACGCTCGTAGGTGTAATTGAACCGGGCCCGCTGCAGGCGCATGCGACTCAAGGTTGGGAAGGACACTCTGTTTACGGCGTCCATTGCTTTGTCGCCGGGGATCCCGGCGAGGTTGGCGCCGACACTGTAGCTGCCAAGCTCCGCGGAGTGCACCATGCGCCCGAGGACGATCAGATCCAGGCTTCCGGAAAGGTACCAGAGGATACGGTTGCTGAGCATATGCACGCTGAAATGCATCAAGTGACCAAGGGGCTTGAAGCCCTTGGAGAAGTCCGGCCATACCGCCGAACGGTTGTAGGCGACGATGACGATCGAGCGTAGCGCCGACAGCACGAGCGTGCCGAGGACGAGCGACCAAACTCCCAATCCCAGAACGGCGCAGGCGATAGTCGCCAGGCTCCCCGCGAGGCTACCGGCGATCATGGCAAGTGCCATCTCCCTGAAGCGCAAGTTACGCACCAGATGTGCCTGCGGCACCGTGGCTATCGCCGTCATCAGCAGCGACAGCGATGCAACACGTATCACCGGCGCTAGCTCCGGCTCGTGATACCACGCCGCGATACTCGGAGCTGCGAGTACCAGCACGCTTACCAGGAACAGGTTTAGCAACGCAATCAGAGCACTCGCCGCGCGGCTGGTCTCATCGCGCAGCACCTGCGTCTGCACCAGGCCGGCAGCCAGACCCGGGTCACTGAACACGGTCACAAATTCGATGAAGACGGTCGACACCGCGACCAGGCCGTAATCGCGCGGATTGAGCAGCCGCATGACAATGATGGTCGAAGGCCAAATGATGAGCTGAACCAGTATGCGCGCTGACACTGTCCAGCGCATGCCGGACAGTGCCTGCTGCTTCAGAGACGGGTCGCTCATGTAGCAAGGCCCCCGAGTTAGCGCGTCGACGTCAGAGGTCGGCGCTCTCGGCTAGGCCACGATCGCACGAGCGTTGGAGCTGCGTGGCGCACTTGTCTCGTAGCCGAGGGAAATCATCAAGTGTCCCCATGCCGACTCGATCAGCGCCACTGACGGTTCGGGTAGCTTTTGCTTCCATGTGCCCGCTACTGCTTCGGCAATAAAGGGCACATCGGCGCGTTTTCCCTTGGTAGTGACCCACGCTTCATGCTCGACTATTTCGAGCTGCCGCAATCGATTCGCGGAGCTTCTCTCGATTGCCTGCGTCACCATTTCCGTGTTCGCTGCAATACCGAGGAAACTTGCCAATCGGCACAACTCACGCGTTGGATCTTGCAGCAGGTCCTCATAGCGCACCAGCAGGAAACCCGGATGGTTCATCCGGGTTCCCAGCCAACTGCCCACGTGTTCGCCCCAGGAGACGTCAAGATCTCCCGGAAGGAACCGCTCGGCCACGTACCGCTCGATTGGATATGAGTCGTCGACGGAGCGGTATTTGCGGCGGAAATTATATAATGACAGAACCACGTCTCTCGGGTCACGCACCAGATAGATGACCTTGCGATAGCGTGGCTCGAAGTACTCGTGAGTCTTGATCATGCGCGGCCGCGGAACACGCTTGAGTTCCCTGCTGGAGAGCGCAGTGGCATCGGGGATGATCGTCTCGATGTTCGCAAAAGTCACCGGCTTCTCGAAATGCGTCAAGTTGGCTATCAGGAAGCGCGTCCAGGTGTTGCCCGAACGTGGGTAGGAGGCGATGAAGGTATCGTCCGGGTACACCTTCAGGTTGCGACCGGCGATGTCGGTGCCTAATAGATAGCTAGTAATGAATTTGATACCGTATAACACTGGATCCTCGGAGAGTTACTTCGACCGCGCCGGGGTGTTCTATTGCCGGCCGCGAGACTGAGCACGAGGTTCGCCACACACAAACAGTCGTACTCCAGGGCAAGCTGCGAACGTGAGGCGGTTCATGGCGTATCCCACAGCGCTCGTCAGGTGTTGATGCAAGCTTCGATAGATGATTGCTTACTGGGCAACGTCTCCGTGAAGGGGAAGCAGTTTTTTCAGGCCCTGTCGTGCTCGCTCGGGTAGCGCGTGGTAGACGCGAAGCGCGACGTCGCGGCCTGTTTCTGCCAGGTCGCGGACGTGGAAGGCCGATAGGTCCAAGCTATATCTGTAGGTTGCGTGGCGGTAGCCGCCGAACCGTTGCAGAAAAGTGTGAGCACCGCCCATGCTGAAGTATCGAAGGTCTTTCTGCTGAACAGACCACTCAATGGCACGCCACATCAGCAGGTCGTTCTGTTTCAGCTTGGATTCGTCGCGTCGTGAGACGTTTGCGCAGTACTCTATGATGTCCGGTCGCCTAAAACGATACGTCGAGACTCCGACTACCCGACCATTATGGCGTGCCACGAGTATGAGGCGATTGCCCTTAGTCTCAAATACTGTGCGCTGCAGTTCGTACGGATGAGGCGCGATACTCTTGAACTCACACCAGTGTTTATACAGTGCGTAATAGTCATCGAAGTCACTGCGAACATTCATTTCCGTTACTTCCACCCCCGCTTTGATCGCGCGTCTTATGTTGTACCGGCGAGCCTCTGCGCAATTTCGGAACAAATTATCCGTGCCTTTTGACAGGTCGAGCAGTATGGTGCCCAAAGGAGTCTGGAAACTCTTGACTCGAAACCCAAGGGATTGGAATCCTGCAGTTTCGTTCCACGCAAAGGCGCTGATGAATCTGGTCGACTTGATGGAGTGATTCCGAAGTCCGGCGGCCAAGGCTTTTCCAACCTCTTCATTGTGTGACCCCCTGCGAATACACACCTGCGGTCCCCCGGAGTGGCCGCAACGCATGTCTTGGTCGCGAAGCAGGCCAGTTGCTATCCCGTGAACTACGCCATCACTGACAGCTAGCACGGCAAAAGGTCGTTCATGTTGGAAATATTGAACTCGGAAGTAATCGGGCGCCGTGTACCATCCGGCAAATTCCGAATTGTCCAAGCAGTCATTCCATGCGGCCGTAGTTGAGTCGTCTGGGATTGACGTAAGGATCACATGGTTCATAGATCTACATCCTGCTGCTGCGCTCGGCCCGCGGCAAGTCCGGGGCGCCTGCCGCGCCGCCGACGGGTCCCTCGCAAGAAGCCCGTAGGACGACTGAAGAGGGGGCCGTCGGAACAGAAATCACCTGGGCATTCAGCAAGGAATGTATCCGATCGTGGTTCATGAGTCGTCCTGCCTGCAATTTAAATTGCCCCAGGCAGGTGTCTAAGTTCATATTGGCACGCGAGGGCAGCGGCTGGACAGCGCTGCCGGAGCAGAGCTACGAACCGTTCGAACATCGCTTGTGCCTCGTCCGGCTGCAATGGCGCGATCAGTTTCTGATGTTCGCGCGTGTGTTCCTTCACGCCAACCAACGAGTCGATCTGTCGCCTGTCGACGGCGATGCCCAACTCCAACGCGAGTGCGACGAGCCGCTGAGGTTCGTTGAACCAGTCGGTTTCGAACCTGACGAATGGGATGGCGGGAAGTCGCTGGCGCCACTCTTGCACTCGCGTCTCAATCTCGAACCAGTACCATAGTCCTTTGTAGAAGGGATGCGAGAATTCGCCGGCGTCGAGCGCGTCGGCGATGCGGATGCGATTGAGCGGCGCGCGGTAGTCTAGCCACCATTCATTCCCCGACTCCGTGCCCGGCTGGCGCTGCAAGCGATAGATCGACGTGGCGACCTCGAGCGGCGGCCGGACCAGATGAATCACCGCTAGGCGATTCCCAAAGTCGCGTGCGGCGTGCGCGATGAAGGTCTTGATGAATAGATGATTCGCCTCAAGATAATAACGACACCCGGCGGCGGCGCGCAGGATGTTGATTGACTTGGCACGATAGAAGCGTTCCAGAGCATCGTTGTCCCCATAGCTTGCCGCCCTCAGCACTTCGTCGTTCATGTTCGGATAAGGCTCGTGTAGCGCGCGGCAGCCGGGGATCCCGGCGAAGATCCTGGTGAGCGTCAGGGTGCCACTCCGGCCGGTGGTCGCGGTAAAAATAAGCCGCTCAACTGTGCGGCTGCGCAATGCGTAGTAGCAGCGCGCGACAGCGGCGGCTGGCGGGCTGTACTTGAGGGCTCGGAGCGATTTCAGATCGTCCTCGTTATGTCTTCAGCAGCGACAGATCGTGTGAGTGCTGATTCTAAGCATCCCAATTATCCTGCTCCACACCCGCAGGGCAGCGATCGGGTTTTACCGAAGATGGTAGTTGCGGAGTTGTGCTTCGGAACTTTCAGCCGGCATTTCGCGCGCTTCGTCATTGAAATCCATGTTCATCCATAACCGGTTTCTTTGTCATCCAACTCAATAGACCGCTAAGCCAACCTTTGAACTCGATAGGGCCAAATTTCTCTTGATCAAGGATACGCGGCAGAAAGTATTGATTGGTACGGCGCTGTACCAAACCAGCTTCGCACGTCGCTGCTGATACCACGCCGTTGTCGCGAAGCCAGGCCTCAAGTTCCGGAACATAAGAACCACTGGGATAGCAAAAATGTACTGGGCGGCGAGCTCCGACGCTCTCGATGACCCTCATATTGTCTCGTATCTCACTTGCAGGCCGACTAGCGTCATCGCCCGGGACGCGGTGTCTATGGGTGTGTAGTTGCAGGTCGAGCCCTTCAGCGTACATTTTTGCGGCCTCCTCTGGACTGATCATGTGCAGAATTCTCTTTTTCTTGATTTCACCATAATCGACGCCCAGCCGATCGCTGAGGTGCACGAGGAAGTCCTCCTTTGTCGCTGCTGTCCACCCGTGCGTCTTGGCCGTCTGATAGATGGTGCGAAACGCACCGTAGCGATCACGTTCGGATTCGAGCCACACATTCAGGGGAGGGTCATCCAATTGTAGATGCCCCCCTCTGCCTTTCCAGAGCAGGTACGAGACCATGGGATCAAATACAGCATATGGCCGTAGGGAGTAATAGGTTGTCCAATAGAGCGTCGCGGGGAAACCAAATTCGCGCAGCATCGGCCACGCTCGTAGGGAGATGCTGCTCTCTCCGTCATCCAACGTCAGGGCAACCGCGCGTTGCGGTAATCGGCCAGTCCTCACGCCATCGAGAGCCTCGTCAAGTGGCAGCACGTTGCAGCGAGTAGATCGCAGAAGCTCGAGTCGAGAACGAAACGTTGAGGGCGAGATACAGAGGCTGGGATTCCACAGGTGCTCGTCGTCGAGTGATACGTGATGCCAACAGACTATCAGTAGTCGCCTGCTGCGCCAGCCGGAACGCAGAACAACGCCATTGAGACCGGAGTAATCGGCGGCACGCAGCAATAGAAGCCGGATTGGTCGAACGAAAGACATTGCTGAAAGCTTCCTAGTCGGTCATTGCAAACGCTTCGGCGCCGCGGGACTTCAGCGCTTCCCCGTGAGCCATGCGCCGACAATCGCTCGCGTCAGACGTGGCGCAAACTTCAAGCCTAATTGAGCTAAACGCAATTTGGTGTTGGCTAGAAGAGATCCGGCTGCGCGCAAGGACGCGAGGGCTTGGTCATACTTACCATCCAGGAGAGATGCTTTGCCGCGCTCCAAGTCAACTTGTGCTTTAGCGGCGGCGAGCTTGTTCTGAAGCGCCGACCGGTCACTCGCCGAAAGGTCGAGGCTCGTGCTGAGTTTTGTGAGGACAGCGACCACTCCTTCCAGCATCTTCATGTTGTCGTGCGAAAGGGAACCGGGTACGACTCGATTCTTGCCCAACATCTCGCGCGCATAGGCCATGTTCGAGGCGCGATGAGCAATTCGTAGCCATAGATCGTAGTCCTCCGCGCGGCGGAGGCTCTCATCGAAAAGCCCGGCGGATATGGCCGCCTGCCGGCGCACCATGGTGCACGAGGTCGGCGCTTGACAGTCTTCTCGCAGAAGACTCTCAAATGTCAGGGGGCCGATGGACGGGCATATCTCGGAGTATGGAATCCCACCTCCGTGTGACTTTGCGACACGACGAAGCGTCGTTTCTGGGGAAGGGCGTGATCCACTTGTCGAGGAGATCCTGTAGCGCCGCTGCTTTGAGTCGGGGTAAAGCAGTACGTCGGAATAAACGAGATCGCATGGTGGTTGCCGGCTAAGCGCCAATTCAATCTGCGCAGCCAGGCAGGTGGGGTACCAGGCATCGTCGCTATCAAGAAACGCCAGGTACTCCCCGCGTGCTCGACGTATACCGGCATTGCGAGCCGCACTCGGGCCACGGTTTTCCTGCCTAATATAGACGATCCGATCTCGATAGGGTGCAATCGCGCGCTCGAATTCCTCTGTGTCTGGTGAGCCATCATTTATCAGAATTACCTCGAAGTTGCGGTAGATCTGGCAGAATACCGACTCCAGCGTCTCACATATGAAAGCCGCAGCCTTATATGCGGGAATGATCACGCTGACCAGAGGAAGATCGTCTCTGTCAGCGTGGTCCGGGTAAACGACCGCTTCCCTGAGCCTGAGAATCCGCCGATTGTTGTAGCTGTGTCTCACCAGACGTGCGGGGTTCCCGAGACAAAGCGACCGCGCGGAAATGTCGCCCTGAACGACGGAGCCGGCACCTACGGTTGCATCGGAGCCTATGCGATGCGGGCCAACGATCTGCGTATGCGCTCCGATCCACACGCGATCGCCAATGACCGGTCCCCGGCCTTCCGCCGCCGCGCTGATAGTGGTCAGCTGGCCGATCGAGCAGTTTGCTCCGATCCGGCAGCGACGCACCCTGATCGCACCGAAATGTCCAATGTAGAAACCTGGGCCGATGTCAGCCGAGAGCTCGAGTCGGATGTCATACGTCACCCGCGCGCAGCGGCTGAGCACGTAATAGATCGGCCAGCAAACCAGCAGCAGCGGCCAAAGATAATATCTGCGCCCCGCGCGCAGCAGACAGCGACCCAGACGGTAAGCGAGCAGCGCCTGCAAGCCGTAACTGTCTGCAAACAACCGCAGCACTCCGTTATGCCCTTGATCGATGTCAGCGCAGCGACGGACGTCCGCGATAAACGCAGTGGTCATAAGCTGTTGGTCGCCACGTCCAGGACAATGCTCAGCGAGCGGCGCAACTGCGAATTGTCGAAATCCGTTCGCATTATCCGGGCGGGGTTGCCTTTGACGACTGCACGAGGCGGAACGCTGAAGGTGAGGACGGTCCCCGGCAGCACAGTTGCGCCGTCACCTACGGTCAGGGAGCCGGCGATGACACAGTCCGGTCCGATCCAGACATTCTTGCCGATCGCCGGCCGACCAGCACCACCGCCTGCCACGCTGTGTCCGAACGTGCAGCGATCATGGATCAGCGAGCCTGACCCGATGCTGAGCGCGCTGCAGAGAAGGTAGCCGCGGTTCGACAGGTACGCGACGCCGTCGATCTCGCAGTCCTCCGCAAACTGTGATCTGCAACAGAGGACGTTGAAGCTCGCGCCGAAGCTTTTGCACAGCCGCGCGATCCACCACACGGGACTGCGCACGTTGCGCCGGCGCAGACAAAAGTGCGCAATACGATGAGAGGTGAGCAGCCACAGTCCCCGGTTGCGCAGCGCGGTCCAAGCCAGTGAGCGTGGGCCCGCACGAGTCAGGCCATGATAGAAGCGCGCGTCAGCCGCGAATTGTCTGACGAACCGTTCGAGGGCTTGCGCGAATGTGACGGGGGCGGAATTCAGTGCATCTACCTGCACTTCATGTGCACTGTGTCGATTGTAGTCGCGCTGCCTGGTCGATGTGAGGTCGCGCAGCTGCGCCGCCTCGCGAAGCTCGATTTCGAGGTGAACGTCGTCGATCTTCGGCAGATCCGCATGGCGAGGCGACATGATTCAACCTGGCGCAAGCGGATGAACCGTCACCAGGAGCTTGACGACGACCGGCGAGCAGCGCGCCAGAACGCTACGAACGCCATTGAGGCCGTCATTCCTGCGTGTCCGGCGGCATACCCCCACGGGCCGAAGGCGGCGCAGACTCGAACACGAACTCACTGACGCCCAGTTGGAGGTCGATGTTTTGTTTAATTAGTACGAAGTTGAACTTTCGCCTCACGAATTCCAGGATTTCGCCCGGTGTTGCGGCTTCGTACGGATAGCCACCGAGCCAATCGGTCGCGTCGCGACGCCAGGACATGCCGCGGCGCACGTGGTACCCGCGGATCATTCTGAGCGGGTTTCGGCCGACTGCCGCCATGGACGCCAGATCCCATGCGAGGTACACGGATTCCCAGGCGAGCTGCTGCCAGCGCGGCGCGGAGCAATACCAGCGCTTCAGCCTGGCCCAGGTCGCCGTGCCGCGCCGGCCGCCGCGGTAATTGTAGATCCCGATGACGAACAGACCGCCGACGCGCACTAAGCCGGCGGCGTTCTCGATCGCGACCCACATCTCTCCGGTATGGTGCAGTACGCCCCAGGAGTAGACGACATCGAATTGTCCGAGCGTCGCCAAGTAGCCCTTGTCGAGCACAGAGCCCTTATCGACGCTCCATGTCTCGTCTCGCGGAAAGTAGCGCTGGCGCAGTTCCTGCGTGCAGGCGACCGAGCGGGGATCGTAGTCGAATGAATGCACGCGCGCGCCAAGCATGCGCGCCGCCAGTGACGACAGCCCGCTTCCCGATCCGATATCAATGAATGTCTTGCCCTGCAAATCGCACCCGACCAGGGTGCGCACGGCACGGGTCGACTGCTCGATCTGCTCGTCGGACAGTGAGTTGAGAAAGCGGTCCCAGTTCTCACCGAAAGCGAAGACAGGATCTGCCACGCTCTCACCCTTCATGACAAACCTTGCCTCGTCTCCACGGGCAGAGCGTGAATTGCATACATCGGCGTGCCGCCTTCTCCGCTCGGCGCTCGCGAAGTTCACGCAACACCTTATTAATCATACAGTAATTTGGTGCCTGCATCAGCGCCGCACTCAGGCGGCGTATCGCAGTCGATTGACGAGCACCGGCGCAACGTGCTTGGCCCCATACATGAAACGCATGATCGGACCGAACACCGGTGCGCTCGCCACGCCCACTATGAAGAGTCCGGGAACGGACGTCTCGAAACGGGAGTCGAGCGCCGGTATGCCGGCGGCTTCCCGGGCGATGCTTCGGGTCAACGCGGGCTCCAGGTATTCCAGCCGGTTGATGTCGATCTGAAACCCCGTGGCGGCGACGACGTGCTGCGTATCGATCACGTCTGTGCCGGCCGGCCCTTGCACCTGCAGGCGCACACCGCACCCGCCGGCCTCGGCGGACAGCACCTGCGAGCGCAGCAACACTGCGATGCGTCCCTCGACACGCTCGCGCAGCCACCAGGATCCACTCGGTCCGTACGACCCCGCCACAAACCGGTGGCGCTTTTCGGGCGGAAAGCACCAGCGAAACACGCGCGGCAATTCGGATACCGCGAACGACTTCCAGCCGCTCGCCACACCGGCGTCGGGCGCGACAATGCGTGCCGGCAGCGATCGGGGCTTCGAGGGGATGTTCCAGTCCACCTGCGCGCGGCGGACCAGCACCCGTACCCGCGCTCCGTTCTCGTGCAGTAACGCGGCGGTCTCGAGCGCGGATTGTCCGGCGCCGATGATGCAAACGTCACGACCGCTGTAGCCCCGCACATCACCAATGCGGGTGCTGTGCAGCAGCAGCGGTTCGGGCAGATGTGCCAGCTCGGGCGGCACCCACCGATACACCATGTGCCCGGTTGCGAGCACCACACGCCGGCTCGTGAAGCTCGTGCCATCCACGAGCTGCAGATCGAAACCGCCTGGCGCGCGCCGCAACTGCCGCAGCTTGAGATCGCGCGGCTCGATGGCAGTCTGCTGCCGGAACCACTCGGCGTACTCGAGGAACAGCTCGAGACTCAGGGGACTGCCTACGGCTTGATACGCAAGGCGCTGGGCTTCGCAGTATCGCCGCAACGTGTAGCGGCGCTTCGGGTCCCAGAGGTTGGACGCGAAGCGTTCGGATTTCAGCAGCATCCCTTGCGGCATGAAACGGCGCCAGCTCTCGAGTGGCGTCCCCAGCAGCTCGAAAGGCAATCCCGATGCCCGGAGATGCGCGGCAATCGACAATCCGTAGGGTCCCGCCCCGACGATCGTCGTGTCCTGATCCAAGCTCACCCCTTGGCGCGACTGACTGCCGCAGCGGTTACGGCGCTCGCGGTGGCGGAGAACTTGTCCCACAGCCGCAGCAGGCCGCCCTCATAGGCATAGCGGTAGAGCCCCGGCAGCGGGTCCGTCCAGCGGAAGAAGCCGTCCACCTTGCGCATACCCCGGGCGAGTGGTGAGTGATACCCGACTGACTGTCGCCAGGCGACCGTGGGAAATGCCTCCTGTGCGGGCTCGAGCGGCTGTCCCAGCTCCGCCAGGTAGGTCCGCAGTGGCAGATTGACTCCGCACAAGGTCGCGAGCTCCTCCTGCCAATCGGTACGCCCAACCGTCGGCTCAATGATGACGAATCGACCGGTCCTCGCATCCCGCTTGAATTCGAGACTACCCAATCCGCGATAGCCGACGCGGCTGATGAATCGCAGCGTGGCAGCGATGAGCTCGGGCGCCACCTCCGGTGCCGCTACGCAGAGCGCCGTATTGCCGATGGCTGGGGGAGCGCACACGAGCTTACGGCCCACGAATAAGCCGATTGGCCTGCACTCGCGATCGCAGCTGAAAAGAGTGAAGTAAAGCTCCGTGTCGGGGCCCTCGACCCACTCCTGGACGATGACTCCAGGTGCACACGCCAGCATCCGCGCGGCGGCGCGTCGCGCTTCCGCGAGCGTCGCCGCCCGCACCGCGCGCGCCACCGTACCATTCAACACGAGCGTCTTATCAGCAGGCTTGACGACCAATGGCGGCGTAAGGCCGTCGACCGGTGCAAGGTCGGCGGCGTTGCTCAATGCCACCGACCGCGGCACGACGAACCCTTCGCGCTCAGCGAGGCTCTGGAACAGGGACTTGTCAGCAAGAGCGCGTACCATGTCGGGGGAGGGCAGGCTGATGCGGTATAGCGGCTCGACGAGCTGCCGGTACTCGGAGACACAGTTGACGCTCTGATCGCCAGTCAGGATCAGCACCGGGCGGCAATCAAGCCCTCGCGCCAGATCCACCAGTGCATCGACCAGTTCACGGCCATCGAGCGTGGACACCCGCACGTAGCGACAGTACCTCGACCAGCGCGCAGGGCACCGCGCCTGGTTGTCGAGCAAGTAGATCGGCATGCGTCCCTGGGACAGACTGCGAACCACGCCCAGGCCGTTCAGGGTGCCCTCGACCACCACGACGGGCACCGGCGTTCGTGTCGGTGGCGAGATCATTGGACTCACCGCGCGATTCTAGCGACATGGCCTGGCGGCCGGTCATCCGAGACTGAGAAACATTCAGAGTATGTAAAATCATTGCCCGCCAGAAGAGCGCCGCCGGCGTTCAGGGCCGGTTCAGCAGGCTACCCGGCACCGAGATTGAATAGTGTCCGTCGCAACTTGAGCCAAGCTTCGCCACCTAGCTGTTTGAGCACCTTCTTTCCCGACCACGCGAGTTGCTGGGCCAGAGCCGCACCGCCGCGCCCGCTTGCGAGGGAGGCAAGTGCGACGTCGGATGTGCGCCGCGTGATCGAGAAGCGCCCGACGACGGATACGCCGCCGAGCGTCGACACGCGTCGAGTCGGTTCCGAGTTGAAAAGCACCTCGACGCCCGCTGCTGCTGCCATCTGCGCCACTTCGACCGAATAGAATCCACCGGGAACGGATCCAGTCACCACGGGCGCGCCGAGTATGTCGGCAATCCGCGCACTGCTGTCGTGCCACTCTGACAGGATCGCTGAGGTCGCCAGCTTGCTCATCCGGGCGGGGTGGCTCGCCGAATGCGTGCCCACGACATGTCCGCCGGCGTGCAATCGTCGCAAGTCGGCCGCACTCATGAATCCGGGCTCATCAATGAAATTTGTCGTAACAAAAAAATGTGCCCGCCAACCGCGCTCCTCCAGGAGCGCGGCTATTCGGTCGACGCCGCTTCTGCCGCCGTCGTCGAAGGTAAGTGCCACGCCTTCCGGCGGCTGCGCGAGATCGCTGCGTCCCTGAATGCTCAAAGGGGCTGACGAGCCGATCGCATCACCGATGAGATCGAGGTGCCTGCGAAATCGGCTTTCCACGAGCTTGTAGGACGCCGCGTCCCTTCCTTGAAACCCACTGTCGTCGAGGCCGGAGTCTCGCAGGACATCGTGGTAAATCAATGCCGTCAGTTTCATAGCCTGGCGTTGCGGGCGGCGGCATGCCACCGAAGGTAAGCGGAGAGCCATGGGCTACCCCAGTTACGTGAGCGGTCCGATACGACCGTGAGCGGCTGCGCGCGCCCGGCACAGATCTCGAGCAGCTTAGCTCTGATGCCGTCGAGATTCTCGAGCACTACGCGATCCTGGATTCGGATGTGCGACTCACTGGCCGCGTCGAATGGATATCGGAAAAACCCATAGATCGGCCCTGTATCAATGCCATCGTCGACGCGCAGCAACGTCAATCCGACGTTCTCGAGGTCATTGCATGCAAGAGCCCAGAAGCAGCCATGGGAATTTCGATATTGCGGGCAAATCCCCGGGTGCAACACGAAGGTTCCGCATCGGGGTATTTCGTACACGTTGCTGTTAAGCAGCCACTTGCAGCGTGCCACGGTCAGATCGGGGGCCGCCAGATTGAGAAAATCGATCACCTGTCTGGCATTCGGGTTCGGCGTGACAAGCGTCGGAAAGGCGGCTCGCCCGGTCTGCGGGCGGGCGCTAAGGAGTTCAAGTTGCCTACGCTTCCATACCCGGTCTGCCCTTGAGATGAACATTTTGTAGTAGAGACGAAACGCCAGGATGTCGAACAGCCTCCAGAACCCGACCCGTCTGTACTCGGCCCGCAGGCGCCGCATCAGCGGCGCGCGTCCCTCGCGAATGGCTATCACAGCGACGACGTCCGAAAATCCAGCGAGCCACTGCGGCAGAAAATCACTGTCCAGCGGGTCGTGCTCGTGGCAGATCACGGCGATCCTCGGGCGTGGCACCCCCGTCACCTCCCTCAGCACTTCTGTCGAGAGCATCGGCCGCCCTTCCATTGTCGCCGGCGGCCCGGCGCACTGCCGTTAAAGTACACAATTGCCGCGGGAAATGGGCGGCAGGCCCCCTTCTGGCAAAGAAGTGCAAAGAAGGCTGCGTCTGCGGCTGGGGACAGCCGACGCAGCTCCCGCGAAGCCGTGGCAGGCGTGTATTGTCTGGTCTCATGGAACCGCCCGTGCGCGCCGCCGAGAGCAAACCGACGCTGCTGATCATCGATGACGATCAGGAGCTGTGCGCGATGCTGGTCGAATATCTCGGACCCGAAGGCTTCTTAGCCACCAGCGCAGGCACAGGCCCCGCAGGGCTGGCGCAGCTCGCACGGGCCCCCGCGGATCTGGTGATTCTCGATGTCATGCTGCCGGAGCTGTCCGGCTTTGAGGTACTGCGCCGCCTCCGCGCTGTCAGTCGCGTGCCGGTCATCATGCTCACTGCGCGCGGCGAGGAGGTCGACCGCGTCGTGGGCCTCGAGATGGGGGCGGACGATTATCTCGCCAAACCCTTCAGTCCGCGCGAGCTGGTGGCACGTATCCGCGCGGTGCTGCGACGCATGCCTGGCGAGGAGGTGGGCGCTCCCGGGGTGATTCTGTGGGGACCGCTGCGTCTCGACCTGCGCGCGCGCCGCGCAGAAGTCGGCGATTGCGACCTGGAGCTGACATCCGCGGAGCTGCGCATCCTCGAGCTGCTGGTGCGCGCCGACACGCGTACCGTGACGCGCGACGATCTGATGACCCAGGCGCTCGCGCGGCGGCTGCTGCCGACGGATCGCAGCCTCGACACGCACGTCTCGAACCTGCGCCGCAAGCTCCTGAAGCACACCGATCGGGTGAACGTGCAGAGCGTGCGCGGCTCAGGCTACGCACTCACGCTGGTCCCGATACGCACGGCCGCGCCTGAGCCGCCGAATCCGGGCTAGGCGCATGCACTCGCTGTACTGGCGGATTTTTCTCGCGTTCTGGGCGGCGCTGGCGCTGATTCTCGTCGGCACCGTGACCGTTGCCGTTAACGCCACCGCCCATCGCAGCGAGCGCCCCTGGGTGCAGCGCGGCCAACTCTACGCGCAGGCCGCGCGCGCCTTCGAATCCGGCGGTCCGCCGGCGCTGAAGAGCTGGCTGCAGTCCCTCGGCGGAGAGCCCTTTACGCGTACCTTCGTGGTCGATCCGCAGGGGCATGAAATTCTCGGGCGGCCGCTGCCCGCTTCGCTGAACGGCCTGGGGGGTGGCCCGGGCAGCACCGCGCGCGCCGCGGACGGCTCTGCGGGCGCGATTGCTCCCATCGGCGGCGCATTGGTGCTGGTCGGCGCCGGCGGCAGCACCTACCACGTCGTCATCGGCCCGGTGCGCGACAATCCACGATTGTTCGGCGAGCTCGAGCTGCCGGGCGTTCCGCTGTCAATGCTCGCGATTGCGCTCGGCGTGAGCGCCGCAGTGTGCTTCCTGCTGGCACGCTACCTGGCCTCACCCGTGGACCGCTTACGGCTCGCTACGCGCCAGATGGCCGCAGGCGATCTCAATGTGCGTGTGCTCCCCGCGCTGCGCGGCCGACAGGATGACCTCGGCCTGCTCGCCGCCGATCTCGACGCGATGGCGGAGCGCTTGCGGCAACTCCTCGAGGCGAAGCAGCAACTGCTGCGCGATGTGTCCCACGAGCTGCGCTCCCCGCTGGCGCGGCTGCAGCTCGCTCTGTCGCTCGCCCGTCGCGAGGGCAGCGGGGCTGAGCGCCACCTCGCACGCATCGCCTGCGAAGCCGATCGCCTCGAGCATCTCATCGCCCGAAGCCTTAAGCTCGTGCGCCTCGAGCGCCCGGCACACGCGCTTGAGCACGCAGCGGTGGATGTGGGCGAGCTGCTTGGCACCATCGCAGCAGATGTCGCCATTGAGGCGGATGCTCAGGGATGCCTGGTCAAGCTGCAGTCTCACGGGCACCTGTGGGTCTCTGGCGACCCGGAGCTGCTGCGCAGTGCGTTCGAAAATGTGATCCGCAACGCCGTGCGCTATAGCCCGCGAAGTGCGGCGGTCGTCATCAGCGCACGCCGTTTCGCAAATGCGGCCACGAGCGATACGGTTGAGATAGCGGTGCGCGATTCCGGTCCCGGCGTGCCGGAAGAGGACCTTGCCCTCATCTTCGAGCCCTTCTACCGCGTGGATGCGGCGCGGGGGCATCACGGTATCGGGGGCGAGGGCCTGGGGCTCGCGATCGCTGCGGGTGCGCTCGCCGTCCACGGTGGCACCATCACGGCGCGAAATGTGGCCGGTGGCTTTGCCATGGTCATGAATCTGCCCGCGATCGACGCGCTACCCCTCGAGCTGCGAGGGGCAAGTGCGGATGTCGCCTGACAGACCCCAAAAACGCGAACGGCTCCCCTTACGGGGAGCCGTTCTTCAACAACCCGGCCGCCGAGCGGCGCCCGGAGCTTTGTCAGTCTTTGCTTCGCCGGCGGCGCAGCGGTACGAAGCCAAGCCCGCTTAAGCCCAGCGCCAACAGTCCGAGCGACGCTGGCTCAGGAGCCGAAACGGAAGTCGTGACAGCGCTGTCAAAACGGGCACCTGGTTCGTTGTCGTGAGCCGCCTCACGCGTGCTCGCAAACGCCGGTGCGCTGCAAAGGACAGCTGCGACGGCAGCGAGACTCGCCGCGCCCGCAATCAACGTTGCTTTCTTCATCGCCCTATCCTCCAATGACCGATCCCTAGCCACCAGCGGCCTGACGGATCCAATACGTACTGTGCAAACACTGTGCCGCGGGTCACATAGTTACTTTTCCGGCATGGACTTGCAAGCGGCAGATGACATAACGCCCTGGCCGTTGCAGGAGATTTTGTAAACCTCTCCGACACAATCCCCTGGGTGTGGGGGCCGGGCCCCTTTTCGACATATCGCCCTTGCTACGTGCGCCAGCACACACAGTGACGCAGCCGGGCGCTCGCGCCTGCTGCTTGTCGGACCACGGCGACAGGATTTTATCATTTATTATCAGTAAGTTAATAGCTGCTGCCGCCTCGACTAAGTCCGAGGCGTCGGGCTCGTGCGACGGCGCGGCTCCTCGCAGGGCGGCCTCGCCAGCGCCCGGGCATAATCTGACGCATAAGCCATTGAAATTCAAAGCGACAATGCCGTCGGCATAGTCCTTGCTCTTCCTCTACTGCAACTGCGGGTTGGCGCTGTCGCTTGCCGCCACCGCGGGTTCCTTGATGTGACGCAGGGCTGGCGCACCGCCGGCCTCAGTGGAGGTTTGTGCGTTGAAAACGTGGAAGCTGCATGCATGGACGTGCGCAGTGGCGATATTCGTGTCGCTGCTAACGGGGTGTAACGATCCAACGGGAGCGTCGCCGACGACGGCACAGAGCGCCGCCAGCAATGGAAGTGGCAACACGAGCGCGACACTTTCCTGGGAGGCACCCACCACCAACACCAACGGCACGGCGCTCACTAACCTCGCCGGCTATCGCATCTATTACGGCTCGAGCGCAACTGACCTCAGCCAAAAGGTGCAGCTCAATGGCGTCGGCGTGCAGACCTACGTCTTCGACAACCTGCAGGCGGGGACCTGGTATTTCGCTGTCATGGCCGTCACAAGCGCGGGGGTCGAGAGCGCGCTGTCGAATAAGGTCTCCACGACCATCATGTAATTGTTCACGCCTCGCCCCCTAGGGCTTCCCCGCAACCGACGTGTTCGTCGATCCTCACGAGCACGTAGAATCATCTGAAGATGCAAGTGGCCCGTTCTCTGCGGCTGTGGCTGATCGCTATGCTGGCGTGCGTCGTCGCGCTGGTGTATTGGCCGAGCAGTGTCTTTCTCTATCAGAAGTGGTCGGATACGGTCGCCGAAGGCTATACGCATGGGTGGTTGATCCTCCTCGTTTGCGTTTGGCTCGCCATCCGCGCGCGGCACGAGCTCGCCGCCGCGCCCACCCAACCCGCACCGCTCGCGCTGCTGGCACTCGCGGGCGCCATTCTCGCCTGGCTCGTGTGCTACCGGGCGAGTATAGAGAGTCTGGAAGTTGTGCTCCTGCCGTGGGTTTTCTGGCTGGCAGCCACCGCGGCATTCGGTTGGGCCGTTGGCCGGCTGCTGCTCTTTCCGGTGGCGTACCTCTATTTTGCGCTGCCCATCTGGTACCCCCGGCCGCTACAGGAGCTCACGGTGCTGGCCATGCACGGCCTGCTCGCGATCACCGGTCCACCGGCGCAGTTTAGCGGTGACGTGATCCATATTCCCAACGGCACCTTCCGCATCGAGGAGGGCTGCAGTGGCGTGCACTTCATGATCGTGGGACTCGCGGTGGCGGCTCTCTATGGCGAGCTGCAGCGCGATCCGTGGCGCACCCGCGCCTGGCAACTGGCACTGATGGCGGGCCTGGCGGTGCTCGCCAACTGGGTGCGCGTCTATACGGTCATCGAAGCCGGCTATCTCACGAATATGCAGAGTTATCTGGTGCGCGTGAGTCATTACGGGTTCGGTTGGGCGGTGTTCGCCGCGACACTTGTGGTGTTCTTCTGGCTCGTGACCCGCTTCGGACCCGATGCTGTTCCTGCCGCCGCTCCTGTGGTGTCCGCCCCGGCGGAGCTGCACCCGCAGCTAATGCGTTGCGCGACCAGCGTTGCAGTGCTCGTATTGCTGCCGGCGCTGAGCGCGGCCGCGAAAATGGCGCACCCTGCGCCGCCGGCTGCGGGCGCGGCCGGCGTGGATCCGCCCGCGCGCTGGCACGCATTGCCCGTCGACTTCCGCTCTTCCTGGATGCCGATATTTGCAGGAGCGGATGATCTGCGCAGACAGAGTTTCGGCAACCCGGCAGGCGATACGGTCGAGGTGTTGTCGGTGACCTACCGCGCGCAGCGCCAGGGCGCGGAGCTGGTGGGTGAAACCAGTTCGATCCTCGGCGATGAGTTGCAGCCGCTCGCCGAGCGCGTGGTCAGCAGCCCAGGGGGCGCATTTCGTGAGAGCGAGGTCGCCGATCGCACCGAGGCGCGCTCACTGATCTGGTGGCGTTATGAGGTCGCCGGACGAAACCTGGTCGAGCCGTTCATCGAGCAACTCTGGTTTGGGATCAACGCGATCATCTGGAATCCCCCCGCCGGTCTCATCGCACTGCGTACGGCCTGCGCAAGTGACTGCGACAGCGCGCGCCGCACGCTGCGCGATTTCGTCGCCGGTGGCATCCGCTAGGCGCGCGCGGCGAAAAGCCGAAGCAACGTCAACATTACATATGGTGCCGGCTTCACCGCCGCCATTCATGTGTCGTTAAGACGCCCATTCGGCTTCGATGTTGTTTCCGAGCCTTCGTGCGGCGAGCGCCGCTCAGTGCCGATGGGTCTCCCTGTTACGACATTAAGCTTAGCGGTCGCGATGGCGCTCCGGCGCGAGGGGTGCGCGAGAGCGGGCGATATGGGCGCGCTGGGCTCTCGCGCTTCTGATAGGCTTAATTCTTTGGAGTCTGGAAAAGAACGCAATGCCGCGTCCAAGCGCGCTGCTGCTGGCCGTTTGGCTGGTCGCCACACCGTTGATCGTCAGTTGCGCGTCCAGCGCACCGGTGGAGCTGCCTGCAACGCCGAGCCAGGCGGTGGCCAAGGCTGCTGACAGCAACTACATTATCGGTCCCGGGGACACTCTCGAGGTATTCGTCTGGCGCAACCCCGACCTGTCAGTAACCGTGCCGGTGCGTCCCGACGGCAAGATATCGACACCGCTGGTGGAGGATATGGTCGCGGTGGGTAAGACCGCACCGCAGCTGTCACGAGATATGGAAAAGGTGCTGTCGGAGTATGTTCGCGTCCCGAAAGTCAACATTATCGTCACCAACGCCGCGAGTGCGTTCAGCCTGGTGAAGATCGTGGGCCAGGTTACGCATCCGGCGGCCTTGCCATATCGCGAGGGGATGAGGGTGCTCGACGCTCTGCTGGCGGTGGGCGGTTTGACCCAGTTTGCTTCGGGCAACCGGGCGCGAATTGTGCGCGTGGAGAATGGACAACAGGTCATCATCCACGTAAAGCTTGCTGACCTGCTGAATAACGGCGCCGTGCGCGAGAACGTGCCGCTGAAGCCAGGCGATGTGCTGGTGGTCCCACAGTCGATGTTCTAGAGCTTATGGGTCACGCACTGGATTTAATCGTTCAACAGATCCGCGGCGCCTGGCGCTTCCGCCGCTCGGCGCTGCTGATCGCATGGCTCGTCTGCCTGATCGGCTGGCTCATCGTGCTGGCGTGGCCAGACACCTACAGCGCGGGAGCGCGGGTTTACATAGACACGCGCACGCGGCTCGGCCAGGTGACACAGGGCATTGCGGTCGAGTCGAACATCGCCTCCGAGGCGGAAGGGGTGCGTCAGGCGCTGCTTGGTGGGCCGCAGCTGGAAAAGGTGGCCCGCCTGGCGATCCCGGGTTTTGCGGCGGCGCCTCCCGATACGCAAGCCGACATCGTCCAGGGCCTGCGCACCAGCCTGGACGTTCAGGCGAGCAGCGAGCGGGAGGGCCTGAAGAATCAGCCGGCCGACCTGTACACCATCACCTACACGCATCGCAATCGCGAAACGGCGCGCCGGGTGGTCGATCAGCTGCTCAGGATCTTTCTCGCCAACTCCCTCGGCGGCAGTCAGGAAGGATCCGAGCAGGCGCAACAGTTCCTCAGCCAACAGATCGCCGAGTACGACAAGAGGCTCGCCGCCGCCGAGGCCCGCTTAGCGGACTTCAAGCGCGAGCACGCCGGGTTGGTGCCAGGAGCCACCGGTGGTGACTACTTTTCGCGCCTGCACTCAGAGACCGACGAGCTCGACCGCGACCGTTTGGCGCTCACGCTCGCTGAGCAGAAGCGTGACGAGCTGCAACGGCAGCTCTCCAGCGAGACCGGGAGCACCAACGGCGGCGGTGCCGACACGGCAACCCAGATCCGCGACACCCAGGCGCGGCTCGATGAATTGCTGTTGCGCTTCACGGACAAGCATCCCGACGTTATCGCCGCGCGGCGCACGCTCGAGGATCTCAAGGTGCGCCAGAAGGCCGAGATCGAAGCGGTGCGGCGCGGGGATCAGGCCGCCATCGCGGCGACCGGCCTGACGTCGAATCCCGTTTACCAGGGCATCAAATTGCAGCTCAGCCAGATCGACGTTGAAGTCGCCGGGGCGCGCCAACAGGTCGCGGGCCAGGAGGCGAAGATCGCCGAGCAGCGCAAGATGATCAATACCGCCCCGCAGGTGGAAGCGGAGTACGAGCGGCTGGATCGCGACTACGCTGTGACCCACACAGAATACCAGGCGCTGGTGGACCGCCTCAGCAGAGCCAAACTTTCCGATAAGGCCGATGCTACCGGAGTGGTTCGCTTCGAGGTGGTCGACCCCCCCGCTGTGGATCCGGAGCCGGTTTTTCCGAACCGCCTGAAGCTGATTCTCGAGGTGCTGGCCGCCGGACTGGGCGCGGGCATAGGCGCGGCATATCTGCTGCACCAGTTGCGGCCGGTGTTCTCCAGCACGCGCCAGATGATGGAGCTCACACAACTGCCGGTGCTGGGAAGCGTCAGCATGACGTGGCCGGAGCGGCATCGAGCGAGCGCCCGGCGCGCCATCTGGAGGTACGCCTTGGGGGCTACGACGCTCGTGCTGCTAGCCGTCGTGCTGCTGCTGACCGATGATATGACCTCGCAATTTCTGCACAGATTCGTCGCGTGAGCGTAATCGAGAATACCCTCAACAGGCTGCGGCAGCGCGCCGCCGCCGACGCGGCCGCGACTGTCGGCAGCAAGACCTATGGCGCCGTGGCGGCTACGGGCGCCGCCGCGCGCCGCTTGTCCACGGAAAGCGCTCCGACGCCCGAGCGCGTCATTACCATCGACCAGGACGGGTTGCGAGCCGCCGGCATGTTGCCGCCGGCGCACCAGGAGCACGAGCTCGCGCAGGAGTACCGGCGCATCAAGCGGCCGCTGATCAACAGCGCACTCGGCCGCGGGGTCGCGGCGTTCCCAGAGGGCAACCTCATCATGCTCACGAGCGCGGTACCTGGCGAGGGCAAGACGTTCATGTCACTGAATCTCGCCTTCAGCATTTGCCGCGAGGAGGACGTGACGGTGCTGCTTGTGGACGGCGATGTGGTGAATCCGCGCATCAGCCAGATCCTGGGCGCTGAGAACGAGCCGGGTCTGCTGGATCTGATCAAGGACCCGACGATTTCGCTCGCCGCGGCCATCGTGCCGACCGATGTGCCCGGCCTGGCGTTTCTGCCAGCCGGCCGTCAGGACGCCAACGCGACAGAGCTGCTGGCGAGCGCCCGCATGCAGGCAGTGATGGCGCAGCTCGGCAGCACGGATCCTGCGCGACTCGTGCTGTTTGACTCCGCGCCGCTGCTGGTGACGACCGAGTCGCAGGCGCTCGCGCATTTTGCCGGGCAGATCGTGGTCGTCGTTCGGGCAGACCGGACACAGCAGCATGTGGTTCTTGAGGCGCTTGAGACGCTGGATGAAGGCAAGCCGGTCTCCCTGGTGCTCAATCAGAGCCTGCGACAGCCCGGCAACTACTACCAGTACGGTGTGAGTGCAAAACCGCGCGAACAAGCCCGCGGCAGTTGAGCCACGCGAAGGGGCGTGCATCATGAACGTGCGACCGGGCCCGGGGTCGCGTCCGCGGTGCCGGGGCGCGTTCGCACTTGCGCTGACGCTCATGGCGCTGCCCGCCGCGGCTCAGGTGGGGCCGCTGACACCGCAGAGCCTGTTCTTCCAGCAGGCTTCCAACGCGCGCTCCGGCGAGTATCTCGCGGCCGACGCCGGGCTGATGTACAACGACGATGCTCTGTACGGCGCCGGCGGTGGAGGCAGCGCCCTGGCGCTGCTTGGTCTGAGCGGCTACCTCTCGCATCTCGGCACGCGGCTCGACTATCACCTCGACTCGAACATTGCGGCAATCAAGTACTTTTCGGGCGATTACTCGGTCGAGCCGACTGGCTATCTCGACGGTGAGGCGATCTTCAAGATCGTACCCGGCGACTTCGACTGGATCGGCCGGGAGAGCTACACCCAGGCGGTCATTGACCCGCTGGCGCCGGCGACGCCGAACAATCTCGAGAACCTCAATTACATCACGACCGGCCCACGCTTCACGCTGCGTCCGACGCTACGCACCTCAGTGACGCTCGACGGCGTCTATTCCATCGTAACGTCGGGCTCTCAGCCGCGATACCTCCCGGGGTCGCCATCGGCCCAATACGTCAACATCGACAATCACAGCTACGGCGGCAATCTGAAGATCGTGCGCGCCTTCAGCAGCAGCGCGAGCCTCTACCTCAAGGGATCGTGGCAGAAAGTGGAGTTCAGCGACACGACGGTCAACAACGATTTCACGCTGGGCCAGGGAAGTGTGGGCTATCGCCTGGAGAACGGCCGGACGGTGCTCGACGTCTCAGGCGGCTACAGCCAGCTGCGCGTCTATGACGTCCTCGTCCACGAGCAAAGCGTCGTCGGTATCCTGGAGAGCCGCCAGACGCAGACCCTCGACGAAGGCATATGGGCGGTCAATCTCTCGCGTCTCATCGCTCCCGACCAACGCGTCGCATTGACAGCCGCGCAGCAGCCTGGCGACGCTGCCACTTTCTTCCAGCTGGGCTTCGATACAGCGGTTCCGACGGTCGCGCCGCCGATATTCGCTGCCGGCAATCCGTTCATCGTGCGCACTTACGCGGTGGACTGGCGCGTGCAGGAGCTGCGGACTACGCTGGACGTCGCCGTGCGCTACGTGAGCTACAACTACCCGTTCGGCGCCAGCAATTCTCTCAGCAATGGGCTGCCGTCCACCACTCTCCCAACCAACAACAGCGATTTCAAGCTGGCGAGCGTGCTGCTCGCCCGGCAGCTCACGCCGACGCTCAATTGGGACGTCGGCGGATATTTCCAGCACCAGGATATCGTCGACGCTCCCGCGCAGAACGGCACCGGTGGGATCACCGACCTGCGCTGGCGTGTCGGTCGGCTCGGGCTGCGCTTCGTTTACGCACACAATTCAGTGTCCGGCGGATACAAGGACAACCAGTTCGGCGTCATCGCGTCCTACACTCTGTTCGGTGCCGGGGCCAGCGCGCAGCAGGAGACGGCACCTGCTCTGTCACCGTTCTCGCCGCTGAGCACCCAGTCGCCGCCGCAGCGTTGAACTTCGGAAGATGAGCAGCGGGGAAGCAATGGTCCTGAGTGATCCGGCCTGCTGCGGCCACCCCCGAGCTGCGACGCTCACGCTGCGTCGATGGAGCGTGTCCGAATGGCTCGCCAGTGAAGCCGCGTGGCGGGGGCTCCTCTCCCGCTCGAACGCGGATACCCTGTTTCTGTCATGGGATTGGCTGACGCTGTGGTGGCAGTGTTTTGGAGACGCGCTGTCGGCAACCCCGGACATTCTGGCTTTCTATCGTGGCGAGGACCTGCTCGGGATTGCGCCGCTGTATCGGCGGCGGGTCGTGCGCAGCGGCTTTCTGCCCGCGAGCTCCGTGCAACTGATGGGCCTGTCGTGGCGGGATACGGGGCCGCTGATCTCGGAATATCTCGACGTGATCGCCGCCACGGGGGAAGTCGACGCCGTGCGGGACGCCTGTGTCCGCGTCCTGCTGCAGGAGCCGGCATGGACCGAATGCGTAATCGGCTTCACGGTCGCCGGCAAACAGTGGCACGAGGCATTTGCCCGATGTGACCGGGCGCGGCGGCAGTATCTCCGTAACCTTGACCCGTTGGTGAGCTACCAGGCGGATCTGAGTCGCGGCTTTGCCGCATATCTGCGCGCTCTGCGACAGTCGACCCGCCGCAGCGTCTGGAATCTGCGCGGCCGGCTCGCGGTTCACGGCAAGGTCAGCTTTGAACTTGTCGCTCCGGAAGAAATTGCCAGCGCGTTCAGTGATCTCAACCGACTGCATCAGCTGCGCTGGAAGCAACCGGCATTCGCCGGGACGAGCCTGACCTTCCATACGAGCCTGGCGAGGCTTCTGGGCGCGCGCGGTGAACTGGCGCTCTCCCGGCTACGCGTCGCCGGTCAGGTGGTCTCGGTGCTCTACGACATACGCAAGGGTGCCCACCAGTACAACATCAGTATGGGATTCAATCCTGCAATCAGCAGCAAGATTTCCCTGGGACTGATACATCTTGGCTACGCCATGGAGGCTGCGGTGGAACGTCAGGTGGTTACCTATGACTTCCTGGCCGGAGGAGGGCAGCGCAGCGATTACAAGCGCCATCTGAGTCAGATGCGTCGCGACCTGAGCTGCGTGCAGGTGCTCAGGGGGCTCTTGTTGCCGCCGCTGTATCGCTGGCACGATCACTTGCGCTCGTGAGCCGAGCGGTGCCGCCCCGGTCGCCTCGGCCATGACCGCTGTCGTTGGATTAAGACAAATCGGCTCTTGCAACGCCGCGCGAGTGGCATGAGGATCACACCGCCGCTTGCAGTTGCGCTTTACACGATCGTGTAAAGTTCCTGGTATTCGTTGCTGGCGAGGTCTTGCGTCCTTCATGCGCGTCCGGCTTCTGGGACAATTCGTGCCGGCATCGGTCGCGCTGCTCGCGTTCATCGAGGCGGCGCTGGCCTTCCTTGCGCTGTACGCCGCAGCGTCCATCCGCTTCGACGTCGGCATGGGCGATCTACCGACGCTCGAGGAGCAGTACGGCCCCCTCTGGCCGCGCGGCGTAGCGTTCAGCGCCATCGTCGTTGGCTGTCTGCTCGCGTTCGGCCTGTATAACTCGCGCCAGCGCGTGCAGCTAAGCGGAATCCTGGCGCGTGTGCTGGTGGCGCTGGTCGTGTCGTCATGCGCGACTGCGGCGCTCTTCTATGTCGTGCCGAGCCTGCACCTGGGGCGCGGTGTCGCGGGCCTCGCCGTGCTGCTGGTGTTATGCGGCGTAATCGTCTCGCGCCTGGCGTTTGCCCGCATCGCCGACGAGGAGATCTTCAAGCGGCGTGTTCTCGTCTACGGTGCCGGGTCGACCGCGACCGCCGTTGCCGGGTTGCGCCGCTCGACCGACCGGCAGGGCTTCGCGCTGGCAGGCTTCGTGCAGCCGCCGGGCGAGCCATGTGCCGTTGCCCCTGAACGGGTGCTCGACGCCGCGGGAGGTCTGTCAAACCTGTGCGGCCGCCTCCGCGTCACGGAGATCGTGGTGGCCATGGACGACCGGCGCCGCGGCTTTCCGCTCCCGGAGCTGCTCGACAGCCGGCTGGCGGGTGTCGAGGTCACCGAGGTGCTCACTTTTCTCGAACGCGAAACCGGGCGCGTGCGCGTCGATTTGTTGAATCCCAGCTGGCTGATATTCGGGCAGGGGTTTCGGCGCGACCCAATGCGCCTTTTTTCCTCCCGTGCGCTGGATTTGCTGGCCAGCTTCGGCGTCCTCGTGGCGGCAGCGCCGGCGATGCTGCTCACCGTCCTCGCCATCAAATTCGAGGACGGCTGGCGGGCGCCGGCGCTGTACAGGCAGGCGCGCGTGGGCCTTGGAGGTCAGGTCTTCAACGTGCTGAAATTCCGCAGCATGCGCCAGGACGCCGAGCTGAATGGCGCGCAGTGGGCACAGCACGGCGATCCGCGCGTTACGCGTGTCGGAGCGATCATCAGGAAGCTGCGCATCGATGAACTGCCGCAGGTCTTCAACGTGTTGCGCGGACACATGAGTTTCGTCGGACCCAGGCCCGAGCGTCCGGAATTCGTCGCGGAACTCGCGGAGAAGATCCCGTACTACGCGCAGCGCCACTGCGTGAAGCCCGGCATCACCGGCTGGGCGCAATTGTGCTATCCGTATGGCTCATCCGAATCCGATGCGCTCGAAAAGCTGCAGTACGACCTCTACTACATCAAGAACAATAGTCTGATGTTCGATCTCGCGATCCTGATCCAGACCGCCGAGATAGTTCTGTTCGGCAAGGGCGCGCGCTGATGGCTACCCCGCCGCAACGCCGCAGCCTGCTGATTCTGGAGAACGATCGCGCCTTGCTGCGAGAGCTTGAGACAATTTTCTCCGATCTCGACGTCACCGCCTGCGAAGCGTCCGACCAGACACTGGCGATCGTGCGCCGCACCGACCCCGACGTCGTGCTGTTCGATCTCGGCACGGCGCACAAACCTGCTGTTGCCGCACAGAGTCTCGAACTGCTGCGGCAGATTCTTAATATCTCGCCCGACACCAAGATCATCGCCATGACCGAGCATGACGCGCGCGAACTCGCCGTCGCCGCGGTCGGGCTCGGAGCCATAGATTTCTACCACAAGCCGCTCGATGCCGGCGTGCTGTCCATCGTCGTGCGGCGGGCGTTGCGTATTCGCGAGCTCGAGGAGGAGAACTGGCGGCTGCGTGAGCGCACCGGCGCGATGGCGCTCGAGGGCATCATGGGCGTGAGCGACGCCATGCGCAGCCTCTGCCGGGCGATCGAGAAGGTCGCGCCGACGAACGCCACCGTGCTGCTGTTGGGTGACAGCGGTACGGGTAAGGAGCTGCTGGCGCGCGCCGTGCACCGTCTGTCGGGCCGCGCGCATAAACCTTTCGTCGCCATCAACTGTGCGGCCATTCCCGAGACGCTGCTGGAGAGCGAATTGTTTGGCTATGAAAAGGGCGCCTTCACCGGAGCGGTGAAGCGAACCACCGGCAAGCTGGAGTCGGCCGATGGTGGCACGGTGTTCCTCGATGAGATCGGCGAGATGCCACCGTCGCTGCAGGCCAAGCTGTTGCGCGTGGTCCAGGAGCGCACCGTGGAGCGCATCGGCGGGCGCGTGCCGCTCGTCCTCGATCTGCGCATCGTGTGCGCCACCAACCGCAAGCTCGACACCCTGGTCGGCACCGGTGGCTTTCGCGATGACCTGTTCTATCGCATCAGTGAGGTGACCATCCGCGTCCCGCCGCTGCGCGACCGGCAGGGCGATAGTCTGCTGCTCGCGCAGTTCATCCTGCAGCAGATCTCCGAGCGCTTCGGCAAGCCGACGCGCGGACTTGCGCCGGATGCGATCCGCGCCATTCAGGCACATCGCTGGCCCGGCAACGTGCGCGAGCTGGAGAACCGCATCAAGGGGGCGGTGATCATGTGCGAGGGAGCGGTCGTCACCGCGAGCGACCTGGGACTCGAGGATCCTGGCGATGATCCGGAATACCTCAATCTGCGCGTGGCGCGCCACCGGGCGGAAGTGCAGGCCGTCAGACAGTCGCTCGCAGTGGCGCATGGGAACCTGTCACGCGCGGCGGAGCTGCTGGGGGTGACCCGCCCGACGCTCTATGACCTGCTCGGCAAGCACGGCATCGATGCCGCGCAGTTCGGCCGGCATGCGCCAGCTCCAGCCTCAGCGGAAGCTTCTCCGCCCCCCAGCGAATCCGGAGAAGGCGGCGATACCACAATGTGAGCGTGTGACCGCGCCTCAAAAGTCGCCGGAGTTCCGCTCCGACATCGAGGGACTGCGCGCGGTAGCGGTGCTGCTTGTAGTCGCCTGCCACTGCGGAGTTTCGTGGTGCCGGGGGGGCTTCATCGGCGTGGACGTGTTTTTCGTCCTCTCCGGTTACCTGATCACCGGCCTCCTGATGGCTGAGATTCGCCGCACGTCGCGCCTCGACCTGCCCCGATTCTATGCCCGAAGGGCGCGCCGCCTGCTTCCCGCCTTGCTCTTGGTCCTGCTCGCGACGCTTGCCGCAGGCGAGCTCATCCAGGGGCCGCAAGAGCTTGAGTTCGCCGGCCGCGCGGCTCGCGCGACCGCGCTCTATATCAGCAATGTCTTCTTTGATCATAACGCCGCGGACTATTTCGCACCGGACGTGGAGTCGAATCCCTTTCTGCACACCTGGTCACTCGGAGTGGAGGAGCAGTTTTATCTCGTATGGCCACTGCTGTTGCTCCTTGGCATGCGGCGCAGGAGATCGAACCGACCGCTCATCTGGCTCCTCGCCGGGGTCGCGAGCCTGTCACTTCTTTTCTGCATCTGGTCGACAGCCCATCGCCCGACGCTCGCCTTTTACGAGTTGCCCGCGCGCGCGTGGGAGTTCGGCCTCGGGGGGCTCCTCGCGTGCGCAGGCGTTTCGACGCTGCGCGGCGCCACCGCCTCGCTCCTCGGCTGGCTGGGGCTCGCCGCCATCCTTGTAGCGGCTTACGTTCTACGCGACGGCGCTGGCTTCCCCGGATGGCTTGCCACCATACCCGCGCTCGGTACGGTGGCGGTACTCTCCGCCGGCCCGGCACGCTCGCCCTACGGAGTGGGCCTCCTGCTCGATTCACCGCCCATGCAATACCTGGGCGCGCGCTCGTACTCGTGGTACCTCTGGCACTGGCCGTTCATCGTCCTCGCGGCCGCGATGGCGCCCGGCATCCCGGTCGTCGGCAAGGTCCTCGTTGGGGCAGCCTCGCTCGGGGCCGCCTCGCTCACCTATCGGCTCGTCGAACAGCCGGTGCGCAAGCATCCGCAACTCATACGCCGAACGGTGCTGTCTCTCTTGCTCGCCGGGGGCACGGCAGTGGGTGCGGCGGCATTCGCTTTTCTCGTCATCCGCCACGGCGAGCACCTGGCGTACGAGCCATCGATGCGCCCGATCACAGCCGCGTCAATTGATATCGCCGACTTGCCGAGAGAGAAGTGCGTCAGCCTGGGCCAGTCTGCGGAGGTGCGTAGCTGCATTTTCGGCGGCCCCGCCTCCTTGACGGAGGTAGTGCTGTACGGCGATTCGCACGCCCTGCAGTGGTTCGACGCCATCGAGCGGGTGGCGCACGAGTCGCACTGGCGCCTCGTGACGGTCCTCAAGTCGGGCTGTGCTGCAATCGAAGTCGAGGCACCGATTGCGGCGAGATCCGCAGTCTGCAGGGCGTGGCGCGCGAGAGCTCAGGCGGTCATCATCGCGCGGCATCCCGCACTCGTCATTGCAGCCAGCTTCACGTCACGGTTCGGCAAGGCGGGAAGCCCGCAGGCGGATCCAGAGCTTACGCGACTCACGACCGGCACGCGGGCGATGTTCGATCGCCTGACCGGTGCCGGACTGCGCGTCGTGCTGCTGCGCGATACGCCGCTGCCGCCGTTCGACGTACTAACTTGCCTCGCCAGGGGAGCGCTGCACCCCTGGCTTGGGGTGCGTTCGTGCGGCTTCGAGCGCAACGCGGCACTCGACCCCCGTGTCTTCGAGGCCGAGCAGCGTGCAGCGGTTGGTTTGCCGGGTGTGCAGCTTCTGGATATGACGGATGAGGTGTGTCCGGCGCCGGCCTGTCCGGCGATGCGCCAGACGATGATCGTGTACCGCGACCGCACGCACCTTACCGGGACGTTTGCGCGCAGCCTTGCGCCCGTGATCGAAGCGCGTCTGCGCATGACGCCTGGGTCCTCTCCCTGACGCCTCCTACGATCGCTGCTTGAATTCCTCGGGCGTCAGCTGGTGCCGTGCCAAGAGCTTGTAGAAGTCGGTACGGTTGCGCCGTGCAAGTCGCGCGGCCTGGCTGACGTTGCCGCCGGTGATCTGCAGGATCTGTGACAGGTAGCTGCGCGTGAACTCATCGCGCGCCTCGTCGAAGGAGGGCAGCCGCCCGGGCGTGCCGCCGAGGGACTGCTGCACCAGTTCCACCGGCATGATGGGCGTCTGCGACAGCGCCACGTTCTGGCGCACCACGTTCTGCAGCTGGCGGATGTTGCCCGGCCAGTCGGCGGTGGCGAGAAGCTCCACCGCTTCCGGTGCGTAGATCTTGCGCACGCCGCTTTCCTTGGCGATCTGCGCCAGGAAGTGCGCCACCAGCAGCGGGATGTCCTCGCGGCGGCGATTGAGCGAGGGCATCTCGATGTGCACCACGTTGAGGCGGTAGTAGAGATCTTCGCGGAACTGACCCGCGCCCATGAGCTGCTGCAGGTCGCGATGGGTGGCGGAGATGACCCGCACGTTCACCGGGATGGGATCGGTGCTGCCGACCGGGCGGATGAGGTTCTCCTGCAGCACGCGCAGCAGCTTCACCTGCAGCCGCATCGGCATGTCGCCGATCTCGTCGAGCATCAGGGTGCCGCCGTCGGCGGCCATGAAGAGGCCGCGATGCGCGCGCGTCGCGCCGGTGAACGAGCCCTTCTCGTGCCCGAACAGCTCCGACTCCAGCAGGTTCTCCGCCATGGCGCTGCAGTTGATGGCGACGAACGGCTTGTTGCGCCGCGGGCTGCCCTTGTGGATGGCGCGCGCCAGCAGCTCCTTGCCGGTGCCGCTCTCCCCGGTGATAAGGACGCGTGCATCGGTGCCGGCGACCATGTGGGCCTGGGCGAGCTTCTCCTCCATGGCGGCGCTGCGCGTGATGATCTCTGAGCGCCAGTCCTCATCCGAGGCGCCGAAGCCGGAGATGCGCAGCGCCTTTTGCACCTGATCGAGCAGCTCCTGTTTGTCGACCGGCTTGGTGAGGAAGCCGAAGGCGCCCATCTGCGTGGCGTTGACGGCGTCCGGGATCGTGCCGTGGGCGGTGAGGATGATGACCTTCAGTCCCGGCCAGCGGTTCTGCAGCTCCTTGAGCAGCCCGATGCCGTCCATCTGGTCCATGCGCAGGTCGGTGATGACGAGATCCGGGCGGAAACGACTCGAGGCGGCGAGCGCCTGTGCGGCGCTCTCCACCGCCTCGACGTCGTAGCTCTCCGCGCGCAGGCGGATGGTGAGGAGTCGCAACAGTCCCGGGTCGTCGTCGACCACCAGGATCCGTGCCTTGCGTTTCCCGGTCTGGTTCAAGATCGTGTCCTTGTTGCTCACGGTTACCGCCCTGTGCTGTCGGGTTTGCGCTCGTTCACCGAGCGCTCGATGTTGGCGATGGCGTCGAGCTTGGCGCGTGCCTCTTCCAGCTCGCGCCGCAAGCGCGTGTTTTCCTCCATTTCGGTCTGCAGGCGGTGGTTGGCGCTCACCATGCGCTCGCGATCGAGGCGCGCAGCCTCCGCTTGCAGCGTGCGGTTTTCCGTCTCGAGCGTCAAATGGTCGTCAATTTGCGAAAGTTCCACCGCCGCCAGCGCCCGCTCCACCGGCAGCAGCATCTCCGGGTTCGCCAGCAGCTCGCGCAGCAGCCCCTGCGCCTTGGGCAGATTCGCGGCCGGGTGACCCGGGGTGCCGAGAATGATGGCGAGTTTGAGCTCGTGGCTCGGGGTCGGGGCGGTGTCGTACTCATGCTGCGCGGCGGCGACGATCTCGGCCTGCTCGGTCGCCGGTCCCTGCAGCAGGTGCTGCAGCAGCGTCAGGTACTCGCCGGCCACCGCCGCGGCGGTGGCGCCGGGGTTCACCGGCGGCGGGGGCGGCGGCGCGTGCGGCGGGCTGAGGCTCGTACAGGCGCTCATCGTCAGCAGCGCCAGCACGGCGAGCGCGCCGTGGGGCTCCCTGCGCGCTCGCATGCGTGCCTCAGGCTGCATGCGCGTGCGCCCTGGGTGCGCGGCTCACGGGGCGGTCGCCGCTCGTGGCGCGGATCGGCATGGTGATGCGAAAGTGCGCGCCGGGGAACTGCCCGTCGAGGATCTGCACGCTGCCGCCGTGCGCCGCCACGAACTCCAGCACCACCGACAGCCCAATGCCGGTGCCCTTGACCGGCGTGCTCTTCGCGGCGCGGCCGGTGTAGAAGGCCTCGAACACGTGGCCACGGTCCTCCGGCGGGATCCCCGGACCGCTGTCGGCGACGTCGAGCAGCAGCTGCGCATCCGCGGCGTGCGCCCGCAGGTAGATCGTGCCGCCCTTGGGCGAATACTTCGCCGCGTTCGATACCAGGTTTTCCAGTATCAGGCGGATCTTGCCGCGGTCGGCGACCAGCGTGACGTCCTCGATGCGCACATCCAGTCGTACCCGCTGCGACAGCAGCGTCAGCTGCTGGTTCTCCAGCACCTGCTTCACCAGCGGCCGCAGCCGGAACTCGGTCGCCTCCAGCCCGACGCTGGTGGTCTGCCAGGCGCTGAAGGACAGCAGATTCTCGATCATGCGCTGCAGCTTGATGCCGTTCTCGCGCAGGATCGCGGCGACCTCGCGCTGGTTGGTGTCGAGCTCGCCCACCGCGCCGTCCATCAGCAGTTCCGTCCCCTCGCGGATGTTCGCGAGCGGCGTCTTCAGCTCATGCGACATGTGCCGCAGGAAGCGGTTGCGTTCGTGCGCGAGCTCGAGCAGCCGCTGGCGCAACCACTCGAGCTGGCCGCCGAGGCGCTCGAGGTCGTGAGGACCGCTGACCGCGATCGCATGGGTGAAGTCGCCCTTACCCAGCTCGCTGATGGCGCGGTCGAGTTTGCGCAGCGGGCGCCCGACGCCAAGGGTCAGCACGAACACGGCGACCACCGCGAGCGGCAGCAGCAGTCCCGCCTGCCACAGCAGGCGCTTACGTGCGTCCACGGTGCGCGCCTGGAGCGCCGCAACTTCCGCGTCGACCTGGGCGTTGCTCTGCTGCGCCACGCGCTCGACCAGCGCGGACAGCTGCGTGAAGCGCCCCGACAGGTCCGATTCGGCCTCCGCCCCGCTCGGGCCCGGCGTGCTCATGACGGTGGCGCGGATGCCGCCCTGCAGCTCGCCGAGCTCTTCCAGCGTCGCCCGCGTCGCGCCGCTCGCGAAGCGGTGCAGCTGCTCGCGCGTGGTGCTCAGGCCCTCGTCCTGTGTACGGTACAGGTCGATGAGCTTGGGGTCGTTGAGCACTCCGTAGAGGCGCGCGGTGCGCTCGAGCGAGGCGATCTGCTCGAACAGCGACTGGCTGGCGCGTGCCCCGGTAACGCCCTGGACGACGATCTTCTGCCCGGTCTCGGCGAGGTCGCGGATCTGCAGCACGGCGGTGAGGATGGCGATCAGCAGCGGTACTGCGATCAGCGCCAGACCGACCAGCATCAATCCGCTCAATGACTTGGGACGCCACCAGACCATGCGCGCATTCTACCTAGCCCTCCGGCCGCTCGTGTGACGGGTCACGCGATTGGGTATGCGCCCCTCACCAGGGCTCGCGCAGCAGCTGTTGTTCCCAGCGGTAGGCGCTGCGCACGATGGTATCCAGATCGTCAAGACGCGGTTGCCAGCCCAGTACCGTGCGGATGCGCTCGGCGCGCGCCACGAGCCCCGGAGGATCCCCGGCGCGGCGCGGCTCCTCGCGCACGCGAAGCTTCACTCCCGACACGCGCTCGACGCTCGCCAGCACTTCGCGCACGCTGTAGCCGTGACCGTAGCCGACGTTGAGCGTGGCGGATTCGCCGCCGCCGCGCAGGTAGGTGAGCGCATCGATGTGGGCACACGCCAGGTCATCCACGTGGATGTAGTCGCGCACCCCCGTGCCGTCGGGTGTCGGGTAGTCGGTGCCGAAGATCGCTACTTCGCTGCGTTTGCCGACGGCGGCCTCGCAGGCCACCTTGATGAGGAGCGTCGCGTTCGGGGTGGCCTGCCCGATGCGGCCCTGAGTATCGCTGCCGGCCACGTTGAAATAACGCAGCGCCGCGTAGGTAAGGGGCGTCGCCTGCGCCACGCTCGCCAGCATCCACTCCGACATGAGCTTGGAGGTGCCATAGGGATTGATGGGCGCGGTCGGGGTATCTTCGGCGGCGACGCCGGAGGCGGGGATGCCGTACACGGCGGCCGTGGAGGAGAACACGAAGTGCCGTACCCCGGCCTCGACGCAGCACTCGAGGAGCGTGCGCGTCGAGCAGGTGTTGTTGCCGTAGTACTTGAGCGGCTCGCGCACCGACTCGGGCACGATGGTGTAGGCGGCAAAATGCATCACCGTGTCCACGTCGTGCTCGGCGAGCAGCGGCAGCACCGTGGCGCGCTCGCCCACCTTGCCCACCACCAGCGGTGCATCGCGCACCGCCTGGCGAAAGCCGCGCGACAGGTCATCGAGCACCACCACGCGCTCGCCGCGCGCGCGCAGCTGCAGCACCACGTGACTGCCGATGTAGCCTGCCCCGCCGGTGATTAAGATGGCGCCGTGTTTCATGGGGCAGCGATGATAAACAAATCCCGCGGCAATGATCTGCAGCCTTTTGCCGGGCTCACCCCCGAGGTGGTGCTCGATGCGGCCGCCGCCAGCGGGCTCGAGCCCGACGGGCGGCTGTTCGCGCTCAACAGCTACGAGAACCGCGTGTACCAGCTCGGCGCCGGGGAGCGCCAGCTGGTGCTGAAGTTCTATCGCCCGGCGCGCTGGAGCGATGCGCAGATCGGCGAGGAGCACGAGTTCACCGCCGAGCTCGCGGCGGCGGAGCTGCCGGTGGCCGCCCCGCTCACCATCGGCGGGGCGACGCTGCTGCGTTTTGGCGAGTTTCGCTTTGCCGCCTTCCCCTTCCTGCGCGGGCGCGCCCCCGAGCTCGATGCGCCCGAGGCGCGCCAGCTCCTCGGCAGGAGCCTCGCCAGGGTGCACCAGGTCGGCGCGATGCGCTCGTTTCGCGTGCGCCCGCAGATCGGTGTCGAGCGCCTCGGGTGGCAGGCGCGCCAGCAGGTGCTCGCCAGCGAGCTGTTGCCGCAGGCGCTGCACCCGAGCTACGCCTCGGTGAGCGCGGCGCTGCTCGAGCGGGCGAGCGGCGCATTCGCCGCGGCCGCCGGCGTGCGCGAGATCCGCCTTCACGGCGACTGCCACCTCGGGAATCTGCTGTGGGACGAGCACGGCCCGGTGTTCGTCGACCTCGATGACTGCGCCATGGGACCGCCCGTGCAGGACCTGTGGATGATGCTCTCGGGCTCACCCGCCGAGCAGCGCGGGCAATGGGAGCAGCTGCTGGAGGGCTATAGCCAGTTCCGCGACTTCGACTTCCTGGAGGTAACACTGATTGAGCCGCTGCGTGCGCTGCGCATGTTGCACCATGCCGCCTGGGTCGTGCATCGCTGGGGCGACCCGGCCTTTCCGCGCGCCTTTCCCTGGTTTGCCGAGCCGCGCTACTGGGAGGGGTATCTGCAGGATCTGCTCGAGCAGGTCGCAACCATCGATTCCCCGCCCTTGCTCCAGGGGTGAGCGTGAGCGGTGGGGGTAGGGCGGCCCGGGACGGGCAAAATGCCGATCAGGCACATACCCCGAAGCTGGCAGACGGGTTATTGTGCGGCCCTCGCATGGCCTGTGATTTAACAAAGGGGCGCAGAGGCCCCGGGATCGGTCCGCTGTGGCGGCTCGGCCCGCACCTGCCGGTATGGCTCGCGGCCCTGGCGCTGGCTGCGGGCTGCGGCTCAGGGTCCACCCCGTCCACTACGCCGGCGGCGCGTGCGGCGGCGGCGCGCGTCGCGGCAGCGAGGAAGGCCGCCAATCCCGCCGAGGCGCGCCTGCTCACCATGGTGAGCGCCGTGCCGGGCCATAAGCCCACGACGCTGCCGGTGCAGGTGAAATTCGATCTGCGTGATCGCCCACAGGTGGCCCAGCCGCTCGACATCGAGATCGTGATCGTGCCGCTGTCGGCCGCGGTGGACAGCGTCTCCGGGGCCATCGAGGCCGACGAGGGGCTCGACCTCGTCGACGGGGCGAGCATCCCCGCCACCGACCGCCCCGCCGAGGGCGTCCCGATCGAGCACAACCTGAAGGTACTGCCCACGCGCGATGGCATCTTCACCTTCCGCGTCACCCTCACCGTGGATTCGGCCGGGCAGACCAGCAGCGAGACCTTCTCGATGCCGGTGATCGCCGGCGCAGGCATGCCCGCGCCGCCGAAGCCGGCCGCGGCACCCGGCGGCAGGCCGCCCGCCACTCCCCCCAAGACGGCCGCACTGCAATAAGGCCGACGGCCTCCTGGCCGAGCGCGCACCGAAAGGCGTCCCGCGTCACGCAAACCGGGAGGGGGTTCACGGGCCCGCTCATAGCGGCTCCGTATGATCGCAATCGGGCCCTACCTTCGCCGTTATGTCAAAGCCGCTGACCCTTCGGACCCCGCCCGACGCGCCCGCAGGCGCCACCACCACGCTGGTGCGGGCGGATGCGGGTGTGCTCAACGAGTCCGCCGCGGAGCTGCATGCGCAGCTGCGCGCACAGCTGCGCGAGGTGCAGCTGCGCACCGGCAGCCCCGAGCCTGACCTGCCGATGCTGCTGCGCCTGGTGAGCGAGCACTACGCCGCGATCGACAAGGAGCGCCGCGGCATCGTCGAGTCGATGCGCCTGATGGCCGATGAGGCGCGGGCGCTGGCGCTGGAGGCGCGCGAGCAGAGCTCCGAGCACCTGCAGGTCATTCTCGATCACATCAAGGACGTCGTGCTCACGGTCGACGAGGGCGGCCTCATCCGCACCTTCAACCCGACCGGCGAGCGCGTGTTCGGTTACGACGAGGCCGAGGTTGTCGGCCAGCGCATCGACGTTCTGCTGCCCGCCATTGCCGAGCAAGCCGCGCACGAGAGCGTCCCCGAGGCGCTGCAGCGCCTCGCGGCGAGTTCCGGGGACACCGCGCTCGACCTGGCGACGCGCGAGTTGTGGGCGCGCCGCAAGAACGGTGACTCCTTCCCCGCGGAGATCGCGGTCAGCAAGGCGCCGCTGTCGGCGCGCGAGATGTTCGTGCTGTGCCTGCGCGATGTCACTGAGCGGCGCGAATCCGAGTTGGCGATGCGCGAGAGCGCCGCGCGCTATCAGCTGCTGGTCGATCACGCGCCCGAGGCGATCGTGGTGTTCGATGCTGACGCGGGTTTGTTCGTCGACGCCAACGACCACGCGCAGAAGTTCTACGGCCTCGACCGGGCGCGCCTGCTCGAGGTCGGGCCGGTGACCTTGAGCCCGCCCCAGCAGCCCGACGGCGCGCCCTCGGCAGAGCGCGCCCAGGCCTACATCGAGCGCGCGCTCGCCGGCGACGTGCCGGTGTTCGAGTGGGCGCACTACGATGCCGCCGGGCACGAGATCATGTGCGAGGTGCGCCTGGTGCGCCTGCCGAGCGGCAACCGCCGCCTGGTGCGCGGCTCCGTCGCCGACATCTCCGAGCGCAAGCGCAGCGAGCGCGTGAGCGCCGCGGAGCGCAAGGTGTTCGAGCAGGTGACGCGCAACGCTCCCCTTCCCGAGGTGCTTGCCGCCATCACCCGCTTCGTCGAGTCCGCGTTGCCCGGCACGCTGGCGAGCGTCAGCGTGCTCGCCGCCGACGGCCAGGCGTTCGCGCACATGGTGGCCCCGCGCCTGCCGGACTTGCTGCGCAGGGCGCTCGAGCGCGTCAGCATCGCCGACAGCAACGGCTCGTGTGCCGCCGCCGTGCACCTCGATCGGCCGGTGCTCTCGGCCGACGTCGCGAGCGACCCGGTATGGGCCGCACAGCGCGCGGTGGCGCTCGGCGCGCAGCTGCGCGCCGCCTGGTCGAATCCCATCAAGGCGGCCGGCGGTAAGCTGCTCGGTGCGCTCGGGGTGTACCGCGCGCAGGCCGGGCTGCCCGCCAGCGGCGAGTCGCAGATCATGGCGCGCGCCGCACAGTTGGCCGGCATCGCCATCGAGCGGCGCCTGGCGGAGGAGGCGCTGCGCAGCAGCGAGGCGAAGTTCCGCGGCCTGTTCGAGAGCATCGCCGAAGGGGTCTACCAGAGCGGGCGCGACGGGCAGCTGCTGTCGGTGAACCCGGCGTTCGTCGCCATGCTCGGCTACGGCAGCGCCGAGGAACTGTACGCGCTGCCCTCGGCCGCGGCGCTCTACTGGAACCCAGCCGACCGTTCCGAGTTCATGCGCCGCGTGGAGAGCGAGGACGGCATCCGCGATGCGGAGTTCCTGATGCGCACGCGCGACGGACAGCAGCTCGTGATCCTCGAGAACGCCCGCCCGATGCGCGATGCCAGCGGCCGCATCTGCGGCTACGAGGGCACCATCGCGGATATCACCGGGCGCAAACGCGCCGAGCAGGCAACCTTCGCCGAGAAGGAGCGCGCGCAGGTCACGCTGCAGTCGATCGGCGATGCGGTGATCACCACCGATGCCGCCGGCTGCATCGAGTACCTGAACCCGGTGGCGGAGACTCTCACCGGCTGGATGCTGGCGCAGGCGCGCGGCCAGCCGGTCGGGGCGGTGCTGAAGCTGGTGAACGAGCTCACCCATGAGCCGATCGAGACCTCGCTGGACGGCGCGCTCGGGCGCGCCGGTGGCACCGCACCCGCCGACCAGGCGGTGCTCATCACGCGCGCCGGCGCCGAGGTGGCCATCCAGGAATCGGCCGCCCCGATCTGCGATCGCGGCGGTGAGGTGATCGGTGCGGTGATCGTGTTCCATGACGTCACCAGCGAGCGGCGCCTCAAGCGCGCGCTCGCCTGGCAGGCGAGCCACGATGCGCTCACCGGCCTGATCAACCGGCGCGAGTTCGACAACCGCCTGCACGGGGCGCTGCTCAGCGCCCAGCGCGGCGAGGGCGCCTACGCGCTGCTGTACATCGACCTCGACCAGTTCAAGGTGGTGAACGACACCTGCGGCCACCAGGCCGGGGACCGGCTGCTGCGCGAGATCACCGGGGTGCTGCAGACGCGCGTGCGCACCAGCGACACCATGGCGCGCCTCGGCGGCGATGAGTTCGGCGTGCTGCTGGAAGCGTGCACGCTCGAGCAGGCGAAGCGCATCGCGGAGAACGTGCGCCAGGCGATCCGCGATTTTCGGTTCGTGTGGGGCGCCACCACGCTGTCGGTGGGCGCGAGCATCGGCATCGTCGAGATCCGCGCCGAGACCGAGAACGTGGCGAGCGTCATGAGCGCGGCGGACATCGCCTGCTATGCGGCCAAGGACGCCGGCCGCAACCGCAGCCACGTCTACGAGGCGGGCGGGGTCTCCCCGCGACACCGCGAGATGTACTGGGTGGCGCGCGTCACGCGCGCCGCCGAGGACCAGCGCTTCGAGCTGTATTACCAGCCGATCGTGGCGCTCACCGGCGCGGCGCCACGCGACTTCTACGAGCTGCTGGTGCGGCTGCGCGATGATGGCGGGACGCTGGTGCCGCCGGCGGAGTTCATCCCGGCGGCCGAGCGCTACAACGTCATGTCGGTGATCGACCGCTGGGTGCTCGCCCAGGCGATCGAGCTGCTGCGCGCACGGCAGCAGCGCGGCGCCGCGCTGCCGCTGTTGGCGGTGAATCTGTCGGGGACCTCGCTCAACGAGCAGTCGTTCGTCGACTTCGTGCTGCAGAGCGTGTCGGAGCCCTCGATCGCCGCGGCGCTGTGCTTCGAGATCACCGAGACCGCCGCGGTCACGAGCCTCGCCAACGCCCGCTACCTGATGAGCGAGCTCAAAGGGCGCGGCTGCCGCTTCGCGCTCGATGACTTCGGCACCGGGGTGTCGTCCTTCGTCTACCTGAAGACGCTGCCGGTCGACTTCCTGAAGATCGACGGGCAGTTCATCCACCACGTCGCCACCGACCCGGTCAACCGCAGCATGGTGGAGGCGATCGCCAAGGTGGGCCGCGCGCTCGGCATCGCCACCGTCGCCGAATGGGTCGAGAGCGAGAGGGTGCTCGATGAGCTCAGGCGCATCGGCGTCGACTACGCGCAGGGCTTTCACCTCGCCCGTCCGCTGCCGCTCTCGCAGCTGCCGCCTTAGCAAGCCGCACCGCAGCCTCCGTCCGGCGCAAGGCGCATGGTGCGTCGGCGCGGCGCTTGCGTAGAATGCGCGCTCCCCAAAGAGCTGCCACCGAAGGTTACGCACCGTGCGATCTTTCTCCCTGTGCCTCGCGCTCGCCGCGGGCCTGTTCGGCGCGGCGCACGCCGTCGCCGCGCCCGCCGTCGCCGCACCCGCCGGCTCTGAGGCGATCGCCGTGCAGCTGCGCGACAGCGCGCTCGCCGGTCATTCCGTCGCCTACCCCTGGGTGAGCGAGCTGTCCACGCGCTTCGGGCCGCGTCCCGCAGGCTCCGACAACGAGCACCAGGCAGCGCAGTGGGCCGTGGCACGGCTGAAGGCGCTCGGGTTCGAGAACGTGCACCTCGAGAGCTTCCCCATCACCGCGTGGGTGCGCGGCAACGAGAGTGGCCAGATCACCGCCCCGGGAAGGCAGCCGCTCACGCTCGCCGCGCTCGGGGAATCCCCGCCGACGCCGGCGGGGGGTCTCGAGGGCGAGGTGGTCATCTTCCCGAGTTTCGAGGAGCTCAAGGCCGCATCGCCCGGCTCGCTGACGGGCAAGATCGCGATGGTGGCGCTGCGCATGGTGCGCGCGCAGGACGGCGCGGGCTACGGCGCGGCGTTCGCCGGGCGTGTCGATGGGCCGCAGGAAGCGGCGCAGCGCGGCGCGATCGCCTATCTGCTGCGCTCGATGGGGACCGACAGCCATCGCCTCGCGCACACCGGCACGACGCGCTACCTCAACGGGCGCGTGCCCATACCGTGTTTCGCGCTCAGCAACCCCGACGCCGACCAGATCGAGCGGCTGCACGCGCTCGGGGAGGCGGTGCGGGTGCGCCTCACCTCCGGCGCCTCCTACGTCCAGGGCGCCCAGTCGCAGAACGTGATCGCGGAGGTGCGCGGGCGTGAGCGAGCGCAGGAAGTGGTGCTGCTCGGGGCGCACCTGGACAGCTGGGACCAGGGCACCGGTGCGATCGACGATGGCACGGGTACCGCGATCATCGTTGCCGCGGCCAAGCTCATCCGTGATCTGCCGCAGAAACCAGAGCGCACGGTGCGCGTGGTGCTGTTCGGTTCGGAAGAAGTGGCACAGCCGGTGCCGCCGGGCTCGGCCTTCGGCGGGCACGCCTATGCGGACCGGCATCGCAGCGAGCTTGCGAGCCACGTGCTCACCGGCGAGAGCGACTTCGGCACCGATCGGGTCTACGAGCTCGCGCTCCCGGCTGCGGTCGCGGACGGGCAGTTCGCCACGAGCGCGCTGCGCGTGCTGCAACCGCTCGGCGTGCTGGCCGCTGCGCGACCGGCGGAGGATGCCGGCACCGACGTCGGGCCTGCGGTGGAGGCGGGCGTGCCGGCGTTTCTGCTGCGCCAGGACGGCACGCGCTACTTCGACATTCACCACACCGCCGACGACACGCTCGACAAGGTCGATCGCGAGCAGCTCGAGCAGAACGTCGCCGCCTGGGCGGCGCTCGTATGGCTGGCGGCCGACAGCAAGGTCGATTTCCGCGCCCACGCGGCGCCTGCGAGCGCGCACTGACGCCCCGCCCGCCGGTGAGGTGCGCTGCGCCGCGTCGCCGCCGGTTGCGCTCTGAGTCCCCGCTGTCGCAAGCTCCCTCACCATGAGCGGACAGCTACGCGTGTCGGCCGAGGGCGGCGTGTGCGAGGTGTGCTTCGACCGTCCGGAGAAGCGCAACGCCATCACCTTCGCGATGTACGAAGCACTGGCGCGGGCGTTACACGGGGCGCTCAGCGACGACGCCGTGCGCGCGGTGCTGCTGCGCGGGGAGGGCGCCGGTTTCTGCGCCGGCAACGACCTGCAGGATTTTCTCTCCGGACCTGAGTTCACGCCCCAACACCCGGTGATGGAGGTGCTGCGCACGCTCGCCACCTTCGACAAGCCGCTGCTCGCGGCGGTGCAGGGGCAGGCGGTCGGCATCGGCGTGACGATGTTGCTGCACTGCGACCTGGTGGTGGCCGCCAGCAGCGCGCAGTTCTCGTTGCCCTTCGTCGCGCTCGGGCTGGTCCCGGAGGCGGGCAGCTCGCTGCTGCTGCCGCGTCTCGTCGGCCGCCAGCGCGCGGCGGAGCTGCTGTTCCTCGGCAAGCGCCTCGATGCCGCCACCGCCGAGCGGCTCGGGCTGGTGGTGCGCGTGGTGGAGGAGAGCGCTCTGCTCGAGGCAGGCCGCAGCCTCGCCCGCGAGGTCGCCGCGCAGCCGCGCGCAGCGCTCGCGGCTACACGGCGGCTGCTGCGCGGTGACCCGACCGAGGTGCTCGCGCGCATCGAGGAGGAGGCGCGCCTGTTCTCAGCGCAGCTGCGCTCGGCGGAGTTCCAGGCCGGCATCCGCGCCTTTCTCGCCCGCGGGCGCACGGGCTGAAGATCCGCGCTCGGGAAGGCCACGGCGCATGACCACCTACTCGCTCGATGGGCTCACCCCGGTCGTCGACCCTTCCTCGTTCGTGCACCCGCAGGCCTCCCTCATCGGCGATGTGATCGTCGGTCCGCGTTGTTACGTCGGACCTCACGCCTCGCTGCGCGGGGATTTCGGTCGCATCGTGCTCGCCGCCGGCTGCAACGTGCAGGACGGCTGCGTGCTGCACTGCTTCCCCGGGAAGGAAACGCGCTTAGAGGAGGACGCACACGTCGGTCATGGGGCGGTGCTGCATGGCTGCCTCATCGGGCGCGGCGTGCTGATCGGCATCGGGGCGATCGTCATGGACGATGTGGTGGTCGAGGAGGAGGCCTTCGTCGGGGCGGGGAGCTTCGTGCGGGCCGGCTTCGTGGTGCCGCGCCGCACGCTCGTCACCGGGATACCGGCACGCGTGGTGCGTACGCTCAAGCCCGAGGAGCTCGCCTGGAAGGAGACCGGCACGCGCGAGTACCAGCAGCTCGCCGCGCGTTGCCTGAAGGATTTCCGTGAGTGCCCGCCGCTCGCCGCGGCCGAGGCCGACCGGCCGAGCTTCGGCAGCTCAGGCGCCGTGCCGCTGCACACCATCGAGCGCAGCTAGGCGCGAGCCGCGAGCCTTGCGCCTGAAGCGGCGCGCGCACCCTCAGTCCTTGTCTTCGGGGTCCGCCGGGTCGGGGTTGATCACGCCGAACAGCGCCGGGATGCAGGCGTAGAAAAGGCGCACCCCCTCATCGTGCAGGCGTGCCAGCAGCTTCTTCGCCTCCTCGTCGGTCACGATGAACTCCACCTCGACCGCGAGGCTGCCGGCGAGCTCGAAGAACGTGGCCTCGTGCAGCACGTGATGGCGGCCGAAGCCGGCCATGGCGCGAAACGCCGAACCGCCGCGTATGCCTAAGCCGTTGGCCTCCTCGAGCAGCCACTCCCACAGCGGTCGCCGCTTGTGCCGCTGCCCCTCGTGCACGTAGAACCTGAGAAAGGACCCGTGCATGGTGCTTTCCTCCGTCAGCCGCGCAACCACGCGACCGTGCCGATGCCGGCGAAGGTCATGAGGATCGACCCCACGACGTGTGTACCGGCTTCCGCGAGTGCCCAGCTGGCGCGCCCCTGCTGCAGCAGCGTCACGACTTCCGCGGAAAATGTCGAGAAGGTGGTGAGCCCGCCGCAGAAGCCGGTGATGACCATCAGCCGCCACTCGGGTGCGAGCGCGGAATAGCTGGCGAAGAACGCGATCGCGACGCCGACCACGTAGGCGCCGATGAGGTTCGCCGTCAGCGTCCCGGGCGGCACGGCGGGAAAGGCAGCGTTGAGCGTCGTCCCGAGCCACCAGCGCAGCAGCGCTCCGAGACTGCTGCCGACGCTGATCGCGACCACGGCTCTCCACATGGAGGAACCTTGTACCGTACTGCGCGAGCGCGATGCAACGGTTCGAGTATTCTTGGCGCTTGAGGCCGGCGCACCCGCGCTGCACCCGAAAGGATCGCACCATGCGCAGCTTCTCCGCCGCGTTGCCGGCGCTCGCTGTCCTCCTGGCCCTCGGCGGCTGCTCGCCGCACTCGCGCTCACCCACACCCGATGAGCAGCTGCGCGCGATCTACAGCAGCGAGTGGACGTGGCGCATGCAGCAGCTGCCGGACAACGAGGACGGCAACCGCCCGCTGGCCGATCACCTGCCGAAGGTGGACCCGGCCACCCAGGAGATGCGTCTTAAGTACTGGCAGGATGTGCTGCGGCGTGTGGAGGCCGTGCCGCGCGCCAGCCTGTCGCCGCCCGAGCAGGTGAACTACGACGTCTACCGCGCGCAGCTCGCAGTGCTGATCGCCAATCAGCGCTTCCGCGATTTCGAGATGCCCGCCAACTCCGACACCGCCTTCTGGACCGATCTGGGCTACACCGCGCGCCGTCCGTTTCGCACCGTGGTCGACTACGAGCACTGGCTGGCGCAGATGCGCGACATTCCGCGCTACTTCCACGAGCAGATGGACGAGATGCGCGCCGGCATGCGCCGCGGCTTCACCCCGCCGCGGGTCACCATGGAGGGGCGCGACGCATCCCTCACCGCGGTCACCGAGGCGACCCCGGAAGCGAGCCTGTTCTATACCCCGTTCCGCGACATGCCATTCGTTCCTGCCGCGCGCCAGGGGCAGTTGCGGGCGCAGGCCGTCAGTATCATCCGCGACGTGGTACAGCCGGCGTACGTCGAGCTGCTGAAGTTCATGCGCACCGGGTACGTGCCGGGTATGCGCACCACGCTTGCGGCCGAGCAGCTGCCCGACGGGCATAACTTCTACCGCGCCAAGATCCGCGAATTCACCACCCTCGACATGGAGCCGCAGGCGATCCACGAGCTGGGCCTCGCCGAGGTGCAGCGCCTGCACGGGGAGATGCTGAGCGCCATGCACGACACCGGCTTTAGCGGTGACTTCCCGGCCTTCCTCAAGTTCCTGCGCACCGACCCGCGCTTCTACGCGAAGACCCCCGAGGAGCTGCTGATGCGCGCGGCCTGGATCGCCAAGCGCTTCGACGGCAAGGCCTCACAGTACTTCGGCTACCTGCCGCGCGCGCGCTTTGCCATCAGGCCGGTGCCCGACGACCTGGCGCCGTTCTACACCGCCGGCCGCGGCGGCTTCGGCGTGTACCTCGTCAACACCTACGACCTGCCGAGCCGGCCGCTCTACAGCCTCACGGCGCTCACGCTGCACGAGTCCGCCCCCGGGCACGCCTTCCAGATTCCGATCGCCATGGAGCACAAGGACCAGCCGAGCTTTCGCCAGCTCACTTACATCTCCGCCTACGGGGAGGGCTGGGCGCTCTACTGCGAGCGGCTCGGCCTGGAGATGGGGATGTACGACACTCCCTACGACCGTTTCGGCATGCTCGGCTACCAGATCTGGCGCGCGGCACGCCTGGTGGTCGACACCGGCATCCACTCGCAGGGCTGGACGCGCGAGCAGGCGATCGAGTACTTCCGCGCCAACACCGCGCTCCCCGAGCACGAGATCGGCACGGAGGTGGACCGCTACATCGCCTGGCCGGCGCAGGCGCTGTCCTACTATCTCGGCGAGCGCGCGATTCTCCAGGCGCGCGAGCAGGCGGAGCACTCGCTCGGCGAGCGCTTCAATATCCGCGCCTTCCACGACACCGTGCTCGAGCTGGGCTCGGTACCGCTGCCGGTGTTGACGGCGCGCGTGCAGCGCTTCATCGCCGAGGGCGGCCGCGGTCCCTACCCGGACATGGAGTAGCCGCCTCGGGTGGAGTTACCATAGCCACCCGGAAATCGGCTGGACAAGGGAGAACGACCATGAAACGCACGACGTGGCTGGTGGGGATCGGCGCTGCGCTCGCGGTGCTTGCCGCTCAGGGGGCATGGGCCGACAACAGCCAGCAGGACAAGATGACCAGCTGCAATGCGGATGCCAAGACCAAAGGTCTGACGGGCGATGACCGCAAGGCCTTCATGAAGAGCTGCCTGTCAGCGGCGAAACCCACGGCGAGCGCCAAGGGCAACAGCCAGCAGGAGAAAATGAAGAGCTGCAATGCGGATGCCAGCACCAAGGGTCTGAAGGGCGACGACCGCAAGTCGTTCATGAAGACCTGCCTGAGCGGCTCGGGTACCGGCTAGCGCAAGCGGATGAACACGGCCGCGCCGTTCAGCGCCGCGGGCGGCTGTGACTGCGGCAGCGTGCGCTATCGGCTGACGCGCGCGCCGCTGATCGTGCACTGCTGCCATTGCCGCTGGTGCCAGCGCGAGACCGGCAGCGCGTTCGTGCTGAATGCGCTCATCGAGTCGGACGCGCTCGAGCTACCGAGCGGCCGTCCCGAGCTGGTGCCGACGCCGAGCGCGAGCGGCAAGGGACAGCAGATCGCGCGCTGCCCGACGTGTCGCATCGCGCTGTGGAGCCACTACGGTGGCGTGGCCGTGCTGAGTTTCGTGCGCGTCGGCACGCTCGATGAGCCCGATCGCTTCCCGCCGGACGTGCACATCTACACCGAATCCCGCCAGCCCTGGGTCGTGCTGCCGTCCGGCGCGCGCGCCTTCGCCCAGTACTACAAGAGCGCCGAGGTCTGGAGTCCGCAGAGTCTGGCGCGGCGCAAGGCGTTGTTCGAGCCGCGCGGCGGCTGATCCCCTGCGTGACGCCGCCGCGTCGTGCCTAGGCCGCACACGTCGCACCAACAAAAACCCCGGCAGGGCCGGGGTCTTTTATCGATCAGTTGAGGGCGTCGCTCACTGCGCCTGGCGACGCCTCATGAAGCCCAGAGCCGCGAAGCCGAACCCGAAGAGCGCCAGAGTCGCCGGCTCGGGCACGCTGCTTACGATGGCGGTATCGCCACTGGAGAGCGTGACGCTGCCGTCAAACAAGCCCGCGCCCGTGCTGCCCGTGAGCTGAATGACGGCGCCATTCACGCTCGACCCGGTGTACCAGGTGCCGGTCAGGGATCCGGACAGATCGTAGGTGTGGGTCAGCGTATTGAGCGTCCAGGTGACAGGCGATACCCACTTCCCGCTGAAAATAGCCCCATTGGGAATGCCGTCGAGCCCGTCGCCGTCGATGACGAACGATCCGCCGGGGGCGAAGGTGCCGCCGCTCTGCAGGGTTCCGGATGCCAGTGCGCCGGTCGAGAAGGACACACTTCCGAGGGCACCGGTAACGAGACCTAAGCTGTCGAAGTCATTAACCGCAATGAGCTCAGAGCCGCTCAACGTCAGCCCGCCGGCACTTCCCGAAAGAGTCCCGGCGCTGTTCGTGAAGTCCCCTAAATCTGAACTCGCAAACGCCGCCAGCGGTGCGCCCAGCAGCACCACCGCAGTCATTCCAAGCATCGTGGACTTCATGTGCCTCTACCCTGTGGCCTCATGTGACTTAATGATACGCCCAAACCGGCCGCGAGGGGGGCGTGTCACCATAATGACCAGGTATAGAACAACTGCATAGCAAGGGGGCAAAAAGCGATTATTTGTTACGTACGGCCACGCTTTAGAATCCGCCCCTCATGCGGCAACCGACCCCGTCCGACGCCTATCCTCTGCAAGGGGCGCGGCTGCCGTGCCTGGTGGGCGGGCAGTTCGTACCGGGCGCCGCCAGCTTCGACAACGTAAGCCCCGTCGACGGGCGTGTGCTGTGCAGCGTCGCCGAGGCGGATGCCGCGCTCGTCGATCGCGCCGTGCAGGCGGCGCGCGCGGCACTGCGCGGCCCCTGGGGCCGGGCCTCCACCGCCGAACGCTGTGCGCTGCTGCGTAAGGTGGCCGACGGCATCGAGCGGCGCTTCGACGCGTTCGTCGCCGCCGAGATCGCCGATACCGGCAAGACCCTCGCTCAGGCGAGCACGCTGGATATTCCGCGCGGCGCGGCCAATTTCCGCGCCTACGCGGATCTGGCGCTGGCGCGCGCTTCCGAGTGCTACGAGATGGCCACCGCCGACGGGCGCGGCGCGCTCAATTATTCGCTGCACAAGCCCGTGGGCGTGGTGGCGGTGATCGTCCCCTGGAACCTGCCGTTTCTGCTGCTCACCTGGAAGGTGGCGCCCGCGCTCGCCTGCGGCAACGCGGTGGTCGCCAAGCCCTCCGAGGAGACCCCGTCCAGCGCGGCGCTGCTCGCCGAGGTGATGCAGGAGGTAGGCGTGCCGCCCGGGGTCTTCAACCTGGTGCACGGCTTCGGCCCCGACTCGGCCGGCGAAGCGTTGGTGAGCCATCCGGACGTGGGCGCGATCGCCTTTACCGGCGAGTCCGCCACCGGCGCCGCCATCATGAAGAGCGCCGCGGCCTCGGTGAAGGCGCTGTCCTTCGAGCTCGGCGGCAAGAACGCCTCGCTGGTGTTCGCCGATGCGGACTTCGAGGCGGCGCTCGCCGGCACCTTGCGCTCGGTGTTCTCCAACTGCGGGCAGGTGTGCCTGTGCTCCGAGCGCGTGTACGTCGAGCGGCCGCTGTTCGAGCGCTTCGTTGCCACGCTCACCGAGCGCGCCCGGGGGTTGAAGATCGGCGGCCCTTACGAGGGCGCGGACCTCGGCCCGCTGATCTCGCGCGCGCATCGCGACAAGGTGCTGTCTTACTACCGCCTGGCGCGCGCCGAGGAGGGCGAGATCCTGTGCGGTGGCGGCGTGCCGCAGTTCGGCGATGAGCGCGACCGCGGGGCCTTCATCGAGCCGACGATCGTGCGCGGCCTGCGCGAGGACGCGCGCTGCGTGCGCGAGGAGATCTTCGGTCCCATCTGCCACGTGGCGCCGTTCGACTCCGAGGAGGAGGCGGTGCAGCTCGCCAACAACACCCGCTACGGCCTGGCGGCCGCGGTGTGGACCTCGAACCTGCAGCGTGCGCACCGCGTGGCGCGCGCCATGGAGGTCGGCATCGTGTGGGTGAACGACTGGTTCCTGCGCGATCTGCGTACGCCCTTTGGCGGCGTGAAGCTGTCGGGTATCGGCCGCGAGGGCGGCATGCACTCGCTGGCGTTCTTCTCGGAAGCCATGAACATCTGCGTGAAGCTCTGATATGGGACGACCGGTCAAGTGTTGCTTGGTAGCGGGTACTCATGATTCCTGAAGGAGCAGGCGCAAGCAGGCAGCGGCCGTGGCGGCGATGTGCGACGGTTGAT